>WNGH01009009.1_pt1 | contig 12763 bp, 11 predicted proteins | sample 5400631 | NCBI WGS metagenome assembly WNGH01 (sample SAMN13153373, study PRJNA577476) | soil metagenome | isolation source: 115 cm soil or saprolite under Garry oak tree replicate 1 | place: USA:California | collected 2016-06-15
GGAGCCGCAGGGGCGCCCGGCGCTGCCCAGACGGCGGGTGCTGAAGTGGCGAGCCTGGACGCGGCGGCAGAGGTGTCCGGGGCGGGCGGGGCTGCCGAGGTGGCGAGCCTGGATGCGGCGGCAGAGCTGCTGCCCGGCGCTGCCGAGACGGCGGGTGCTGAAGTGGCGAGCCTGGACGCGGCGGCAGAGGTGTCCGGGGCGGGCGCGGCTGCCGAGGTGGCAAGCCTTGATGCGGCGGCAGAGCTGCTGCCCGGCGCTGCCGAAACGGCGGGTGCTGATGTGGCGGCAGAGGCGGCCGGGACGGCTGTTCCGGGCCCGGAGCCGGGCGGGGTGCATCACTACCCGACTCCGATTGCCGACATCCAGCTGTTCAAGTACGACGATTTCCAGCTCTGGGTGACCGACGAGGAGGGCAACCCCGCCGCGGTGGCGCCGGTCAGCCGCCGCGGCAGCGGGGACGCCCGCGTGCACGTCCTGTACGCCACGCCGGGCTCGCGGCTTGCCCGCCGGGCCGCCGGTGCGCAGCGCGACAAGGTCCCGCTGGTCTTCGGCCCTGACCACCCGATCTCCCGGCAGGCCTACCGCCACCAGCAGCCTGCCGCGCCCGCCAGCGCCGGCGAGGGGAGTAGGCCGGCGGGGTAAGCCAACAGGGAAGTAAGCCAACCAAGGAGTAGGCCGGCCAGGCAGCAGGCCGGCCTGGCAGTAGGCCGGCCAGGCAGCAGGCCGGCCTGGCAGTAGGCCGGCCAGGCAGCAGGCCGGCCAGGCAGCAGGCCGACGGGGAAATAATCCGACCAAGGAGCAGGCCGACGGGGGGCAGGCCGACCGGTGAGTAAGCCAACGGGGAGTAGAGCCAACGGGAAGTAAGCCAACGGGGAGTAACGAGACAAGCGCCAGCGCCATGCCCGCAGTGGCGCTGCCCTGCACCAACAGAACTGGCCAAACAGAACTGGCCTAACAGAACCCGGAACTAACAGAAGAAGGAGCGGTACATGCTGATCTCGATCCTGAACCAGTCCACTCTCGTCTCCAATGCGGACGCGGCGACGATGACTGAGGCCATCGCCACCCAGGTGCGCCTCGACGCCGCGCCGCTATGGGACCGCGACGCTGCCGCAGTGGTGTTCTACACCGACCCGTCGGCCATTCCCGCTGAGGCGCACGGCATCGCAATCGTGGACACCATTAAGGACCAGCCGGAGGGCGTGCTCGGCTTCCACACCGAGGACCGGGGCGGGAAGCTGTGGGGCATCGTCGCGGCGAAGCCAGAGCTCGACAACGGCGGGAAGACGACGACTGGCGACTGGAGCGTCTCCAGCGTGCTTTCGCACGAGGTACTCGAGATGTTCATCGACCCCAACTGCAACCTCTGGGCGAACAACGGCAGGGGCGCCGTGTACAGCTTCGAGATCTGCGACCCGGTCGAGGCGCCGACCTACGTCGTCAATGGCGTGTCGGTGTCCAACTTCGTCACACCGCACTGGTTCGACCCGCTGGCTCCCGCGACCGCACAGTTCGACAAGCTGGGCAAGCTGCACGCCGCGTTCTCGATGTTGAAGGGCGGCTACGTGGTGTACTCCTCCGCGGGCGGGCCGCAGCAGAAGTTCGGCGACGAGTTCCCGCAGTGGCGCAGGGACATGAAGAGCGGGCCGCTCGCCCGCACCCGGGCCAAGCTCGGCCAGCTCGCGGTCTCGGGCTGACTCGCTCCCCGGCGGTTCGCGGCGCCGGGCCTGCCGGGACCGGCCCCGGCAGGCCCGGCCGGGGCAGAGCCTGGCCCCGGCAGAGTCTGGCCCCGGCAGAGTCTGGCCCCGGCAGGCCCGGCCCGCCAGAGTCCGGGCCCGGCAGGCCCGGCCCGGCAGAAGCGGGCGCAGCATAGTCCGGGCGCGGGCCGCGGATCTTGGCCAGACATAACGCCGGTTGGTCATTCTGGAGCAATGCGCGGGCGTAATACCGCATAATGGAAGTGATGAATCCTTCCCGCGCCGCGCCCCGGCGTTATCTGCCCAGCAGTCCCTTCAACAATCGCCCCCCGCCCAGGCCCGTTGAGCAGTACGCGGTGCATGACCAGGTGACGCATGACCGGTACGGCCTCGGCCGGGTTGTCGGCGTCGAGGCCGATGTAGCCGTGCTCGTCGACTTCGGCCCGCAGCAGGCCAGGATCACGACTCCCTTCACCAAGCTCACAAAGCTCTGATTTAGCGTCGGGCGGCCCCGGCAGGCGGTTTTCACCGCGGCAGCGTGAGATTGCGACTTATGGTCGGCAGCCTGCATCGTGGGCTGCGTTAAATATGGGTCTTCGCTGTACTCGCCGGGGCCTGACCGCAGGTCCTGGCCTAGCCCAGCAGCTCAGCGAAGCGGGCCTGCACGGTCGCCGCGGTCTGGTCGGGCGGCGCGTCCCAGACGTCCTGGTTCATGATCTCGACCTCGACGAAGCCGTCATAGCCGGCCGCCAGCACCTGCTCCGATATCGGCCTGAAATCGATCGACCCGTCGCCGAGATGGCCGCGGCCGAGCAGCATGTCGCGGGGCAGCGGGACGACCCAGTCGCATAGCTGGAAGGCCACTATCCGGCCGCGGGCCCGGGCGATATCGGCGGCGACCTGCGAGTCCCACCAGACGTGATACGTGTCGACCACCACGCCCACGGTCTCGGCCGGGAACGCCGCGGCGAGCTCGAGCGCGTCGGCCAGGCGGGTCAGGACGCACCGGTCGGCGCAGAACATCGGGTGCAGAGCCTCGATGCCCAGCCGGACGCCGAGTTCCCCGGCGCGCGGCACAAGCTCGGCGATGGCGTCGGAGATCATGCGGCGGGCCAGGCCGATATCGCGGGTGCCGGCCACCAGCCCGCCGGACACCAGGATCAGCGCGTCGGCCTCAAGTTCCGCGGCCTCCTCGACGGCGGCCAGGTTGTCGGCCACCGCGGCGCGGCGGGCATCCGGCTCGGCGTGGGTGAAGAACCCGCCCCGGCACAGGCTGGAGACGTGCAGCCCGCTGCGGCGCACGGCAGCGGCGGACTCGGCGAGCCCGAGCTCGGCTACCCGGTGACGCCACAGGCCGACGGCGGGAAACTCGTGCGCGCGGCAAAGGTCCAGCGTCTGCCTGAGGTTCAGCCGGTTGACGGTGGCCTGGTTCATGGACAGGCGGTCGGCTCCTATCACCGGGCCGCCTGGCTGGCCAGGTAGCGGGTCATCCGCTCGACGGCAAGGCCGGGATCGAGCAGCGCGCCCGCTGCGGCCGCCAGCTCGAATACCCGGATCAGGTGGGCGGCCGGGCGGCGGCGCTGGAAGTCCCCGAGCATGGCGAAATGGGGCTGGAACCCGTTCAGCCAGGCGAGGAAGGCGATGCCGGCCTTGTAACTCGCGGTCGGCGGCTCGAAGATCGCCCGGCTGAGTGGCACGGTCGGGTTCATGATCTTGTCGTACCCGGCCAGGTCGCCGGCGTCCAGTGCGTGCAGCGCCGCTGCGGTATCTCGCTGGCGGAGTCGAGCACCGATAGCTTGATCCCGCCGACCTTCCCGTCCGACCTGCCGATCAGCTCGATGACGGTGTCGGCGGCCGTGCCGAAGTCCTGGCTGCCCCAGTAGCCGCGCAGCCGCGGGTCGAACGCCTCGCCCAGCCAGTGCAGGATCACCGGCTGGTCGGCCTGCTTGAGCAGGTAGCCGTAGATATCGAGATAGTCGTCGGCGGACCGGGCGCTCGCGGTCAGCGCGCGGCTCGCCATCAGGATCACCCGGGAGCCCGCGGCCTGCACCAGGTCGAGTTGCTCCTCGTAGGCGCGCACTATCGCGGTGCGGCTATGCGTGCCGCCGTCCGGCAGCTGGTCGGTGCCGACGCCGCAGGAGATCGCGCCGCCACGGCGGGCGGCACGCTCCGCGGCGCAGGTGATCAGCTCCTTCGCCTGCGCCCAGGACAGGCCCATGCCGCGCTGCGCGGTGTCCATGGCCTCGGCGACCGCGAACCCGTGCGCCCAGAGATGGTCGCGGAAGCCGAGCGTGGACTGCCAGTCGATGCTGCCATCGGGAAAGGCGGCCACATGCGCCGCCGCATAGACATGCCGGGACCGGGGCACCCGATGGCCGCCTGGCCACCCAGGGTCCGGGATCCGCAGCGGCTCGGCCCGGCCGGGCAGCCGGATGGCGGTCATGTCGCGTCCAGCGGGGGCACTTCGAGGCGCCGTCCGGTCGCGGACGACCGCAACGCGAGCTCGGCGAGCTGCACGCCCTTGGCGCCCTCGGCAAGATCCCAGCGGAATGGCTCACCCGTGACGGCATGCTTGAGGAACAGCTCCCACTGGACCTTGAAGCCATTGTCGAACGCCTGGTTGTCCGGCAGGTCGGTCCACTGCGCCAGGTAGTCGATCGGGTCGGGCAGGTCCGGATTCCACACCGGCATCGGGGTGCTGACCCGGTGCTGGACGGCGCAGTTGCGCAGGCCCGCTACCGCGCTGCCCGCGGTGCCGTCGACATGCAGCTCGACGAGCTCGCGGCGGTTGACCCGGACTGCCCACGAAGAATTAACGGAGGCGACGGCCCCGCTGTCGAATTCCAGCAGCGCGTAGGCGGCGTCATCCGCCGTAACGTCATACTGAGCGCCCGTTTCATCCCACCGGACTGGGACATGGGTAGCGTGCCTTGCGTAGAGCGCCTGGATGGGGCCGAAAAGATCCTCCAGCAGGTATTGCCAGTGCGGGAACATGTCGAGGACGATTCCGCCGCCCTGCTCCTTGCGGTAGTTCCAGGAGGGCCGCTGCGCGGCGAGCCCATCGCCCTCGAATACCCAGTAGCCGAACTCGAGCCGCACCGAGAGAACGCGCCCGAAGAAGCCGTCGTTAATGAGCCTGCGCAGTTTAATGACGCCAGGAAGGAACAGCTTGTCCTGGACCACGCCGTGCACGATGCCGGACGCGCGCGCGGCGCGCGCCAGCTGCACCGCGCCGTCCAGGGAATCAGCGACCGGCTTCTCCGTGTACACGTGCTTGCCGGCTTCGATGGCCTTGCGCAGGCTGGTCTCGCGTGCGGTGGTGGCCTGCGCGTCGAAGTAGACATCGATGGCTGGATCGCTAAGGACGTCGTCCAGGCTAGTCGTCCAGCGCTGGAGTCCGTGCCGCTCGGCAATCTGGCGCAGCCGCTCCTCGCTGCGGCCGACCAGGACCGGTTCGGGAAAGATGGCCGTGCCGTCATCGAGCTGCGCCCCGCCCTGGTCGCGGATCTTCAGCAGCGAGCGGACCAGATGCTGCCGGTAGCCCATCCGGCCGGTCACGCCGTTCACGGCAACACCGATGGCCTTGCGCGACATGAGCTACCCTCCGGGCGCGGCCCGCGGCGGCGCGGGCACCGCCCGCGGAGGCACCGGCACTGTCCGCGTGGGCGCGGGTGCCGTTCCCCCCGTGGCTGCGGGCACCGTCCACGGAGACGCGGGCGGTGCCCGCGTGGTCGGCATGCGCAGTTTTGGAAAGCACTTTCCAAGACTAGGCTGGGCAGGAAAGCCGGGTCAAGCCGGATGGCAGATCGGGAGCAGATCAGGTGACGCAGTGACCGAGGCGGGGCCTGCGGCGACCCGGCGGCGGCTCGCCGCGACCCAGCGCGGGCCGGCCGGGACCCAGCGCGGGCCCGCCGGGACCCAGCGCGGGCCGGCCGCGACTGTCGGGGCGTCACGGGTAACGCTGCAGGACGTCGCCGACCGGGCCGAGGTGTCGCTGACGACCGCGTCGAGGGTGGTCAGCGCGGGGGCGAGGCGGGTCGGGCAGCAGCTGATCGACCGCGTGAACCTGGCTGTCGCCGAGCTGGGGTATACCGCCAACCTCCAGGCCAGGGCGGTGGCGACCGGGCAGAGCAACACCATCGGCGTGGTCGTGCACGACATCGCGGATCCGTACTTCTCCTCGATCGCCGCCGGGCTCATCGAGGTGGCCTACAGCCGGCAGCTGCTGGTCTGCCTGTCCAGCACCCCCGCCGGGGAACTCAGGGAGCGCGAGTACGTCGCGCTGATGCGGGCGCAGCGGGCCCGCGCGGTCATCCTCATCGGCAGCAGGTCCGATGACGTGACGGAGCGCCGGGGCCTGCGCGGCGAGATCGATGCCTTCCGGCGCTCGGGCGGCCGGGTCGTCACCGTCGGGCAGGACCTGCTCGGCGTCGACACGATCATGCCGGAGAACGCGGCGGGCGCCGACGCGCTCGGCCGTGCCCTGGTCGCCCAGGGGCACCGCAGCTTCGCCGTGCTCGCCGGCCCGCGGGAGCTGCTCACCGCGCGGGACCGGCTGGCGGGCTTCAATGCGGGCCTGCAGTCCTGGTCGGTGCCGCTGGATCCGCGTGACGTCATCTACGGCGAGTTCACCCGTGATGGCGGCTACGAGGCGATGAGCACGGTCCTGGCCAGCGGAAAGAGGCTGCCGGACTGCGTGTTCGCGGTCGCCGACGTGATGGCGGTGGGCGCGCTTGCCCGGCTCCGGGCAGGCGGGCTGACGGTTCCGGGCGACGTGGCGGTGGCCGGATTCGACGACATCGTCACCCTGCGCGACGTCTACCCGCCGCTGACGACCGTCCGGCTGCCGCTGATCAAGATGGGGGAGATGGCGGCCAGCCTGGTGCTCGATGACACCGTCGCGGACCGGCCCAGGGTGATGCCGGTGCCCGGCGAGGTGATCCTGCGCGAGAGCACGACCCCGCGGCCGCCCGGCTGACGGGACTTTCCGGCGGGCGTCCCTTGCGCGGGTCGGCTGGGCCAGAGTACTTTCCCAACTGAATGGGAAAGCGCTTGCCAGGATAATCAACGGCAAGTCAGGGCAAACCGCGCAACGGCGCTGGCCCGGCCGGGATCACGGCGGCCGACGACAGGAGTGGACATGGGCGAAGCGACCTCCGTTCCGTTCTCCGAATCCAAGGCGCCTGAATCCCCGGACCGGCTGCACCGTGGCGCGCTCGGACTGGTGGACATCTCCGCGTCCACGATGGCCAACATCGGCCCGGCCTACAGCTTCTACTTCGGGTTCGGCTTCCTGGTGCTCACGGCCGGCATCGCGGCGCCGCTGACGATCATTGTGGCCGCCATTGCCGTCGCGCTGCTGGGCAACACCCTGGCCCAGTTCTCTCGCGCGCACCCGTCGACCGGTGGCTTCATCTCGTTCGTCGGCAAGACCTTCGGCGGCACCAGCGCGGTGACCACGGCGCTGCTGTGCGGGGCCGGCTACATCATCGCGATCTCGTCGGTGCTGGCGATCTGCGGCGGGTTCCTGTCGATCGTGCTGAACTACTACTTCGGCTGGAACGTGCCGTGGGGCATCCTGTCGGTGCTGCTGACGGCGGGCGCCGTGGTGATGCTCGTCCGCGGCGTCGCGGTATCCACCAGGCTGGCCGGGCTCTTCTTCGGCTTCGAGATGCTGGTGCTCGTCGTCGTGTCCGTCGTGCTGATCATCCAGAACGGCGGCAGCCTCAGCTTCACGCCATTCGAGCCGAGCCACATCACGAACGGCTTCACCGGCCTGGCGGCTGGCTTCCCGCTAGCGGTGTACCTGTTCATCGGCTGGGAGAACTCCGCCGCGCTGGCCGAGGAAACCACCGACCCGCGGCGGAACGTGCCGCGGGCCGTGTTCCTGTCCGTCTCCTTGATGGCGGCCAGCTACGTGCTGTTCTCCTACGCCACGCTGACCGGGTTCGGTTACAGCGCGGCCAAGGTCGGCAACGCCGAGATCCCGTTCATCACGGTGGCGCACGGCGCGGTGGCGGCCTTCGCGTTCTTCGCGTTCTTCGCCGGCATGACCTCCACCCTCGGCGTGCTGCTCTCGGCCGTGAATTCCCAGTGCCGGCTCATCTTCAACGCCGGCCGCGAGGGCCTGCTGCCGGCCTGGCTCGGCAAGGTGCACCCGACCCGCCGCACGCCGGTGAACGCAATCTTCGCCTTCACCGGCTTCGCGGGACTGATCATCGCCGTCTGGGCGCTCGGTCACCTGATCGGCGGCAGCACCGGCTCGATGGATCCGATCAACTTCTTCGTCGAGTCGTCCACGCTGGGCACGATCCTGCTGCTGGTGGTCTACTTCCTGTCCAACCTGGCGCTGCCGTTCTACTACCGGAAGCACCGGCCGCAGGAATTCAGCCCGGTCAAGCACGTGGTGCTGCCGGTGCTGGGGATGGCGGCCATCGCGGTGCCGGTGTACTACCTGTCCAAGCCCGGCCAGCCGGCCCCGTACAACTGGTTCCCGTACGCGGCGCTGGCCATCGTGGTGGTCTCGGTGATCTACGCGTACGTGCTGAGCAGCCGGGACCCGTCGCTCGGGGACCGGGTGGGGTCGATCGTCGCGGACGAGTAAGCCCGGCCTGGCCGCGGGCCGGCTCTGTCATCGCCGATAAGTGAGCCGGCTGGCCGGCCGGGCCCGCCGGGGAGTTCCGTTTCACATTCTGGAGATCTGCCATGACAGACACCACGACCCGGCGGGCCGAGGCGCCAGGTTCGCTCCCGGCGCATCCGCTGGACCCGGCCCGGCCACAGGAGTACCTGGCCGGGAGGGAGATCCTGGCCGCGGCGGGGCTGCTCGGCGACGCGGTCAGGTTCGCCTACTACGGGCTGGAGGAGCCGCCGAAGGATGCCGTGCTGGGCGGGCCGCACGGCGGTAGCGGCGCGGCGCCGGACCGCAGGCTGCGCGCGTTCCTGATCGATGTCGTCACCGGCGAGTCAGCCGACGTCGTGCTGTCGGTCACCCAGCGGAAGGTGATATCCAGCCGCACGCTGGACCCGCTGGCCGACGGCCAGGTGCCGATCCTGGACCAGGACTTCGCGCTGGCCGAGGAGATCGTGCACGCGGATCCGGGCTGGCGGGCCGCGATGGCCCGCCGGGGGCTGACCGACGTCACGAAGATCAGGGCCTGCCCGCTGACGGCCGGATCGTACGGCGTCGCCGCTGAGCAGGCCCGCCGGATGGTCCGGGTGCTCGCCTTCGTCCAGGCCAGCGAGCACGACCTGGCCTGGGCGCATCCGGTGGACGGCGTCGCCGCTTACGTCGACCTGATCGAGCGCCGGGTGTTCAAGATGATCGACGAGCTTGACCTGCCCGTCCCGCGGGAATCCGGTGACTACGACGACCCGGCGGTCCGCGGCCCGCTGCGCACCACGCTGCGGCCGATCGAGATCACCCAGCCGGAGGGGCCGAGTTTCACGCTGGACGGCCACCTGCTGGAGTGGCAGGGCTGGTCGCTGCGGATCGGCTTCGACGCCCGCGAGGGCCTGACGCTGCACCAGGTCACCCTGGCTGACGACGGCGGGCAACGGCCGGTAATCTACCGGGCGTCCATCCCCGAGTTGGTCGTGCCGTACGGCGACCCGGCCCCCACCAGGTACTGGCAGAACTACTTCGACTGCGGCGAGTACCTGGTCGGCAAGTGGGCGAATTCGCTAGAACTCGGCTGTGACTGCCTCGGCGAGATCGCCTACCTGGACGCGACAGTCACCGGCGACGACGGCGAGCCGCGCACGATCGGCAACGCCATCTGCATCCACGAGGAGGACTCCGGCATCCTCTGGAAGCACACCGACATCTTCAACGGCTCGGCTCAGTCCCGCCGCCAGCGCCGCCTGGTGATCTCGTTCTTCAGCACGGTCGGCAACTACGACTACGGCTTCTACTGGTACTTCTACCTGGACGGCACGATCGAGTGCGAGGTGAAGCTCACCGGCGTCCTGTTCACCTCCGGCTACCCCGGCGACGGCTTCAGGTACGCCACCGAGGTCGCGCCCGGCCTGGGCGCGCCCGGCCACCAGCATCTGTTCAGCGCCCGGCTGGACATGATGGTCGACGGGCTGGCCAACGCGGTCGACGAGATCGACACCCGCGGCCTGCCGGTCGGGCCGGACAACCCGCACGGTAACGCGATCGCCCAGACGGTGACCCGGCTGCGCACCGAATCGCAGGCAGGCCGCCGGGCCGCCGCGGACCGGGCCCGGCTCTGGCGGGTGGTCAGCACCGAGCGGACGAACCGGTTCGGCCAGCCGACCGCCTTCACGCTCTACCCGGAGGCCGCGCCGATCCTGCTGGCCGCGCCCGGGTCGTCGCTGGCGCGCCGGGCGGTCTTCGCCACCAACCATCTGTGGGTCACCAGGTACGACCCGGCGCACCGCTATCCGGCCGGTGACTTCGTGAACCAGCATCCAGGGGGAGCGGGCATCCCGGCGTTCACCGCGGGCGACCGCGACATCGACGGCACGGACGTGGTGCTCTGGCACACCTTCGGGCCCGCGCACTTCCCGCGGCCGGAGGACTGGCCGGTGATGCCGGTCGCCAGGTGCGGGTTCGTGCTCAAGCCGACCGGCTTCTTCGACCGGAACCCGACGCTGGACGTGCCACCGCCTGGGCCGCGGTGTCACCCGGCAGAGCCCGGCGGATCAGCCCGCTGAGCTGGATGCCCGCGGCGCCGGGACGTGCCCGCCCGGGGTAGCCCCGGCCGGCGGCGCGATGCCGGCGAGGCGGCACTGCGGCCGGGTCGCCAGCGCGAGCCGGTCATGGTTCGCGAATGCGGCACGGCACATGGCCCGGGCGACGCCGCCGCAGCCGTGCTCGAGTGCGCCGCCGGTGGTGCTCGGCACGGAGACCGTGACGCAGCCGTCGCGGGACTGGCCGTAGGCGCCCGGATTCGCGACCCCCCACGCGGTCAGCCCGCCGGCCACGGCAACGGTCAGCGCGCCAGCCGCCGCCATCGTCAGCCTGCGCCGGCGCCGGCCCGGATCGGCCGGGTTTCCGGATGCGTCCTGCATGACTGCCAGTGTAGGGAGCGGCCGGCCGCGGCCCGGCGAGCAGTATGGGCCCGACCAGCGGTGTCTTCCGGATCCGGACGCATAGCGGCTGGCCTGGTCGCTCGTGCCCAGTGATCAATTACGAGATCCGTATTGAGTTAGTGCCGCCCTGTTCTCTATAATCTCTTGCCGTTTAGCCAGAAACCAGCGGTTATGCAGCGTCCTGGATAGAGCAGTGAACCGCTCCGCCACTTTGATCTGGCGTCCTCAGCTACCGGCTTTACCGGCGCGTCAACTACGCTGTCTCATATGGGGAATTCAGGGCTTGTGTCCGGACAAGCGCACCGCTATACTACGATGGTTGCGTTTGTCGTCCTTACTACAGTAATTTCCGGTCTGGTCGCTTTCAGCGCGCAGCCGGCGAGTGCGTCCACCCACCGGCTTTGCCAGCGGCTTCAACATATAGAGGTAACCAGTCACGGGGGCCGCAAGTTCTCCGTGCGTAATGATTTCTGGGGCACCCGGAGCTTCTGCCTGAAGAACATCAATAGACGGCCGAATTTCAAGGTAACCAGGACCGGCAGCAATTTGCTGCACGGCAGGGTGATGTCCTATCCGTATATATTCACTGGCTGCAGCTGGAGCATCTGCACGCGGGACAGCGGGCTGCCGGCCAGGGCATCGTCACTTCGCCACCCAAGAGTTACCTGGCATACGACTGAGCGAGCGAAGGGCCGGTGGAACGCGTCCTTCGACCTCTGGTTCGGCCGGCACCGGATGACGACCGGCCAGGCCACCGGCGCGGAGCTGATGATCTGGCTTAACGCCCACCGCCTTCCGCTGGACAGCAGGCGCATCGTGCGGGTTGGCGGCGTGCGATGGTATCTGTCGCACTGGAGAGCGAGAGCCCGGCACGGCAAGAAGAGGTGGAATTACATCCAGTTCCGCCGGGTCCACCCGGTCTGGGGAGTCCGGAATCTCCGGCTGAATCCATTCATCCATCGCGCTGAGCGGCACCGGCTGGTCAGCCGGCGGTGGTGGCTGCTGAACATCGAGGCCGGCTTCGAGGTGCACAGGGGCGGCAAGGGCCTGGCCGGCCGGAAGTTCTGGGCTAAGCCGTAGGGCCCGCCGGGGAATAAAGATGTGTGTGGCGGTCAGCACGACGCTGTGCGGACCGCCACTGGTGCGCCCGCAGCACGCGGCCCGGCGACCGGGCCTGGAAGCTGCGCTCCGCCCGCCGGCCGGAAGCTCGCTAGCTGGTGCGAACAGCCCGCCCCGAGAGTAGTGAATCGGCGCTGCCGACGGCGGCAGGCAGCAATATATCACTCACGCTAAGTGACAACCTGCTCCTCCCGCAGTCCGCGGCGGCGGCTGCGGCGACTCGGGAGTCTGGCGCGCCTGGCAGGATTCGAACCCGCGGCCGGCTGCTTAGAAGGCAGCTGCTCTGTCCAGCTGAGCTACAGGCGCCCGGAGTTAATTGTGCATGACAGGAGCCATCCGCTCGACCTGACCTGGGTGAAACTGGCCGTCCCGATGGACTCAGCCGTGGGCCGCCCGGCGGCCGGGACCGGGCTTTGCCTAGGGTCGTGCCCGTGACTCGACTCGCCCGGCTGGCTGGGACCGTGGTGGACGCCGGGTCCGGCTGGCCGGACCGATCACGTCGCCGGCGCCGCCCGGGCCAGCGGAGCCGCCCGGGCCAGCGGAGCTGCCGGTGGCCGCTGGCGGGCGGGATCGCGGCGGGCGTCGCCGCCGATGCGCTGCTCGGCGACCCGCGCCGCGGGCATCCGGTGGCGTTGTTCGGCCGGGCCGCCCACGCGCTGCAGGAGCGGGCCTATGCAGATAGCCGGCTGCGGGGGCTGGTGTACGCCGGTGCCTCCGTAATTCCCGTACTTGGGTCCGCTGCCGTGGTCGACCAGCTTTCCCGTGGCCGGCCGTGGGCGCGGCTTGCCCTGACGCCAGCGACCGCGTGGGCGGTCACCGGTGCCGCGTCGCTGGCAGCGGAGGCGGAGCGGATCCGCTCGGCGCTGGCGGCCGGGGACCTGGCCGCC
>WNGH01006625.1_pt1 | contig 12762 bp, 8 predicted proteins | sample 5400631 | NCBI WGS metagenome assembly WNGH01 (sample SAMN13153373, study PRJNA577476) | soil metagenome | isolation source: 115 cm soil or saprolite under Garry oak tree replicate 1 | place: USA:California | collected 2016-06-15
CGTCGTCCGGTCACTTGGGATGGCGCCAGATCAAACAGCACTCACTCACGTCTCCGGAGAGCGCATGAACTCGAAGATCCTATATCCAACGCTGGTGGTGGCGTGGCTCGTCGCCGCCGGATTCACGACTCCTCCGCCGGTTGACGGCGACGTCGGCGGCTCGGTCGCCGACAGCGCGACGGGCACACCGTTACCCGGCGGTGAGGTGCGGATCGTGCGAAGTGGGAACACCATCGCCGCCACCACGACCGACGCCTTCGGCCGCTACGTGATCCACAATGTGCCCACCGGATCGTACAGCGTCGAGGTTCGTTACCTGGGCTACCGCTCCGAAGTGCGAAACGTCGCCATTGGGACTACGGACGCGCTTTCCCGCGCCGATTTCCGCCTGGTCCCCCTCCCAATCAATTTGTCGGCGGTGGAGGTCGCATCGGCCGTGCCGCTCGCCGTCGACACCCGCACCGGCAACCAGATCTTCAAGCAGAATGATTACCACGGCGCGCCCACCAACACGACGTCGCAGATCCTGCAGCAGTCCATCGTGGGTGCCGCGCGCGCGCCCACGGGCGAAGTCCACATCCGCGGGCAGCACGCCGAATACACGTACTACGTAGACGGCGTCCCCGTCCCCGCGGGGATCTCGGGCAGCCTGAACGAGCTGTTCGACCCGCAGGTCGTGAACCAGATCGACTTCCAGACGGGCGGGTGGGACGCCGAGTACGGCAACAAGAATGCCGCCGTCGTCAACGTCACCACGCGCATTCCCTCAGGCGGGTTCCACGTTGATGCCTCGGGCTACGGCGGGTCGTTCTCGGCGAACGGACAAACCCTGAACCTGAGCACCAACGCCGGCAAGGTCGGGCTGTTCTTCTCCGGCGCCCGCCAGGGAACGGACATGCGGCGCGAGCCGGTCGCATTCGACTCGCTGCGCAACGCCACGGAGAACTTCCACAACGACGGTACCGACCTGTTCGGGTTCGGGAAGATCCAGTACATCCCGTCCGACCGCGACGTCGTGAATCTCGACGTCAACCGCACCCGCACCCGCTTTGCCGTCCCGTTCGACTCGGTCGAGGGGATCATCGACGACCACCAGCAGGACGTGAACGGGTTCGTCAACCTCGGCTGGCGCCACCGCTTTGCGGAAAGCGCGTCCGAAAGCGGGCGCTCGGCGGAGCTGTTCACGGGCGCGTTCTTCCGCGATGGGAGCCTGAACTACACACCCGGTCTCAGCGACGATCCGACGTTCGTGTTCGCCCCCGATACGACCCACTACATCCTCAGCGAGGACCGCAATTTCCACACGGCCGGGCTCAAGCTGGATTACACGTTACAGCCGCATCATGGGCTGGAGTTCAAAACCGGCGTGCTGGCACGAGGACTTCTCGGCGGTCACCTCCACGGGCAACCCCGGACCCGCGTCGAACTCGGACTTGAAGGGGAGTGACGTCGGCGTATACGCGCAGACCGCCATCGCGCCCTCGGACAAATGGGAGCTGCGGACGGGCGTGCGGTTCGACAACCACAACGCCCCGTTCGCCGGTAACCAGCATCAGCTGAGCCCACGAGTGAAGCTTAGCTTCTTCCCGGACCCGGCGAACACGTTCTTCGTCTATTACGGCCGCTTGTTCCTCCCCACCAACGTCGAAGATCTGCGGGCCATTACGAGCGATGCGCAGGGGGGAGTCGCGGCAGCCCCTACCCTGCCCGAGCGCGACGACTTCTACGAGGTCGGGTACGTGCATCGCTTCCCCTTCGGGGTGGTCACGAAGCTGTCCGCTTACCACAAGCGGAGTTCCCCTGGTATCGACGACAACACCGTGCCGGGATCAGCCATCGTCACTTCGGTCAACATCGAGCAAGTACGGATCACCGGAATCGAGGCCGTCGCCGAGATCCGGCCGCGGGGGCCGGTGTCAGGGTACCTCAACCTCGCCTTGAACCACGCGTACGGCGACGGGACGATCACCGGCGGGTTCTTCCCGTCCGAGCCGCCCTCGGGGAACTTCGACCTGGACCACGATCAACGCGTCTCAGGGGTGGCAAGTGTCGTGTACTCGGCCCACGGGTTCTACGCGTCCGCGACTGGCATCTACGGGTCGGGCCTGATTACCGACGACGCCACGAATTCCCCACAAGGCACCGGCTTGCTCGATTTCAACAAACTGCACCATGTCTCACCGAGCTTCATTCTGAACGCAAGTGCCGGATACGCGTTCGCCGTGGGCGGGGTGGTCCTCCGGCCCCAGATCTACGTCGAGAACCTGCTCGACAAGCAGTACCTCTTGAAGGGCGCGTTTTTCAGCGGCGCTTCTTTCGGCAGGCCTCGGAGCATACAGCTGCGGATGAACATCGGAGCCTGAGCCACGTCTCCGGCATGCCAGCGCGGAGGCAAGTGTTATGAAGCGTCGGAGTGCCATACGGTTCGTGATGTGGTCGCTTGCGGCGACGGTCGGCTGTAGCAGGTCACGATCGCCGCCAACGGGTCGGCCGTCGACTCGACGGAATACCTGCTCGTGCCGCAGTCGGCAAGCGGCACGCCGGGGACGTCTTCCCCGTTCCGACTGCAGGGGGTCTCATTTCTCCCGGGTCAAACCCGCTCCTGATTCCCTTCGACAACGGCACCCTCGCGGAGATCGGGGCGAGCTGGCTGTTCGTGCGATATGCGGTGGACCAGTACGGTGATTCGCTACTGAGGAAGCTCGTGCGCACCACGCTCACGGGAGCGGCGAACGTGGCCGCCCAGATGGGTCAGCCGTTCGACGCCCTGGTGACGGGCTGGGCGCTGGCCAACTGGGTCTCGGACCTCCCCGGCTTCATGGCGCCCCCGGAGCTCACGTACCAGTCGTGGCATTTTCGCCTCACGTTCGCGTCGCTCAACGCACAGGATGCCTTAGACTTTCCTCGCCCGTTCCCGCTCGTCCCGACAACCAGCGCGGTGAGTGCCGTAAAACGTGAGCGGGACGCTGCCGGCGGGCTCCGGAGCGTATCACCGTGCCTTGCAAGGTCCGAGCGACCCGGCATTCACGCTGTCCTTCAGTCGGGACGGCAGCGCCCCCCTGCCGGCTCAGATCGCGGCGCGGCTCAACGTGATACGGCTCCGCTAGCCGACTGCGCTTGACATGACCATGCCCGGGGGATAGCATAACTCCTTCACAAAAAAGGACTTGTGCCTTCGATGTCGATCCGTCGCCAGGAGGCCCTCGATTACCATGCGCAGGGCCGTCCTGGGAAGATCCAGGTCTCGCCTACCAAGCCCTTCAAGAACCAGCGCGACCTGTCCCTGGCCTACACCCCCGGGGTGGCGGAGCCGTGTCGCGAGATCGCCGCCCGGCCCGAGGAGGCCTACGCCTACACGGCGAAGGGAAACCTCGTGGCCGTGGTCACCAACGGGACCGCGGTGCTCGGTCTGGGCAATATCGGGCCGCTCGCGGGCAAGCCGGTCATGGAGGGCAAGGGAATCCTCTTCAAGGCGTTCGCCGACATCGACGTGTTCGACCTCGAGGTCGGGTCGGAAGACCCGGAGGACATGATCCGCTTCTGTCGCCTGCTCGAGCCCACCGTGGGTGGCATCAACCTCGAAGACATCCGCTCGCCCGACTGCTTCTACATCGAAAAGACGTTGCGCGAAACCCTCTCCATTCCAGTGTTTCACGACGACCAGCACGGGACGGCCATCATCACCGGCGCGGCGCTGCTCAATGCGCTGGAGGTGGTAAAGAAGGACATCGGGAGCGTGCGGGTCGTCTTCGCGGGAGCGGGCGCCGCGGCGATCGCCACGGCGGAGCACTACGTGCGGCTCGGCGTGCCGCGCGAGCACATCACGCTATGCGACGAGCACGGGGTGGTGCACGCCGACCGTGGTGACCTGGATGAGTACCGCCGCCGGTTCGCGGTCCGGGGGAAAGCTCGCACGCTCGCGGAAGCCCTGACGGACGCGGACGTGTTCGTAGGGCTGTCGGTGGGCGGCATCGTTACGGGGGAGATGCTCAAGGGGATGGCCCAACGCCCGATCGTGTTCGCGCTCGCTAATCCCAATCCGGAAATCACACCGGAAGAGGCCCGCCAGGCACGCAGTGACGCCGTCATTGCCACCGGCCGGTCGGACTATCCCAATCAAGTGAACAACGTGCTGGGCTTCCCGTTCATTTTCCGTGGCGCGCTCGACGTGCGCGCCAAGAAGATCAACGAGGAGATGGAGATGGCGGCCACGCGCGCGCTGGCCGCGCTCGCGAAGGAGGAAGTCCCCGATTCGGTGATGCGCGCGTACGGACTCGAGCGCCTCCGGTTCGGGGCCGACTACCTCATCCCGAAGCCGTTCGACCCGCGCGTCCTCCTGTGGGTCGCGCCGGCGGTGGCATGGGCCGCGGTGGGCTCGGGCGTTGCCGGGCGGGTGATCGACGTGGACGAATACCGCGCGGAGCTGGACGCGCGGCTGGGGCGGGCGCGGGAGGTCATGCGAGGGCTGTCGACCCGCGCCCAGCTGGCGGCGCAGCGGATCGTGTTTCCCGAGGGGGAGGATCCCCGCATCCTCAAGGCCGCGCGCATCCTCGCCGATGACGGGGTGGCGGAGCCGATCCTGCTCGGCGACCCGGACGCGATCCGCCGCGAGGCGGACGACGCCGGCGTGACACTCGAGGACATCACGCTGGCGAACCCACGGGGGAGCGTCCACCTCAAGACGTTCGCCCAGGAGCTGTGGCAGCGCCGGCGCCGCAAGGGCATCACGCTGCGCGAGGCGCGCAACCGGGTGGTCGACCCGCTGTACCACGCGCTGCTGATGCTCCGCGCCGGCCAGGTCGACGCGGTCGTGGCCGGCGTGGACATGTACTATCCCGACGCGATGCGCCCCGCCCTCGAGGTGATCGGCGCGGAGCCCGGGCGCCGGCACGTGAGCGGCATCTACATGCTCGTGCTGCCGCAGCAGACGTTCTTCTTCGCCGACTGCACCGTGAACATCGAGCCGGACTCGGAGACGCTCGCGGAGATCGCGTCCGCGACGGCCCAATTCGTAGCGCGGCTGGGGGTCGAGCCGCGCGTGGCGCTGCTCTCGTTCTCGAACTTCGGCTCCGTGCGCCACCCGACGGCCGAGAAGGTGCAGCGGGCGGTGGCGCTGCTCCACGAGCGCGAGCCCGCGCTGCAGGCGGACGGCGAGATGCAGGCCGATACCGCCGTGGTGGAGCGGATCTTGACCAAGACCTATCCGTTTTCCAAGCTGCGCGGACCGGCCAACGTGCTCATTTTCCCCAATCTCGACGCGGCGAACATCAGCTACAAGCTGCTCAGCCGGGTCGGCGGGGCGGATGCCATTGGACCGATTCTGGTGGGGATGGCACAGCCTGTGCATGTATTGCAGCGCGGCTCCGAGGTGAATGATATCGTGAACATGGCCGTGATCGCCGCCGTAGACGCCCAGGAGCACGGGCGGCGTCCGCGCGCTTGAACCTTTCATCGGAACCGGCCGCATGACCGCGCACGCCACCCGACCCGCTGAACGCAGACGGGCGTCCTCGCTGGAGGCCGCGGGACTCACGCCGCAGGGCGCCGTCCATTGGAACCTCGGGCCACCGGAGCTCTACGAGCACGCGGTGCGTCGCGCCGAGGGCGTGATCGCCGAGGGCGGGGCGTTCTGTGCCGTCACCGCCCCGCACACAGGACGCAGCCCGAACGACAAGTTCATCGTGCGGGAGCCTGCCTCGGCGGACGAGATCCAGTGGAACCGGCTGAACCAGCCGCTCGAGCCTGCTCAGTTCGAGCGACTCAAGGCTGCGGCGCTCGCACACCTTTCCGGGCAAGAGCTGTTCGTGCGCGACCTGTTCGCCGGCGCCGACGCCGAACACCGGTCCGGCATCCGGTTCGTCACGCCCAATGCGTGGCACGCCCTGTTCGTCCACAACATGTTCCTGCGACCGTCTCCCGCCGACCTCGCGTCCTTCTCCCCCGCCTGGACGGTGCTCCACACTCCCGAATTCCAGGCCGATCCCGCGACCCACGGCACCAGGTCGGGCACCTTCGTGGTCATCCATTTCGGGCAGCGGATGATCCTGATCGGCGGCACGCGCTACGCGGGCGAGATGAAGAAGTCGGTGTTTACGATCCTCAATTACCTGCTGCCGAAGCGGGGCATCCTCTCGATGCACTGCTCCGCCAATCTCGGCCGGGCCGGTGACGTCGCGCTGTTCTTCGGCCTGTCCGGCACCGGGAAGACGACGCTCTCGGCCGACCCGGACCGGGCGCTGATCGGGGACGACGAGCACGGCTGGTCCGACCAGGGGATTTTCAACTTCGAGGGCGGCTGCTACGCGAAGGTCATCCGCCTGTCGCGCGAGGGCGAGCCCGAAATCTTCGCGACCACCCGCATGTTCGGCACGGTGCTCGAGAACGTGGTGGTGGACCCCGAGACCCGCGCGGTCGACCTCGACTCGGACCAGATCACCGAGAACACCCGCGCGTCGTACCCCATCCATTACATCCCGAACCACGTCCCGGGCGGGGTGGGCGGGCACCCGTCGCATATCCTGTTCCTCACCTGCGACGCGTACGGGATCATGCCGCCGATCGCCCGCCTCTCGCCGGCGCAGGCGATGTACCACTTCCTGTCGGGGTACACCGCGAAGGTCGCCGGCACCGAGCGCGGGGTGACCGAGCCCAAGGCCACCTTCTCTACCTGCTTCGGCGCCCCGTTCCTGCCGCTCAGCCCCAACGTCTACTCCTCGCTGCTCGGCGAGAAGATCGCCACCCACGGCGTGCAGTGCTGGCTGGTCAACACCGGGTGGACGGGTGGACCCTACGGCGTGGGCCAGCGCATCCGGCTTGGCTTCACGCGTGCCATGGTACGCGCCGCGCTCGCCGGGAAGCTCGACCGTATCCCCACCACGCCCGACCCCGTGTTCGGAGTCGAAGTTCCGCTGCAGGTCCCAGGCGTGCCGGAAAGCCTGCTTCTGCCGCGCGGCACCTGGAGCGAGCCGGCGGCCTACGATGCCCAGGCCGCGCGCCTCGCGCAGATGTTCCGGGACAACTTCGCCCAGTTCCGGGACCACGTGCATGCCGCGGTCGGGGACGCGGGGCCACGGGAATAGGATTGTCGACCGCTCCGAAGAGTCGCGAGTGAACTCGCGGCACACAGCGTGACCCGGTTCGAGGTCGTCCGCGACCCGCTCTGGGACAACATCCGGCTCGATCCCGAAGCGCTGGCCGTGGTCGACACCCCCGCCGTGCAGCGGCTGCGCTACGTGCGCCAGCTGGGACACGCGTTTCTCGTCTACCCCGGCGCCACGCACAGCCGCTTCGAGCACGCGTTGGGCGCGTACCATCTCGCACGCCGCGCGCTGTCGCAGCTCGAAGACGCGGCCGACGTCAGGCTCGACGCCGCCGATCGCGTCCGCCTGAAGCTTGCCGCGCTGTTGCACGACATCGGGCACTATCCCTTCTCCCACTCGCTCGAGGAAGCCGGTCTGCCCCACCACGAGGAGCTGGCGGCGCGGCACCTGGCGGACGGCGAGCTCGCACAGCGGTTGGCGGAGCTGGGCGCTCCGGCCCATGAGCTCCTGCCGCTGATCCAGTGCCGGGCACGCGAGCCGCTGGGCGGTCTGGTATCGGGCTCGGTCGACGTGGATAAGCTCGACTATCTGTCCCGCGACGCCTGGATGTGCGGCGTGCCCTACGGCGTAATCGACGTAGACCGCTTGCTCACGTCGCTGACCGTAGCGCCGGGGCAGGACGGGCATCCGACGCTCGCGATCCACGAGAAGGGCCTCGCGGCACTCGAGTCGCTGCTGTTCGCCAAGTATCAGATGTATCGCAACGTGTACTGGCACCACGCCGTGCGCAGCGCCACCTCGATGTTCAAGCGCCTGGTGCGACGTGCGATCGCGGCCGGCGGTATCCGGCCGGACGCCGTCGCGGTCGCCACCGACGACGGGCTGATTCACGAGCTGCTGCAACGGGACGCGACCGGCCTGGCTCGCGGGCTCCGCGAGCGCCGGCTGGCGAAGCGGGCACTCGACCTCTCCGCCACCGCGCTGCCCGCCGACACCCCCGCGTGGTCGGCGGACGATCCCGACTTGCTCGAGCGCGTGGAGGACCGGCTCGCCCGTGACATCGGACTCGCGCCAGGAGAGCTGTTCCTGGACTTCCCGGCCAAGGCCGCAATGCTGGCGCTCGACCTGCCGCTCGTGAAGCGCGACGGCAGCGTGACCCAGCTCGGAGGCGTCGAAGCGGCGGCCCACCTCGGTCTTCCGCGAGTCGCCGCCGAGCTGTATCGCTCGGCGCGGCGACTGCGGGTGTTCGTGCTGGGCGAGGCGCGGCTGGAGGCGAAACGGGTTGTCGAGCTGGTGATGATGCCGCGGGAGGCGGTGCAAGCCCTGGTGAGCGGTGAGGGGTGAGCGTGAGACCTCTTACCGCTTACCGCCGTTCACGGCTCACCTCGGTCGCGCGCCCGGCTCCGTGACCTGAGTGCTGTCGCCCACCGCCGCATCCACCGAATCGATCCGGACGATGATCGCCGTGATGTTGTCGAGCCCGCCGTGGCGGTTGGCCTCGGTGATGAGATCGTCCACCTGCTCCTGCGGCATGCGGTTTCCCGCCAGAAGCTCCGCCAACTGGGGGTCTTCGAGCATCCCCGTCAATCCGTCCGAGGCGAGCAAAAACAGGTCGCGCGGCTTCACCGTGCCCAGGTAGACGTCCGGCATCACATCGCTATTCGCCCCCACGCAGCGGGTGATCACGTTCGAGTACGGGTGGGAGCGCGCCTGCTCGGGGGTGAGATATCCCGCGTCGACTTGCTCCTGGACGTAGGAATGATCCTTGGTGAGCTGCATCAGCTTCTGGTCACGATAGAGGTAGGCACGGCTGTCTCCCACCTGCCCGATCAGGAACCGTGTGTCGTACAGCACGAGGGCTGTGACCGTGGTTCCCATGCCGCGCTTGTCGTGCTCGGTGAGGGTGCGCTGGAATATGGCCCCGTTCGCAGCGCGGATCGACGTCCGCATCCGGTCGGCCACCTGGTCGTCGGAGAGAGTCTTTAGCGACCCGAGCTCGCGCGCCACGAAGCGCACCGCCATCTCACTCGCGACTTCACCTGCGGCATGCCCGCCCATCCCGTCCGCCACTACAAAGATCCCGCGGTCGGGGACCATGAGAAAGTTGTCCTCATTCCCCGAGCGGATGATGCCGACGTCGCTGCGACCGGCGCAGGTGATATGCACGGGGCGCCGCTACGCCAGCAGCCGGTGAAGGAGGGCGAGGAGCGCGCCACCACCGAGCACCAGCACCGCCGCGCTTCCGCCGCAGCCTTTGCCTTTCTTGGGCGGTGGCTGCTGGGCTGCCGGCCGCTTTGGGGCGGGCCGGGGGCCGGGCCGTGACGGCGTCGGCGGCTGGGGCCTCAGCGGCGGCGCTGCCTTGGGCCCCCGCGCTGGCGGCGCTGCGGGGGCGGTGGCGGGGGCGGAACGGCTGGCGGGAGGAAGGGGCGGCGCTTGGGGGGGTGCGGGCATGGGAGGGACGTTCGGGGCGACGGAGTGGGGCGTCCTCAGGACCTGAGTGCCGCCACCCTTCGCGACGCCCAGCGCGTCGTCGGTCGGCTCGAACACAAGCTGCACGTCCCCGAACCGCACCGCCGCGCCTGGGGCAAGCGGGGCCTCCCCCTTCACCTGCTCTCCATCCACGAACGTGCCGTTCGTGGAATCGAGGTCCACGAGTACCCAGACCCCTTCCCGGCGCTGCAGCTTCGCGTGGCTCGTGGAGACAGACGGATCCGGTACGACGAGATCGTTGTAGTCGGCCCGCCCGATGTTGACCACGGGCGTCTTCACCGACAGGCGCTGACCGGCGAGCCCACCGCTTCGCACGAGAAAGCTCGCGAACCCACCGCCCGCCCCTCCTCCCACAGCCGATCGGGGGGAGGCTGGCACGAAGGCCTCTAGGCCATGCACCGTATGTCTCAGACGGTCTGACGCGCCGGGCGGGGCTTGGGGCACGGCCTGCGGCGGGCTAGCGGCCGGCCCCGGCGGAGGGGGGGGAACCGCAGTGGCAGGCGACACGTCCGCGTAGAAGCGAAACTGCTCGTCGCCCAGCCGGATCACGTCGGCCCGAGCGAGGATTCGCTGACCCTCCACCCGCTCCTCGTTCACGAACGTCCCGTTGGTGCTCGAGTCGACCACCACATAGCCCTTCGGCGTCTGCACAATCTCGGCGTGCCGGCGTGAAACGTCCTTCCCAGCCACCACCACGTCGCACCCCGCCTCGCGGCCGAACACCAGCGACGCCCCGGTGATTACGTACTCACGGCCGTCCGTAAGGCTCACGACGCGGCCGCCAGTGACGCCGATGGCCGGCGGTTTCACGCCCGCCTTGGCGGGTCCAGCGGCCGTCGCAGGGGTGAACGCCTTCACGTACTGGGTGCTGCCCGACCGCCGCTCATCCACGAACGTGAGCTCCTGCCCGGCGACCTCGACCTTGTCGCCGTGCAGGAGGGGCGTGGGCTCGGTGCCGAGGCGGACGCCGTTGATGAACACCTCGGCGGCGGGGGACGCTTTCCGGATGATCACCTGGCCGTCGGCCTGCCCCTGAAACAGTGCGTGCCGCGGCAGTACGGCGGCGCCGGTAAGGGAGATCGCGCAGCCTGCATCGCTGCCGAGCGTTACCTCGCCCACCGGAATAGTGAACTTCCTGCCGCCGAGTTCGAGTAACGCCATTTGGGAGAGTCCCTTGAGCCGGAAAAGACAGCGCCGGAAGTTACGCGCGACGGCGTAACCGCGCAAGGAAACACGCTTTACGCGATGTTCACCGCTTCCTCGCGTCCCACCAACCCGCGCCGCAGCCAGTACCAGAACAGCAGCGATCCAGCGATCACCGTCGCGTAGCTATTGATAAAACGCCAGATGAGCGCGTACGACGGCAGCTCCGCGGGCCCGACATAGATCTGCATGACCGCCGCGGAGAGAAACTCGGCGAGCCCGGCCGACCCGGGCGTGGGTGCGAAGTAGAGGAGGAAGGTGATGAACGTCTGGAGGAGGAGGATGTCGACGAAATTGGCAGGAATACCGAGCGCGCGCAGCGCGACGTACCCCGCGAGCAGCTTGTTGGCGTGCGACGGGGCCGACAACAGCACGGCCCAAAACAGCGCCAGCCAGCCCTTCGGATTCCCGAACGCGACCATGCAATCGTGCGCGCGGTCGATCCCCTCCCGTAGCTGCTCGATGCCCGCAGCGATGCGGTGGCTCCTGTGCTCGAGCCGGCCCGCGAGCCAGTGCACGACGTCTCGCAGCCAGGCCGGGAATACCATCGCGATCAGCATGATGACGCCCAGGATGCCGAAGATCGTGAGGCTGGTGCGAAACAGACCGTAGTACGTGATCCCAAGGATGACGTTGTGCCGTTCCAGGGACTTGCCGGCGCCGAGGTAGATGGCGAGTGGTCCCGCGCTGGCGAAGAAGACTACCGTCGCGACGAACGTCATGAACGTGGACGTCATCGCTTCGGGGAGGCGTACCCCCGCCCGGCGCATCACCCACATCATGGTGGGCCCCGCACCGGACTGGAACGGGGTCAGGTAGGCCGCCCAGGCGCTCATGCCTCCGGCGATGATCATGTCCTTCAACCGCACGCCCGGGTGTACGTGGCGAGCGACGACCCACAACCGCGTCCCTCCGCCGATCCAGTCCATCGAGGCGAGGCCCAGTCCTACCACCATCCATCCCCAGTGGAGGTGCAGCAGAGTGCGCGCGACTCCCTGGACGTTCTCGCCATACACGACGAGGACGACGATGACACCGGCCAGGGAGATGACGGCGAAGAGCTCCAGCCCGCGGCGGAGCAGGCGTGGCGTGAGGGCAAGGGGCATGTGGTGGCGAAACTAGGGGGGCTCGGGGCTCGGGGCTAGGTGCTCGGCGGGCGCTTTTGACCGAACCCCGAGCCCCTAAACCCCAGCCCCTATTAGTTTACAGGGTTATGCCTCGCTCACCCGACCGCGTGATCATCCGCAACGCGCGGCAGCACAACCTCAAGGGCATCACCGTCGAGCTGCCACGGTGCGCCCTCACGGTCGTCACCGGGCCGTCGGGGTCCGGCAAAAGTACGCTGGCGTTCGATACCCTCTACGCCGAGGGCCAGCGGCGCTACATCGAGTCGCTCTCGACGTATGCCAAGCAGTTTCTCGAGCGGATGCCGAAACCGCTGGTGGACGCGATCGAGGGAATCTCCCCCGCCGTCGCCATCGAGCAGAAGAACCCCACTACAGCGTCGTGAAAGTCGACACCGTCCAGGAAGTGGTGGATGAACTCATTGCGGATTGCGGATTGGCGATTGCGGATTCGACGGGTCGGACTCCGAACGAACGATCCGCAATCCGAAATCCGCAATCCGCAATTGCCATCACCTTCCCATTGCCGACATCGGCCCACCGGCCGGACGTCGACGTGGCGGCACAGCTCCGGGCCGCGGGCTTCGTGCGCGCGCAGCTCGACGGGAGGCTCACGCGTCTGGACCCGCCGGACGCCGAGCAGCGGGTGCGCGAGGCGCAGGAAGTCCTCGTGGTCGTGGACCGGCTGCCGGCTTCGGACGCGAATCGGGGGCGCCTTGCGGACGCGGTCGCTACGGCCTTCAACGAGGGCGAGGGTGTTGCCGTCGCGCTCGACAACGGCGACCGCCGTCGCTTCTCGGCCCACCCGACGTGCTCGAACTGCGGCACCGCGGCGCCCGCGCTCTCGCCGATCCTGTTCTCGTTCAACAACCCGCGGGGCGCCTGCCCGGCGTGCAACGGCTTCG
>WNGH01021845.1_pt1 | contig 12758 bp, 14 predicted proteins | sample 5400631 | NCBI WGS metagenome assembly WNGH01 (sample SAMN13153373, study PRJNA577476) | soil metagenome | isolation source: 115 cm soil or saprolite under Garry oak tree replicate 1 | place: USA:California | collected 2016-06-15
CTCTGGAAGCAGATGCAGGGCGCGCACGGCATGTCTCACGACGGGAAGGAGGCACGCAAGTGATCCCTGCCGCATTCGAATACGCCCGAGCCTCCTCGATCGACGAGGCGGTGAAGCTGCTCGACCAGTTCGGGGATGAGGCCAAGGTGCTGGCCGGAGGCCACAGCCTCATCCCGCTCATGCGTCTGCGTCTTGCCCAGCCGAAGGCTCTGGTCGACATCAACGGCATCAAGGGTCTCAACCACATCGAGGCCAAGGGCTCCAAGCTGCACATCGGCGCTCTGGCCCGCCACTTTGACATCCAGAACTCGGACGTAGTCAAGGACAAGCTTCCGATCCTCGCCGAGGTCGCAGGCGAGGTGGGGGACAACCAGGTGCGCAACATGGGCACGATCGGAGGAGTCGTAGCGCATGCCGACGCGGCCGGAGACTACCCCACGATCGCCCTGATGCTCGATGCCGACATCGTCACCAACAAGCGGACGATCGCGGCCAAGGACTTCTTCAAGGACATCTTCACGACGCCGCTGGCCGCCAATGAGATCGTCACCGAGGTCGTTTTCCCGGCCGCCGACGGTCCCCACAAATACATAAAGTTCCGACGCCGGCTCTTCGACTGGGCCATCGTCGGCGCTGCCGCCCAGAAGATGAACGGCGGCTGGCGAATCGGGCTGACAAACGTCGGCCCGACGCCGGTGCGCGCGAGCGCGGTGGAAGAGGCTTTGCACAAGGGCGCCAGCCCAGACGAGGCGGCGCAGCACGCATCAGACGGTCTCAACCCATCAGGCGACCTGCGCGCGAGCCCTGAGTACAAGAAGCACCTCGCGCGGGTGCTGACCCGGAGAGCGATCGAGCAGTCGAGCTAGTAGGGGCGCATGGCGTTGCCGGCCGCGTCAGCGCGACGCGGCCGGTAGTCTTTTGGACGTGGCACAGGCCCTATCCACGATCGACGATGTCGAGGAGCGCCTCCGCGAGCGGCGTTACATCGGCGACCGCGGCCTGGCCACCTCGATCTTTCTCTCGCTGAAGCTCGACAAGCCGCTGTTCATCGAAGGCGAGGCGGGGGTGGGCAAGACCGAGGCGGCCAAGGTCATGGCCGAGGTTCTCGGTGCGCGGCTGATCCGGCTCCAGTGCTACGAGGGTATCGACCTCGCCCACGCGGTTTACGAGTGGAACTACCCCCGCCAGCTGCTCCACATCCGCCTGCTCGACGAGCGCGATGACCGGCGCCTGGCCGAACGCGAGATCTTCAGTCATGAGTTCTTGCTGCGCCGGCCGCTGCTGGACGCCATCGACAACGACGATGCGATTCCGCCAGTGCTGCTCATCGACGAGATCGACCGCTCGGATGAGGAGTTCGAGGCGTTCCTGCTCGAGCTGCTTTCCGACTTCCAGGTCTCGATCCCTGAGATCGGCACGATCAAGGCCAAGCGCACGCCTCTGGTGGTCATCACGTCCAATCGCACCCGCGAGGTGCATGACGCGCTGAAACGGCGTTGCCTGTATCACTGGATCGATTACCCCGACCTCGAGAAGGAAGTCGAGATCGTGCGTGCTCGAGCGCCCGAAGCCGCCGAGGGCCTGGCGCGCGACGTAGCGGCCTTGGTGCAGGGACTGCGCGGCATGGATCTCTACAAGGTTCCGGGAGTCGCTGAGACGCTCGACTGGGCCCGGTCCCTGGCGGCCCTGGGCGCGACGCGAATCGACGCCTCCCTGGTGGATGCGACGCTTGGGGCCGCACTCAAATACCAGGAAGACGTGGCGCGCGTCCGCGAGCAGGTCCCGGCACTGGTCGAGAAGGCAAGGGGTGCCTGAGGCCGACCTCCTCCAGCGTCTCGGAGCCTTCGCAAGGCTCCTGCACGACGCCGGCGTGGAAGCTGGTCCCCGGCGGCTGACCGACGCGACGCGGGCGCTCAACCACGTCGACCTCAAGCGCCAGACCGACTTCCGAAACGCGCTGCGCGCGGTCTTTGTGAGTCGCAAGGACGACATCCCCACGTTCGAAGCGGCGTTCGACATCTTCTGGACCCCGGCCGACCCGCGCGCCGCGGCGGGCATGATCCCGGGGCGCGGCCGTTCGCTGCCGATCTCGCCCGAGCGCGCGAAGGCGTGGGCGGCGGCGCTCGGGCTCAGCGCCTCGCAGCTCAATCGCGAGCAGGACCCCACCACGGTGCCCGCCAGCTCGAGCGGCTACAGCGCAGAGGAGCTGCTTCGCCACAAGGACTTCGACGCCATGACCTGGCAGGAGACTGAGCAGGTCCGCCGCCTTCTCGAGCAGGCTCCGTGGCGGGTCTCGCAGCGCAAGACGCGCCGCCTCCGGCCGGCCAGATCCGGCCGCATCGACCTGCGGCGCACCGCACGGCACGCGATCCGCTCGAGTGGCGAGCTCGTCCGGTTGTTTCGACGCCGGCCCAGGCTACGGCGCCGGCCGCTCGTGCTCGTATGCGATGTCAGCGGCTCGATGGAGCGCTACTCGCGCCTGCTCATGATCTTCGCTCACGCCATCGCGCGCCGTGAGGACCTGGAGGCTTTCGTCTTTTCGACTCGCCTGACCCGAATCACGAGACTGCTTCGCCAGCGTGACCTCGATCGTGCGCTGGCCTCCGTGAGCAAGGGAGGGCATGACTTCAGCGGCGGCACGCGTATCGGCGAGGCGCTCGCCGATTTCAACCGCCGGTGGGCGCGGCGGGTGCTCGGCCACGGCGCGGTCGTGATCATCATCAGCGATGGTTGGGATCGCGGCGATCCCACACAGCTGGCGGCCGAGCTCGTCCACCTGCGGCGCTCTGCGCATCGGCTCATATGGCTCAATCCGCTGCTGGGATCAGAGGGGTACCAGCCGCTGACACGAGGCATGGCCACCGCGCTGCCTTTCTGCGACGACTTTCTCGCCGCACACAACCTGCAAGCGCTGGACGAGCTGGGCCAGCTGCTGGGCCGCCTCGACAGCCGTCCCGCGAGGTCGCGGTAGTGCGCGAGGTTCTCAGTGAGCTGCGGGAGTGGACCAGTGCGAGCGAGCAGGTGGCTGTCGCCACCGTCGTCGAAACATGGGGATCGAGCCCGCGCCCGCTGGGATCCAAGATGGCCGTAACCGGTTCAGGGAAGATGGCCGGCTCGGTCTCGAACGGCTGCATTGAGGGCGCGGTCTTCGAGGAGGCGCAGCGTGTGCTGAAGGCTGGCAGGCCGAAGCTGGCGGCCTTTGGGGTGACCGACGATGTCGCCTTTTCGGTCGGCCTCGCATGCGGAGGCCATATCGAGGTGTTCATCCAGCCTCTCGATCGTGTGCACCAGCAGCTGATCGAGATTCTGGAGCGCGACGAAGCGGCGACTCTGCGGACCAACCTCGTCAGCGGGGCGACTGAGCTGGTCGGCGGTGTGGCCGCAGGCATCGAGCTGGCATGGCGGGACGGTGACTGGTTTGTCGAGCCTTTCAAGCGACCGGCCCACCTGATCATCGTCGGCGCCATTCACATCGCCATTCCCCTGCACCGCCTGGCCAAGCTGATGGGTTATCGCGTCACCGTCGTCGATGCACGCGCAAAATTCGCGTCAAAAGACAGGTTTCCGGAAGCCGACGACCTGATCGTCGCGTGGCCGGACGAGGCGATCTCGAGGCTCACCCTGGACGGCTCGGCATACGTCGTGATCCTGACCCACGACCCGAAGTTCGACCTCCCCGCTCTGCGCTCGGTGCTGGGGAGGGAGGTGGGCTACATAGGCGCCATCGGCAGCCGCAAGACGAACCAGAACCGCTTCGACGCGCTGCGCTCGGAAGGCTTCACCGAGGAGCAGCTGTCACGGGTACACGGCCCGATCGGCCTCGACCTGGGCAGCCGCGGAGCCGAAGAGACAGCGCTCGGCATCCTGGCCGAGATCACCGCGGTGCGCTTTGGCGGTAAGGGCTCGTCGATGCGCGAGGTGCGTCAGCACACCGCCGGTTAGCGCTGGGTGGCGGCTCTGAAACGTTGGCGGAAGCGCCTGGCCTTCTGACGATTGCCGCAGGAAGACATCTCGCACCACCGGCTCGAGTGATTGCGGGACTGGTCGAAAAAGACCCACCGGCAGGTCGGTGACGCGCACAGCTTGAGCTGCGTCCAGCGGTCGCAGCCGGCTTGCCGACGCCGCCTGGTTGAGGGTGGCCAGGTCGACCGGATAGATCGTTCCGCCTGAGTTGGCTCCGATTACGTTGCGGACAGCCTCACGCAGGCCGATGGCGTGCTGGAGGTCGGCCGCTCCGACCGGACTGCCAGCCGCCATGAGGCCCTTGGCGACCAACCAGGCCCCGAGCGCGACCGGATCGGAGAGCTCTTCCGGTCCCTCCTGCAGGTCGACCGAGTTCACGAATGTCTGGACCAGGCCCAGCGCCCCGGACGCGGTACCTCGCTCAGCCACTTAGGCACCCATAACCCATAACCTATGACAACCTCACGTCGGTTATAATAACCCCTGTATCCATGTTACAGGTTAGATTGGAGGAATGCCGTGCTGCCGCACATGAACGAGGACGCGGCCTGGCAGCGGTTGAAGGACCTGCAGCGCGAGGCGGAGAACCACCGCCTGGTGGGCGATCGCGCGAGCGGGTCAGGGTGGGCCGGCCTGCGAGGCTGGGTCGATCGAGCGTTGCTTGGGAGGCCGCAGCGGCACAGGCGATGGTCGGCCTAGGGTTTGGCCAGGCGCTTGAGGACCGCCACCTGCTTGGCGTCGGGGCCGTCGCCAGCGCCGGGCACCTCGAGGATGAATGGGAGCTTCGAGAGTCGAGGCTCATGGAGGATGGCGCGAAAGCCCTCCTCGCCGATCTGGCCCTCGCCGATGTTGGCGTGACGGTCGCGGTTGGAGCCGAGGCCGGTCACCGAGTCGTTGCAGTGGATGACCTCGATCCGCTTCAGGCCGACGACCTTATCCAGCTCGTCCAGCGTCCGTGAGATGTCGGCGGCTGTGCGAACGTCGTAGCCCGACGCGAAGGCGTGACAGGTGTCGAAGCACACGCCGACCCGCGGATCGTTGAGGCCGGCCAGCATGCGCGCGATCTCCTCGAACCGAGCGCCCACGCAACCGCCCAGGCCCGCATTGTTCTCGATCAGAAGCCGTGCGCTCTTCGGATCCGCACGCTCCAGCACATGCCGGATGTGCTCGAGGATCGAGGGCAGCCGAGCGTCGAAGCCCGCGCCCTTGTGCGAGCCGGTGTGGAAGATGACGCCGTTCACGCCAAGCTCGTCGGCCGCTTTGAGGTAGCCGGCCAGTGTGCTCTCGGAACGCGACCGCATGGTTGGGTCGTTACCCGCCAGGTTGATCAGATAGACGGCATGAAAGTAGAAAGGCGGCTTCCCGTGTTTGGCCGCCGCCTCTTTGAACGTCGAGATCCGGCCCTCATCAAGCTTGGGCGAGCCCCAGAAGCCCGGCGGGGTGGGGTGGACCTGGATCGCTTCCGCCCCCATTGCCCTGGCACGCTCGTAGGCGAGATGGAGCCCTCCTGACGAGTCGATGTGGGCGCCGAGCATTGGCACCCAATGAGATTAAGGGGTGCCCGGATCGCGGGTCCCGTCTGCAATATTGAGCGTGAAGTGTCTGTCTTCGTCATGAGCGACCTCGAGCTACCGATTCGAGGGCGCACCTATCGCGAGCCCGAGGGACCCTACAGCGTCGTCGTTCGTGGACGCGACGTCGAGCAGGCGCTGCAACATGTGGCCGCGCTCAACGATTGCCGGGCGCTCGCCGTCGTCGGCCTCCCGCCTTCTGGGCCGGACTTCTCGACCATGAAGGGGCGCCGGGTCTTTCTCGTCGACTCCGACAGCACCCGCCTGCGCGACGTCGCAGCTGCCGCTCTCGAGGCCGGCGCCGAGGTGGATTGGATCCGCGCCACGCGGCCGCCGATCGATCGGCTGGCTGACGCACTCCTGCCAGTTGGCGCCGTCGTGCTCGCCGCCGGCTCCAGCTCGCGGATGCCGGGACCGTCGAAGGTGCTCCTCGAATTCGACGGGCAGCCGATGGTGCGGAGCGCGATCCAGGCGGCGTCCGATGGCGGCTGCCACCAGATCCTGATCGTGTACGCCTCCGACGATGTCAGGAAGGCGATCGGCGGCGACGCTGAGCTGGTATTCAACCCACACGCCGAGACAGGCATGGCCTCCTCGCTGCAAGCCGGTCTGGGTGCGCTTCGCCCGGAGATGGAGGCGGCATTGGTGATGCTTGGTGACCAGCCTCTGGTCGGCTCGCGTTCGGTCGCTGCGCTGCTCCGCGCGTGGCGACGCGAAGGGGCTCGTCCCGCGGTCGCCCTGGCGCGAGGCGTGGGAAGGGAGTGGACGCCGCCCGTGGTGCTGGCCCGCGAGCTGTGGGATGAGCTGTTCAAGCTCACGGGCGATGCGGGCGCGCGCCAGATCCTGGAAAACCGCCCGGAGCTTCTCGACATCGTGCCTGCGCCAGACCGGCTGGACGACATCGACACACCCGAGGACTACGCGAAGATCGTGCGGCTGTTCCCGCGCCCCAAGCCGACGCCGCGCTAGCAACAGCGCTGAGCGCGTACGATTTCCAATGGTGCTAGTGATCGCTCTAGGAGTGTGAACTTGAAAGGTCGCCGTCCGTCCCGGACAAGCACGGCCAGGCCGTCCCGAGCGGGCTGGAAGCGGCAGGGTCGCTACAAGGACATCATCTACGAGATCTGGGACGGCATCGCCAAGATCACGATCAACCGGCCCGAGGTCAGGAACGCGTTCCGGCCCACGACCGTCTTCGAGATGGGCAAGGCATTCGAGCTGGCGCGGGACGATCCGAAGATCGGAGTCGTGATCCTGACCGGCGCCGGCACCGAAGCTTTCGTCGCCGGCTATGCGATCGGCGGCGGCCATGTGCTGCATGTCGTGTGCGACCTGACCATCGCCGCCGACAACGCCCGGTTTGGTCAGACCGGTCCGCGGGTCGGGAGCTTCGACGGTGGATACGGCGCGGGGCTGTTGGCCCGGATCGTCGGCCAGAAGAAGGCGCGAGAGATCTGGTTCCTGTGCCAGCAGTACGACGCCCAGCAGGCGCTCGAGATGGGGCTGGTGAACAAGGTCGTTCCGCTCGACAGGCTGGAGGCGGAGACGGTGGCGTGGTGCCGCCGGATGCTGGAGCTGAGCCCGCTCGCGCTGCGCATGCTCAAGGCCGGCCTCAACGCCGCGGACGATGGGCTCGCCGGCATCCAGCAGCTGGCCGGCGACGCGACGCTTCTCTACTACATGAGCGACGAGGCCCAGGAAGGCCGCGACGCCTACGTACATAGGCGGAAGCCCGACTTTTCGAAATTTCCCAGACGGCCCTGATGGCTGCGTCCATGCGGGCCTTGAGTCCCGCGCTGGTGTGGTGGTCCGCGGTGCGGCCGGCGACGCTGGCTGCCTCGGTCGCGCCCGTGCTCGCCGGCACTGCGGTCGCGCTTCACGACGGTGGCGTGCGCCCGGCAGCCGGGCTCGGCGCGCTCGTGGTCGCTGTCGCGCTTCAGGTCGGCGTCAACTTCGCCAACGACTACTCCGACTTCGTTCGTGGCGTCGATACGCCACAGCGCACAGGACCGCTGCGAGCTTCTGCATCTGGTGTCGTCAAGCCTGAAACCGTCAGGGTGGCCGCGATCGCTGCATTTGCCGTCGCTGCAATCGTGGGGTTGTTCGTCAGCCTGACCACCGACTGGATCCTGGTCATCGTCGGCGCGGCGTGCCTGCTCGCCGGTTGGTTGTACACCGGCGGGCCGCGGCCTTACGGCTACCTTGGGCTGGGCGAGCTGTTCGTCTTCGTTTTCTTCGGCCTGGTGGCCACGTGCGGCACGGCGTATGTGAATGAGCTTCGCGTGACGCCGCTGGCGATCCTGGCCGGATGCGGGATGGGCTTTCTTGCCACGGCGGTGCTCGTGCTCAACAACCTGCGCGACATCGAGACCGATGCCGCGACCGGCAAACGGACCCTGGCCACGCGCATCGGCCGCGAGCGGACCCTGGTCCTGCTGGTGGTGCTCGTGTGCGCCGCGTTCGCAGTGCCGATCGTGATCCTGGTCACTCACCAGGCCGCGGTGACCGTCATGGCCGTGCACTTCGGAATCCCCATCGCGTCGGTGCCGGTGCGCACCGCCATCGCCACCAGCAGTGGTCCGGCGCTTGTAATCGCGCTCAAACGCATGGCAGCGACAGAGCTCGCGTACGCGCTGCTCCTGACCGTGGGCCTGCTTCTCAGATGAGCGCTTACATCACGGCGCGACAGCCGTCGGACGTAGCGCGCGAGGTGGAGCGAGAGCTCATCGCCGGCTGCAGCTCATTTGCTTTGCGTCGAGTCGACGGTGGCGGGATGCTGGATCGCGAGCGGCTGGGGGCAGCCCGCTACGCCGCTGGGATTCAAGCCCATGTCGTGCTCGAAGAATCGTCCTCTGAGGTCGCGGCGACGTCGCTCGCTGCGGCCGGTCGGAGATGATTGGCCAGCACATGGGCGAAAGCGTCAGGCCGCTCCTGATGCACGGTGTGGCCCGCGCGCAGCACCACCTCGACTCGGCCGTTGCTAACCGCCGCTGCCAGCCGGCGAGCAGAAGCCACGTAGCCGTGGTCCAGCTGGCCGGCGACGAACGTGGATGGGACGGTGATCTGCGCCAGCTGGTCCCAGAGCGGCGCCATACCTCCGGCGCCCATTCCGCGCAGCGAGGCTGCAAGGCCCGCGACGGTGTTCCCCATGCGCTCGGCGCGCAGCTGTGCGACAAACGACGGGCCGCGCCGCTCGAGGCCCGCGAACAGAGGCAGGCTGCTCCAGTCGTTGACGAAAGCCCCCACGCCATCGGCTTCGATGCGCTGCGCCAGCGCTTCGTCTCCACGGCGGCGGCCCTCGCGCGCCTCCTCTTCCAGGCCTGCGTGCGCGCCGATGGTGAGCAGCGAAAGAAGGCGCTCGGGACGTTTCACCGCCACATGAAGCGCGAGCCGTCCGCCCATCGAGTAACCGACGAGGTGGGTGCGGGCGATGCCAAGTTGATCCCACAACATCTCGAGATCCTGCGTGCAGGCGTCCATCGTGCAGGGCGCACCGGGCTTGATCTTCGTGTCGCCGTGACCGCGCAAGTCCGGGGCGACCCAGCGCCAGCCGGTCGGCATCTTGGAGATGAGCTCCTGCCAGCTGCGGGCGTTCTGCGTGAAGCCGTGGAGGAGGGTGACCGGCGTGCCTTCGCCGCTGTCGAAATAGTTGAGGCGCACGTCGGCACCCTCGACAATCCCCATGGGCAAATGCAAATGCTATGGATGTAGCGCAGTCGTTCGCCGCGACTTTCGTCGACGAGCTGGCCGCACAGGGCGTCGAGTACGCGTGCATCTCTCCGGGCTCGCGATCGGCGCCGATCGCCATGGCCATGCAGCGGCACCCGAAGATCAGGGTCTTCGTTCACATCGACGAGCGGAGCGGGTCCTTCTTCGGCGTCGGGCTCGCCAAGGCGACCGGCAAGCCGGTGGCGCTGCTCTGCACCTCGGGGACCGCCGCCGCCGAGTTCCATCCAGCGGTGGTCGAGGCGTTCCACTCACGTACGCCGCTGGTGGTCATCACAGCCGACCGCCCCCCTGAGCTGCGGGACGTCGGCGCGAACCAGGCCATCGACCAGCTGCGCCTGTATGGCAGCGCGGTCCGTTGGTTCTTCGACCCAGGGCCACCCCTTGAGGCCCCCAACGTGGCGCGGATCTGGCGCCGGCTCGCGGCCAGGGCCTGTGCCGAGGCGGCTGCGGGTCCCGTGCACATCAACCTGCCGTTCCGCGAGCCCCTGGTGCCGCCGGCAGGGCAGGTCCCAACCGCGCGCGGCGAACCCGGCCAGACCGCCACCAGCGGCCGGAGCCTGCCCAACCATGCCCAGGTCGCCACTCTGGCTACAGCCCTCCAGCGCGCGCAGAGGCCGCTGGTGGTGGCGGGCGAGATGCGAGACGGCGAGCGGCTCGCGGCGGCGCTGCTTCGACTTGGGCTGCCCGTCCTGGCCGAGCCCTCATCACAGCTTCGCCGCGCCGAAACGGGATCAGCGGTCGATGCGTACGAGGCGCTGCTGCGAGCAGGCTGGTCTCTGCTTCACGGCCCGGACCTGGTGATTCGTTTCGGCTCCACGCCGACATCGCGCGCTCTCAACTCGTGGCTCGCTGCGGCCTCCGCGCCCACGTTCCTGATCGACCCCGACCATGCCTGGCAGGACCAGGACCAGGTGGCGCGTCACGTTCTCGCGTGCGACCCGCAGCCTCTGCTCGAAGCGCTGCAGCCGGTCAGCAGAACCGCGTGGCGTGACGAGTGGATCGCCGCGGGAAAGAAAGCCGCGGCCGCGATTTCGGCATCGCTCGTGTCGACGCCGATGCACGAGGGCCACATTGTCAGGGCACTCGCCGCGCGCTTGCCGGACGCGGCGCAGGTTTTCATCGGCTCGAGCATGCCGATCAGGGCTGCGGACAGCTTCTGGCCTCAGGTCAAGCCCCAGCAGCGCTTTTACGGAAACCGCGGCGCCAGCGGGATCGACGGCCTCGTGTCCACCGGCCTGGGACTTGCGGCCGGACGGAGCTCGCTGCCCACCGTCCTGCTGCTCGGCGACCTTTCCGTGTATCACGACATGAACGGCCTGTGGGCGATCGGCCGTCACGGCATCAAGGCCACCGTGATCGTGTGCGACAACAACGGCGGCGGGGTCTTCAACTTCCTGCCGCAGGCGCAGCACCAGGACGTCTTCGAGGAGATCTTCGCGACTCCATTGGGTCTTGATTTCGCGCAGGTGGCTCGGCTCTACGGCCTTGTGTACAGCCCGGTCACAGATCGGTCCGGCCTCGAGCCCGCCATCACCGACGCGATCGCAGCGTCGGCGCCGACGATGGTCGTCGTGCGTTACAAGCGCGATGACAGCGTGAGCGGCCACCGCGTTTGCTGGGAGGCAGCCGCCGCCGCCCTGCGCAGCTAGCCGCCTCCGAGGAAGAAGTCCACCGCCAGGCGGTTGAATTCCGCCGGCCGCTCGAGGCTGGGCAGGTGTGCGGCGCCGTGAATGACAGCCTTGCGCGCTCCGTCAATCTTTGACGTCAGCAGGTCAGCGTTGACGTTGGCATGTGGCAGGTCTTCGTCGCCGACGATGACCAGCGTTGGGGCTCTGATCTCGTGCAGGCGCTTGATCGCAGGCGGATCGAGGCGCTGATGCGGCGCGGAGTCGAAGTTGCTGCGCAGCGCGAGGCCATTCATGTCGTAGACGAGCTCGCGAACGGCTGCGGGCGCGGAACCCTCCGGCCTGCGCGGGCCGTCGACCCACAACCTGACCTCAGCTCGATTGAGCGCGTCGTGGTCTCCGCTGGCTTCGGCTGCGTCGACATCCGCGAACAGGTCTTTGTCCGCCTCGCCAAGGTTTGAGCCGCCCACGCCGGAGCCTATGAGGACAAGTCGCTCGACGCGTGCCGGGTTCTCCAGCGTCAGGTCGATGGCGACGATCCCGCCCATCGAGCAGCCGACCACGTGAGCCCGATCCACTTTCAGATGATCGAGGAGGCCGATGAGATCGGCGCGCATCGAATATCCGGCCGGCGGCAGCTCCGACTGGCCGTAACCGCGGAGGTCGGGCCGGATGAGGTCGAAGCGATCGCCGAGCGCAGCCGCTTGCGGCTCCCACATGCGCGAGTCGGCGATGCCGGCGTGGATCAGAAGCACCGGGAACCCGCTGCCAGAACGCTGGTAGTGGATGCGCGCGCCGTTGATCATCGCTTCCATCAGGTCAATGCCGACAGCAGCGCCTTGAACTTCAGCTCAGTCTCCTCGAGCTCGTGTGCCGGATCGGAATCGGGCATCACTCCGACACCCGCGTAAAGGCGAGCGCCATCCTCCCATAGAAGACCGCAGCGCAGTGCAACCGCGAACTCGCCGTTTTCATGGCTGTCGATCCAGCCCACCGCACCCGCGTACCAGCCGCGCTCCATCGCTTCGAGCTCATCGATCAGCGCATCTGCTGCTTCGCGCGGCCACCCGCCAACCGCAGGCGTGGGGTGAAGGGCGGCCGCGAGCTCGAGCGCGCCGGCGGCGGGCAACCGGAGGACCGCGGAAACTGACGTCGCCAGGTGCTGGATGTTGGTGAAGCGCACCACTTCCGGTGGTCGCGAGGCAACAGACCTCGCGAACGGCCGCAACGCCTCGACGACAAAGCTCGAAACCAGCCGGTGCTCGTCCGCGTCCTTGGCGCTGGCCTTCAGCTGACGCGCCAGCTGGTCGTCCTCTTCTTCGGTCGCGCCTCGGGCTACAGAGCCTGCCATCGGCTCCGCCTGTGCCCGGTCTCCTGAACGCCGCACCAGCAGCTCGGGCGATGCACCGACGAACGCTGTCCCATCGGCGCCGGTCAACAGATAGATGAAGCACGACGGGTAAGCGGAGCGCAGTGCGCGCGCCACGGCGCCGGCTGCGACGACTCCGTCACCGCGCGCCAGCACCTCGCGGGCAAGCACAACTTTGGCGGCCTCACCCGCGCGCAGGCGCGCGGCTGCATTGTCGACAGCTGCGGTCCAGGCCAGAGGATTTCGCACCGGTGTCACGTCGAGGCGCCGAGCCGGCGGCGCCAGGACGCTCGGTTTTCCCAGGTCGAGCAGCTCTTCCGCTCCATCGCCGGCGGCAGCCGCAAAGGTGCGTCCCCGTGCTCGAATCAGAGCCAGCGCCGGCACGCGCAGCAGCAGCGCGGGAAATCCAGACCAGGGCCCGCCCGGATCGCGCTGAGGTTGGTAGGCGAAACCACCGATGGCGATCGGCGCCGCGATCGTGTCACCCGCCGCGTCGCTTGA
>WNGH01007626.1_pt1 | contig 12752 bp, 7 predicted proteins | sample 5400631 | NCBI WGS metagenome assembly WNGH01 (sample SAMN13153373, study PRJNA577476) | soil metagenome | isolation source: 115 cm soil or saprolite under Garry oak tree replicate 1 | place: USA:California | collected 2016-06-15
ACGACCCCAGGCTCGACATCGACGCGAGCTGCGTCATGGTGCTGAAGAACTGCGGGCCCAGGGGCTACCCGGGCATGGCCGAGGTCGGCAACATGCCGCTGCCGCCGAGGCTCCTGAAGAAAGGCGTCACCGACATGCTGCGCGTGTCGGATGCGCGCATGAGCGGCACCGCCTACGGCACGGTGGTGCTGCACGTCGCGCCGGAAGCCGCGGCGGGCGGCGCGCTCGCGCTGGTCGAGAACGGCGACGAAATCGAGCTCGACGTCGCGAAGCGCAGGCTGGAGCTGCTCGTCCCGGAGAAGGAGCTTGCGGCGCGTCGGGAAAAATGGAAGGCACCGAAGCCGCCCCTCGAGCGCGGCTACTGGCGCCTCTATTTCGATCACGTGCTGCAGGCGAACGAAGGCGCGGATCTGGACTTCCTCGCCGGCAAGAGCGGCGCCTTCGTGCCGCGCGACAACCACTAGCTAAAGCTGTCACCACGGGAACATCCAGAGCACGGAGATTTCATAGAACTGTCCCTCTCCGTCTACTTCGCGTTCTCCGTGGTAAAGGCTCTTTAGGGAGAGAAGCAGCTTGGCTAGCCGTGTGATGCTTCGTGATACTGCATGGCTCGTGCGAGAGCAAATCCCGCTTGGTTCTCGCACGCGCCTTCGGCTGGAGGACCCAGCCACCGGTGAATTGATTGAGGCGCTCTGCCCGCCCGACGAATTCGAGTCTATCGTCGAACCAGCACCAACGCTGGATCGACGCTCGCTCACTCCATTCGGTATCTGGAAATCGTTGCACGGCGCGCTTCGCGTGCAGACTCCACCCGAGGGCCGCTACGCCGCGTTCGTCGCTGGCAGAATCTCGCCCGAGCCGTACCAGTTCGCGCCCCTCGCCAGACTCCTGAGCGGTCCGCGGCGAAGCCTGCTTATCGCGGACGACGTTGGGCTTGGCAAGACCATCGAGGCGGGAATTTGCCTGCTCGAGTTGATCGCTCGCGGCGCCGGCAAGCGCATTCTTCTCGTCGTCCCGCCGGGATTGATTCCACAGTGGATTGACGAAATGCACGACAAGTTCGGTTTGGAGTTTCGACCGATCGAGAATTCTGCCGCGCTCGACCGGGCGCAGACGGACCTCTCGGAGGGCCTGCAACCGTGGGCGTACTTCGACCGCGTTATTACGTCAACGGAGTACCTAAAGCGCCGGGAGATCCACGCCGCGGCACTCGCGCACCCATGGGACGCCGTTGTTGTTGATGAGGCCCACTATCTTTCGGAGTCCGGCACGGCGGCCAATCCGTACGCCACGGCTCGCACGCGCTTGGGCCCGAAACTTCGCGAGGCATCGCGCGCGCTGATCCTGCTGACCGCGACCCCGCACAACGGCTACCGTCACAGCCTTCGTTCGCTACTTGAGCTTGTTGAGCCGACGAACGCCGCGCTGCATGGCCGCAACGAGGAGATTCAGCGGCGCGTGTCGCGCTCGATGATTCGGCGACTGAAGCCCCAGATAGTAAAGACTGCGGAGGACAGCGGCACAGCACCTGCGTTCCCGATTCGCCTTCCGGTGCAAAGGATCGAGGTCACAGGCCTGGGCGACGACGAGAAAGAGATCTTCCGGCTTGTTACGGACTACTGCGCCCGAACCATCAAGGCGGCGACCGGCTCTCAGGAAGCCGACCTCGTATCCTTCGCGATGCAAATCGTCAAAAAGCGGATGCTATCGAGCCGCGCGGCTCTGCGGCGGACCGTGGGAAACAGGCTCGATGCTCTCACCAGCCGCCAGCCCGAGGAGCCGCCGGCACGGGCTGAACTGCGCGAAATCCAGGGCGATCTGCAACTGACCGAGGCCGTGGCCGAACGCACGGCTATCCGCGTGCTGCGCGCGGCGATCGCTCGTGACGCCAAGAGACGTGCGACAGAAAAACAGCAACTAAAAACAATCGAAAGACTTCTGGGTCAGGTCGCAGACCAGCCAGACCCCAAGATCTCCGCGCTCGTCGCAGACCTTGAGCGAGACGTACTCACGGTGCCGGGCGAGAAGGCGATCGTTTTCACCGAGTACCGTGACACGCTCGCGGCTCTACGCGACGCTTTTGCGGTTCATCCGGTGCTGCGCGACGCCTTTACAGAATTGACTGGCGGCCTTTCGGCCCGGCAACGCAAGGTCCGTATCGCGCGGTTTCATGAGTCCGATTGTCGCGTGTTGCTTGCGACCGACGCGGCGAGCGAGGGCCTGAATCTGCAGCACCAGTGCCGCCGGATCTATCATTTCGAGCTTCCGTGGAATCCGAATCGTCTCGAGCAGCGAAACGGTCGGGTGGATCGGCACGGTCAGACTCGCCCACCGATCATCCGATACCTTTTCTATCCCGACTCGCCGGAAGACCGCGTGCTTGACCGGTTGGTTCAGCGAATCGCAACGATGCACGATGACCGCGTATCCACTCCCGATATTCTTGGCATTCTCGAAGGCAGCCGTCTCGAGGAGGTGCTTGGCCGGATCGAATCGCCGGAGGATGGCGAGTCGCAGGGTGAATCGCTGATGCGTCTGTTCGAGGCACGACAGGAGGAGTTCGCCTACCAGATTGCTCCGTTTCCGTGGCGGTCTTCGTCCAGGCGCAATATCGGACACCTGGCGAATCGAGGTGCCGCGGCACCTGCAAGGCCCTGGCGTCGCGCCACGCTACGAGTGTGCAACCTTTCGGCGATCGGTAGCCGCTCGGTTTCCGGCTGCCGAGATCGAGTTTGTCCACCGGTTGCACCCGCTCTCTCTAGCGCTCGGCGTACACGCATTTGGCCAGCTCACCCTCGAGCCTGCGCGCAACAACCTCGGGTCGCGAATCGCGGTTCGCCGCCACGCCGCTGCCACAAAGCGACCGTTCGCGCTCTTCACATTCCTTGAGCGACAGAGCCACCCGGCAGGCATAGTGTTCGGGATCGCGGTGGACGCCAAGGGCGAGGTGCTCAACCGGCGCACCGCCGAGACGGTGCTTCTTGACGAAAACCCGGTTCCGGGAGAGGTTGCCTGGAACGAGTGCGAACGTGCGTTCTCAAGTGGGTTCGGCACGCTTCAATTCACCGCTGCCGAGGCAGCGCGGGCGCACCTGCGCGAGGCATTGAAACAGTTGCGTGCCGAGCGCACGAAGATCGCCTCGGTGCTGCGCGAAGAAGCGGGGCTTTACAAGGTAGACCGAGTCGCAGAGATCGACGCGGATGAGCGTACCGAACGCGCCGGGACGCGCGAGCAGTTGCAGCTTTTTCGTGAAACCGCCACAAACTGGCAGGCGCGCCGTGCTGCAGTGGAGACGAACTACAGCCGCCGGCTCGCGGATATCGAACACTTCACCGAGCTTCCGGAGCCGCCCGAGCCGCAGGCGCTCGGCGTGCTCCTCGTGTTTCCACCAGTCTAAATCATGGCGCTCGCCTCTATCCAGAACCGCAAAGGATTCTTTTCCGACTACTGGCTCGGCTCATTGCTATCCGCGCGCAGTGCGGCAGGTGCGCGCCTGAGCGGTGCACAAGCAAAGAGAGCCCTCGATCGTGTGAGCCGCCTGATAGAAGCAATTGGGGGAGCGGAAACACCCGATCTCACACGATTCCGGGAGCGCTTTGCTCGCCCTGTTCTGGAAGAACTTCTCGGCTACGCGTTGGCCGAGAACCCGGCGGAGCCGCGGCTGCGCCCGCTCAGTGCGCCTAACGGCAACGGCGGCGCTCCTGTCGCGCTGGCGTGGCTGCTTCCCGAAGCGGAGGAACTGGATTCATCCAGTGCCCGCCGGAAACTGGAGGCGGGGCTGATTGCCCAGGAACTCGATTACGGCTTGTTGCTCACGCCGCAGGTGATACGGCTCGTGCGCAACCCCAAACATGCGCCGCGCGGTGCGTCGTTCGACGTGAGCCTGGCGTCGATCGTCGAAAGTGAAGACTTGGAGTCGCTGTCAGCGGCCTATCGCGTGCTCGCGGCACAGAATTTCGTGCCAGATACCGCCGGTACGCGCCCGATTGATACGCTCGAAATCGAGAGCCGGCGTCATAGCGCCAAAGTCTCGAACGATCTCAAGAACGCGGTATTCGAGGCCGCGGAACGTATCGTTGGCGGTTTCCTTTCGGACGTGCGCTCGCGGCCCGAGGATTTCTCAGTCCCGCCCTCCGCGCCCGAGCTGCGCGACGCCGGGTTCCTTACACTCTACCGCCTGCTCTTCATTCTGTATGCGGAAGCGCGCGACAAGCGACTGATTGGTCATCCCCTGTATCAACGCAGCTACTCCCTTGACGGCATCGTCGCAAAGCTGCTGCGGACGCCGCCAGCAGCGTTGGCTGCGAACCGGTCGAGCCTGTGGTCGCACCTGCAAGCCATCTTCCGCATCTTCAATGAGGGCATGGCTACGAACCTGCCCGAATTGGAGAACATTCCGCCGCGCGGCGGGCGTCTGTTCAGCGAGCAAACCGCAGAAGGCCGGTTGCTCAAGCAACTCCGGCTTGACGACCGTCAGGCTGCGGCAATTCTCCTTTCACTCGCCACCACGCGTCCGCGGCGCGGTGTCGGCCGTGAACGGGTGTCTTTCCTTGAATTGGAGATCGAGCAGCTCGGGCACGTGTACGAGGGCTTGCTCGAATACGAGCCTGCCGAGGCCTCGGAGCCGATGATCCAAGCACAGGTTGGTGGGCGGGAACTGGCGCTCACTGCCGACGAGGTCCTCCGCCTGTGCGAGCAAAAGCAATTGCACGTGCGCGGCGACGCCGCAATCGTCGTCGGCACCGTTGCCGAACGACTGCACCCTGATTCGGCGCCGGATGAAGAGGATCCGGATGAGGATGCCGATACTGATGCCGATGATTCGGACGAGGAACCCACAGAAGCGGAGGAGTCCGAGCCGGCGATCCAGCGCGGCGCCGCGCTCAAGCTGTTGCGCCGGATCGATCCGGGCGAGTTCTACTTCAAGCCAGGTTCGGCGCGCAAGGCGAGCGGTTCGTACTACACGCCGACCGCAATGGTGGACGATCTCGCCCAGCACGCGCTCGGGCCGCTGGCAGAAGGACGCAGCGTTGCGGAGATAGAACGCTTGCGCATCATTGATCTGGCATGCGGGTCGGGTCATTTCCTCGTTGGCGCGGCACGTTTTCTCGGCCCAAAGTTGTTTGACGCGTACCACCGGGAGTACGGCGCGAATCCCCCGCCGGACTTCTATCCCAACCGATCGCTAAATGCGGAGATCAAGGCTCGTTGGGAAGCCGACGGTCCGGATTGGTGCAGAAGGCGCGTGATTGAGCGCTGCCTGTTCGGCGTGGACTTGAACCCTGCCGCGGTCCAACTCGCCCAGGTCGCGCTTTGGATCGAGTCGCTTGCTGGCGACCGGCCTTTGTCCTTTTTCTCCCATCACATTCGCTGCGGGAACTCACTGCTCGGAACCTGGCTGCCGCGCTTTGATACACCACCCGATCCGAAACTCGGGAAGCCGAACGACCGGCAGACGCGGGGCCTGTTCGAGGCCGAACTTCGAAAGCAACTGGAACAAGCCTTTGCCGAACGCCAGCTGATAGATGCACCCCTGCCGCCGGAGGTGCGCCGCGACACGCCCGAGGAGTACGCTTACAAGGAAGACCGCCTCAAGCGCGCTGATGCCGCGCTGATACATGCGAAGCTGCTTCTCGACTTGCGCAGCGCTTCCCCTTTCCTGCCCGAGATCTGGCGGGATTTCCCAATACTCGCCGCGGAGCCGGATCCCGCTCCTGTCGCGCGGAAACGTACCTGGTGGCCGCGCTTTGAGGAAATACGGAGCCGCGAACGGTTCTTTCATTGGGAACTCGAATTCCCGGAGGTTTTTCTCGACAGCGAGCACCGTGGCTTCGATGCAGTGCTCGGCAATCCGCCATGGGACAAGGTACTACCTTCAAAACATGAGTTCTACGGCCTGTTCGACTCCCTCATCCGGGCATACAAGGGGAACGAACTTGACCGCCGCATTCGCGAGCTGAACGCCCAGAATGAGGGGCTTGCCGAACGCTTCGCGGCGTACAGCGAACGAGCCAAGACGATTGCACGTGTACTTCGAAGCGGCGGCGACTATCCGCTAGCGGAAGCGCGTTCGCAGGCGGCGCATGAGGACGTCGCGAAGTACTTCGTCGATCGGGCACTTGCGATTGTCGCCAAGGGCGGCGCGGCCGGGCTGGTCGTGCCGTCGGTCTTTTACAGTGGAGATGGCTGGGTCGGAATCCGTCGCTACCTGCTTGAGGAGGCGACGATCGAACGCTTCTATGGGTTCGAAAATCGAAAGAAGGTGTTCCCGATTGACTCACGCTACAAGTTCGTCAACCTTGTGGTGAGGAAGGACAGCGCCGGCGCTGGTACCTTTGCGGCAGCCTTCATGCGGCACGATCTCGAAGAGCTTCAGCAATCGGAAGGGAAGCCGTGGCAGGTGCGGATTACTCGCGGGGAAATCGAGACCCTCTCGCCCGAAACGCTCGCCTTTCTCGAATACCGCAATGCGCGCGATCAGGAGATCGTGAAAAAGATGTATGCCGGGCGGCCGACGCTTGGAAACACAGGCCTTGGCAATTGGGGGGTACGCCTCGTCAGTTGGCGCGCGCACGAAGGGATTCTCAATTCTACGGAGGACAAGGATCTCTACACGAACCCGAAGACAGGAAGAGTCTGGACCCCAATAGATGTGCTAGGTGCGCAGGCGAAGAATACCGACGAGGGGATCGAACGCATGCACGAAAAAGGGTTCTGGCCAATATTCGAAGGAAAACATATCCAGCAGTTTGTAGTTGGCATAAGGCCGATTCGTTGGTGGCTTTCTTTGGATCAAGCGACAGCGAAGTACAAACAGAAGCCGCCGTCTGAACCCACGTTGGTAGTACGCTACATAGCAAGAAACACCGATGAGCGGACGAGCATTGCGGCGGTCTTACCAGGTTGCTCAGGAGCATCAGAGAAGCTGACGGGTGTAAGGGTCACTCAAGTGGATCAAGATGCAGCGATGACCGTCTTGAACTCGCTCTGTTTTGACTTCGGACTTCGCCTGAGACTCTCCGGGACGAGTGTCAGCTTTACTTACCTTCTTCCAATGCCGGTGCCGACTGCGGATGATGTCAATCAACTACCGCAATTGCGGACGCAATTAGCTTGGAACACCGGCATCGCGCACATAGCAGCAGACGAGTCATTGTGGCCTGTCCTTTGGGAGTCGAATCGGGCGGTCGCTGAGGCTTATGGACTAGGTCCGAGCGACCTTGGTTACATTCTGGCAAGCTTCCCCGTGCTCGCACGCAAACGGCCGAAATTTATGGAGTTTTTCCGCTCCAAGCTCAGTGAATGGGGGAGGGAGTAAAGCTATCATAAGAGCAGAATTGCATTAATATCTTGCATATTATCTTATGCAATATTATACTTGTCCATGCGGATCTCGATCTGCGCCCACTTAGTTTGGAGGTTCAGCATGGCCAGAAAGACAGTCAGCTTCAACAAGTCCGGGATCGGCAAGCTCCCCAACGACAAGCCTGTCCTTTACAAGATTCAGTCCGACGGCGGCAGGACTAACTACGCAGGAATCGCGAAGCGCGGTCGCGTCCAGGAACGGCTTGCCGAGCATCTGCCTGGGGCGAAGGACTACGTGCCGGGTGCCAAAGTTCAGGTCGAACAACTCAAGACCATCGACCAGGCGAAAGCGACGGAGTCGCGCGTCATCGCTCGCACAAAGCCGAAGTACAACGATCAGAGCAAGTGACTGGCGGACTCACTCGATCGGGATTTCCGATGATGGCGGAACTGATACTTCCGAAACTCCCAGAAAATCTCCAGAACCTTCGGAAGGAGGAGGACGGGGTTCGTGCGCAATCGCTACTTCACATAAACGGGAGCGCGTCATTCGTAGATCACATTGCACTTGTGCACGATTGCCTTGATGCAATCCATGTACACACCATCAGCCATGAGAACCTGGACGAAGAAGAACTCGTCCTGCAGCGCCTAGGTATCCGTCTGTTCAACTCGGCTTCGTGTGCGCTCTCGCTCTTGCTTTCCGGGTACTACCAGAACGCGGCACTGACGATCCGTGATTTGCTTGAGACTGGATTTCTCGTCGACTACCTTAGAACAGATCGTAGCCAAGTCAAGGTCTGGCGCGATTCGTCTGATGATGAGCGCAGAAAAAACTTCCAGCCTTGGCAGATTCGTGACGCTCTCGACAAGAGAGATGGGTTTACTGAGAAGAAGCGAGCGGAAGCGTACAAGCTCCTGTCCAACTACGCCTCACATCCGACTCACGCTGGATTCAAACTCTTCTCGCCGAGTTGGATGAGCAAGATCGGGCCGTTCTTCGACGAAATCTACCTGAAGGCCCTGCTTGAAGAGTTGACGAAGCGCCTTGCCGCTGCTGCCGATGTATATGTTCGATGTTTTCCCTCGGTGAAGCCGAATGTTCAAGCAGCTCGAGAGCATTTTCTGTCTCGCTTGGCCGCTTGGTCACGAACGTATTTGCCGAGAAGCCAATAGCATGTCTTGTTGAGGCCTTATGAGCGAACTCATTACACGACGACTCAAAGCCGCGCGCGACCGAGCTGGCCTTACGCAAGCTCAGCTTTCTGAGAAGCTCGGCTTCAAGGACCGTCAAACCCTTGCGGCGATTGAAGCAGGGCAGCGCAAGCTCTCGGCTGAGGAACTGGTACGAGCAATGCGGGTGTTCGGTGTGGATCTCGAATACTTCACCGACGGCTTTCGCCTGGTAGGAGAAGGCAGCTTCTCGTGGCGCGCGAAGGGCGCCGCGCCGGGATTGCTGGACGAATTCGAGACGCGCGCGGGACGGTGGATCGCGACCTACCGGCGGCTAGGCGAGGGCAAAGACAAGCCCGCCAGCACGCTTCAGGGTCGCCTGCCGCTGACGGAACGAAGCACGTTCGAGGAGGCGCGTGCTGCGGCGGCAGCGCTCGGCAACGAATGGGATCTTGGCGAAATACCGGCACAGCACCTCGAAAGGCGCGTCCGGGATCGGCTTCGTGCGCTCGTTTTCTATGTTGATGCACCTCTCAGCATTTCCGGCGCCGCATGCCAGTTGCCGGGGCTGAACACAATCCTGATCAACCGGAAGGAGCCCGAGGGCAGGCGGCACTACGATCTCGCGCACGAGACCTTTCACCTGCTCACCTGGGAGCAGATGCCGCCCGAGCACACGGAGTCCGAGATTCCGCGAGGCGGCAAGGGCAAGCGGGTCGAGCAGCTGGCCGACAACTTCGCCTCTGCGCTGCTGATGCCGGAGCGCACCCTCGCGCCACTCTGGCAAGCGCGCGGAGATCGCGATATCCATGTATGGCTCAACGAAACCGCTACAAAGCTCCTCGTGACCGCAGTCGCGCTGAAGTGGCGGCTGGTACAGCTCGGCTGGCTCAGCAAAGCCGATCTGCTCGACATTCGGGACGACAAGCTGACTGCGAACGGCCGGCCGAAGAAGGAGCAGCCGGTACCGAGGCTCTTCAGCCAGGAGTTCGTTGAGCGGCTGCACCAGGCGCTCTCCGTTGGCGATCTATCGGTGCGCCGCGCGGCATCGCTGCTGGAAACGACCATAGAGGAGCTGGCGGACCTCTTCCGGGCGTACGAGCTGACCGTTCCGTTCGACCTGTGACGGCGAGTCTCGTGCCATGCAGCGCGGACAGGCGATACTCGTGGACACCAACATCATCATCGAGGCCGTACGCACGAACTGCTGGAGCGCCCTCACCGCGTACTTCGGGATCCAGACGGTCGAGAAATGCTGCGAAGAGGCCCGCACCGGCGAGGCGCATCGCCCGGGTTACGTCGAGGTCAGCGAGAGGATTCTGCGCGAAGGGCTGGAGGTGCATCGGGTGTCGGAGGTCGAACTGGCGACCCTCAGCGTGCGCGACGCCGAAGCTTTCCGTCTCGACGCCGGGGAGCGCCATCTGTGGGCGCACGCGCTTGGCAGGACCGACGCCTGGATTGCCTGCTGCTGCGATCAGGCGGCGATCAACATCGCTGTCAGGCTCGATTGGGGCGACCGGCTCTTCTCGCTTGAGGAACTCGCCGGCGTCGCCGGTGCGAGGCATGCGGTGAAGCAGCTCAAGCCCCAGTTCGAATCGGCACGCCTGTCTGCGTGGCGCACGGCAGCGCTGCTCAGGCGAGGCATCAGATGAGCCGTTTCTCCGTCGTTGAGAGCGTCCGGTATCTGATCGGCCAGTACCGGCGCTTCATCAAGAGTTCCTACCGGCTCGCGGACCCGAAGCTGCGTGCACAGTTCGAGGAACATGTGAACCGCGCCGAGGTACTGGTGAAGGGCCCCTACGTGACGCTCGCGCGCGACTTTGCCGCGGGCCTGCCGCTGGCGCAGGTGTTGGCCTCAGGGTGCGGGCACGCCCAACTCGGTCGGCTGAACTGGCCTTTCGGGAAAGGCACGCTGTTCGCCCACCAAGAGGCGGCATTGCGTGCGGCTGAAAGTGGACGCAACGTGATTGTCAAGACCGGCACCGGCAGCGGCAAGACCGAGGCGTTTCTGCTCCCGGTGCTCTCCGGGGCCCTGAAGCTTCGCGACCAAGGTGTCCAGGGCACGAAGGCGATCCTGCTTTATCCGATGAATGCGCTCGCCAACGACCAGCTCGTGCGCATGCGCGAACTCATCCGCGACTCCGGGACCGGAATCACATTCGCGCTCTACACCGGCGACAGCCAGACAGTGACGGCCGCGCTCGGTGAGCCGGTCGCGGGGAATGAGATCACGCAGCGGGAAGCCATCCGCCGCAATCCGCCCGACGTCGTCCTGACCAACTACAAGCAGCTCGAGTTTCTGCTCGTGCGCAAGGCGGATCGCGCACTCTTCACGCCAGCGCTGCGTCATGTGGTGCTCGACGAAATCCACAGCTACCGCGGCGCGCTTGCCACCGAGCTCGCGTGCCTGCTGCGGCGCCTCAAGGCACGCTGCGGACTCAAGCCTGGTGAGCTGCGCGCATTCGGAACTTCCGCGACGGTGTCCCAGGACGCTGGCGGAGACGAAGCCCTCTCAAGATTCGCTTCGGACCTGTTCGACGAGCCGTTCGAAGTGCGGGACATCGTCGGCGAACGCTATACCGAACCCACCGTGGCGGCGGCGCCATACGATTCGCCCCCGGTTACGCTTTCGGAGGCGGAGGCCGCGTTCTTCAGCCACCAGGACGAGGCCGCGATGCTACGGCTTGCCGAGAAGCTTTGCGGCCGTAAGGCGCCGGCCAGCGGCACGACTCACGCGAAACTGCGCGCGCTGCTCGACGGCAATCGCTTCGTCGAAGCTCTCGCGGCAGTGGCGGAGACTCCGCGCTCGCTCGAGGAAATGGCGCAGGCATTGCAGGAGCGCGTTCCGGCGCTACGCGAAACACCGGTTGCATCGCTCGCGCAGTTAATCGAGGCCTATTTGCTGGTGGGAAGCTTTGGTGATGATGCCGAACCGCCAATCCTGAGGCCCAAGTTGCATACCTTCTTTCACGGCGTGTACGACGTCGGACTTTGCATGAATCCGGCGTGCCGCACGCTCTCCACCGACGGCGCCGACCGATGCAAGTGCGGCAGCGCGGTGCGCCCCGCGGTTCTTTGCCGAACCTGCGGCCAGGACTTCGTCAAGGTGCGCTTTGACCCGGATCATCCTGAGCTGACGGTCGCAAACGACGATTTTCTGAGCGACGAGGAAACGGCTTTCATCACCCCCGAGTTGGTGGGCGAGCGCGACGACGGCGAGGACGGGGATGGCGCAGAAAGTTCCGAGGAGGATGTACCGCACGCGCGCCGCAAGCGTACGACGGCGGCCCAGCGCCGGCTGCAGCGCCAGCATGTGGACCACGTGAAAGGGTCAGTGTTCGATGCACGGCCAGAGGGCGTGCCGGCCGAGAACCTGAGCCTGCAGCACGTGATGCGCGGCCGGGGCAGCACGTGCCCGGTGTGCAATAGCCGCTACCCGCGCGGCGACGTTCTGACGCTTTTGCGCACCGGCGTGGCCTCGAGCGTCTCGGTGCTCGGTACCCATCACCTCGACCGCGTGCCGGATACCGAGCGCAAGCTCCTCATCTTCGCAGATAACCGTCAGGACGCCGCGCATCAGGCGGGCTACATGAGCGACCGGCACCGCCAGTTCGCGCTGCGACACGCGATCGAAGCCGCCGTCGCGCAGGCGGGAAGCGCGGGCATCGCGCTTCAGGACCTGCCGATCCGGGTGCTTGAGATTTTCAAGAGCATCGGACTCGCCAAGCACAACCTCACGCGCGACGAAGAGAAGTACTGGCGGCACACCCTCGAATACGAGGTAGCGGGCGAGTTCTGCCGCGCTACGCATCAGCGCATCGCCCTGGAGAACCTCGCGCTCGTCGAGGTGCAGTACGAATTCCTCGACAAGCTGGTGGCCGATCGCCGCTTCGGCGAACGCTGTCAGCGGGCCCGGATCACGGTGGAGAAAGGCGCCATGCTCGTGCGCGCGATCCTCGACTTCATGAGGCGGCGGCGCGCGGTGTCGTTCGAGTTCTATCAGAGGTATCTCGATCCCCGCAGGGTGCCTTGGAGCTACCTCACCGTGGAGCCGTACAACCTTTCGGTCGGAGAACACGAGCGCGGCGCGACGCTCTTCATGTTCGACCGGCCCGAGGCGCTGCGCAGCCGCGCGGTGTCCGGAATCAAGTTCGATCCGCTGGTGAAAGACACCGAGCGGGGAGCGGCTGGAGGAGTCGCCAAACTGGTCTGCGACAAAGCCGGCCTTGGGGACATGATTGGCGAGGAATGGACCCGCAGCGTCTTCGATTTGT
>WNGH01016805.1_pt1 | contig 12748 bp, 9 predicted proteins | sample 5400631 | NCBI WGS metagenome assembly WNGH01 (sample SAMN13153373, study PRJNA577476) | soil metagenome | isolation source: 115 cm soil or saprolite under Garry oak tree replicate 1 | place: USA:California | collected 2016-06-15
TCTATCAATTGACAGAGTTGCTCTTGTTTGGAAAGTGAACTCATCTTCGATCCTTTATGTATGCTATTCCCAACGCGAAGCGCAACGATAAACGCTTCTGCATCAAGAAAAGGTAACAGTCAGCCAAGGCCAAGAACATAGTATATTCTCGGCCTACAACGGAAATCATGCTCCTACTGACGTTACCTAGCACACTGGCGAAATCATGAGAACAATTTACCTCCTGAGGATTTCAATGAGACTGTATCACGAATATTCTGAGAAGAGCAAGTAGGGGCCCAATTCATTTTTCCTTACTTGCTTGCTTCTCCAAAAACCTACCCCTGAAAGCCCGCCTGCTGTCATCCTGAGCGCAGCGAAGGATCTGCGGCTGGGGAGAGCGCCGATCCTTCGCTGCGCTCAGGATGACAGGAGTGCTTAAGTTAACGCCTATGGGGTGGCACCCCGCGAAACAATGACGTACACCCTGTATCTCACTGCTACTTGTTCAGATAGACTAGGTGAGATATACTATTCTTGCCAACACTAACCAGAGCTTGCAGCTAGTAGCCTGTGAAAGTAAATGCTGAAAACTTGATTTCTTGTGTAAAAAAGGGGGGGAGATATGAGTGATGTGACTCAGCATATTATGGTATCGTTTCAACGGCGTCATACTATCATTACCTCTGCTTTGGTCTGTCTATTTTGCCTTTTTATAGAATTTGCTTTCCTCTATGGCGTCGTCCGTCATGTCACTATGCTGCTCATCCTCCTTATGGTGTTCATAGCCATCGTTATCGCTTTCCTGGTTGGCTGGTTTACTGCTGAGCCGTTGGCAATTTATGTGTATCTGCGCGAGGTATACCGCGAACAAAAACCTAATAATAAACTCTACACACCTCTCAATGTGGCAGAAAATCTCTATGAAACAACACTGGATGCGACTACCTCACCACAACAAAATATCCAGAAGTTCGCACAACAGCTCAAGAGTCATGTTTTGATTCTGGGCTTGCCTGGTGCTGGCAAGACCATGGCCCTGCGAGCCGCTTATCAGTATCCTACGCTAAAACAACCCTGGGGAGCCATGTGGGGCCGCAATAAGATTCCGGTGTATATTCCCCTCAAGGATTATAATGTCTTTCTGACGAAAATCTATCTTGCTACCTCTGCATCGCACAACCAGAACGGTAATCCATCTCTTCCACCGTATGGAAAATCCATGCTGGCCTATCTGCTTGAGGGCAGCAATCTGACCGGTATGAGCCACCTCAACCCCTATCTAGAGCGCTTGGCCAAGCGTGGGCGCGTCTTATTTTTATATGATGGGTTAAATGAGATCGACAGTGGCTACCTGGATGTTGTGTGTGCAGAATTACTGCACACGATGCAGGTCAACAAGAACCACGTCGTCATGACTTGCCGCGAGTTAGACTACCGCGAACAACCAGCCCTGCGTCAGTTAGTTGGGCAGCATTATGCTGAAGAGATCTTAATTCTCCCTCTGAAAATGGATCAGATTGCCGATTTTGTGGAACGCTACGTGCAAGCGGACTATCAGAGTACAGTCCAACGGAAGTATTCAGCCTCTGAGATCAATGATTTGATTAAGAGCAGTCGTTTGAGTTACAACTGTACCAATCCGATGATGCTGGTCACGCTCATCAAAATTATCGATGAGGTTGGTATTGATCGTGATGTCGAGATTGGCACCAAAGGTCGTCTCCTCAATAAGTTTGTCTCACAATTGGTGCTGCGCGAATTGAAGCACTCGCAATGGCAGATGCTCAGTGAGGGTGATGTGGTGATGTTTCTCAGTCAACTCGCTTGCACCGCACGGCTACGCAAACTGCGCAACGCCATCCAATTGGGGCGTGCAGGAAGTACACAACGCATGATGTCAATGGCAGAGGTAGCCGACAGGTTACAGGTCTGGCTGGTCGACAATGCGCCATCAACCATATTCATGACTGGTCAACTGGCTCAGCATATGTCGCAGAGACCCTATACCTATGCAGAGATAGAACGCTTCTTAGATTTTGCCCAAAGTGCCGCGTTAATCAGCATTAGCCATAATGGAGTGTTGAGCTTTCGTCACGAGTTGATCGCCGAATACTTTACAGCAGCCTACCTGTACAAAATGGACACGCATCCTCAATCATCGGTGCCGCTGAGCAGTGAGTTGGTGGCCGATATTGGTTCGTGGAGTGAACCGGTTACCATTTGGGCGGGCATGTCAGATGATCCTATGAGCCTGGCTCATCGTCTCGCTAATTTAGGGCAGAGTAACACCGCCCAGGCCTATAACGCCCTTTCGCTAAGCCTCGCCTGTGCAGGTGTTGTGTGGACGCCTCCTCATACACGTGCCAATCAGCGCGTGACCGTCCAATTGCCGGACAGCGTCACCAGCCTGCTGGTCTCTTTTGTGCCCAATCCAGAGTCGCGGGAAAAACTGGCGGCGACTATCAAACGCTGTGCCGATGAGGGTGGCATCGAAGTGTATCGCTCCCTGCTTCCTCTCATCATGGAAACGGGCATCGATGATCTGTTGGTGAGCCTTGATCAACGTGTGGTGCCTGAACTCCTCTTCGACTACCTGCGTGATGCCATTGATACGTCCATGCCCGCCAGCCAGATTGCGCGGCTGGTCTATATCCTGGGGAGATTTGGAGGTGTCGTCATTCCACGTGCCGTGGAACTGAGCCAACCTTCGCCAGACAGAAATATCTATCTCCGCGTTGAAAGCATCCATATTCTGGGGAGAACCGCCAGCCTCCAGGCGGTCAGTCCAGGAACTGAAAAGCTTTATTCCCGAAGAAACGATCGGCAAAATTCATTGGTCTGCCCTGGCTGTGTTGCGCGGTTTTCTCGAGAAACGACCTCTTAATCCACTCCAGTATCAGCGCATTCTCGCGGCTCTTCTCGCGGCTCTTGCCTCACCGTATATATCCTCTGTACAGGAGGAGGCCCAGGTCATTCTGCTGCAACAAGCCAAAGCAGTCAAGAATACACAGGACGATCGTCCGCAGCGCGTCATAGAACTGCTCATTCGCTCACTGGCTGACAGGGATGAGGTCAAGGTGCGTCATATCATCGGCATGCTCAAGGATATTGGGAAGCCAGCTACCCCGCTGCTTTTAGAGGAACTGAAAGACAGCAAGCTCGACCAGGTAAAAGCGCGTATCGTCGAAGTTATCGGAGAAGTACGCGATCCCGATGCTTTACGGCCTCTTTTACCTCTGTTAGCTGATCTCTCCCCACTGGTACAGCAACAGATAACGATAGCTTTCCGCAACTATGCTCCTGCAAGCATTCCTTTACTGCTCAACGTTGTACTCTTTAACCAGAACCAGGATGCAGTAAAGATGGCCGTTACAGTCCTCAAAGAGATTGGAACGCCCAGTGTTGCGCCGGTCATCCAGGCATTGAAGCCTATCCGGCCAGGGCGCACACAGGTGCTTGTGGAGATTCTCGTTCATCTCAGGGATACGCAGGCTATTCGTCCGCTTATTCTCTTGTTGAGACAATCACAAAACGAACCGCCCCTGGCAGCAGTGGTCATCGCTGCCCTTGGTCAATTCCCCGATAGGCAGGTTATTCATCCATTGCTCGAGGTGCTTGCCAGCTGGGATACTCCACTCTATCAAGAAGCCAGCAAAGCCTTGAGCAGTCTGGGTGAAATTGCTTGCGATGACTTACTGGCAAGGTTAAATGTGCCACAGGAAACGATCACCGCCGTACGTGTGCGCGAAGTGCTGGTGCATATGAAGCCTTTTCTGAGCAAACGTCTCCTGGCTGCCTTCGCGACTTGTACTGAGGCACAGGCTCAGCAGCTTGAACTGGTCTTTCTCCAAAAAGAAGATATGGCCCCTTTTCTGGTTGAGCATCTCTTACATCCAGGGCAGAACACTCGTGAGCATATCTTTAGCATTTTGAACAGAATGGGGCCAGAGCAGGTTATCCCACCTCTGTTGGAGGCATTGAAGGCTCCTCGCAAGCAGGCGCTTATTGCCAGACTTTTGCACAAGTATCCACAATCCATCCCCGCATTAGTGCAGCTCTTGAGCGAACCGGAGCAAAGTGATGGAGCCTACAACATCCTGGTTGATTTTGGAACTCACGTCATTTCTTCGTTGGCTCCTGCCTTAAATGCTCAAAATCCGCAAGCCCGCAAACGCGCACAAGACATTCTGATCCGGCTCGTACAAGCGCAACAAGAGCCGCAGGCCCAGCAGAAGGTGCTAGCCATGGTCGTCAACCTTTTTGCACAGCTGCAAGCCCGTTCCTATGGATGGGATAGTGTGTTAGATGTTCTGACCAACCAGTTTCCCGCTAGGAGTATTCCCGTATTGTTACAGGGCCTGGAGGATGTAGCAGTGAGAAATGGGGCAGGGGTAGCTCTGGTGCGTCTGGTTCGTAACCATGAAGCTTATAGTGATCATGCACTTGCGCAACTCCTGGCAGCTTTAAGTATACCGGAACGCGGAGAAGGGGCTGCCACTGCTCTGATCAAGCTTGATAAAGAGGCTGTCCAGCCTGTAAGCCAATTGATCACCCATGATAATGCTGATGTCGCCCTCAAAGCGCAGGAGATCCTCAGCAAAATAGGGGCCGCTGCCCTACCTTTTGTCTGGGAAACATATAGAGATCAAAGCAAGCCTAAAGTCATGGAGGCCTCACGCAAGATCTTCCGCGAGATGCAAACTGAAGAAATCAAGGGTACCTTAGTTGGCATGTTGACCAGTGAGAAGCGTTACGATGTTGAGATGGCTCTGACCCTCTTGCTAGAGCGCATGTTTGATGAAGCACCTCTCCCAGGTGAAGCACCTCACTCGGCCCAGGAGCAGAAGATGCTCACAGCACTCCTACAGCATGTACAGACAAATGGCAGAAAGAGTACTAACCTGCGCGTAATCGCTCTCTTACTCTTACAACGCAAAGATGTGCTTATCAATCACCTGTTTCCTGTCCTCTACGATACTAATCATCAAGAATGGTTGACTCAGGTGTTTCTCTTGCTGGGTATAGAGGGCAACGAGGCCAAAGAAGCTCTGGCATGGATATTGAATAAACCAGAGGCAAATGCTCCTCATCTGTTGCGTCGCGAAGTAGCTGGTGTCATGGGCATGATGGGCCTTGAGGAGGGAGTTGAGCACTATGCGAAGGCGATAAGCAGCAACGGCATTTTCCCCAACACAGCAGACAGGCGTACTATCCCCCTTGATCGCGAACGTCTGGAGAAACTGGAAATCTCTTTACGCGCCTTAGGTGGCCTGCTTGCTGGTGGCAAATGGAATGTTGATACCTTACAAAGCCTCCTACAACATAGCCCTGAGGGCAGTACTGAGCGCGACCTGTATAGTGTCTTGCTCGGCAAACAGTATAGCTCATACATCAAAGACCTTGATAAAAAATTGCAAGTCCAACAAGAGAAATATGAGAGTGAAATGCAAGCCCAACAAAAGAGCTACGAGAGTGAAAAGCAGGAGTTGCAAAAAAAGATCAACACGTTAACCAGAAATCTTCAGATACAAAAACACCACTCTGATACGTTAGAACAAAGCAATCGGGAGGTGACGCAGCAGCGCGATCAGCTCACTCGTCAGGTCGAGCAGTTGAGGCAGCAGCCTCCTGCACCGACACCCTATCAAGGCATATAATATATAAGGCAAGGTTCACTTGTGAAGAAGAGTCCTTGACAGTAGGAACAGTCACACCGTGTCATGCTGAGCGAAGCGAAGCATCTGTCTGGCGGGGCACAGAGATGCTTCGCTTCGCTCAGCATGACAGCACTGGACCTTTCTGTTGATGAGGAACTGTCAAGTTCATTTGAACCTTGCCTAAGGAAGGCAACCGCATGATACAGAATAAATATGAACTGGTCAAAGCTTTGGGACATGGTGGGTTTGGCAATGTCTGGTTAGCGCGTCATCTCCAGACGCATCAGTTGGTTGCGCTCAAGCTCATGCATCTCCCTACTAATGAGCTAAACAGTGAAAATGAACTTAAAGCACGCGAACGTTTCATGCGTGAAGTCCAGATCGCCCTCATTTTGGATCACCCACATGTATTGCCGGCCATCGATTACGGCTATATGTCGTACGGAGGTGTCATATTACCCTACCTTGTTTCTCTCTACATGTGCGATGGCACACTGGCAGATATCATCAAGGATGCACCTCCGTGGGAACATTGGACATTGCTACAAACCGCCGATGCCATTCTCCAGGCAGCGCAAGGACTTGAATATCTGCACACCCGTGAGCCAAAGCTCATTCATCAGGATGTCAAACCGGGCAATTTTCTGATCCGTTGGGAACACGGTCAAGGATCAAAGCGTATTGTCCATCTCTATCTCAATGATTTCGGCATTTCGCGTTGGCAGCGAACTCCAACCGATATGACAAGTCAGGTTGTTGGCACACCGGGCTATCTCTCGCCAGAGCAGCTCGATGGCAATATCACCTGGACTTCTGACCTCTACTCTCTTGCCGTTATCGCTCACCGTCTCTTAACCGGCCATATGCCCACTCGTGATGCAAACAGCGATCAAGATCCGCCATTGGTACCCCCTTCCCAATTGAATCCTCAACGCATACCCTCTCCTGCGATAGATGAGATATTGCTCAAAGCCTTAAAATATAATCCCAAACATCGCTATCCCTCCATATTGGCCTTTGCTCAAGCCCTCTACGATGCAATTGCCCAGTTCGACCGTTCCTCTGATATACATACCGATGATGAGCGCTCAGAAACCGATGCTCGTCCTCATCCTGATGCCTTGACGCAAAAAGGTGGCTCTACCCCACTACAGAAAGCTGAACTCGTACAAGCTCTTCCCGATGAGAAGCTGCCTCCCATTGACGTCGTAACACTGGATAAGGGGAAGCCTCCGGTGGTTGATAGGCAACCAGAAACATCGCCACCGCTTCCAGGGAAAAAACCGCCTGAGCGCAAACCACTCTCGCAGCTTTCATTCAACCAACTCTGGAGCAAAGAACTGCCAGCTTTTTCCAATACCCTCTGCTGGTCAAAAGATGGTCAGGCTCTCGTATGTACATTTTATAGTGAAGCTCCTGTTGTGCTAAGTAGAGATGGAAAGCTAGAGCAACTGCCTATGTTGAGGTCTGCACGTATGGCTTGTTGGGCGCCGGAAGGTCGTGTACTGGCGTATAGCTCATCATCCCATACAGTGCATATATATGATATGGACAGCCCGTCACAATCGCCCTTCACCTTGCCTGTCAAACAACGTCCTATTGAGGGTCTGGATTGGTCGCTGCACAGACAATTGGCCGTGTGGGTCGAAGGACAGATCCTCGTCTACACCCTTCCATTGCGCTTACCTGCCAGCCTTAACTCTTTTGTCCCTCAAACACTCACCCGGCCTGATCTACAAGGTGGTAGCAACAGTGTGCTACGCTGGTCGCCCAATGGCGCATTCCTAGCTGCCGGTACATATAAAGGTATGGTAGCGTGCTGGCAGGCACAAACACAGACCGTGCAATGGCAAGAGCCAGCCTCAAATACTCTGGCCTATAGCCTGGCGTGGTCTCCCGATAGCACCAAACTGGCTGTCGCTTTCAGCAATCGCCGCGTGGCTGTCTGGGATGTCATCAAAAAACAAAAAATCTTAGATTGGAAAGAGCTACCCATCGTCCCGCGCATGATTAGCATCTCTATTGACCAACGCCTGGCCGTAGCTTCTAATACCGGTGAACTCCTCTTCGGCTCTCTCGCTGATCCAGCTCCTACCGCCACTCATCCTGGACAGTGGTTAGTTGCCTGGTCCCCAACCCATCGAGAACTTGCGACATTGGATGCTCAGAAGGATACGGAGCTGATTCTTTGGGGTGAATAATATCGTATGACTGCTCTCTTCAAACCGCGTAATATAGGGATGATTGTACGTTTCGTGAGTTGTTTTTCTCAGAGGCGGGATTATCAGCGACCATCTCTACACTCTCCTTCTTGCAGATAGAGAAGGTAGTCACCGTTTAAATGCAGCCGGATGGCTACACCCATCCGGCTACATGGCTAGTCATGATGGGCTGGCGTAAGCAGGTACCAGCGTTTTCGGCGCTCCCATTCAGCGCTCTCAAGCGAATCCCTGCTATCGTGCCCCCAGCGTAGTGCGACTATATCGAGCACTATGATGATAAGCAACAAGGTAATGGCTAATTCCATTTTTCCCTCCTTAAAGTATATGCATCTATTACTTGTAAAGTATCTCTATCAGCTTTTCGCGCTACGTGTTTTATCATTGATCCCCCTCTCCTTTCTGCACCCCGCTAACGCTTGACAAGAGTTGATTTAACTAGCTAAAATTATTTTGATGGTTAGAGTATACCATGGAATAACTAACCTGTCAATAGTGCTTTGATAGTTAAATGGTAGTTAACTGGATGCTCAAAGGAAGATGTGATAGAGTCCTGGCCGCAGGATGAAGATGAGTGAGACCAATCAAGAAACAAGGTTTTTTTCCTTGTCAGATCATCGGTACAGCCCCAGTAAGTGGCTCATGGCCGCTTTGGATACCGGTGGCGAAGTCAATTTCCACGCTTGCCATTGAACGAATTCAAGCTCAGAATGAGCATCATTTTTGACTTCGCCACCAGTACCGCGGCCATGAGCCACATAAGTCTGATGGGCTTTAGAAGGATTGCAGTGCCGCTGAAGAAGCCTTCGGGGTATCCTTCAAGTTCTACACTCTTGATGCTCTGGCTATTGTCGCAACCGAGCGAGCTTCAGGCCTTGAAGGACAGCAACTTTTCGATGCCGTCAAGGAGCAGATAGAAGCGTAGGCCCTATCCATTCAGGTGGCTCTAGCTCAATTCCATCGAGGAAGGGATGTAGCCCACTCGATATTCATGGTATTTGGACAGGGATGATCCTGATAGGAAGTAAAGACACAGTGGTATTTGCAACAGAGATGATAGCATATCCGTATGGTTGGTAGAGAAGATGCTTCTCTTTGTAGTCTAGAAGAAAGGACTCTGAACATGCATCGTCGTCTACCGCCGTATCGTGTACCACCGTATCGCCTACCGGGCAATCGTCCAGGAATTGCAAACCTCGTCGTAGCGTGTGTCTTAGGGTATCTCGTCTATCGTAAAGGCGTGGAAGACGGAAAGAAAGCGTCGGAAAACAAGAAAAGCGAGTAAATCTACGGGTTTGTCATCTAACATTTTCTTTTCCTCCACCCCCCATGCCCCCCATCGGCACCTCTCGGGACGCGATTTATCGCGTCCCACAACCCTCCCGTCCATCCTTGCAAAAAAAAGAAGCCTTCTTCCCCACTGGATGGCTCTCATCCTGACGCCGGTGGTGTTTCTGCTCGGACACGTCGCCGTGCCGCAGGAGCTCTCGTTGCTCTCGGCCCGTCACGGTTGGGCTCATGGGCGTCCAGGAGGGCTCAATCTGCTTGGACTCATCCTCATCGGAATTGGCGCCGCAGGCCTCTTTTGGTGTGCTCGTCTGCACTTTGTCGCCTCTCGTGGCTCCTTTGAGATGGAGCGCACCCAAGGGTCATCTTTTATGGCAGCGTCGCGGTCTTGGTCGGCTTTGTGGTCATCTGGGGGAGTGTGGCTTTGCTGGTGGTGCCGTGGGAGGAGCGCAAACTGGAGGCGCGATTTGGCGAGGCCTATCTCCGATACAAGAACAGCGTGCCACGTTGGTTGGGCAAATGGCATCCGTTGAGAGACCATGCCTCCTGGCTTCATACAAAAAAGTGACGCTCTCATCAAACCGCATAATACATAATCATATGCTCCCCATTGGGGGCGAAACTCGTATTGCCATTTTGGTCATATACATCAAAACTTACCGTCACCTGACCATCAGGCGCACCAAGTTGATGCAGGTTCGTATCGCACCGGAACACATTTTCAGGGGCAGGTGGGTAAGCGATACAGGCCACTTGCCAGTGGCCTCCCGGCCATGTAACTGTGAAGTTGACATGGTCGATAGGAGGATCACCTGCATTGGTAGGGTACGCCTTTGCCTCAAAATGCATCACTCTGAGGATGCCCCCGAAATGACCAAAAAGTGATACAGAGATGATACAGCAATGACCTTCCGCAAGTGTAAGATTTCATGGATAATCTTCACAAACGTCTGAGTATATATACGCAGAGAAAGGAGCCAACGAGATGTTCAACCAGTGCGAGATTTCTATTCGCATTCAGTACTCGACCCTCTTTACAGAAGTGCTTTTCTTGGATGTTGCAAGTACTGAAGCTACTATAGAGGGTAGCATCAGTACCTTGTTAATGGAATTGTTCGGCGGTCCAATTCTCGTAGATGATGTCACTGTCCAGCTCTCCCAACCTCATTTCCCAGATGACGATAGTTCTGACTATTGCTTCTGATGTGAGAAAAGAGAAGATGGAGGTCTGACCCACTTGTGGGGGTCAGACCTCCATCTTCGATCTCATTTTCATTATAGAGCTGAGCCATTTACGCTCAACGCGGCGAAGATAGGAGACTTGGTTTTACGAAAGTGCATGTGATCAGAGTTGTTCTCCACTTCTTGCCGAGGCTGGTTGATACTTATCTTCGGGTGCGCAGTCGTCGAAGAAGAACCCGAAGAAGCGGCCAAATTCCACCCAGCAAGGCAGTGCAACCGAAGAAGATTGCCAAAGTGTAGTAACCGGGAGGATAACAGCCACTGCTGGTTGTGCCAGGTGGAGACTCATACGACAGACCAGTTGAGGTAACAGTGCATGTGGGCAATGGGTACCCAACTAATTGCACCGCGAGAATAAGCGCTGGAAGTATGCCGAGACCAACCAGGAACGCCCAGAATTCCCTGAATCTGAAGCGAATGATTCCATAAATTAGCATACCGCAGCCAACGAGCAGGAATGGAAATCCAATACTAAGTATTCCGATCAAGCCTTACAATGGACAAGTCTTGCGCATTCATTCCTCATGCTCTTCACCCCTTTTGCCTCAAGTTTACTCCTGAAAGCACTGTTGTGGCAGTGAGTAGACACATATTTTTCCCTCTGTGCATACCTATGTTAATCTGTTTTCTCCTTGAGAGACACCTGCTGTTAAAAGTCAATAGTTTTGGCTCATCCTCACATTAAGTAAGCATGCTTGCTTTGCTGCCGAAAAGTTGGAGACCTGGCACATCCATCTGTTACAATAGAGTGAATGACTCTATTACAACTCAGGAGGTAGGACGTTATGGATCTTCGATCAGTACAAAAACCCTTCAAGGAGAGATATCGCAGCGACCCGGGTACTGCACGAATAACACTCAAGGCACAAGGTAGCCAGACTGAGACCCCAATAGCATGCTCAGTCGATATCGGACGCGCACTCTATCAAGCCCAAGCCCATAGCGGAGTGGGAGGAGCAGGCACTGCCGCTTGTTCGGGAGATCTGCTTCTGGGAGCCCTTGCCGCCTGTGCACAGATCACCTGCCAGATGGTCGCTACAGCTATGGGGATACCCACGAACCGAATTGAAGTAAAGGTAGAAGGAGATCTGGATCTTCGGGGCACACTGGGCGTATCGAAAGAGGTGCCGGTTGGTTTTGAGACGATCCGTGTTCGCTTTGAGATCGATGCCCCTGAGGCAACGGCGGAGCAACTGCATGGGTTACACGAGAAGACAGAACAATATTGCGTGGTTATGCAGACGCTGACCAAACCACCGAAACTAGAGGTCGATTGGTCTAAGTAACAGCCCAAGGCGAGCGCTTCCTCTTTTTTAATTCTTAATTTTCAGACCAGAACAGCATCGACAGGAAAACAAACGAAAGGATGAGCTAAAGAGCATTTCACTCTCCCATCAACAAGCTGCCAGCTGACCGCCTCGCTACGCTTGGGAACCGTGACTGCCTCACTCATGCTGCGCAAACTGGTATCGTACTCACGTCAGAATGGACTGGGCGTTACGCGAAGTGGGACGGGTTGAGAAGACGCTGTTCACGTTAGAGTCGAGGCAATGGCCTGGGATTTATTGCCATCGCTACCTACTTCTTCACCTCCATCGTTCTCTGCCTCAGACTCGGTCTGCTTGAAGGCATAGTAGACAGTAAGGGGGTACTCAGGATGCTGAATCGTTCGCATCTGTTCAAAGGCTTTGCCCAGTCCCGTTTCAAAGAACTCCTGGGCTTTACTCTTGCTGCCTCCAAAGCGATAAGGGGTTGCTACTAATTCCTGCGCCTTGGGCACGAGCATCGTCTTGAACAGATCAGGATAGATACTGTGAAGCGAGCGGCGTAGCCAAACAAAGAAAAAGTCTGAGAGGTCGGCATAGCCTATATTGTCGTAATATGGTGGATCAGTAGAAATGAGTGGATGAGCTAAACTATCAACAGTTATTGTGGCATCACGCTGTTTTGCTTCACCTGAAACTTTGTAGGGAGATTCTTCTATGACCTGAGCTACCCAGTCAACTGCTCCCTTTCGCCCACGCTTTCCCCTCCCTTACGATGTTCGTTCTATGCTATGGCGAGCGTTTCTATAGGTGGCTCGATAGCTCCCCTTGAAATAAAGTGTTTTGCTGCCCCACAGTTTATCCTACAGGGGAGGAAAGATGCAAGGCGTGTAGGAGAAAAGTTAGGGGGGTGCGGTTCACTTTTTTGCAGAAAATGCCGCTACTCCACCTCCATGACGCCCGCAAGGGGCGTCACTACTATACACGGAGAAGACATCGCTTCGCTCGTCCTGAGCAGACCTGCCAGCGAAAGCGAGCCAGAGCCGTGTATAGTAGTGACGCCCCTTGCGGGCGTCATGGGGGCGGGAGGCCACTG
>WNGH01014323.1_pt1 | contig 12747 bp, 10 predicted proteins | sample 5400631 | NCBI WGS metagenome assembly WNGH01 (sample SAMN13153373, study PRJNA577476) | soil metagenome | isolation source: 115 cm soil or saprolite under Garry oak tree replicate 1 | place: USA:California | collected 2016-06-15
TCGCGCGCACCCTCCTGCACGATCCCGACATCGTCCTTCTCGACGAGCCGTTCACCGGCCTCGACCCCGACGCCTCGGACCGCCTGCACGAGCGGCTCGGCGGCGCGCGGGCCGCCGGCGCCACCTGCGTGATGGCCACGCACGACCTCGGCGCGGGGCTCCGGCTCGCCGACCGGGTGGTCGTGCTCGTGTCGGGGCGGCTGGTCGCGGACCGGCCCGCCCGGGAGCTCGACCCTCCGTCCCTCGGAGCCCTGGTCCGGCAGGCGGCGCGGGAGCCGGACGCCGCGTGGAGCGCGCCATGAGCTTCCTGGGCGACGTCGCGCTGGTCGCCGGCAAGGATCTGAGGACCGAGCTCCGCAGCCGGGACCAGATCGTCACCCTCCTCTTCTTCGCCCTGCTGGTGCTGGTCGTCTTCAACTTCGCCTTCGACTTCACCGTGATCGATTTCGTGAGCCTGGGCGCGGGCATCCTCTGGGTCGCCTTCATCTTCTCCGGCGTCCTGGCGCTCAGCCACTCCTTCCAGATCGAGCGCGAGCAGGATCGCATCCAGGGGATCCTCCTGGCGCCGATCGACCGGAGCGCGTTCTACCTCGGCAAGGTGGCGGCCACGATCCTGTTCATGTCGGCCGTCGAGGCGATCGTGGTGCCGGTCTCCGTCCTGATGTTCAACTACCGGTTCAGCGCGCGGGTCGCGCTGGTGATTCCGATCCTGATCCTGAACACCGTCGGCTTCGCCGCCGTCGGCACGCTGTTCGCCGCCATGACGACCCAGACGCGGCGCAGCGAGCTCCTGCTCCCCCTCCTTCTCTTCCCCGCGGCGGTGCCGATCGCGCTGGCGGCGGTGAAGACCACCTCGCAGATCCTGGCGGGCCGGCCGTTCGATCGCTACGCGTCCTGGATCGCCCTCTCGGCGGCCTACGACGCCATCTTCCTGTCGGCGGCCGTGCTGCTGTTCGATTACGTGCTGGAGGAGTAGGGACCGGCCCGGCCTCGCGCGAGGGGCCGCCCGGCAACGCCCCCGCCGAACGGTGGTATCATCGCCGGCCGCCGCGCGACCCGGAGGGACGATGCACGCGACCGAGCGAATGAGCGACCTGCCCCAGCGCCTCCTCTTCCTGCTGGTCTCCCTGCTCGTCCCGGTCTGCCTGTACGTCGTCTTCGGCGTGGTGCCGACCGAGCAGAAGATGGGCGTGGTGCAGCGGATCTTCTACTTCCACCTGCCGTCCGCCTTCATGACCTTCCTCGGCGTCTTCCTGTGCGCCGCCTGCAGCACCCTCTACCTCCTGACGCGCGCCCGGCGCTACGACATCGCCGCGCACGCCTCCGCCGAGCTGGGGGTCGTCTTCTGCACCATCGTGCTGGTCACCGGGCCGATCTGGGCCCGGCCCGTCTGGGGGGTCTGGTGGACCGGCGAGGTGCGCCTGACGTCGACCCTGATCCTGTGGCTGATCTTCGTCGGCTACCTGCTCCTCCGGGATACCGCCGAGAACCGGGAGCAGGCGGCCCGCTGGGGGGCGGTGGTGGCGATCGTCGGCGCCCTCGACGTGCCGATCATCTACAAGTCGGTCGAGTGGTGGCGCGGCCTGCATCCCAAGGTCCTGAAGATCTCGGGAGGAGGAGGCCTCGAGCCGACGATGCAGCGGGCCCTCCTGCTGTGCTCGGTGACCTTCACGCTCCTCTTCGCGCACCTTCTGATCCAGCGCTGCCGCCTGGGGTTCCTCCAGGACGAGGTGGAGAGGCTGAGCCACGCCGGCGTTCGCCGGCCCGCGCGCCCGGCCGGCGGCCCCGAGCCGAAGGAGTCCGACCGATGACTCCCCCCGGGCTGGGCGCGCTCGTGACGACGCTGGCCGCCCTGGCCCAGGAGGCCGGATCCGCCGCCGGCTTCACGGCCGAGACCGTCGCCAGCCGGCCGGAGGTGGCGGCCCGCGGGTTCCGCTTCCTGATCGGCGCCTACACGGCCGTCTGGGTGATCCTCGCCGCCTATCTCCTGACGCTCTCGGTGCGCCTGCGCCGGCTGTCGCAGCAGGTGCGCCGCCTGAAGGAGAGGCTCGGCCTCTGAGCGCCTCCCGCCGGAGCCGCACCCCGCGCCCTTCCTCGCGCCCGCCGTCCTGTGCTACTGTCGATTGGGTATGCCGTCCGCACCCTCTCGCGTCGTCGCCGTCTTCGGCGGCTCGGAGGCGGCCCCCGAGTCCCCGGAATACCGGGACGCGCGGGAGGTGGGCCGCCTCCTCGCGGCCGCAGGCTGCGTCGTGATCAACGGCGGGTACGGGGGCGTCATGGAGGCCTCGGCCCGCGGCGCCCGCGAGGCGGGCGGATCCACGATCGGGGTCACCACGCGGGCCTTCGCGCGGCGCGGCTCCGCCAACCGCTTCATCGTCACGGAGCACCGCGAGACCGATCTCTTCGATCGCACCCGCCGGTTGATCGAGTCCGCCTCGGCCTTTATAATCCTGCCCGGCAAGAGCGGGACCCTGGCCGAGCTGGCGTTCCTCTGGGCCCTCATCAGGGCCGGCCTCCTCGGCGCCCGGCCGATCGTGCTCCTGGGGACGGTGTGGGAGGGGTTGCTGCGGGAGCTCGAAACGCGCGGCCTCGTCGGCGGGCCGGAGATCGCCGCGACGCGGATCGCGCGCGGCCCGGGTGAGGCCGTGGAGCTGGTGCTGCTTTCGCCGCAGGGGAGCCGATGACGCCGGCCGACGCGCCCAAGGGGATCGTTCGCGATTACTTCGAGACGATCGTCTCGTGCGTCATCTTCGTCCTGTTCGCCCGCACCTACGTCTTCCAGCAATCGAAGATCCCGACCGGATCGATGATCCCGACGCTGCTCATCGGGGACTACATCATGGTGAACAAGTTCGCCTACGCCCCGGTGAGCCGGAGCCTTCCTTTCCTCGGCCGCATCGAGGAGGCGATCCTGCCGATCCGCGACATCCGCCGCGGCGACATCGTCGTCTTCAAGTTCCCCGAAGAGCCCGAGAAGGACTATATCAAGCGGGTCATCGGCCTGCCGGGCGAGACGATCGAGATCCGCGACCGCCAGGTCTACATCGACGGGACGCCGCTTTCCGAGCCGTACAAGATCCACAAGAACCCGAAGGGGCTCAACTTCGATCAGGATGACTATCCTCGGACCCGCGTCCCGGAGGGCGCGCTCTTCTGCATGGGCGACAACCGGGACAACAGCCGCGACAGCCGGTCCTGGGGCTTCGTGCCGCGCGACAACCTGAAGGGGCGCGCCTTCATGATCTGGTGGTCCTACGAGGAGGACCGCGAGGCGTACCTGAGGACCGGGGTGTCCGACAAGGTCGCCGGGATCTACGAGAAGTTCACCCACCTGTTCACGAAGTCCCGCTGGAGCCGGACCTTCCAGATCATCAAGTGACGTCGGCGCGCCGCGCCCGCGCCTCCGCGACCCGGCGGGGGTGCGCCGACGCGCGCGCCTCCGGCAGGTCGACCGGCACGGGCGCCCGCCCCGTCCCGGACCAGGCCCGGAAGCTCGAGAAGCGCCAGGCTCCGGGATCGCGCGCCAGCCTCGCCATCACAGGGGCGCGGTGCAGGAACTCGGCCCGGCGCGCGACGTCCTCGGGAGTCGCTAGCGCCGCCCTCTGATCCGCGTCCTGCCAGACGAGCCCCATGCGCCCCGCGCGGTGGTTCACCTCGCGGGCGAAGCGCGACTTCAGGCGCTGCACGATCAGCTGGACCCAGCGCGGGTCGTCGTCGCTGGCCGCGAGGATGAGGCGCACCCGGTCCGGAAGGACGACATAGGCCCGCAGGCGGAACCCGAGGCGATGGCGGAGGCTCCCCAGGATCCGGCAGAAGAGGACGGCCGTCTGCGGATCCGCGAAGATCGGCCTGCCGCCGTAGGTCCAGAGCGTGACGAGATAGGACGTGTCCCGAGCGCCGTTCCCTCCCATGGGCCCCTCGCGTTTCCCCGATCGGCTCCGGCACGGCCGCGCGCGGCGCGGTTCCGCGCATCCGCGGCCTAGCAAACTTGATGCTGGACGCCGTGAGGGTCTTCGGGCCGGCGGGGCGGCCGAGGCGGGGGCGCGCCGTACGCGGGCGGACGGCGTGGCGCGAACGCGGCGCGCGGGAGGACGGCGGGACCGCCGCGGCTACCCGGCGACCACGATTCTCGGAAGATCGGGAGCCGGCGCGCCGGGAGCGATGATCGAGTGCCTCCCCCGGCCCGGCTCCTTCCGGGGGAAGTCGGTTCGGTAGTGGCTGCCGCGGCTCTCCTGACGACGCAGGGCCGACTCGGCGATCAGCCGCCCGATGAACAGCAGGTTTCGGGCCTCCAGCCCGGCGCGCGAGACAGGCCGCTCCTCGAGGCCGCCCTCGAGCTCGAGAATGGCGCGCACGGCATGGTCGAGGCCTCCGCCGTCGCGCACGATCCCGACCTCTTGCCAGGTCACCCGCCTCAGGGTCTCGAGCGTCCTCGGGACCGCCGCCGGGTCGATGGAGCGGATCCTCGAGGCGGCCGGCTCTGGATCGATCGCCGGCGGCGGCGCCAGATGATCGGCGAGGACCGCCCGCCCCGACCGCGCGCCGAAGACCAGCCCCTCGAGGAGCGAGTTGCTGGCGAGGCGGTTGGCGCCGTGCACGCCGGTGCAGGCGACCTCGCCGGCGGCGTAGAGGCCGGGGATCGAGGTGCGCCCCCAGAGGCCGGTCTTCACCCCGCCCATGAAATAGTGGGCGCAGGGGGCGACCGGGATCCGATCCCGCGCGATGTCCAGGCCATGGCGCGCGCAGGTCGCGGCGATGGTCGGGAACCGCTCGCGCACGAAGGTCGGCTCGAGATCGGTCATGTCGAGATAGACGCAGGGGGAGCCGAGTCGCCGGATCTCGGCGCCGGCCCGGTAGGCCATCGCCATCCCGTCGCCGGTCGCCTGGGGCGGGTTGGTCGTCTCCCCGTAGACCTGCCCCGCGCCCCCCGTGGCCAGGACCACGGCGGGCGCCGCGAGCGCTGCGATCTCGTCGGTCCGCTCGTCGATCGCCAGAAGCCCCGCGCAGCGTCCTCCGGCCAGCACCAGGTCGACCGTGAACATCCGCGGGAGGAGAACGATGCCGCGCGTGGCGCGCGCCCTCTCGACCATCGCCCGCACGATCTCGCGCCCGGTCGAGTCCCCGTGTGCGTGCAGGATCCGGCGCTTGCTGTGCGCCCCCTCGCGGGCGAGCGCAAGCCGGGCCCCCTCGCGGTCGAAGCGCGCTCCCCACTCGATCAGCTCGAGCGCCCGCGCCGGTCCCTCCTCCACCAGCACCTGGACCGCGCCCTCGTTGCACAGCCCGTCCCCCGCCTCGAGGGTGTCCTGGTAGTGGAGCGCCACCTCGTCGTCGTCCGACAGGACCGCCGCCAGCCCTCCCTGCGCCTTGTCGGAGGACGAGTCGGTCGGGCCGTCCTTGGTCAGGATCGCCACCCGGCCACCGCCTCCGGTGATCTCGATGGCGGCGCGCAGGCCAGCGATGCCGCTGCCGACGATGATCGCGTCGAACGCCCGCTCTGCCATGGGGACCATGAGTCTACAGGAAATCACATCGGCCGGACGTGCGGCCCGCGTGTCGCCGCGCTGTCCAGGTGAGCATTTCCCAGGCTTCCTTGACACCCCTGGGAGCGGTCCCTATGATGGGACCGCCGAGGAGATTGAGGAAGGACGCGCCCGGACCCGACATGCAGGACATCCCGCCGCAGGGATCGATCACCGACATCTTCTTTCCCCGGCTCGTCGCGCGGCTTCACCGCGACGGGTTCGAAGGGGCGGTGCGCGTCGCCCTCGGCGAGACCACGAAGATCGTCTACTTCAAGCGCGGCGAGATCGCCTCCGCCGCGAGCAACGCGGACGCCGACCGGCTCGCCAGCATCCTGATCCTGGAGGGACGCCTGACGTCGCCGCAGCTCGACATGGCGAAGTCGCGCCCCGCCCCGGGCGGCTCCCTGGGCAAGACCCTCATCGACATGGGCTTCCTGAGCCCCTCCGAGCTGCTTCAGGGTGCCCGGCGCCAGGTGCGACAGATCGTCGACTCCTGCTGCGCGCTGTCGAGCGGCACGTACCAGGTCGAGCCGGGGCCGCTGCCGCCGGAGGTCACCGTCCTGGGTGTGCCGACGGGGCGGCTGATCTTCGACACCGTCATGCAGGCGCGGGACCGGCAGTGGATCGTCCGCGAGATGGGATCCATGGAGTCGGTTTACCGCCCGACCGACGACCTGACGCCGGGTCTCAACGTCCTGAAGCTCGACATCGAGATCGACCAGGTGGCGCGGATGCTCGACGGCACGCAGACCCTGCGTGACTTGAGCGCCCGCACCTCGCTCGACGACTTCACCGTGAGCAAGGCAGTTCTGGCCCTGGAGATCTTGGGGATGGCGGAGCTGATCGGGATGCCGGTGGAGGCGGCGGTCGGGGCCGGGATCCGGCGGACGATCCCGATCGCCTCCGAGGGGGAGCCGGCACCGCCCGAGGCGGAGGGGATCGACCTCGGCGACATCGACGACGACGCGTCGGCGATCGAAGTGCTCCTGGACGAGTCTGCGGCGTCCGAGGAGGCCGGGCCGGACCCGGCGCGGGCGCGGCCCGGCGCGGAGACGACCGAGAGCGACGAGGAGTCCAGTCCGCTTCCGGTCGCCGGCGAGGCCGAGCCCCCTCCGATCCCTCGCGAGGAGCTCCCGGCCTTCGCCGCCCCGCCTGGCGAGGAGCCGCAATGGCAGATCGATCCGAGGACCGGCGAGAGGGTGCACCTGGGGCCGATCGAAATGACCTTCGACGGGAGGGTGGGGACGGCCCGTGGCGATCGGCGCACCCTGCGCCTCGTGCTGGTCGCGGCTGGCGCGGTGACGATCGTCGTCGCCGGAGTCGCCGTCTTTCTCGGGCGACGCGCCCCGACCTCGGTGGACGGCTCCCCGCGGGCGGCCGCACGGCCGCTCGCCACGGCAGCCGGTGGGACCCCCGGCGACGGCAGCGGCACGCCGACCGCCGTGCCGCGCCCGCCGGCTCCGGAGACCGGCCGCGGCGCGACATCGGCAGAGAAGGCGCCTGCGGCGGAGAAGCTGAATGCGGCGGAGACGCCGCCTTCGCCGCCCGAGGCGGCGCCGGCCACGGGAGCCGGACGGAAGGAAGAGAGTCCGGTGGAGCCGCAGGTCAGGTCGACGCCGAGGACCGCTCCGCCGCCTCCGGCGGCCCGGCCGCCGGTCGCGACTCCGCCGATCGAGGAGCCGCCGCCGGCGCCACCCGCCTCGCTTGCGCCGCCACGCGGATCCGTCTCCCCGTTCAGGGAATCGGCACGCTACGCCGCGGCCCTGCACCGCTTCGACACGGGCGATGCGGGCGGCGCGGCCCGGATCTTCCAGGAGCTCGCCGCGGCCGAGGAGCCGAATCGCTACACGCTGCAGCTGATGATCGCCTGCGAGGTGGAGACCCTGAAGACGGCCCGTGCGCGCTCCGGCGAGGGCGGCTCTCTCTACTTCCTGCCCTTCAGCCTCAAGGGACGGCCGGCTCCGGCCGCCTTCCTCCTGAGAGAGGTCGCACCGATGCCTGCCCGATCCGCCCGCCGACCCGGCCCCCTCCTGCCGTTCCTTGCCGGCGCGCTCCTGTCGTTCCTGCCGGGCGCCTCTCCGATCCGGGCGGACGTGATCCATTTGAAGAACGGCGGGACGATCCAGGCCGACTCCTGGGAGGAGCGCGGTGACAAGGTGATCATCCACCAGGGGCGCGGCTCGATGGTCGTCCCCCGGGCCGAGATCGAGCGGATCGAGAAGATGCCGCCGACGGGCGACGGCGCCGCCGCGCCATCGAAGGGGCCGTCCAGGCCCGTGCCGGAGACGGGGGCCAGGGAGCCGGTCGTCGCGCTCGGGAGTCCGGGCACAGGCGACGCACCGTCGACCGAGCGGATTCTGAGCATGATCGACGACCTCAAGCGCCGGATCCGCGACTACCCGATGGCCCGGACGGAGAACATCCATCAGCTGGTCGGGCTCCTCTGCCGGCTGGGAGCCGACGCCTACGGGAAGCGCGACTTCGATGTCGCGCTGCAGCGCTTCCGGGAGGCGATCGGGTACGACGCTCACGACGCGCGCGCCGCCCTGGGGCTGGCGGCGACCTACCTGTCCCAGGGACAGGACACCTACGCGCGCTCGACGCTCGACCAGGCGCTCGTCGATCATCCGGACGATCCGGATCTGCTGACCCTCCTGGGCGACGTCTACAACAGCGAGGAGCGCGCCGAGGACGCCCTCGACGCCTGGCAGAGGGCCTACGCCAAGAAGCCCGACGACGCGCTGAAGCGGCGCATCGACAAGCTGCAAAGGGAGCATGCGATCGACGGCTCGTACCGCCGCTCCGAGGCGGCCCACTTCACCCTGAAGTACGACGGTGATCGGGGGGGCTCCGACCTCGGGTCGCAGATCCTCGACGGTCTGGAGGCGTCCTTCCCCGACCTCGTGACCCGCTTCGACTACGTGCCGCGCCAGGCGATCGTCGTGATCGTCTACCCGCAGCGACAGTTCTACGAGGCGACCCTGGCCGAGTCGAACGTCGCCGGCCTGTTCGACGGAAAGATCCGCGTGCCGATCGGCGGCCTCAAGAGCCTGAGCGGCGAGGCCCGCAAGGTGCTCGTGCACGAGCTGGCCCACGCGTTCATCGCCGGCAAGAGCCACGGCACGGCGCCGCGCTGGCTGCACGAGGGCCTCGCCCAGCAGATCGAGGGGAAGACGACGACCCCCTCCTTCGGGATCCCGCTCGCCAAGGAGTACCAGGCGTTGGCCGACAAGGGTTCCTGGGGGACCACCTTCTCCTACCCGAGCGCCCTCTCCTTCGTCGAGTTCCTGATCGAACGGGAGGGGTTCCACCACCTCGTGGACGTCCTCGATGCGCTGGGCGAGGGGGTGGGCGTCGACGCCGCCTTACAGCGCGTGACGCACTACTCGCTCCAGGAGCTTCGGCAGGCGTGGGGCGATGCCCTGGTCTCGAAATACTTGCAATAACCTTTCCGAAACCACAAGTTATAGGCCGGGCCGATGGGATCCGCTTGTCCGCGGAGACCCCGATCCGCCTTCCGGGCAGGAGGAGCCCTCCGGATGAAGGGAACCCTTTCCGCGCGATCCGCCGCCGACGTCCTGAGCGAGATGCAGCGCCGGCAGGCCTCGGGGATCCTTCGATTCCAGAAGGGTCCCGCGGTCAGGCAGATCTTCGTCGATGCCGGAGCGATGATCCGCTTCGCCGCCAGCACATTCCCGAACGAGAGCATGACGGCTCTCTTCAAGGAGAAGGGGGGCGTCACCGATGAGGGGCTTCGCCGGGCGACGGCGGCCAAGCACGACCAGGAGCTGCTCGGCACGACCCTCGCCCGGCTCGGCCTCCTGGGCCGCCCGGCGCTGACGGCCCTGACGGTGGAGCACATCCGCCGGGTGGTGCACGGCGCCCTCCTGATGCGCGACGGCGACTTCGAGGTCCAGCAAGGAGCCCTTCCGTTCCGCGAGCAGCTCGACTTTGGGTTGAGCACGGCGGAGATCCTCCTCGAGTGGGCGCGGGACGTGCCCGACATCGGCTGGATCCGCCGTCGTCTCGGCCCGGAGGACGGCCGCGTCCAGATCGCGCGCCGCCCTCCCGAGGGGTATCAGAAGGTTCCGCTCAACCCGGCCGAGGGGTTCACGATGTCGCGCGTCGACGGCAGCGCGACGGTGCGCGAGATCTGCATCGTCAGTCCGATGGGGGAGGAGGTGGCGCTGCGCGCGCTGCTCGGCCTGGCGCTGTCGGGGATCCTCGAGATTCCCGAGGGCGCGATCGATCTCCCGCTGTCGGGGGCGCCGCCCGCGGCCGCCCCGCGGGTCGCCAACCCCCCCACGGGCGCCGCGCCCGCGTCCCGGCCGGCCGTCGCTCCGGGACGAGGCGGGGTCCTGGCCGGCCGGACACCGGGCAACGGCGGAGCTCCGAAGCAGGCCGCGGCGCCGCGCAAGGTCACTCCGATGAGAGAGAGGGTGCGTCCCCCCGCCGGCCCCGACCTCGAGGGTGAGGTGACGGATCGCTTCACCAGGATGCACGAACAGAACCTCTACCAGGTCCTGGGGGTGCCGACCACTGCGTCGACCGACGAGATCCGGCGCGCCTACTATGCGCTGGCCCGCCGGCTCCACCCGGACAAATTCATCCGCGAGGAGATCAAGGCCAAGGCCGAGAAGGTCTTCGGACACGTGACCGAGGCGTACTCCACGCTCACCCACACCGAGACCCGCAAGAAGTATGACGAGGACCGGGCGCAGCGAACGAGCTCCAAGCACCAGGAGAAGACGGCCGACACCCACGATCTGGCCCGCTCCAACTTCAGGGCGGGGAAGGAGAACCTCGACAAGGGGAAGTACGGGGAGGCCCTGTCATTCTTCCAGAACGCCTGCGATCAGGACCCTACCAGGGCGGAGTACTTCCACTACCTGGCGATGACGCAGTCGAAGAACCCGCGCTGGAAGAAGGACGCCGAGGCGAACTTCCTCAAGGCGATCGAAATCGACCCGACCGGCGCGGCATGCTACGCGCAGCTCGGATCGCTGTACGCCAAGGGCGGTCTCCACTCGAAGGCGCGCGAGATGTTCAGGAAGGCGCTCGAGTGGGATCCCGCCAACGCCGAGGCACAGGAGGGGCTCCAGGCCGCAGAGGGAGGCAGGAAGGGGCTCCTCGGGATCTTCGGCAAGAAGTAGACGCCCCCCCTCCCCCCGTCTCGCCCGGCGTTGACTTTGCCCCATCGGCCCATAGATTTGCACGGTGGGCGCCCGTCCGGATGACGTTTTGGTGATCGCGTCGCGATCGATGACGCCGGGCGGTCCGCCAGGAGCGGCATGACCGAAGGGCCGGGAACGACGGGCGACGGCAGGCCTCGCGACCACCCCGAGCGGTTCGGGGCGTACCGCGTCGAGGAGGTGATCGGCGCGGGCGGCATGGGCGTCGTCTACCGCGCCCTCGACGAGGCGCTGCAACGCCAGGTGGCCCTCAAGACCCTCGTGCCGGCGCTGGCCGCCGACCCGGAGTTCGTCGCCCGGTTCAAGCGCGAGGCGCAGTCGGCCGCCGCCCTCAATCATCCGAACATCACCCAGATCTACGCTATCGGCCAGGAGGGGACGATCCCCTTCTTCGCCATGGAGCTGATCCACGGCCGCTCGCTCGAGACCCTCGTCCGGGACGGGGGGCCGCTCGATCCGCTGCAGGCGGCGGGGTACATCCTCCAGGCGGCGCAGGGGCTGCAGCACGCCGCCCGGCGCGAGCTGATCCACCGCGACGTCAAGCCAAGTAACCTAATGCTCACGGACGACGGGATCGTCAAGATCACCGACTTCGGGCTGGCCAAGGCGGCCAAGTCGGAGACGCGCCTGACCGCGACCGGCGAGGTCCTGGGGTCTCCCGGCTACATCTCGCCGGAGCAGGCCCAGGGTCTCGCCCTCGACGCGCGCTCCGACATCTACTCCCTGGGCGCGACCTTCTACCATCTGGTCACGGGGAGGCTGCCGTTCGAGGCCCCCACGCCCGTGGCGATGATCATCAAGCACATGAACGAGCCGCTGCGCTCGCCGCGCGCCGTCAACCCGAACATCCCGTATCCCATCGCCTCGATCGTCCAGAAGATGATGGCGAAGAGGGCCGGCGAGAGGTTCCAGGACTACGACGCTCTGATCCGCGAGCTGGAGCGGGGCATGAGCGCGGTCCCCGCCGGCACGGGCGCCGCGTCGGGAGTCGGTGCGATGGCCGTCCAGGCGACCGCGGGCGTGGCGGCCGGCCCCGTGCCGCGCACGCAGCCGTTGGGCCGCGCCGCCGGGACGACGGCTCGCATGGCGTCGGGCGTGCGCCCGCCCGTCGCGGAGTCCGAGGCTCCCGAGGCGCGCGCCGGCTCCCCGCTGCCGGCGATCCTGGCGGGGCTCCTCGGCGTGATGGTCGTCTTCGGCGTCCTGCAGCACCGGCGCGCCGCGCGCGAGGAGGCGGCGGAGGGCGGGCCGGAGTCGCGCACCCAGGAATCGCGCCCGGTCACGACTCAGATCGCCAGCCCGATGGAAGCGGAGGGGACGTTCACCGGCCGGCCCGCCGACCCTTCGCAGCGGCCCGGCGGGCCCCCGGGGCAGACGATCGAAGAGCGGCTCCGCGAGCGCTTCCGGCAGCGCACCCGCGCCAGCCTGATCTTCATCAGCAACGACCACGAGATCCTCCCGGACGGGCGGCTCAAGGTGATGGGCCGGGTCCAGAACACCGGCGGCTCCGCCGCCTCGCAGGCCCGTGTCCGGATCCGCGTCCTCCTCGAGAACGGCACGATCGTCTCCCAGGGCGAGACGCCGCTCGTCCCCTCGGCGATCCCGGCCGGGGGCTCGGCGAGCTTCGAGCTGCCGCTGAGCTACTCCGGCCCCGTCGGCACCATCAAGGCCGAGCTGGTCTGGGTGGAATGACCGATCGTCTTGACACCCGGGCCCGACTCCGCGAGGATTGCGGCCCACCTCTCGAGACGGAGGGCCGAAGACGATGAGCGAAGCGACGATCGTCAAGGAGGCAGGCGCGCCGCGGTTCGTCCGCGAGCTGGGGGTCTTCGACGCCACGATGGTCGTGGCCGGATCGATGATCGGCTCGGGGATCTTCATTGTCTCCGCCGACATCGCCCGCCAGGTCGGCTCCCCCTTCTGGCTGCTGGCCGTCTGGATCGCCACCGGCGTGCTGACGATCGTCGCCGCGCTGTCGTACGGCGAGCTCGCGGCGATGTATCCGGACGCCGGCGGGCAGTACGTCTTCCTGCGCG
>WNGH01023864.1_pt1 | contig 12746 bp, 11 predicted proteins | sample 5400631 | NCBI WGS metagenome assembly WNGH01 (sample SAMN13153373, study PRJNA577476) | soil metagenome | isolation source: 115 cm soil or saprolite under Garry oak tree replicate 1 | place: USA:California | collected 2016-06-15
ATTCCCTACTCCGCCACGCGCGCGCTGTACGCGATGGCAAAGTCAACGAGTCGATCTTCGTCGAAGGTTTACGGCTTTGTGAAGAAGCATTGGGTTCAGGGTTGAAGGTCGAAGCGGTGATCTATTCCGAAGAGATCGCGCGAAAGGAGAGAGCGGCTGGATTGATCGAACGACTGCAAGCTACCAGCGCGAAAACGGCGTCAGTCAGCGAGAAATTGCTGGAGTCTATTTCTTATACGAAGACCCCTCAAGGAATAGTCGTGCTGGCTGGACGCCCCCCGATCTCAGAAGATGAATTCAAGATACGACAACCGGTTACTCCTTTGCTCGTGTTGATGCACGGAGTCAACAATCCCGTGAATGTCGGTGCAATCATTCGCACGGCTGAAGCGGCCGGCGTAACCGGAATCATTGCCACGACGAACACTTCCGATCCGTTTTCCGCGAAGGCGCTACGCGGCGCCATGGGCTCAGCCTTTCGCTTACCCATCTGGACAGGAGCGACTTATTCGGAGGTCATTTCCTGGTGTGCCCAGCGTGGGATCAGAACGAACTGTGCTGACGTCGAAGCCAAGCGAACTTTTACTGAGATCGATTGGGTTGGCCCGTCCGCTCTGATTGTTGGCCCTGAATCTACTGGCCTTTCATCTGGTGAAATCGCCTCAGCGGAGGAGGCTGTTCGAATCCCAATGGAAGGATCCGTTGAGAGTCTCAATGTCGCGGTGGCGGCGGCTGTCGTGCTTTACGAGGCGCACCGCCAAAGAGCGAAGAATTGATGATGGAAAGTTACTGCGGCCTTGAATCCAAAGCATCCATGCGACGTTCAAGCCCGAGTTGATCCGCCCGAAGTTGCATCATGTCCTGCGTGAGAACGGTCAGTTTCCGCTTGATGTCTTTGACGTCTGCTTTCACTTCGTCAACGTCTGCTTTCACTTGGTTAACGTCTGCTTTCACTTCGTGGACGCTTTGCTTCACTTCCAAGATTTCCGCCAAAGCTCGCTCCCATATCGGCTTCGTATCGAGCGCCTGCTTACTAATTTCGTCTTCCACGGCGCTTAGGCGTCGTTCAATGGCATCGAATCGCGCTTCGGACCGCGCCTCCATCTTGTCTAGCCGCGCTTCCATCGCATCAAAGCGCGCGAATACGCGCTCCTCAAACGACCGGCTGTCGGAAAGATCTTTCGTGCGTTCCTCGCTCATGATGTCCCACATTATGAACCCTCTTGCTGAATCCTTCAATAGAAAAGGCGCGGTGTTTCAGTTAGAATGTGCTCGAACGACTGTCATCTGAATTGTGCAGCGAACTCAACTTGATTTCGCCTCGTATTTCTAATCAATGGCTGACGAACCGAACCCATCAAAACGAAGACGCGACACGATTCTGCCGGAGCGTCTGATGCGGCGAGTTTTGGAAGGTGTCGGCGAAGTAGTCGATCGCAAGCTGGGCCGCACCGTCGATCCCAAGACGGGAGTGACGACCGACAACCTGATTCATCGCATGAACGCACTGATTGACAGGCGGGTTCGCGACGAGAAGGGCAAAGGCCGTATCGCTCCCCACCATCTGAAACTGAAAGTCGAATGGGGTACTCATTCTGAAGCGCCACCGGAAGTCTTGAAGCGGCTGGAAACGGAAATCCTGGCCGCGGCGATCGATCACATCAATGACCATCGCTATCGCACGCTCGCGCCCATGGAAATTGAAACTGATGTCGACATCTTCACTCGTGGGATTGTCGTCGATCCGACCTTCGGCGAATTTGAAGAAGAGCTAAAGCAACAGGATCTGGAGCGAAAACTGGGCCCCGCTGCCAAAGGTGTGCGGAAGGAAAACAAAGACGAGGTTCACTTCACGGCGCGGGTGAGCACCTCGGAGGGCTTGCGGGAAACTCCTTTGACGCTGATTCCCGGCGGGCGGCGATTGAATGTCGGACGCGGAACTGATAACGATCTCTATTTGAATCACGCGAGCGTTTCGAAAATCCATTCGGCGCTGAAAATGGACGAGGGCGGAACTCTGCTGGTCGCCGATACCGGCTCGACGAACGGTACGCACATCAACGGCGTCCGCATTCCTTATGGTGAGGCACGTCCAATCGCAGCCGACGACGTCGTGGCCTTTGGCGAAGTTGAGGTTCGCTTCCGCAAGGTCAATTCCTGACATGGTGCTCGCACTGCTTTTCTTTCAAACCGCAAGTCCGACTCCAACGCCGGCGAGCGCGCCCGAGAAACTGCCGGCTTGGTTAACCTTAATTTATCTCGCCGGACTCACCTTAATTATCCTTCTGATTCTCGTTTCTCTGCTTCGCATGTGGCTCGCACGATCGGTAAGCACACCGACAGCCCCGGCAAATTTGCCCAAAGACATACGCAAGAAACTCGGCGCCACGACGACGAATCGAGGCTTGCGCGCGTGGCGATGGTTGTTCGCCCTGGCAGCTATCGGCGCGTTCAGCTTTCACGTTTACTGGGCCCGCTATGCTCCCGAAACCAATCAAAAGCTTCAGGAGTTGAACTACAAAGACTTGCGCAATCGCCGGCTTACCGAATCGACGCTGCGCGGATGGATTTACGATCGAAAGGGACGGCCCCTGGCTGATTATAAGAAAGACAACAACGGCAACATCGTGCGGGACTATCCGATGGATGCAGCACTGGCTCACATTTTCGGATCTGAGCGGGGAACGCCCGGACTAGAACGTGCTCTGTTCGGAACCGAGAGCACCACCGTGCCGGAAGTCTGGCAAATCATCCACGATCAAACGGTCGAGCAAAAGCTCAATAAAGATTACACCCTGACCATTGACCGAGACTTACAAGAAGCCGTTGTAGACCAGCTCAAGGGTAACCATGGCGCCGTGGTGATTTTCAATCCGCAAACCGGCGAAGTGCTGGCGATGTATAGCAATCCCTCCTACAGCTTGAAGGACGCGCAGGACGAAGCTAAATGGATCACGTTGGACAACGACAAGAAAGAAAAACCGTTGCTCAATCGCGCCCTGAACGAATACTACGTGCCGGGTTCGACGTTCAAGACAGTGATGATGTACACCGCGTTTCGGAACGGCATGCAGAACATCCGGTTTACCACCAGCGGCGGCTTTTCGCCTGAAGGCTGTGGCCGAACAATTACCGACGATAACGGGAGTTGCGAAGCCTGCGGCAACATCGGCATAGACGTCGGCTACCAAAAATCCAGCAATATCTATTTTTCCTACCTCGGAACGCAATTGGGTGGCGAGAAGATTCGCGACACCGCGAAACTGTTGGGGCTGGGCGCATACGACAGCGTCAGCGGCGAGGGACAAGGTAGACGCGAGCCGGAAATCTGGAACGCTAGCACCGGTGCTATTGGAAAAGCGATTGCTCCCACTGAATCATGGCTCAAAGCCGGCAAACATTCCACGCGGTGCGAGTTGATGTACGAAGGCTATGGCCAGGGATACGCTTCCCAGATGACGCCGTTTCAAATGGCCTTAATAATTTCGGCGGCCGCGAATTTGGATGGCAAGCTGATGAAACCGAAGATTGAACTCGACCGGCCGCCCGAGATGCTGAGCCAAGTGCTGAGCCGAGATCAAGCCGCAGAGATTCGCCACATTATGAACATGGTTACCGAAGGCGGCACTGGAGATTCCGCGATGGCGCCGGTGAAAGCCGCCGGAATTCGGAGTGGAGGCAAGACGGGAACGGCGCAAAAGGAAGTGCCGGTAATCGATCCAAAAACCGGGCAGCCACAGACGCGTTTGGTCTATGAGCGCGACTCAAAGGGCAAGATTATCAGGCAATATGAAGAAACCGTCATGGCTGACAAGAAACGGAGCGATGCCTGGTACTTAAGTTTTGCGCCGCTGGACCGGCCGGTGATCGCAATGGCAGTGCTGCTGGAAGGACCGGGACCCGGAATAAGTTTCTATGGTGGAAAGAACGCCGCGCCGATTGCCGCGCAGTTGATACTGAAGGCGAACGCTCTCGGCTACTTTGGCGCCGCACCTGGTCAATCCAATCGAAGCCAGGCTCAATCGCAGCAGACCGGGGGCCAGCGCACCCGGACCGGTCAAACTAATCGGCGCTGAACACGAAGTAATCCAAAATGCGAAATCGCCTGTCATCACACTTTTTCGTACTGCTCGCTTTGATCGGCTTTGAGGTCGTCGCTTACGTAGCCATTCATCGCGCTGGTCTAATCCGCGGCTACGGACCTTCCTGGATTAGCGCGGGACGCGACTTGATGATGTACTTTCCGATCATCGCTCTGGCTTTCTGGCTTTCGCGAAGCCGGCGCTTCAAAGGAAACTGGACTCTATACACGACAGCGATCCTGCTTTTCTCGATTGGTCTTCTGATTCAGTATCGCCTCTACAGCGATCCTGAATATAACGCGAAGAATAAGGCGGCGGCCCGCCAACAGAAGACCGACACTCTCCGCTTGCGTTACATCAATGAGAATTACGACGCGACGAAGCGACAATTGATGGGTTTGCCATCGGCGCCACCACCGGGCCAGCAAACCGAGGAGCCGGTTAGGGAATCCGTCTATACAATCATGAACGCCCTCACCTCCAGCTATACCTGGATTCCTATTATCTCGCTCATCGGTTTCGCGCTCGCTTATCTCTTCTGTGTCAACGATCGATTTCTCTCATGGGTGCAACGGAATAGTTTTATCATCGTGCTGCTCACTTTGGTTCCGTTGGCTGGCGCCATCATTTACTCGAGTGCCGGCAAGGCCCTCGGCAATACCACACCATGGGAGCCATCGAAAGTTCCCTTCCTGCTTGGCTTCGCGGGAATACTGACGGCCCGTTACAAAGACCTGGGGCGGACTTACTGGGGCATTCCCCGCGCGCGCGACGTCATCCCCTTGATCGTAATGGCGATGATTCCCTTCATTCCGTTTTTCGCGCTGAAAGACTTTGGCCAGATGCTGATTTTCAGCGGCGCGTACGCAACGCTTTACCTGGTGGCAGTCCGTCGTTGGCCGCAATTGCTCGTGTTCGTTGGTTCGATGGTACTGGTGATTTCAATTTTGGTAATCGGCGCACTGCCACGCGATATCCAGGAAAAATTCCCGCTGCTGCCGACGTTGGCGCGGCCGATTCAACATGCGCTTCCGGCGCGTATTCAGCAACGCTTTCATCTCTGGCTGGACGGATTCGACCCACCTTCGCCGGATGAGTCGTGGTGGAAGAAAGATTACGACGATGCGCTGGCCAAAGATCCGCGGATGAGAGAACTCGCCGAACAGAGCGAGGCTATGAAGAAGAGCGTCAACACCGACATCTGGTTTGACAAGTTGGCATTTCAGCCGGCGCAGGCGATCTTCGGAATCACGTCGGGGAAGACCACCGGACGCGGACTAGGGTTAGGCTATCCGGAAGTCATTCCCATTGCTGATTCAGATTACGTGTACGCCGCAATTGCGGAAGAGATGGGCCTCCTCGGAGGCGCCGTGGTAGTCCTGGCGCTGATCAGTTTCGTGATTGCGGGAATTCGCACTTCAATCGAGGCGCGTGATATGTTTACCAAGCTTTGCGCCGCCGGATTGACCGCGTTCATGGGTATTCAGGGACTGGTAAATATCGCCGGTATTACCCGCGCCCTGCCGATGACGGGCATTACTTTGCCGTTCGTCAGTCACGGCGGGTTCAGCTTGATCACCAGCTTTGCCATGTTGGGAATGCTGATGGCTTTTTCGCACCGTAACGCGCAGGACAAGCGCCCAGTCGAGAGCCCCATTGCTTTGGAGGCAGTCCAATGAGCACACCATCGCCCGCAAACAAGATCCAAGTCGCTTCTGTCTCCGATCGCGGCCTGAGTGAGAAGCGGCCAATGAATGAAGATTCGTTCGTCACCGATGCCGAGCATCGCATCTTTGCGGTCGCGGATGGTGTCGGCGGCGCGGAGGCCGGCGAGGTCGCCTCTCAGACAGCCATCGACGTTTTGCAGGAGGCATTTCGTCATCAACTCGGTGATGGCGATGATGTCGAAGACTTGATGGAGCTGTCGATTCAACGGGCCAATAGTTCGATCCATCAGATGGCCGCCGAACATCCTCGCTTTTCCATGATGGCGACGACCATCGTCGCGCTGCACCTCGATCGCGGCAGAGCCACGATTGGACATGTCGGCGATTCCAGACTCTATCGCGTTACTCCCGACGGACAACTGGTCCGCGAAACTGCAGACCATTCAATCGTCGAAGAAGAAGTCCGCGCTGGACGCATGACTCCCGAGCAAGCGGCACACCATCCGAGTAAGAACGTCATCAGTCGAGCGCTGGGCGCGGAAGAATCCGTCGAAGTCGACATGAAAACGATCGAGGTTGAGGACGGCACACAGTTTCTTCTCTGTACTGACGGCATCACCCGCCACATCCCGGACCCTGAGCTGCGTGAATTCCTGACGAAGGGCGGCGCTCCCGAAGCGATTTGCGCAGAGCTGAAAGAGCGCTGTTATGAACGGGGCGCCGAAGACAATCTGACAGCGGTAATTGTTCAGGTGGGAGAGCCAAGGTACGCGGCCAACTTTGATGACAAGCGCACGCTCGACGTGCCGACGGCGACCACGGATTCAAAATCCACCGAGACCCGTCTGACGCCACCGTCACGCGTGGCCTTCCCCGGTCCGCAGGCCGCGCAGACCGCAGGCGAGCTTGGAACAAAGTGCCGTGCCCCAAGCCACGCCGGACAATCGAGCGACCTTCGAACGAAAGCGCGCTGACGTTGATGCTGACCCGCAAAAATGGCTGGGTGAAAACCTACCGATTCAACTCTCGAAGGAAGGCATTACCAGGGCCACCGACTCCAGGGATTCCGAGTTCTTGTACCTTTACGGTCGCGCTTTGATGCTCAGCGGAAACCATCGTGACGCAATGCAGGCCTTTGAACTGTCGCTCAACAATCTTCGTAATGAGACTAAAGCGAATCTGCCGCTCAGCGCCGAGGTGAGGCTTGCTCAGGCCGCCGCGGCATTGAAATTGAAGAGCCAGACCGGGGCCGCGACGTCTCAGGAAGCATTGATGGCCGAGCAAAAGACGGCGCAGATTCTCGATGAGCTGTTGGGCGTGAAGAAGGAAGCGCCGGCCAATGTTCGATAAACTTTAGTTTGTCGTGTCTTCATTTAGGCGCGCCGTCGAAACCCGGGTTCGTAGCAGTTAACAGACGACAAACTGAAGTTTATCGGACATTCAATGACCGAATTAAAACTCTTACAATGCAGGCTCGATGGTCGTTACGACATTGAAGAGTGTCTAGGTCTCGGCAGCTATGCTGAGATTTACGCGGCGTGCGATCGTAGCGCGGCCGACGAGCAATTTCGCAAAGTAGTAATCAAAGCACTCAACGTTCTTCTGCAAGGCTATCAGGACCCCGAACTCGAGCGGACGCTGATTCAGAATTTTCAAAACGAGGCAGTCGCGCTCGATCGTGTCCGCCATCCCAACATTATCAGTCGCCTTGGCCATGGCACCGCCATCGATCTTAGTGGAACAGCTTTTCATTACATCGTTCTGGAGTATCTCGGCGGGGGCGACCTGGCGATGCTGTGCCGGCAAGCGCCACTGAAACTCGATCGCGCACTTCAGTATTTGCAGCAGATTTGCGCGGGACTGGCGCACGCTCATGCCTGCGGCGTGATTCATCGCGACATCAAACCGCAGAATCTGTTGCTTACTTCGGATCATGAAACGGTGAAGATTGCCGACTTTGGGGTGGCGAAGCTGGAAGCAGCGGATGGCGTTATCACTCGGGTGGGCACGAACATCTACGCCGCGCCTGAGCACAATCCTCTAGTGGAGACTGCAGCACTTGGTACGGGCTCGCTCTCGTCGCACCTTCAGTTGACGCCATCAGCCGACATTTATTCCTTGGCAAAGACTGCCTATACACTCATTTGCGGCGTGGCGCCCCGAGCGTTCGCGCACGATCCGATTACGGACCTGCCGGCGCCGATTTCTTTCGAGCCGTGGGCCTCTTCGATTGTGCGGGTGCTTGAGCGCGCGACGCAGACGCATCCGTCCGATCGTTATCAGAGAGTTCAGGCTTTTTGGGACGAGTTACATGAAGCGGCCCTGCCCGCGACGCAGCCGCTCGTCTATGGCCGGCCCAGGCAGATCAGCTCCGACCTCAGTCTTGAGGCCGACGTATTAACGGCCGCGGCTCCTCCAAAGCCGCGGTTCGAGACCTCGCGCGAGCTTCAGCAACACGAGGTTGCGGGCAATGGCGCCTTGCGACCAAAGATCGTCGTGCCGATTGCTGATCGTTCAGTTGCGCCGGCTTCAGTTCGTCCTCTCGCACCAGTGCAAGTGCCTGGCCGAGTGACCGTGCCTGTGTCACGCAACGTCGCTATGGCTGGCGCGCAAGCAGGCGTGGGCGCAATTGCCACGAAACCGCGAAGGCGCGGACGTGACTTCCTGGTTGGCGTCATTCTTGTGCTATGTTTTGCGGGCCTGTTACTCGCGACCGGCGCTTACGTTCGCTCGTTGATTCGACGGCAGCAGACGACCACGCAAACGACGACGACCAGTGTTATCGGGCAACAGGCGGTTACGACGACCGATCTGAATTTGCGCGATGGACCAAGCGCCTCGAACGATCAGATTGGGCTGGCTGAAGCCGGATCGCGCGTTCGCGTCCTCAACGTTAACGGCAGCAACAACTGGTGCGAGGTGCAGGTCTTGCAACACAGCCGGCCAAAAGACGATCCAACTTCAGCTGATCGCGGCTGGGTGAATAAAAGGTTTTTGAAGTTTGACTAGAGTATTTTCTGATCTCTGACTTCTGATCTCTGACCTCTGATTCTTATGGGCTTAATTGAATCCATTCGACGCTGGATCGACGGCGAAACGACCGACGATCTCCTGGAACAGGCAGACGAGAGCGCGCGACCGCGGCGCGTCTGGGAAGAATTTCTCGTTAAGATCGCGCGTGAAGTCGAAGCTGTCATGCAGCGCGAGATGATCACACCGCCAGGAGGAGTTACCTTCATTCCCCGTGAATACATCGTCTATCTCAGCAATGAAGACGATAAGGATTGGCAGGGCGACAAGCGCCGCGCCCTGGAGCAGGGACTCTTTCACGTTCTCTCTGAACGGGCGCGCGAATTGGCCGGCTCAATGCAATTGCAAACAAAATCATTCGCGATTGAATTGCGAGTTGACGGCACTTTGAACAAAGGCGAGTTTCGTGTGCAGCCGGTTTGGGACGAAACGGAATCCGGCCACACGATGGTTACGATCCGGCCCGCCTCAGCCCCGAGCGCCGCGCCAATCATCGTCGAATCCGAAACCGACACTGCTTCGCCTGGCGAAGCTCAAGGCGATGAGATTACGGTCGTGCGGCCGCGCGTCGTCGACCTCTATTCGATTGAGCTTTGGCGTGAAGGAGTAAGGCAGTCCGTAATCAAGATCACAAAACCGGAAATCACCATTGGCCGCGGTTCGAGATCGGTAGCAGTCGACGTGCCTTTGAGAGGCGATCCCGAAATCAGCCGCGTTCACGTCACCTTAACGCTGGACGATCAAGGCCGGTATTGGCTGACGCCGAAAGGCCGAAATCCAACCTTGATTTCCGGACGTGAACTCCCCCGCGAGCAACGCACGATGGTAAGCCCGGACGAGAAGATCGGCATTTGCAGTTATACGCTGCGCATCCAGCCGAAGTGACTGCGCGATCATTGACCCTGAAGTGAACAACGTATGAAGAAGCTTTGACCACATTGGTCTCAGCCTTAGCCTCCGCAGTTATTTGCGCTGGCAGAACATCATGGCGGTCCGAATCGTTGTCGATATTCCAACGACGTGATGAACGCTCTTAGGAGTGGGTGTAATAAACCGTCAATAGGATTGATTTCGGAATCGTGCCGAAATTAGCGGAAGTTCAGCTCAGTGCGTTGTCGCGCTGACCGCGACCGCGCTGCCATCAAGGTCGGAAATTAACTGGCTGAGTAGCGGACTCACGCGCTCCACATGGTCGTAGTTTCGGTTTAGCAGGTTGAGCAGTCGCCTCTCTTTTGTGCCGTCGATCTCTTTCAGAAACGCGCGACAGAATGCGCAAACCACCGCCGGATCAAATTGCGTGCCCGCGTTGGCGCGAAAGTCCACAAAGACGTCTGCAAGTGGAAGCCGTTTTCGATAGGGGCGATCAGTCGTCATTGCATCGAACGAATCCGCGACCGTGACGATCTTCGCGCCGGGCGGAATCTGGTCGCCTTTTAATCCATCGGGATAACCATTGCCGTCGATGCGTTCGTGATGATAGCGGGCCATCAAAGGAATTTCGGCGTAGGGGTGATTAATCCGCGCCAGAATTTCGTAGCCCGCGGCCGGATGGCGGCTCATCTCTTTCGATTCCTTGGCGTTGAAACGTTCGGGAGAGTTGATGACGCTGAGATCGACTATCAACTTCCCGATATCATGAAGATAACCGGCTATTGTGATCCCTTCCACTTCTTCGTCATTCCAGCCCATTTCGCGGGCGATGATCTCGCTGTACTTGCCGACGCGCACTGAATGGCCGTTCGTGTAACGGTCCTTAATGTCGATGGCCGCGGCAAACGCGTGCACAGTCTCTTTGTAGATCGTTCGCAAACCGTCGTACAGCCGCCGATTCTCGTCAGCCTTTCGCTCAACCTCTTCCAGCAAGTGATGGCTATGAATGCCAACCGCGATGTGCCGGGTTAGAGAGGAGATGATTTCGAGATCCTCTTCGCCGAACTTCTCCCCGCTGGCTTTTTCTCCCAGCAAGACAACGCCAATCAGGCGTTCGCGAACTACCAGCGGCACCAGCAGCTCAATCTCCACGGAACCGAAGAACACTTTATGATCATCGAGGAACCTCTCCGCCTCGTTGGTCGCATCCTCGAACGAGAGCGCTGAGCCCATGCTGGCCAAGCGGCGCGCATGGTCGTGCGCCACGCATCACAGCGATTCGTAATTGGCCGCGCTCACGATCGTATTCAGCGACCGCGCCACGCCTGATGGCCAGCGATCCGAGCAGCAGATGAAACGAAGCGCGCAGCATCTCTTCAAAGTCAGCATTGTCAGCAATCTCCTGACCGAGATCAGCGAGCGCGGCGAAAGTGTGAAGAAGTCGTTGAGTATTCGTTTCCATTGTTAGTTACAGAACCGCGAGCGGTAGCGACCGGATCAGGCCGCTCTCCTTGCACCACGATTCTGTTATCAATAGCATCGAGCGGCGCTTGAATTCATGATCCGGTCGCTACCGCTCGCGGTTCTGTAACTCTCGTCTGCGACGCCAATGAAGCCAAAGCTTCCTCTTCGTCCGTGACGATCCTGACATGTCGAGTCAGCCCCAGCATCTCGAACAAATTCGCCGTGTGATCGTCAACATCAGAGAAGATCAATCGCGCGCCGCTTTGCTGAGCCGCATCGATTACTCCCATAAGAATTGAAACGCCGATGCTGTTGACCAGTTCAGTGTCTCGGAAGCTAATCACCAGTGCACGGCAGCCTGACTCGAGTTGGCGTTTGCATTCGCGCTCAACCCGCTCGCCACTCAGCTTGTTCAGATAGTCGCCCGCATAAATAACTGCCGTATCGCCCACGCGCCGGCTGCGAACCGACTCTGACTCAGTCGTCTCCATGCTTAAAGAACTCCTTAGCGAACGCGCACAGTGTAACATAGAGACCGACCTTGCGCCGTCCCGCTTCATTCGATAGACTTTCGCTTCGTTTATCAACACTTAGTCGAAATAATAATGCCTCTAAACCCAGCCAGCATCAGCGTGTTTCTGCCTGCCTTTAATGACGAGGCAACCATCGGCGAATTAGTCTCGGAAGCACTCGTCCTATTGAAGTCTCTCACTAAAGACTACGAGGTTATCGTCATCAACGACGGCAGCACTGATTCGACTGCCAGCGTTTTAGATGAACTGGCAATTGGTTCGGAACACATTAGGATAATTCATCACCCCAGCAACCTTGGTTACGGCGCCGCGCTGCGCACGGGCTTCAGCAATGCACGCAAGGACTTAATTTTCTACACGGACGGCGATGGCCAATATGACGTAAGGGAATTGGTCCTCTTGCTTCCGTTAATGACGGACAACGTTGACGTAGTAAACGGCTATAAGATCAAGCGACAGGATGACCGCTACCGCGCCGTTTCGGGCGCCATCTACAATGCCCTCGCTCGCTGGTTCTTCCGGCTTCCAGTTCGTGACGTAGATTGTGATTTTCGACTGGTACGCCGGCGCGCTCTCCAACGGATTTCACTCAGCGCATCCAGCGGCGCGATTTGCGTGGAACTGGTTCACAAACTCGCTTCTGCCGGCTGCGTCTTCCGAGAAGTTCCGGTCCATCACTATGAGCGGCCTCACGGGCGATCGCAGTTTTTTACTCCGCGTCGCATAGCGCATACCGTCCTGGAGTTCTTTGCGCTTTGGTGGAACGTTGTCGTTTCGAGGTTCGTTTTTGGAACACCTCGCCCCACCGAGAATCTGTTGCAAACAGACACTCAGGATCAATAAGGCTTCTTACGGACCAAGTTAATATCCAACAACCTCCTTCAGGAGGTTTTTGGATTGGCTTTAGCCGGTCGCGCAACGCTGAACACGTTTCCCAAAGCCCCATAAATGGGGCTAAATAACACATAACCACTCCCCGCACCCAGGCGTGAACGCCTGGGCTAGAGAAAAGCTTTTCGACCACAACCTCTAAGGCTTCCGCGCCACGCAAATTGCCGAGAGACCAAAGCCTAATCTTGTCTCACCCCGTCTGAGCCAGG
>WNGH01004913.1_pt1 | contig 12738 bp, 8 predicted proteins | sample 5400631 | NCBI WGS metagenome assembly WNGH01 (sample SAMN13153373, study PRJNA577476) | soil metagenome | isolation source: 115 cm soil or saprolite under Garry oak tree replicate 1 | place: USA:California | collected 2016-06-15
AGAGCAGCTTGACGCGCTGTCGATCGAGCTCCCGAGGGAGGTGTGGACGGATCCACCGGACATACCATTCCCGGACCCGCTGCTCGCGCGAGCTGGGCGGGCTCTCAAGAGAACGTTTCATTATGCACTCGGGATGCGCAACACGTGCAGTTGAGCATGCGGCGCGGCGCGGAGAAACGCTAGTGCTACCTGGTCGCTAGGTAGGCGCCCTCGAAAAACTCTGCCATGTCCGGCGCGCGTGCTGCGGCCTTCGGGAACGTCGTCACGCCGACCGCCCGGAGCGACAACCGCAGGAGGCTCTGGTGCTGATACACGACGGTCGACTGGTAGCCGCGTTTCGCCTTCGGGCTCACGACCACGCAGGGGATGCGACCGCCGCCGTTCGTGGAGTCGTGGGGGCCCGCTTCGTCGAACACGATGATCAACAAGCCATCCTGTTGAAACGTCGCGCTCTGCACGAGCGGATCGATGTTGGTCTTCAGCCACGCGTCGGCGGTGCGCAACGGGCAGTCGTGCGCATCGTTACACAGGTTGGGAATGATGAACGCGTAGTCCGGCAGTGAGCGCGTCGCCAAGTCGGTGGCGAGCTGGGTGAACGGCACCAGGTTCTTCGCTTGCGCGGTATCGTGCACCACGTCTGAGAAGAGGGCAAACACGTTGTGCTTGCGCGCGTAGCGACCGACGCCCGCTCCCCTGTAGCCGACGCACGGGAGATCCTCGGCGTACGACTTCCACGTCTTGCCACCCGCGACCAACGCGCGCACGACGTTGTCCTCGCTCACGACGCCGGAGTACCCGTCATCGTTGGTGATCGTGTCCCCCACCGTCATCATGAAGTAGTTGCCGATGGAGGGGTGCGCGTTGCCGTAGTACTGTGTCGCCAAGCCGTACTGCCGCGCCAGGCTGTTGAGATAGGGCATCGAGGAGTCGCCGATGACGTCGCTATAGTTGGCGTTCTCCTCTACAATAATGAAGACGTGCCCGAACGGCCCGTGAGCGCGTCCTCCTCCCAAGGCGGCTCCTGTCGCTCCGCCTCCCCCGACGACACAGCTGTCACGCGCAGCGCCGCACGCCGCCACGAGAAGCGCCGAAAGGAGCGCCGCGCCCAGCCGCCAGCTGGTCAGAAGATCCTCGTCAGTGGAGGATCCTCGTCAGCGTATAGATCGTCACCGGAATGCCGAGCAGTACCGCGACCAGCTGGGCGGGCCCGTACAGGCCGCTGATCGAGCCGCCACGCGGCACCATGATCGCATCCCCCGGATGCAGCTCGAGGTCGTCCACGGTACTCCCGGCGGCCATGGCCTGGCGCAGCGCGTCCCCTTCCCAGATCGTCTTGCCGTTCCGCTGAATCTTCAACTTGTTGAGCTTGGTGTCGTGCGTCGTCCCTCCCGCCGCCATCAGCACGGCCGGGATGACGGCATCGACCGGCACGCTGTAGTACCCGGGGCGGGCCAGCTCTCCGGTGAGTGCGAGGCTCACCAGAGCGCGGGCGTGCACGACGGGATCGCGGATGTAGCGCGCGATCTCCTCGGTGAGCCGGGGCTCGAGCTCCGTCCGCAGCACGCCGCGCAGCGACACGACCCCGACCACCGGCAAGGTCAACTCCTGGGCCGAGCCTACCGTGAACGTGTCCGAAAGCTGCTGTTCGCTCGACTTGACGGCCGGCGTCCCCGCCCCCGTCGCCGGTGGCTCCGGGTCTTCGACGACGAGGAGAATCCGGTCGCCCACCCGGAAGTCTCCCTCTTTCAGCCGCCGCTGGATGTAGGTCGTCTCGACGCGGACGATCTCGGGAGACACCCCTTTGTCGTATTGGCCCGTCTCTGCCATCCCCACGAGGCGCTGCAGCCGCTGCTCCAAGTCAGCCCGGCGCTGGGTCAAGCGGTGCGTGGACGCCGCGGGCACAGCCGTCTGCGCATCGGTCCGCGTGAGACCGCACAACGCCAGGAACCCGACGGCGAGCGTCGCGGGGACGAGTGAGACGGGTCGGAGCATAGCTGATCCTTTCAGGAGGACTGGTCGGCCTGTTTGCATGCGGTCACACCGGCGCGCGCAGCACCTGCCCGCGTGCCCCGTCAGGCTCGTCGTGCGCTTCGTAACCTTCCAAGTAGTACGAGTAGTTGCGGTACAGACGGTCTCGCCGGACGTCATTCAACACGGCCCCCAAGACTCGGATCGGGAGATGATTCATGACCTGCAGCTTCGCCTGCGCCAGCCCGCCGTCACTGACACCCGTCCGCAGCACCAACAGCAGCGTCCCCGTGGCGGTGCCGAGCGCGAAGGCATCCGTGCCGGCGGCCAGGGGCGAGCTATCCACGATGATCGCGTCGTAGCTCGACCGCAGCCGAGCCAGCGCGCGCGGCAGTGCCGCCGAGCTGACGAGCGTGGGCCCGTCATGGGTACGCGAGCCGCTGCCGAGGAACGACAGCGTGCCGTAGGCCGAGGGCTGGACGACCTGCTCCTTGCTGGCGCGCCCCTGGAGCAAATCCGTCAGGCCCGGCTTGCGGGCGAGCTTGAGCGTCCGGTGCAGCATGCCGCATCGGACGTCTCCGTCGACCAGCAGCGTGCGGTATCCGGCGTCGGCAAACGCCACAGCCAGGTTCGACGCCACGAACGATTTCCCGTCGGCCCGGCCGGGGCTGGTCACCGTCACGATCACCGGGCCGATACCGTGGGCGTGCAGCAGATTGAGGCAGGTGCCCCGCATCGCCTCGAGCACGTGGAGCGCATCTTCGGGCGCCCGAATCCGCCCTCTGCGTTCGAGGTGCGGCACGACGCCCAGGATCTTGAGCCCGACGGTGCGGGTGAAGTCCTCGGGGTCGTGCACGCGCCGGTCGCGGTAGTCCAGCACCACGGCGCTGCCGACTCCGGCGCCGAGACCGCTGATCAAGGTGAACAGCACCAGCACCGGCGCCCAGTTTTCGGTCGGCTCCTGCGGCTCGATGGCCGGATCCACCAACCGCACGTCGGGGATGCTGCTCGTCTCAGCCAGGCGCGCCTCCTCGTAGCGCTGCTGCAGGTTCGCGACCGCCCCCGCCGACTGTGTCACGTCCCGCTGCAGCCGATTCTCCTCCACGGCGAGCGGCGGAATCCGGCGCAAGTCGCGCGCGACCGAGTCCACGCGCTGCTCCAGCTCCGCCGCGCGCAGCGCCAACTCCCGCGCCAGCGCGGTCGCCAGCAGCGGGATCGTCTGCCGCTCCAACGTGGCCACGTCCGTGGCGACCCGCCGTACGGCGGGAGCCTCGGCCGTGTAGCGCACCCGCAGCGCCCGTAGCGCCGCCTGCTTCGCGGTGAGGTCGCGCAGGGCTTGGCTCAGCTCGCTGGAGCGCTCCACCGAGCCGATCGTCGCGAGCGCATCCACCAGCAGCCGGGACTCCGGCGGCTGGGCCAGGATTCGTTTGATCGCCGCCCGGTCCCGGAGCAGCTCGCCCCGGCGCACCTTCATGTCGAGCAGGCCTGCGAACACGGGATCCTGCGGGGACCGCATGTTCGTGGTCACCGGTGCAATGCCGTCGCCGTATTCGGTGACGGCCGTGACGCGAAAGTGCTGCAGTGCACCCTCGGCGCTCCGCAGCTTCGCCTCCTCCTGCTCCAGCTGCGCGGCGAGGACGCCGGTCAGCTGTGTCAGGTTGTCGCGCTTCAGGCCTGCCGCCGCGGCGACGAAACGGGTCGCGACCGCGTTCACGGTCCCGGTCACGGCGGCCGCGTCCGGCCCGGCGAGCTCGAGCCGCAGAAAATTGCCGTCCGCATCGGAGCTCACCTTGAGCTCTCGTCGAAGCCGCGTGGCGGCTTCGGCTGGCGTCGTTACGGTGAACTCCACCACGTCCCCGGGCCGGAGCATCCCTGCGGGTGCGACCCAGGCGAAGCCGAGCGGCGCGCCGATCGAATCGCCGATGGCGCCTCGGTCGAGCACGGCGCCCGCGTCGTCGGAGAGCACGAAGGCCGTCCCCGTCGTGTCCACCGCGAGACGGTAGGTGCCGGGATGTACCCGCTGCTTGATGGCCAGCGTGGTCAACGCGGCCGGGTCGCCCACGACCGTCGTGAGGTAGAGCCGCTCCCGTCGCGCCACGTCTTCGAGCACGATGTTGGTCCGGATCAAGTCGATCCAACCCGACGAGATCGGCAGCTGGCCCGACCAGATCGGGCCTTCATCGCGCGCCTGGCGCGCCGGCACCTGGATCCACACCGTAGCCCGCGCGGCGTAGTTGGGCGGGAGCGCGTACATGGACAGCTCGACGCCGGCAGCGGTGGCGAACGAGGTGAGGCTGAGCACCAGCCACTTATGCCGCCGGACGGAGCGCAGGTAGCGTCGCGCTTCGCCGAGCCAGTCACCGCCATCCGGCGGCGTGGGGCGAGCCTGGCGCGCCGCGGCGTTCGGGTCCCCGCCCGCGGAGAGTCGCCGCGACTGCGCCGTGTCCAACAGGGTGGGTAAACTGCCGGTCGTCATGCGCTGCCGTCCCCTTTCAGACTGGGCAGCTGGCGCAAGCTCGGTACCGCGGGCCCCGCCGCTGCCGCAAAAGCAACCCGCCTTGCAGCATGGAGATAGCAGCCACCGCGCTGGCCGGCGTCCCGGTTCGAGCCACGGGCTGTAAGGAAACTGCCACAAGGTCGGGGGCGTACCGCATGACGCTCTCGCGAATGGCTCACCGACCGGGTCAAGCGGCCCACATCGATCGACGGACGCGGGCGCCTGATCCACCGTCGCACAACGCCAGCGCAGTTGTAACTCTGTCGCGTCATCTATCCCACGGTCCCGATCGCCTGCAGCGGTAAGCCCTTCGGCCACAAGCCGTCACGTCGCACGGTCCCGCGCACAAGAAGTGCAAGTGCCGACCCGCGTCCTCAACCTCTTGGACGGCATGGCCACACGACCTGGACCAGCGGCCTCGGTCTCCGAGCGCACGGCGGCGCCCCTTCCCCCTGCTTCTCCCGCTGACGCGGGCACGCGGCGGTCGGACTTCCTGCCGTTCGCAGCGCCGCTGATCGGCGAAGAGGAGATCCAGGAGGTCGTCGACACCCTGCGATCGACCTGGATCACGACCGGGCCGAAGGCGAAGCGATTCGAGCAGGAGTTCGCCGCCTATCTCGGCGCGCCCGGGGCGCTCGCACTCAGCTCCTGCACGGCCGGGCTCCACACCGCGCTGGTGACGCTCGGGATCGGGCCCGGCGCCGAAGTCATCACGACGCCGATGACGTTCGCGGCCTCCGTCAACGTAATCGAGCACATCGGCGCCCGGCCCGTCCTCGTGGACGTGGAGCCCGACACGCTGAATGTCGATCCCGGGCTCGTGGCCGCGGCGCTGACGCCGCGGACCCGCGCGATCCTGCCGGTGCACTACGCCGGTCACCCCGCCGCGCTCGACGCCATCGGCGAGCTCGCGCGCGCCAGCGGGATCGCCGTGATCGAAGATGCCGCCCACGCCGTGTCCGCCAAGTACCGGGGGCGCACCATCGGGTCGGGTGCCAATCCCGTTGCCTTCAGCTTCTACCCCACGAAGAACATGACGACCGCCGAGGGCGGGATGCTCACGGGCGACGCGGCGTTCCTCGAGCGCGCGCGGACCGTGAGCCTGCACGGGATGAGCCGCGATGCCTGGAGCCGGTACGACCGGGGCGGGCAGTGGTTCTACGAGGTCGTACTGCCCGGCTTCAAGTACAACATGACCGACATCCAGGCGGCGCTGGGGCTGTGGCAGCTCCGCAAGCTCGCCGCCTTCCAGGAGCGGCGCCGGGCGGTGGTACGCCTGTACACCGAGGCGTTCGCGGACCAGGACGCGCTGGAAGTGCCCGTCGAGCGCTCGGACGTCGAGCATGCGTGGCACCTCTATGTCCTCCGGCTGCGGGAGGAGGCGCTCCGCATCGATCGCAACGTGTTCATCGACGAGCTGAAGCAGCGCAATATCGGCACGTCGGTGCACTTCATTCCCATCCACCTGCACCCGTACTACCGGGACAAGTATGGCTATCGGCCCGAGAGCTTCCCCGTGGCCTTCACCAATTACCGGCGCATGCTCAGCCTCCCCCTGAGTGCCCGCGTCAGCGACGCCGACGCGGCCGACGTGATCTCGGCCGTGCTGGACATCGTGCGCCGGTACCGCCGCTAGAGGGCGAGACGCATGACGCACCGCGTACTGGTCATTGCGGCTCACCCTGACGACGAGGTGCTCGGCTGCGGCGGCACCGCCGCGTTGCACGTCCGGGCGGGCCACGAGGTGACCGCCGTGATCGCGTGTGAGGGGGAGTCGCTCCGCTACGGCCCGGAGGGCGTCGGCCAACCCGAGCACATCCGCCGTGCCGCGCGCATGCTCGGCCTGCGGGAAACCCGCCAGCTGGGTTTCGCCGATCAGCGGCTCGACACGCTGTCGCTGGTCGATCTCATCACACCACTCGAGCATGTCGTGCGCGACGTGCGCCCGGCCGTCGTCTACTGTCAGTTCGGCGGCGACGCCAACCGCGACCACGAGCTGCTGTTCCGGGCCGCGCTCGTGGCCACGCGGCCGATTGAGCCCTACATCCAGGCCGTGTACGCCTTCGACACCGCCTCGAGCACCGAGTGGGGCTACCCGCGCGCCTTCGTTCCCGACACGTGGATCGACATTTCCGAGACACTCGAGCAGAAGTTGTGCGCGATGGCGTGCTACGAGAGCGAGGTCCGCCCGTACCCCCATCCCCGCTCGCTCGACGCGCTGCGGCATCGCGCGCGCGCCTGGGGCAATCACTGCTGCCTCGACGCCGCCGAGGTGTTCATGACGGTACGACGGAGCCTCCGCGGTGGCCAAACGCCTGTTTGACGTGGTGGTGGCGGCGCTCGGCCTCGTGGTCGCCGCCCCGGTCCTGCTGGTAGCCGCCGTGGGGATTCGCTTATCGAGTCCCGGCCCGATCATCTATCGCGCGCGTCTGGTCGGTCGGGGCGGGCACCCGTTTACGATGTATAAGCTGCGCACCATGCACCTGGACCATCCCGGGTCCCGCAGCGTCATCACCGCCGAGGGCGACGCGCGCGTGTTCGCCTTCGGCCGCCCGCTGCGCCGGCTCAAGATCGACGAGCTGCCACAGCTCGTGAATGTGTTGCGCGGCGAAATGTCCGTCGTGGGCCCGCGTCCGCAGCACCCGGACATCGTGCGGAGCTACTACGCGCCCGAGTACGGGGAAACGCTCCGGGTGCGGCCGGGCCTCTCGAGCCCGGGAAGCCTGTACGATTCGACTCACGGCGAGCCGCTCGTGGGCAGCGTCGACCCGGAACGGGCGTACGCCGAGCGCCTGCTGCCCCTCGTGCTGGCGCTCGACCGCGTGTACCTGCGGCACGCGTCCCTGTGGTATGACGCGACCATCGTAGGGCGCACGCTCCTGGTGATCGCAGCCACGCTGCTGGGGCGGCGGACGTTCCCGGATCCGCCCGAGATGGACGAGGCGCGAGCCCTGCTGGGCCGCCCGCGAGGCGACCGTATCAGCCCTCCGGCGAAGGTGTAGGCGTGTTCCCGTGCTGAACCCCCGCGCGATTCTCGCCGTGTCCGCCGCCATCGTGGCGACGGCTGTGCTGGTCACTTGCACAGGCGACCGGTCCATCGGCCCCCGTCGCCCGGCCGGACCGGGCGTGCTCGCGTCGACTGGGACCGTGGTGGGCCAGGTGCTGGTGGGGGCTGGAGACATCGCGCGCTGCGATCGCACCAACGACGAGGCGACGGCCGCCATTCTCGACACCATCCCCGGCACCGTCTTCACGATCGGCGACAACGTCCTGGGTGGGAGCACCACCCCTCCCGATTTCATCAACTGCTACGACCCCTCGTGGGGCCGCCACAAGGCGCGCACCCGGCCGGCCACGGGCCACATGGAGAGCTTCAGCCCCGGCTCGGCCACCTACTGGCAGTACTTCGGCGCCGCCGCAGGGGATTCGGGGAAGTTCTATTACAGCTACGACCTGGGCACGTGGCACGTCGTAATGCTCAACAGCAACATCGCGACCTCCGTCGGGTCGCCCCAGGAGCAGTGGCTCCAGGCCGATCTCGCCGCCCACCCGGCGCAGTGCACGCTCGCGATCTGGCATCTGCCGCGCTTCAGCTCCACCTCGAGCAACGGCCTGCCGGCCGTCTACGACCCCGTGAAGCCATTGTGGGACGATCTCTACGCCGCCGGGACGGAGATCGTCATCAACGCGCACTATGAGGACTACGAGCGGTTCGCTCCGCAGGCCTCCGACGGCACGCCCGATCCGCAGCTCGGGATTCGGGAATTCGTCGTCGGCACCGGCGGCATCGGTGTGAACGTCTTCAACGGCGGCGGGCTCGCGAACAGCGAGGTGCGCAACAGCGGCACACCCGGCGTGCTGAAGCTCACGCTCGCCGACCACGGCTACGCGTGGCAGTTCATCCCGATCGCGGGCTTCAGCTTCACCGACTCGGGCAGCGAGGGTTGTCATGGCACCACGCCCGGCGCCACGGTCGCGTCGGTGGACGTCAATCCCAATCCCGCCAGCGTGGAGCAGGCGCTGGACGTCCAGCTCACCGCCACGCCGCGCGACAGCGCCGGCAACCCGCTCAGCGACCGCTTGATCATCTGGTCCACCAGCGACTCGACGGTCGCGAAGGTCTCCGGCACGGGCGACGTCACCGGGTGGGGAACGGGGACCGCCGCGATTAGGGCGACGAGCGGCGGCGTGACCGGCACGAGCACGGTGACCGTGGTGTCGACGACGGCGGCGGTGCTGGTTGGAGCCGGCGACATTGCCGTGTGTAACTCACCAGAGGACGAAGCCACCGCGGCTCTGCTCGACAACATCCAAGGGACGGTGTTCACCGCGGGAGACAACGCCTATCCCGACGGGTCGGCAACCCAGTTTACCAATTGCTACGACCCGTCGTGGGGACGGCATAAGGCCCGCACCAGGCCGGCCCCGGGCAACCACGATTACACCACGGCGGGCGCTCCGGGCTACTACAACTACTTCGGCGCCTCGGCCGGTGACCCGACCAAGGGCTATTACAGCTTCGACCTCGGCGCCTGGCACATCATCGTCATCAACAACTACGTGGATGCCAGCGCCGGCTCGACGCAGGAGCAGTGGCTCAAGGCCGACCTCGCCGCGAGCACGCAACAGTGCACGGCGGCGATCTGGCACGAGCCCAAGTTCAGCTCCGGCATCCTGCACGGCGATAACAACACCTGGCTCACGGTGTGGACGGACCTGTACCAGGCCGGAGCGGAGCTCATCATCAACGGTCACGAGCACACCTACGAACGCTTCGCGCCCATGACGCCGAACGGCGCTCTCGACCTCACGTCCGGCATCCGGGAGTTCGTGGTCGGCACCGGCGGGGCCAGCTTGGAGGCCCTCGGAACGATCCAGCCGAACAGCGAGGCGGTGCAGAACAGCGCCCACGGCGTGCTGAGGCTAGTGCTGCGCTCGACCGGGTACCAATGGAAGTTCTTCTCCGAAGCCGGCCAGACCTTCGCCGACACGGGCAGCGCCCCTTGTCACGGCCCGCCCGGAAACCAGCCGCCCAGGGCCTCGTTCACCACGAGCTGCACCGGGCTGACCTGTCACTTCACCGACACGAGCGCCGACCCCGACGGGAGCGTAGTGGCATGGAGCTGGACCCTCGGCGACGGCACGACGTCCACGGACCAGAACGCCGCCCGCGCGTACGCGACCGAGGGCACGTATAGCGTGACGCTCACGGTGACCGACAACCAGGGCGCCACAGGCACGACGACCCAGCAGGTGACCGCGAACCAGGCACCCACGGCGTCGTTCACGCACAGCTGTACCGGGCTCACGTGCACGTTCACGAGCACGAGCAGCGATCCCGACGGCGGCACCATCGCATCGTGGAGCTGGACCTTCGGCGACGGCACGACGTCCACGGCCCAGAGTCCCACCCACAGTTACGCCGCAGGGGGGACGTACACGGTCGGCCTCAGCGTGAAGGACGGGCTCGGGGCCGTCGGTGCCACGTCGCAGAGTGTCACCGTGACCGCGCCCAACCAGCCCCCGGTCGCGTCGTTCACGCCGAGCTGCAGCGGGCTCAGCTGCGCATTCACGAGCACCAGCAGCGATCCCGACGGTAGCATCGTCGCCTGGAGCTGGAACTTCGGTGACGGCGCGACGGCCACCGCCCAGAACCCGACGCACAGCTACGCGGCCGGCGGCACCTACAGCGTCACGCTCACGGTGACCGACAACAGCGGGGCCACCAATACCGCCGCGCGGACGGTCACGGTCGGCGGAGCGAACCAGCCGCCCGTCGCATCGTTCACGGCGAGCTGCGCCGGGCTCGCCTGCGCGTTCACGAGCACGAGCGGCGATCCCGACGGCAGCGTCGTCGCCTGGAGCTGGGACTTCGGCGACGGCGTGAAGTCGACCGCACCGAACCCGACCCATACCTATGGGAGCAACGGCACGCGTACGGTGAAGCTCACGGTGACGGACAACCGCGGGGCTACGGACGCCGCGTCGCTGACCGTCGGGGTGGCCAACCAGGTGCCCGCCGCCGCGTTCACCCGGAGCTGCACCGGGCTCAGCTGCACGTTCACGAGCACCAGTAGCGATGTCGACGGCACCATCGCCAGCTGGAGCTGGAACTTCGGCGACGGCAAGACGTCCACGGCCCAAAACCCATCGCACAGCTACACCGCCAACGGCACGTATACCGTCAGCCTCACGGTCACCGACAACAAAGGCGGCAAGGGCTCCACGTCGCAGAGCGTGACGCTGGGCGCGACCACCAACCCGCCGCCGGTCGCGTCGTTCACGGCGAGCTGCACCGGCCTCGCCTGCGCCTTCACCGACGCCAGCAGCGATCCCGGCGGCAGCGTGGTCGCCTGGAGCTGGGACTTCGGCGACGGTACGAAGTCGACGGCCCAGAACCCGACCCACACCTACGGCAGCAACGGCACGCGTACGGTGAAGCTCACGGTAACGGACAACGCAGGCGCCACGGGCGCCGCCTCGCTCAGCGTCACGGTGAGCAACCAGGCGCCTACCGCCGCGTTCACGCGCAGCTGCACCGGGCTTGCCTGCACCCTCACGAGCACGAGCACCGACGCCGACGGCACCATCGCCAGCTGGAGCTGGAACTTCGGCGACGGCAAGACGTCCACGGTGCAAAACCCGTCGCACACGTACGCCGCGGCCGGTACGTACGCCATCGCTCTCACCGTCACCGACAACAAGGGCGCCAAGGGGACGGCTTCTCAGGCCGTCACCGTGAGTGTGCTCACGAACCAGCCGCCCACCGCCGCGTTCACCCGCAGCTGCACGGGGCTCAGCTGCGCGTTCACGAGCACGAGCAGCGATCCCGACGGCAGCGTCGTCGCCTGGAGCTGGAGCTTCGGCGACGGCACGACGTCCACGGCGCAGAACCCGACGCACGGCTACGCCGCGGGCGGTACGTACACGGTCAGGCTCACCGTGACCGACAACGGCGGCAGCACGGGCTCCACCGCGCAGAGCATCACGGTGACGGGGACCAACCAGCCGCCGGCGGCGTCGTTCACGTCGAGCTGTACGGCGCTCGCCTGTGCGTTCACGAGCACCAGCAGCGATCCCGACGGCAGCGTCGTCGCGTGGAGCTGGAGCTTCGGTGACGGCGCGACGGCCAGCACCCAGAACCCGGCCCACAGCTACGCCGCCGGCGGCACGTACACGGTCAGTCTCAGCGTGACCGATAACGGCGGCCTCAGCACCTCGACCTCGCAACCGGTGACCGTCGTGGCGCAGACGGCCGCGCAGGTGCTCGTCGGCGCGGGCGACATCACGCGCTGCGACGGCACCAACGACGAGGCGACGGCCGCGATTCTCGACACCATCCCCGGCACCGTGTTCACCGCTGGCGACAACACCATCGGCTCGAGCACCGCGCCCCCCGACTTCGTGAATTGCTACCATCCCTCCTGGGGGCGCCAGAAGGCGCGCACCCGACCCGCCACGGGTCACATGGAGGGCTTCAGCCCCGGCTCCGCCACGTACTGGCAGTACTTCGGGACCGCCGCGGGCGACTCGGGGAAGTTCTACTACAGCTATGACCTCGGAACCTGGCACGTGGTGGTGCTCAACAGCGCCATCGCCACGTCGGCTGGCTCACCGCAAGAGCAGTGGCTGCAGGCGGATCTTGCCGCGCACCCAGCCCAGTGCACGCTCGCCGTGTGGCACGTGCCGCGCTTCAGCTCCACCTCGAGCAACGGGCTCCCGGCCGTGAACGACGCCGTCCTGCCGCTGTGGAGCGACCTCTACGCCGCTGGGGCGGAGATCGTCATCAACGCGCATTACGAGGTCTACGAACGCTTCGCCCCGCAGAGCCCGAACGGCACGGCCGATCCGCAACTCGGCATCCGGCAGTTCACGGTGGGCACTGGCGGGATCGGCCTCAACGTCTTCAACGGCGGAACGCTCGCCAACAGCGAGGTGCACAACAGCGGCACGCCGGGTGTGCTGAAGCTGACCCTGGCGGCGAACGGCTACACCTGGCAGTTCATCCCCATCGCGGGGCTCAGCTTCAGCGACAGCGGGAGCGGGTCGTGCCATTGACCGATCGCCGCTGGGAGGGACAGTGCGGGCGACCGTATCAGCCCGCCAGCGAAGGTGTAGGCGCGGTGCAGCAAGTAACCGGATGCGGCGACCGTGCGGCCGGGAAACGGGCGACGCCGCTTGCGGTTAGGCGGCAGGCACCTGCGCATGAGTCCTGCTTCCGAGGCAAGGCTGAGTGAGGGTCGTGCGCCCTCTCGCCTCCCCGTGGAGACAGT
>WNGH01004914.1_pt1 | contig 12736 bp, 17 predicted proteins | sample 5400631 | NCBI WGS metagenome assembly WNGH01 (sample SAMN13153373, study PRJNA577476) | soil metagenome | isolation source: 115 cm soil or saprolite under Garry oak tree replicate 1 | place: USA:California | collected 2016-06-15
CAGGGGGCAGGAAGTCGGTGGAGGACACAGGCGAGCTGGGAGGGCCCGTCGGCGGATCCCGCGGGACCCTCTGGACGATCGGCCACTCGACCCGCTCTTTCGAGGAATTCTTCGCCCTTCTTGCTGAGCATCGCATCCAGTTCCTCGCCGACGTCCGGCACTTTCCGATCTCACAACGCGTGCCGTGGACTGCGAAAGCCTCGTTGGCGAAGGCCCTCTCAGACCGCGGGATTGCGTACGAACACCTCGAGACCCTTGGGGGTTTCCGCAAGGCATGCCCGGACAGCGTGAACCTCGGCTGGCGGCACAGCGGATTCCGTGGCTACGCCGACCACATGGCAACCGCCGAGTTCTCGACGAGTCTGAATCGGCTTATCGCGATCGCCTCGGAACGGCGCACCGCGATCATGTGCGCCGAAGCGGTCCCGTGGAAATGCCATCGCTCCCTCCTGTCGGATGCGCTGCTCGTCCACGGCGTCCGGGTCGTCCACATCCTTTCGCCGGGCAAGGTTCAAGACCACCGCCTCACGGCATTCGCTCGGGTCCACGGAACTCGTGTCACCTATCCGGCGCCGCGCAAGGGCCTTAAGGCGCGGGACCGTTGACGCGCTCGTGGGGACGGTCCGCGACGTCCGGGTCGACGCGGCAACCGGAGTCGTTGTGCAACGGTGGAGGAGCACGGAGGACGGCCTCTTCCTACGAGCCCGAGGTCAACCGGACGAAGTGCGCCTCGTGTGCGTTTGTGGACGCAGCCACTGGATCGTCCGAGAGCAATTTGGAGTCGGGATCGCGTCCTTTCTCGTGACATGCCACACATGCGGGACGCGCGGCTCATTCCTGATGGAAGGCGTGACCCTTCCGACTGCATGACCCGATTAGCGGAGCGCGAATCCCCCGTCCACGACAATCGTTTGGCCGGTGATGTACGAGGCGTCATCGGAGGCGAGGAACGCCACGACGCGTGCGACTTCTTCGGGAGTTCCCCACCGCCGCAGCGCCGGTTCCTGGGCCAACGCTTTGAGGTCCTCCGGTCGCGTGGCCCGTTTCGTCGCCTCGGTCGCGATGCTCCCGAGCGCGAGCGCATTCACGCGGACCCCGTGCGGGCCGTAGACCTGCGCGAGGGCGCGCGCGAGGGCCAAGATCCCTCCCTTCGCGACGAGATATGGAATCCCGACCGTGTCGCCGGTCAGGGCCGGCGTCGAGCCGACCAGGATGACACTCCCTCCACGCGCCTTGACCATCGCCGGGAGGGCCGCCTGGGTCACGAAGATCGACCCGAGTAGATCGATATCGATTGGTGCGCGAAGCTCGCTCGGAGTGAGCGCAGGATAGTCCTTGTACCATGCCTCGGACCGGAACGGGTGACCGGCGAAACAGGCGGCAATGTCCAAGCGCCCGAATGCATTGCGCGTCTCCTCAACGAGGCGCTCGCAAGCGCCCGGGTCCGACACGTCCGCTCGGACCGCGATCGCGCGAGGACCGAGTTTCCGCACCTCTGCCACCGTGGATTCCGCTGCGGACCGCCCGTGGTTGTACTGTAAGCTGACGCTCGCGCCCTCTTTCGCGAGCTCGAGGACCGATGCGTGGCCGATGCCGCCGCTGCCTCCTGTGAGGAGGGCCACGCGGCCATCGAGGCGACCCATGAAGCCCCGACCCGCTCGCCGTGTAATAAATCCTCGGCCGCGTGATTCCCCGCATAGGTGAGATCGAATCGTGGCGCTGACCGGTGCCGAAGTAAAGACATTATACCGACGGCCCGATGGGCGCGTCGCGGGGGTAGCCAAGCTAGGACAACGGCGCCGGACTTAAGATCCGGTCTCGCAGGAGTCCGTGGGTTCAAAAGCCTCGCGCGCTGCGCAAGGCGGAAAGTCCCATCCCCCGCACCGCACACAATCGCACACGTGTTTTCGGAAAACCTTTATCTGTGAGGACCGGCTCGCGCCGCCCGAGGAAGCGAACCATGCATCGGTCCATGAAGACTCTCGCGTTCGTCGCTCTCGGTCTCGCGATCGTTGCGTCCACGCTCTCGCTCCCGATGGCCGTTCGCGGGGCCGCGATCGGTCCGAGTCCGGCAAAAGCGGTGAGCATCACATTGTATGGCAGCTTCGCGGCGCCTGCCGGGTGGGGATGGGCCGCGACGAATATCACGGAACCGGGGCCGACCCTGACCGTCCACCAGGGGGACGTGATCACGTTCCATCTGTTCTCCAACGACTCGATGGCGCACGAGCTGATCATCGACCTCAACAACAACCGGGCCAATGACACCGGGGATCAGTTCTCCCGCCAGTTCTCGAGCCCGACCACCGCCACGGACTTCACGTATACCGCGGACACCGCCGGGACATTCAACTACTTCTGCGGCATCCACGGGTACACCGCCCAGCACGGGTCGCTCGTGGTCCAGGGGACCGGTGGCGGTGGTGGCGGGACGGCCGGGGGAATCGACACGACCCTGCTCATCGGTGGCGTGGTCATCATCGTCGCGATCGTCGCGGTCGTTGCCGCGATCGTAATGCGACGAAAGAAGCCGTGAGCCTCAGAACGTATCGAGCCGGATTCGGCGCAGAATCACGCCGAACGTCCGAAGCTCTCGGGGGCTCAGCGACCAGCCCGCGGCATCCGCGTTCTCTTCCGCTTGCGAGGGGCGCTTCGCCCCGGGAATCGGAACGACGTTCCGGTGGCGGCGGAGCCAGGCGAGGGCCACCTGCCCAGGCGTCTTGCCGTGGGCGCGGCCGATCGTCCGAAGCGCACGGATCAACGGCCTCACGGCGCGAAGGTTCGCGGGCTTGAACAGGTCCTCGTCAGATCGAACCCGGTCGTTCGGCCTCTTCCCGTCGTGATACTTTCCGGTGAGGACACCTTTCCCGATCGGACTCCACGCCAGGATTGCGATCCCCTCGCGCTTGCAATAGGGAACCACCTCGGCCTCGACCTCCCGCTGGAGCATGTTGTAGCGAACCTGGTTCGATCGGATGTCGGTCCGCGACAACAGGGAGCGCGCTTCCTCGAGGTCCCGGACCGCAAAGTTACTCACGCCGATGTTTCGGATCCGACCCGCCCGGTGGAGGGCCTCGAGGGCCTTCATCGTCTCGCGCAACGGGACCTGGCTCCATGGATCCGGCCAGTGTACTTGATAGAGGTCAATCTCCCGCACGCCGAGCCGCTTCAGGCTCGCGGCACACGCCTTTTTCACGTCGTCCGGGCGAAGATGCCACCCGCCGACCTTCGTCGCGATGAAGACGCGGTCCCGACCGACGTTCTTGATCGCCCGAGACATGACTTGCTCCGAATGCCCATCGCCGTACGCCTCCGCGGTGTCCACGAGATTGATGCCCAGATCGACGGCGCGCTCCATCGCCTTCCGACATTCCGCATCGCGAACGTCGGCGCCCCACGCCTTGCCTCCGGCTTGCCACATCCCCAGTCCGACCGCGGAGACGGTCGGTCCGCCGCGGCCCAGCGAAACGTATTCCATGCAACCGCCGCGCGGCCGACGCGTCTCCGCGCCAAAAACCTATCGTGGCGCGAGGTCGAACCATTCCGGGGGATGGTCAGGGAGCCGAAACCGGAGGAACGATTTGTTGTACTTGTCATGCAGGCGATCCGACTCGGAGATCCCCTGCCGATAGGCTTTCTCGAACGTGGACCAGTCTTTCGATTCGATCGCCCTCCCGATCAACCCAAAGGTCTCTCGGACAAAGGCGCCGATGTCGTCCGCGTACTTCGGCCGGGCCACGGCGGCCGTCTTCAGGGTCTTCTCCGATTCCTTCAGCATGTAGCTCGCGAGCTCCCAGTTCCTCGCCTTCGCCGCGTAGAAGAGCGTCCAATACCGTCGGCTCAGCTCGTCCATGAGGCGCGCCATCCCCGGCTGCATCGCGGCGATCTGGTCGACGCTCAGGGCACCGTGCTTCGTCGTCCCCCGAACGCGCGCGCCAGGGATCGGAGCCTCGTCCATCGGCGCCCGCAACGGACGCGTCCATCAAGGACGTTTCGGCTCGCCCGCCTTCACTTTCTCGACCGCGTATTCGACGATCGCGTCCGCGGCGTTCACCCCGGTCGCGTCCAGGAGCCCGCGGAACCCGGGAGACGCGTTGACCTCGAGGACGTACGGGGTGTCGCCGCGAAAGATCATGTCCACGCCGCTGATCTCCAGACCGACGGCCTTCGAGGCTCGCACCGCGACTTCCTTCGCATCGTCCGACAGTTCGATCGCGACGCCTTTTGCGCCGAGGTGGATGTTCGCCCGCCACTCGTTGTGGGCCGCGACTCGCTTCATCGAGCCGACGACCCGATCGCCGACGACCAGGGCGCGGATGTCGACCCCGGGATTCGGGATGTACTCCTGCAGGCACACGACCTCGCCGAAGAACTTCAGGGTGTCGACGATCGACGCGGTCTCCTCGAGGCTCTTCACGCGCATCACGCCGATCCCTTGCGTCCCCGAGAGGATTTTCAGGACAGCGGGGTAGCGGACCAAATGCGCGGCCTCCACGAAGTTCGGCCGGGAGGCCAGGAGGATGCTCCGCGGGATCGGGATGCGCGCTTGCCGGAGCGATTGGAGCGCCAGGAACTTGTTGCGCGCGGTGATGAGGCCGTCACTCGTCAGGGTCGTCCGGATGCCCATGAGCTCAAGCTGGCGCAACAGCATCTTGCCGAAGTCCGTCATCGAGCGACCGACCCGCGGAATCAGGATGTCGTAGGACCGCAACGACTTGCCGTTGAACACCGCGTCGTCGATGCCGGCGACGACGAGCCGTACCTCGTCGGTCTTCACGAATTCGGGCTCGTGGCCGTGTTCGCGGATCGACTTTAGGATGGCCTTTGTGGACCAATAGGTGGGTTTCTTCGAAATTACGCCGATCTTCATCCGAGGCCACACCCGCGGAAGGAAGCGATGCGGTTCGCGGGAGAAAAACGTGTCGAGTCCGCGATTGGCGCGGTTAAGGCTATATCGCGGGACGTACATCGATAGCGCGAAGGGAGTTGGCGGTGCACCCCGTGGTCTCCGAGCGGCGGCAACAACCAGCACGCACGAGCATCGGCGTCATCGAGGAGGTCACCCTCCGCGGAACCAAGGGCGACATCCGTGTGCTGGCGCGGATCGATACCGGCGCGGCACGGACCAGCCTCGACACGGACCTCGCGGCGCGGGCGGGCCTCGGCCCCGTCTTCGATCGAGTCCGCGTTCGCGCGGCCGCAGCGCACGAGCCGGAAGAACGAGATGTCGTGGACGCTCGAGTCGTGATCGCGGGGCGAGAGTTCGATGTCGCGGTGGCGATCACCGATCGCAAAGACATGCGATATCACATGATCGTGGGCATGGATATCCTGCGGGACTCCGGTTTTCTCGTGGATCCGTCGAAAGGCAACGGACGCGAGAACGAGGGGAAGCGGCCTCGCCGAAATCCGTGACCATCGTCGAGCCGCCCTCCCCGTGTCACGCCTCCCGTAAACCTTTAAGTACGCCGCCTCCATGGCTGCGCCGTGGTCCGATGATTAAGCCGCTTTCTCTCCTCAACCAACGGATCAGCTCGAATGTGATGGTTGAGCTGAAAGGCGGGCGAGGGTACCGCGGAATCCTCGATGGATTCGACCCGCACATGAACCTCGTCCTCCGGAACGCGGAGGAGATGCAGGACAACCAGGCCCAGCGGAAGATGGACCTCGCAATTGTCCGAGGAGACAACGTCATCTACATCTCCCCATGACGTAGGTGGCCTGCATGACGAAGGGGACCGCGTCGCTTGGCAAGATGGGACGGAAGAGCGTCCACATCCGGTGCCGGCGCTGCGGTCAGCGTGCGTATCACAAACAGAAGAAGTACTGCGCCGCGTGCGGCTTCGGACGGATGAAGAAACTTCGGAACTACTCCTGGGCGAAGAGGCATTGACGATGTCCGTCGACCAGGCAACGTCGGAGCGCTCCGACCATCGCCCACGCGAGAAGTGCGGAATCATCGGCTGCTCGGGCACCACGCCCGTGACGACGGACCTCTTCCTGGGTTTGCGAATCCTCCAGCATCGCGGCCAGGAGTCCGCGGGTCTCGCGGTGTACAACGGCGAGATGAAGTCGAAGCGAGGCATGGGCCTCGTGCACGAGGTCTTCTCGAAAGAGGACCTCATGGACCTGCGCGGAAACAACGGGATCGGCCACGTTCGCTATTCCACGACGGGATCGAGCGTCCTCGAGAACGCCCAGCCGATCGTCGTCAAGACGTCGTACGGAGACATCGCGCTCGCGCACAACGGGGACATTGCGAACGCGGACGAGATCCGGGAGGAGCTCAGCAAGAAAGGCTGGGCCTTCATGACGACCTCCGACAGCGAGGTCATCGTCCGCCTGCTCGCGAACGAGATCGTGAACTTTGGCGGGGACGTCAAGCGAGCCTTGAAAGAGTTCACCTCCCGGCTCGTCGGGGCGTACAGCCTCGCGCTCATGATCAACGACACCGTCTACGCGGTCCGTGATCCCCTAGCGATCCGGCCCCTGTGCATCGGGGAAGGGAACGGACGCTTCATGATCGCGTCGGAGAGCGTCGTGTTCGACACGCTCGGGTTCAAGTTCATCCGCGACCTGAAGCCGGGCGAAATCGTCGAGCTCCGGCCGGACGGCTTCGATTCGATGCGGCTCCCCCATCCGAACCACACCGCGCACTGCATGTTCGAGTGGGTCTACTTCGCTCGCCCGGACAGCGTCCTGGACGAGCGTCTCGTCTATGACGCCCGCGTGAAGATCGGTGAGCAACTCGCGAAGGAGTATCCGGTCGAGGCGGACATTATCGTGCCCGTCCCGGAATCCGGACGGGCGCAGGCCCAAGGGTACGCGCAACTCGCAGGCCTCCCGGTCGTCGAGGGACTCATCAAGAACCGCTACATCGAGCGGACCTTCATCATGCCCGACCAGGGAGAGCGCGAGCTCGGCGTCATGCTCAAGTTGAACCCGATTCGGTCGGCGGTCAAGAACAAGCGGATTGTGCTGATTGACGACTCCATCGTCCGAGGGACGACGATCCGAAAGATCGTGCAAATCCTCCGACAGGCCGGCGCGAAGGAAGTCCACGTTCGCATCGGTTGCCTGCCCATTCGGTTCCCGTGTTATCTCGGAATCGACATGAAGACCCGAGACCAGTTCATCGCGAACGAGAAGACGGTGCCGGAGATTGCGGACTTCATCAATGCGGATTCTCTCGGATATCTCTCCATGAAAGGGCTGATCACGGCGCTGAAGCATTCCCGGGAAGACATCTGTCTCGGGTGCCTGACCGGGGAGTATCCGGTCCCGATCCCCGGCGAGAAGATGCGGAAAGAGAAACCCCTCGAGCTCTTCTCCCAGCCGACGTCGAACAAGCCGTCGGCGAAGCGTGGCGCGAAGGCTGCGACATAGTTCCAGCTCGGACGCGTAGACTTCCTCGGTCGCACCGCGGCCAACGGATCAATCATTCGATGAGCGCATACGCGGGGATCGTCAGGAAGTCCACCAACGGCTCCTTCAGCGCGACCTCGTCGAAGAGTTTTCGCGCTTGTCGGAATCGGCCCCGCGTCTGAGCCGCAGGCTTCGCCTCCATCCGGAGCCGGTCGAGCTCCTCGTCGCCGATCTGCCGCACGAGTCCCTCGTGGACCGTGCGGTCATCCTCGAGGCGAGCCCCGTGATGGACCCATTGCCAGACCTGCGAGCGCGCGATCTCCGCCGTCGCGGTGTCCTCCATGAGGTTTGAAATCGTCACGGCCCCGGTTCCCCGAAGCCATGCCTCCAGGTACTGGATCGCGACCCGCACGTTGCTCCGCAAGCCCGCCTCGGTGGTCTTGCCGCCTGGAACCTGGACATCGAGAAGGTCGCGCGCCGACACCTCCACCTCGTCCCGCCGGCGGGCGAGTTGGTTCGATCGTCCGTCGAGCGCGCGGTCAAACACCTCTCGGGCAACGGGGACAAGGTCCGGATGTGCGACCCACGTCCCGTCGAAGCCGTCGTCCGCCTCACGCGCTTTATCTTCGCGGACCTTCGCGAACGCGGCCTCATTCGCCGTCGGGTCTTTGCGGCTCGGGACGAATGCGGCCATCCCGCCGAGCGCGTGGGCCCCGCGGCGGTGGCATGTCTTGACGAGAAGATCCGTGTAGGCGCGCATGAACGGGACCGTCATCGTGAGCTGGGCCCGATCCGGGAACACGAAGTCCCTCCGGGCCCGCAGCGTCTTGATGATGCTGAAGAGATAGTCCCATCGGCCCGCGTTCAGGCCCGCGGCATGTTCCCGGAGCTCGTAGAGGACCTCTTCCATCTCGAACGCGGCCGGGAACGTCTCGATCAGCGCGGTACCCTTGATTGTCCCGCGCCGGAGGCCTAGAACATCTTCCGCGAAGGCGAAAACGTCGTTCCACAGGCGGGCCTCGAGGTGGCTTTCCATCTTGGGAAGATAGAAATACGGTCCGGTCCCCCGCGCGACCAGATCCTTTGCGTTATGGAACGAGAACAGGCCGAAGTCGACGAGGCTTCCGGAGGCGGGTTCGCGGTCGACTCGAACATGCCCTTCCGGGAGGTGCCATCCGCGTGGCCGGACGAGAAGCGTCGCGACCTCAGGCTTCAACCGGTATTGCTTGCCGTCCGGGCTCACGTGCGCGATCGTGCGCCGCACGGCATCGCGGAGGTTCACTTGGCCCTCCACGACGTTTCGCCACGCCGGCGTGTTCGCGTCCTCGAAATCGGCCATGAACGTCTTCGCGCCCGAGTTCAGCGCATTGATCATCATCTTTCGATCGGTGGGCCCCGTGATCTCGACGCGGCGATCGACCAGATCCGCCGGAACCGGGGCGATGTTCCATGAGTCGTCCCGAATCCGCCGGGTCTCCGGACGAAAGCGGAGCGTCTTTCCGCGATCCACCCGCGCCTGGCGCTCCACTCGACGGCGCAGCAGTTCCAGGCGCGTGGGATTGAATCGTCGATGCAGGTCGGAGATGAACTCAAGGGCTTCCGCCGTAAAGACCTCGGCGCCTCGACCCTCCACCGCTGGGCTAACCTCGACCCGCTTCGTTGCCGTGATCATCTAATCGCGGGAGACCTGAATATGATTTCGTTGGGGGGCATGACGCTGGGGCGACCCGAGCCTTCTCCTGCGCTCGTTCGCAAGAATGGGAACGAGTAGACAATGGAGCCGTTCTGTGCCGCCGGCGTTCCTTGGTGACAATCGGGACGGAATCCTGAAACAATCCGACCTGCCTGCTGGCCGAGGGACTGCATGGGAATCCTCCAGAGCGGCGGCGTCCTTGCATCCGAGGGCGGCGGCCTCCTGGGTCGCAATTTTACGTTGACCTTCGTCTTCGTGATCTCACTCGCCCTGATTTTCCTGCTGGGTTTCGCCCTTCGCGATGCCTTGCAGAAGCGTGGGCTCCGCCTTCGGGCCGCCAAGAAGCCCGAGCCCGCCGCTCGGACACCATGATGGGCGCGACGGTCACGCGCCAACCCGTGAACATCCGCCGTCTCTGGAAGCGGTACCGCGGGGCAATATTCACGATCCTGAGCTGCCTTGCGATTTTTCTGTTCTATTACACGGTGTCACGCAGCACCGTGCGGAACATCGACAACTTCCTGCAGGACTACCAGGGCGGGACCGACTGGGGATTGCTGCTCGCGTACATCGGCCTCTCCCTCACGGTGGTGGCACAGGCCTACACCGTCGTCAAGAGGATCGGGATTCCGGAGTACATCCGGAAGCTCGGCGGCGCGGGACTGTGGCTCAACATCCACATCGTCGTGAGCCTTGTGGGTTTCTTCGCCGTCCTGATCCACGCCGGGTTCCCGTTCCAATTCCGGTCCTCGAACCTGTGGTCCCACGGGTTTGCGGCCTTGGCAGCTTGGCTCCTGTTGGTCACAACAATCAGCGGGGTCTTCGGGCGATATCTGTATCGGCACCTGCCCGCGTTCAAGCGCGCCTTTGCGATCTGGAAACCGACCCACCTGGTGGTGACGGCGCTGTTCTTCGTCTTCGCGCTCGCCCACGTGTGGATCGAGACGATGGGCGGCGGATACGCAGCAAGCTTCATTTCGGCGCTCTGCGTACGAACGCCTCGTCATGAAACGGGAGCCGTATTCGGTCCGCGAGCTGAGCGTTCGTACTCTCTCGGATTTTGAAACGCTCGCCATCAAACAGGGAGGATGTTGGTGCATCTTCTACCAGCGGGCGAATCCCCTTCGCCCAGGCACGACCAGCGAGGAGTGGAAGCGGAGAAATCGGTTGGACAAGAGAGCGTTGGTCCGCAGCGGGCGCTCCCACGCGATCCTGGTCTACGACGGCCGAACGCCAATCGGCTGGTGCCAGTACGGCGGCCAAGAGGAACTCCCTCGGATCGATGCACGCCGTACCTACCGCAAGGTCGCCCCGCCGGTCGCGGACCAGAAGTTGTGGAGGATCACGTGCTTCTTCGTCGATCCGAAGTATCGAGGGCGAGGTGTTGCGAAGTTCGCCCTTCGTGCTGCGCTCGATTCAATCAGGAACAAAGGAGGGGGAGTCGTGGAAGCGTATCCGGTCGCGTCACCCAAGATGGCCGCCGTGCCGGAGTGGCGGTGGTTCGGCACGCCGGGGATGTTCCGCAAGGAAGGCTTCCGCACCGTCGCACCGCTCGGGACGAGCGGTGTACTCATGCGGAAAACGATTGCACCTCGACGCGCAAAGAAACCTTAATAGCGGACCTTCAATACAGCGCGTCGCGGGCCGGTAGATCAGCTGGAAGATCGCTATCTTGGCATGGTAGAGGCCGTGGGTTCAAATCCCACCCGGTCCACTTCATTCGGCATGTGACCTCTGAGAGCCGGATCGTCTGTGAACACCAAGGTCCGCGAGTTGTACGCTACGAACTAGAGCACCGCTCAAAGAGCGAAGAATATGAGAAACGTCCAGAAAACCCCAAACGCCAATTGAAAGACCCCTATCGGATCTCCGCCAAGCCAAAACCTTGCCCACATGGTTGCTGACGGCTCCAAGTCCCTTCGATCGGAAACCTCCCGGTATGCCCCCAGAAGGCGAAGCTTCCTATCCCAATAGTAGAGGACCCTGGCTCTCGATCGTGTGACCAATATCCAGCCAACAAGAATTACGATCCCTAGAAACGCGAGAGCTAGCGCTATGGTCGGGTTACTGAAGACAGTCGTCGCGGCGACCGCTGCAGTGAAGGTCTCTGCCACGAGGAACTGCTGTCGGTAGGCTTGAAGGAGCGAGTCCTGATGAGAGAATTCGGCGATGATGTCGCGATCGGACAAGGTACTCAGACCATCCGGTGCGGTCTCGTCCACCGTTCTCGCGCCTTCAGCCAGGGTATTCTTCTCCACTGTTCGTCCCCCTTCACCTGGCCGGGAAAATGGAAGTCCGGACTAAAGAGGTAGCGGGTCTTCGCGCATCCCATCTCGGTCCGCAGGCGGGCCGACAACCTTGCATCATTTCGACACAGGAAAGAGATCGGCACAGGGCCCCAAAGAACGACCGCTCCACGGACACGGTCGGGACCTGAGGTTCGAATCCCACCCGGTCGACTTCTAAGCTTGTATCGGATGCTATGGCACACTATAGGAATCTATATCAACCGCTTCCGCCATGTCTATTCCCGTGGCCACCACAACAATTCAACTCAGCAAGGAAATCAAGAACACTCTCGAGGCGATGAAGCTCCATCCCCGTGAAACATATGAGGAAGTACTGGAGCGGATTCTGGAAGACCTTCGCGAGTTGAGCGAACAGACGAAAAAGGAAATCGAGCAGGCGATCCGCGAGATCAAGGCAGGTAAGTATCGGACCCATAAACAGCTCAGGTCCGAGATGGGCTACTGATGCCCTTCGAAATCATCTGGTCCGATTCGGCGGCACGTCAGTTGAAGAAGCTCGATCGAACCGTCGCGCGTCGAATCTTCGACAAAGTCGGCGGACTGCGCGAGACGCCACATCGGTTTGTCCGGAAGCTTGCCAACTCCCCCTATTACCGGCTTCGGGTCGGAGACTATCGCGTCATCCTGGACATCCAGGAAACCGTTCTCCGGATCCTAGTGCTGAAAGTGGGGCATCGAAAATCGATCTATTGACGGAACGGTCATAGGCGGGGAATGCCGGTTCAAATCCCACCCGGTCCACTTTTCGGTGAAAGGTATGGGCGCCGTTCGCACCGGGCGACTGAAAGTGGCGTTCCTAACGACCGCTGGAAGGCGGGGCGAGGACTGCCACGAAGGTAGTCATAAATAGAGCGAACATGGTCGCAGTCCCCATGCCGGGATGGAAAGCGGTTCCCCCGAAGGATGACCACGGGTACCTCGACCTGATGTCCAGGGCGATCTTCAGCGCGGGCTTGAATTGGCGGATGATTGAGAAGAAGTGGCCCCACTTTCGAAAGGCGTTTCGTGATTTCTCACCCGAGAAAGTCGCGCGGCTATCGGAGCGCGACATCCGGGCGTTGATGCAGGATCCGGGAATCGTCCGGAACGAAAAGAAAATCCGTGCGACGGTCGAGAACGCCAAGACGATTTTGGACTTGGCGAAGGAACACGGTTCGGTGAAGGGGTACATCCAGGGCTTCGGGAAGCGCGAAGGGAAGCTGCTGGAGGATCTCCAATACAAGTTCAAGCACATGGGCCCCGCGACCGCCAGGGTGTTCCTCTGGTCGGTCGGATTTCCTCTGACTCCTAACGAAGAGGAGAAGCGGTGGATGAAGGGCCATCCGGAGCACGACTAGCGCCAAACACAAGGCGCGATGGCATCGTTCTC
>WNGH01004916.1_pt1 | contig 12735 bp, 11 predicted proteins | sample 5400631 | NCBI WGS metagenome assembly WNGH01 (sample SAMN13153373, study PRJNA577476) | soil metagenome | isolation source: 115 cm soil or saprolite under Garry oak tree replicate 1 | place: USA:California | collected 2016-06-15
ATGCTCGTGGCGGTGCCGCCGATGAACACCAGCCGCCAGTGCCTTGAGTGCGGGCACACTTCGGGAGACAACCGCAAGAGGCAAGCGCAGTTCACCTGCCTCGAGTGCGGGTTCTCCGCCAACGCCGATTGGGTTGCCGCCATGAACATCAAAGAGGCAGGGCTTGCCTTGTTAGCTTGTGGAGATACTTCGCCTGAAGTAAGGGCGTCGGCCCAAGAACCCACCGAAGGCCTTCATGCTTAGGCATGGAGCCAGTAGGAATCCCCTTCCTTCAGGAAGGGGAGGAGGTCAATAGCTCCATCGAACCTTGCAAAGACCTATTAACCTTTCCGCCGCACGGAGGTCTTGAATGTCGTTCATGCCTGATTTCAGCCGTAGGGGTTTTATTCGCTTAGCCGCTGCCGCACCGCTGCTGGGCCAGCTGGCCGCTAAAAACGTGCTGGCAAGTGCTGCCAGTGCGCTCGGCAAAGATTCACGCCAGAACGTCTACACGCGTCTCGGCGTAAAGACCATCATTAATTGCCGCGGCACCTGGACGTACTTGAGCGGCTCGTTGGAATTTCCCGAAGTGCGGGCGGCGCAGCGAGAGGCTTCGGAATACTTCGTAAACATGTTCGAATTGCAACATGCGGCAAGCCGGCGTCTTGCTGAATTGACCGGTGCCGAAGCTGGCATGGTCACTTCCGGGGCGGCTGGCGCCATGGCCTCCGCTGCCGCTGCGTGCATGGCCGGCAGCGATCCAAAATATATCTGGCAGCTTCCCGACACTACGGGACTGAAGCAGGAAGTCATCATGGTGGGCGGCAGGAGTGCATTTGACAATGCTATTCGGCTGACGGGCGCCAAGCTGGTTCTGGTCGGAACAGCCGACGAACTGGCTAACGCCATCAACCAGAACACCGCGATGATCTACACCACTCATCTGGGATCCGACTTGCAGACAGAAAATGCCGTAGCAAAAAAATATAATATTCCCATGCTTCTCGATGACGCGGCCGGTATTCCCCCCATAGCCAACATCAAGTTATACGCACAAATGGGTCTGGACATGTACACCTTCTCAGGCGGGAAGGGGCTCCGTGGCCCACAATGCAGCGGTCTTTTGCTTGGCCGCAAGGATCTGATAGAAGCCGCGATGCTGAACACCAGCCCGTGGGAAGGTGCTGTCTGTCGTGCCATGAAAGTTGGCAAGGAAGAAATAGTAGGTCTGCTCATGGCCGTCGAGACCTGGCTGAAAACGGATTTTGCTGCTCTCAATCGCGAATGGAACGCTCGCGTCGAGCGCATCGCGAAACTCGTGGAGACGGTGTCGGGCGTTGAAACCGACATTTCCATACCCAAGGATGGCAATCGCTATCCAACTCTTTACATTTCATGGGATGAAGAAAAGTGGGGCTTTACGGTGAAGGACTGTGTACAAAAACTGCGCGCCGGCGATCCGGTAATTGAGGTTGCGGGCGCGGATAATCCCAGCATTGTTCCGGCCGTTCGGGAAGGAAATCCAAAGCAAAGTTCGAAGGAATCGGCACAACGCCGCAGATTGGAGCTGGTCTCTTCAACTATTCAGCCCCATGAGGCAATCATCGTGGGCCAGCGTATTCGTGAACTTCTAAGTGTCGCTCGAAAGGCTGCACCTGCCGCTTAGTGATCATGAGGATTCGCGAAGTGCCAAACCAGAGAAAATCTCACATCCGGCAATGTTTGCTGGGAACCTTGATATTCGCAGCGGGTAACCTACAGGCCCAGGTGCACCCGGTCGAAGTTCCCCAGCGGGGACAGCCTCTGAGCTCCCCGCGCTCCGCCGCGGTGGACGCGGGTGATTACGTGTACCTTTCCGGGCAGGGGGCACAACGTCGAGACCACAGTATGCCCGACAAATTTGAAGAACAGGCAAGCCAGGCGCTCGAAAATATCAAAACGATTGTCGAGGCCGCTGGCTTGAATATGGAGCATATTGTCTATGTCCAGGTCTATCTCGAAGACCTAGGCAACTACGAGAAGCTCAACGACGTCTTCGCACAATACTTTCCCGGCACTCCCCCGGCCCGCGCGGTGCTGGGAGTTTACCGCTTATCTCCATCGTCCATCGAGATCAACGCTGTTGCCGTTCGCGATCTCACCGGACGCAAAGCGGTTATCCCCCCCCATTACAAATCCGCCGAACCATTTTCGCCCGGCATATTAACGCATGACCGTTTGTTTGTTTCTGCGATCGAGGGGCGCGACCCACTTGCCAACACGGTTCCCGATGATGCCGCGGTTCAAACGGATCTCGCCCTTGATGGACTCCAGGCGGTTGTCGAGGCAGCTGGCTTGAAACTCAGCCATATGGTCTTCGTGAATCCCTACTTGACCCAGAAAGTACCGATGCGGGTAATGAACGAACGTTACGCTCGTCGATTTGAATTTGGTAACACCCCAGCGCGAGCCACCATAGAAGTCAGCGCTTTGCCTCACAATGCTCAAATCGAATACACCGGGATGGCCGTGCGCGACTTGAGCCTTCGTCGTGCCGTCCGTCCCAAAAACATGCCGCCAAGTCCCACTGCCAGCCCCTGTGTCTTCGCTGGCGAAACGTTGTACTGTTCCGCGAAGAGTGGATTTATCCCCGGGCCAAACGGCGGCGTCTATGGTGCTACAACGGCAATACAACTCCGCCAGACCATGCGGAACCAGCTGGATAACCTGGAAGAGGCCTCCCTGGATTTCAGCCAAGTCGTCTCCACAACTGTTTATCTCGACAACCTCTCCGATAGTGAAGCGTTCAACAAGGTCTATGCGCAATACTTCAAGGCGGCTCTCCCCGCCCAAACGATGGTGCAACAGCTTCCATCTTCTAGCCGCCCACCCGATGCGGAAGGGCACTTCCCTGACCTGGAGCAGATGTCGCTTATCGCAATAAAACGCGCCCCTAAAAACTAAAGAAACGTTTTGCGCAGGCCACCACATGGCAGTTCGACATTCCAGAGAAGCACGTTCATGTTTTGCCGCGTTAAGAACAACGGCACAGCCGCGGGCCTTATCGCAAATGATTTCACCGTTGCGGCCGTTCCTCTCAGGGTCGCTTTAATGGCAAGAGTCGCGGGACTGGAGAAAAGGTGGCAGGCTTATTTCGCGTAGCTGGCTGTTCGGGAACAGTCCGGCCCCTGAGGTAACGGTACCGGAGTGGACATGGTCTCGATCGGTAACGCGTTGCGCGACCTTTTCTAGGGTGCACGACACGCGGATCAGTTGAGACAGGCGCGTTTCGGAATGACAAGATCTCCGAGAGCAGTCAACGAACGCCCTCACAAATGGCGTAACTAGCCAGATTACGGCTGGCACGAAGCATCACTGCTGGCGCAACGCCACCGTGGGGTCAATGCGCGTAGCGCGTCGCGCGGGAATGTAGGTTGCTAACATCGCCACCACCATAATGGCCATCGGGATGATGAGGTAGAGCCACGGCTCACGAAGGTGGAGGCCATAGAACATGGCGTCAAAAAGTTTGGGCAGGGGCAGCGCCAACGCAAGTCCGACGGCCGCTCCGATGGCGGTCATTTTCATGCCTTCCCACACAAGCATACGCAGCACGTCCGGGTTGCGGGCTCCCATCGCCATGCGTATGCCAATTTCATGCGTTCGTTGGCCCACGGAGTAAGCAATAAGGCCGTATATCCCGATAGCCGCAAGGATCAGGGCTAGAAGTGCGAAGCTGCCCAGCACACGCACGAAAAATGGGTTACCGCCCTTCTGGCGTTCAATCAGAGCCGGCATGCTCATGACACTAGCCAGCGGGAGCTCGGAATCCACTTGCGCAACCGCGCCGCGCAGGGCGGAGGCTAAGGTAGTTGGATCGGAAGTTGCCCGAATCATTAGAGAGAAGGAAGATAGGGGCCGCTGAAGGAATGGCTCGTAGACTTCCGGGTCATCGCGAGTTCCCTCGGAGTAGGTTTTCACGTTGGCGACAACTCCCACGATCTCGCTCCACTCTGGGCTCGCGCCGTTTACATCCAAGCGGATCTGTTTCCCGAGCGCCTCCTGGTCCTTCCAATGGCGATGCACAAACTCCTGGTTTACGACGACTACCCGCGGCGCGGTGGCGTCATCGGTTTCTGTGAACGTCCGGCCGCGCAGCAGCGGGATACTAGCGGCCTGGAAGTAGTCCGGGCTAACGACGGCATCCAGAGCGCTGAGCCGCAGGTCCGCAGGCAATTCGGGCTGGCCTTTGATTCGGAGAGTAACGCTGCCAGGTCCAGATGCCGGCAAGTCGGAGGCCACTGCTACGGTCTGGGCACTCGGAAGGCGCTGGAGGCGAGCAAGCAACTCTCTGACAAAGAGGGTCTTTTGGGAGGCATCCTGATATCGTGCGTTGTCTAAGGTCACGCTGGCGGTAAGGAGATGGTCTGCTCGGAAACCCAGATTCTGATGCTCAATAAGAAAAATTCCGCGGAAAAGCAGTCCGGTCCCGAGCAGGAGAAACAAAGCCAGCGCGATTTCGCCAGTAACCATCACCCTCCGGAGACGGCTCAGTGAACGGCTCGGCGAAGCCGCGCGACTTTCATCTTTGAGGTTCGCGTTGATCTCGGTTCGCGACGCGTTCAGTGCCGGCGCCAGTCCGCACAGCACCGCGCAAGCCAACGAGACGGCCAGAGCGAAAAGCAAAACGTTCCAATCCAAGCTCAACGGAACGGCGCTGATTGCTTCGTTGAAGGTCATACTGGCCCGAACAAAATTGATGCTCCAATAAGCAAGCAGAAGACCCGTACTGCCCCCGAGAAGGGCAAGCAGCAGGCCTTCACACAGCAGTTGCAGGACGATGCGCAGGCGACCGGCTCCAAGGGCGATGCGGATGGCCAGCTCCTTCCGGCGTCCAGCGGCGCGAGCCAGGAGCAAGCCGGCTACATTGGCGCAGGCAATCATCAGCACAAACCCTACCGTGGTCATCATCACGGCTAGGGCGCTGCGAATCTCAAAATCGTAGATCAGGAAATCGGGCAGCAGGCGCACTGCGGCGCCCCAGCCTTTTTCGGTCGCGGGAAAGTCTTCCTGGGCGCGGCGGGCCAGCGCGGCGAACTCGGCGCGGGCCTGTTTGAGCGTTGTGCCGGGTTTCAATCGTGCGAACAGGTGCAAAGAACGATCCGTGCGGGCGGCCGCAGTTTGATCTGCCGCGGACAAAACGAGCGGTGTCCATACTTGCGGCGTGAAGCCCAGCAAACGGTAACTCGCAGGCATCACCCCGATAACCACGTAGTTTGCGCGGTTTAGCCGGATGGTGCGGCCGATGAGGGAAGCGGCGGAACCAAAGCGCCGCTCCCAGAGCTCCCAACTAAGAATGACAACATTCTCCCGTCCAGGCTGGTCTTCGCCGGCTTCGAAGGTACGCCCGAATTGCGGGGAGACGCCCAGCACGGTGAAATAGTTGAGGGACACGGCCGCTGAACGGAGCGTCTCCGGGTGGCCCTGCGCGGTCAAACTGACGGTTCGATACTCGTCCGCGGCGGCCATGTCCGCGAAAACGTGGTTGGCGTCGCGCCAGGCGAGATAGTTGGGGGCGGAGACCAGACTCGCGTCGGCGTGGAAAGCCGGGGCCGGGTTCACGGAACTAACCACGGCCACGCCCTCGGGGTCGCGACCCGGCGGACGCCGCAAGAGAAAAGCGCTCACGAGACTAAACATCGTGGCGTTCACGGCGATACCCAGCGCCAATGTGAGAACCGCAGCGGCTGTGAATCCTGGGCTCTTGAGTAACTGGCGCACCGCGTAACGCAGGTCCTGCAAAAAAATATCCAGCACGGGCAGTCCGCGCGCTTCCCGATGCTGCTGTTTCGCCTGTTCCGTTCCGCCGAAGCGAATCAGCGCCTGACGCCGAGCTTCCTCCGCGGACATCCCGCGCCGGAGGTTCTCTTCGATGGCTAGGTCCAAGTGAGCAGCCAATTCTGCTTCCAACTCGTGATCCATCTCGGCGCGATGAAAAGTGGAAGTCAGGCGGTGGAACGATTGTCGCAGCCAGCCAGTCATTTGGTGCCGCCTTCTTCCGGCATGGCGAGAACTCGACCCATCACGTCCGACAGCCTTTGCCAGTTCGCCGCATTCTCAGAGAGCTGTTTACGGCCATTTTTCGTAATGCTATAAAACTTGGCCTTGCGGTTGTTGGACGAAGTTCCCCACTCGGCGGCGATCCATCCTCGCTGTTGCAGCCTCACGAGCGACGCATAGATCGTTCCCTGATTAAGGAGGACTTTATCCCCGCTTACCTGCTCGATGCGTCGCGCAATGCCGTAGCCATGGAGCGAGCCCAAGGCCGCGAGGGTGCGCAGGACCATAAGGTCCAAGGTCCCCTGTAATAGATCGAGCTTCGATTCCGCCATGTGACCCTCCTGTGGAATGACCACAGTAGAATGTCACAACTTCTGTGGGGATACCACAGGAAGTGGAGCGCGAGCATGGTCTCACTTTCGTTTCTGAGGATGGCTTCCACCGCCGGCTTACCGTTCTGAATGCAACACGGCTAGGGAGATTGATGCTGGTGAATATCGAGCCGCTCTATTGGGAATGGTTATGTGCGTCGTCCTTGCATCCCGTCGCGGGATGGCAATCCGACACGTTACCCGCTTCCAGTTCCCACTCAGTATTGGGGAGGTGTTGACCTACCATCCTACTCGCGCTTTGAACTCGCGTGTTCGGTCGCGCGCCACGGTCAAGTCCGTATCTTTGCCATCTTTCAGACGAACGTTCAGCGCTCCGCCGGGGAGCGATGCGATTTCCTTAATCCACTTCACGTTGACCATTGTGCTTCGGTGGATGCGGAGGAATTTCTTTGGGTCGAGTTTCTTTTCTAGTTCAATGATCGCGTAGTCCACGCAGTAAGACTTGCCATCCGACACTGCATAAGTTAACTTCCCCTCCGCATAGAAATGTGTCACCCGTGCTAAGTCAAGGAACGAAAGCCGGTCTCCCAGACGCGACGCAATCCGGTCGGGATATTTCGGATTGGTCTCGCGCAGCGACTCCGTCAGTTGCTTGAGCAGAGCCTGCAAATCCAGCTGCGCGAGCTGACCTGAGCCCCGCAACCGCTCAACCTTCTTGAGCGCCCGGTCGAGGGACTCCGGCTCCACGGGCTTCAGCAAGTAGTCGACCGAGTTCACACCGAACGCCTTCAGCGCATATTCATCGTAGGCGGTGGTAAAAATCACCATGGGCTGGCTGGGCAATCGTGCCAAGACCTCGAAGCCATTCAGGCGCGGCATCTGAATATCTAGGAAGCACACATCGGGAGGATCCGAAGTTAGCGCCGCCACCGCCCTCTCGGGCTCGGTCGTGCTGCCAGTTACGTCCACGCGTCCCGTGCCTTCCAGCAACCGCTGCATACGTTCCAGCGCCAAGGGTTCGTCGTCCACCAGGTATGCGCGCAGTTTCATAGGCGTGGCAAAACCATCTCCACCACAGAATAGCCGTCGCGTCGAAGAAGGCTTAGGCGCGCCTGCGCACCGAATAACGCATCGAGGCGCTCCACCAAGCTGTCAAGCCCGTGGCCAGCTGGAATCGCGGCCAGGTCGAAGCCTGGCCCCGTGTCACGAACCTCGATCCGCAAACCGCCGTTCTCGGCTGACGCAGTAATAAGGACCTCTCCGCCGCCGCTTAGCGGAGTGATTCCGTGCTTCACGGCATTCTCGACCAGCGACTGCACCGACATGGGCGGCACCTTGGCGTCTTGCAGTTCCGCAGGCACTTCCACAGATCCCCGCAGCTTGTTGCCGAAGCGGACGCGTTCAATACCGATATAGCTCTCCACCATCGCCAGTTCCTGCCGCAATGGAATCAGAGGTTGATTACTGGTGTCCAGCGAGGCCCGCAACAACGCTGCTAACCGGCCCACAACCTGTTCCGCCCGGGCGGGATTCACCGCAATGAGCGAGCTGATCGAGTTCAGGGTATTGAACAGGAAGTGCGGATGAATGCGCGACTCGAGTGAACGCAGCCGCGCTTCCGCCGCCAGCTTACGTGCCCGCTCCTCGGCGACTTCTTTTTCGTGAAGCTTCTCCTCCATCAGTTGTACGCGTCCGCGCAACGATCCATGAGCCATGGCACCCAAGCCGAATACCACCGCCAGCGGCATCGCGCAGAGTGTGAACGTATTCCGTCCAGAAGTGTTGTGGGATCACAATGCCGATTTCCATCAACAGTGCTTGTGCTATGAGACACCCCAGAGCAGAGATCACGATGACACCCACGGCTACAACAGGGACCAGCGGACTACGGAGAGCCAATCTGTTTGCAAGTCCACCCAATACCAAAACCCCGAGAGCGCCAGTCAAGTTTGCGTAAACCAGCGCATAGGCAAGTACGTGCAGCAGTTCCCGAACACTCGAGATTTGATTCCCCGCGATCTGGATCATCACCACTACTGCCACGGCGAGATTGATCCAAAACAAGGAAAACGCCCAGTTGTGCCGCACCGGAGCCATATCGCTACGTTTGCCCACTCTACTTCTCACTCAAGGGTTCCAACGTGCCGCTACGGAAGACGTTGATGATCTGCGCCGTGTCTTGACCGGGCAGTTTCAACTCTCCTACCACACTCTCATTGAGTGTGCCGTACTCAATTTGCTTAGTCGCCAGCGACACCCAAATCTGTCCCCAGTAGTCGCTGCGCCCTTTCAAAGTCATGCCTCCGTTGACAATCTCCAGCGGATTGAAGAATGCCTGGTAGTTAATTAGCGCGCAGTCCTGGCCATTTCTTTGCGAACGTCCAATCCATTCCAGCACGACCTCATGGTTACGAAACGTGCCCACGTCCGGCACATTCACGTCTTGGTTGGAGACCACACGATACGGCTCATTCAGCTTCAGCTGCTCGAAAAAGTTCTGGCCAAAGTACTCGATCATCCCGGTGTCCCAAACCAGATTACGCTCAAAAACTGCGGTGGTTGGGAACCCTTTGAAGAACTCGGGCTTCATGGTGTTGGAGAGGTTATTCGTGTAGTGGAATCCTTCCATGAAGCCGCGCCTCTCGGCCGCCCCTAACGGAGCGCTGGCGCCGTCGGCGTCCGCCTGAGTGACGTTCTTCCAGGCGACCTCTCCCCCCGCCAGCCCGCGCATGTACTCTCCCGTCAAGCGCTGCCGGTGTAGCATCTCGCCCTTGCTGTTGGCCGTCTGGTAGTCCACCGTAAACCTGTACTTGCGGGGGCCGAAGTCCTTCACGGTCGTTCCCTGCGGTAGGTTCCATTTTTGTGTAGACCCTTTTTCGGTAGAGAAGGATTGTGCAGCGAGGGATTGCACCACCACAAACAAGGACTCTCCGAGAAGGCCGAGGACTGCCCATAAGACAAGTCCGGAAAAGAAAGTTGGTGTAGTTCTGATTCGCATTGGGTGATACCTCCTAGCCGGAAGTCTGAGGCCGGTATGAGGTCAGGGCATCTCCTTAGCGACGAAAGGCAACAATTCCCCGACCGCAGGTCGGCAAAGGTGGACTAGTCGTGCCCAGCGAAATGTTCCAAAGCCTATTTCACCTATTTCATTTGACAAACCAGGTGGCGTATCGATGCGCAGGTATACGCTAACCGTTACGGAACTCTCGCTTGACCTCGCGAATAGTCGCTGCGGAATGGCCGGGTCACCGGCTATCTGGCATGGCCCTGGGCTAATTTCTAGAGTCCGGAGGCAGGTTGGAAGGAAACGCACACCGAGGGAGTTTCGGGAGTGAACTTCGTTCTGGGGCATTGACAACCCAGCCTGGGAGCACCGAGGATCCATGAGCTGCACCATCGTTGCGATCGAGCGGCCTAGTCCGAAACCGACTTTCCGCCCGTCCTTATATATATGTGCGCTGCTCGCACACTCGGGTTCCTGCCCCCGAGCGTTGGTGCTGTGCCGAGGTGCTGGTCGTCTTCAGGCTTAGGCTACCAAGAACCGCCCTGTTTTTGGTCTCGGCTGAAGTTTTGGCGAACCACGGCAAAACAAGAAACTCGGAACGTGGGATTAAGGATTCAACTTTAGGAGCGTCACGCCGTATCCGCCCAGCGTCACCGATATCTTCTGCGCGGGCGTGATGTTCAGGGAGGCCGGGCCGCTCGTTGCGTTCGTCTTCGCGTCAATCGTTATCGACGTCGCGCCAGAGAACGTCCCCAAAGCCGAAACATCCACAATCACCGTTCGTGGATCTCCCGTGCCATTTATTGTCCGTGGATGCGTGCACCGCGCGATCCACGACCATAACGACCACAGATCCATCGCTATTCTTTGTCCCAAGAATCTCCGCCCTCGACGTCTCCGTCACCACTAATTGCAAAATGTCAGGCCCAGGAAAACCCGGCGTCGAAGGAAACATTTGCCCCAACCAATAGTCCACCGAGAAGCTCAGATACGTGCTCCCGGTGCTGAAATCCACCTCGCCAGACTGCGTATCCGCGCCATAGACCCAGTGATACAGCGCCTGATTGCCGGCTTTTCCAAGTTGTGAAAAAACGTAGGGCCGCCACGCCCCAAAAAATGCGCTGGTCCCTCGTGGATCCAGCACGAACTTCTGTGTCGGAATACAATTGCTCATTCCATTACCGTTGTCATAATCTGCCTTCACGTTATTTTCGGTAACCCAAATCGGCACGTTTTTCGGATCCGCTCGCGTTCCCAGTTCCTGATTGGCCTTCATGGGCACGGCTTGGCTGAGCCCCTGCAGGGGAATGTGTTGCGGAACCAGTTTCTTCAGTAGCGCCGGCTCGGTGGCCGTGTGATTTCGAAAGAACTGATAGTCCCCCTCCGACGGCTGGAATGACGTGGACATGAATTGTTCAAGCTTCCCGCCAACTCCCAAGGTCGTATCCACACTATTCCCAATGGATGCCACGATTGCAATCACCAAGACAAATGACTGGCTCGCGGTCTGAGTCCCATTCGTCACCACGACGCTTGCAGAGTACGTACCTGCCGGCGCCGTACTCCCGGCGACCAAAGAGAGCGTCCCGTGGACTCCGCCGGCGGCGGGAGCAAATTGCGAAGTGACGCTGCTGGGCAAATTGCTCGCCGCAACCGAGACCGAGCTTCCCGTGTTTGCGCCGCTGACGGTCACGTCGACAGTCCCCGGCGTTCCGTCCTGAGGCGCAACCACCGTGCTTGTAGAAAGCGACACCGAAAGCGGCCCGGGAGGCGTCCCCGGCCCACTACTGCTCGATCCGGCGCCACCGCAGCCTGTCACCAGGACCGAAGCCGCCAGCACGGCCACAAGCGTCCCGCACTCGAGAATCCGTAAAGGCTTCATGCCACACCCACCCACTCGGACTCTTCCTAGTGGCCTTCATCAAAGGCCAGAGCAATCTTAGCTCGTGTATTGCTCTCGCGGGCCTTGGAGTTGAACGCGACAGCAGCGAACAGGCACAATCCCCATCGGTAGGACATGACTGATGTCGGGTCGCTGCTAAACGTGTAGACAGCCACCTGATTTACAATCAGACTGGACTCGTGGCGCTGCCGTCTGCCTCGGATGACCGATTCGCACACACGGTGGACCTGATCTATGAAGCCTGTTTGCACTTTGATTCTCCTGCTTTGCTTCACCGCTGTGGGTATTGCGCAACAGAGCGATACCGGCCAGTCGAAACTGACGGTACATTCCACGCTAGTTGTGGCTCCGGTGTTCGTGACCACTAAGGAAGGGCGTGTGGTCTTTGACCTCAAGGCTGACGACTTCCTTCTCACCGACAACGGCGTACCGCAGCTTCTTACACTAGAGCAGGACACTGATTCAGAGCCGCTGGCGTTGGCAATCGTGGTTGAGACGGGCGGCGCTGGGGCACGCCATCTCATTGACTACCGCGAACTGGACTCAATCCTTGACGCGCTGATCGGCAACATAGAGCACCGTGTCGCCGTCATCGGTTTCGACAGTATGCCGCACCTGATAGTACCTTTCACGTCAAAAACAGAGGAAGCTTCCAGTCGGCTTGCCACGCTTTCCGAAGGCGACCATGGTGCGGCCATTTTGGATGGAGTGGCATTCGCCGTCGCGCAGCTGCGGGCACAGCCCCCGCGCTTCCGGCGAGCGATTCTGATGCTCAGCGAAACCATTGACCAAGGGAGCAAAACAACCCTGGATGACGCCTTGCGCTTTACCAGCGATACGAATACGACTATATACGGCTTCGGTTTTTCGAGTACGCGCTCGGCGGTCTCCCACGAAGCATCAAAGTTTAGCAGCAAGAACCCCGGTCCCGAGCACGGCTGCTTCAGCCGTACTGACGCCAATTCCGAGTACCAAGGTCACTACAGTAAGCAGGTGCTCGACTGCATCAGCCAGCTTGCTCCGCCCCTTCGGCTGGCCACCATGACCTTTCTGACCGCACGCAATGCGCTCCGCACGCAGACCGCTGAATCCATCGCACAACTCTCGGGAGGCGAGTTCTCTCGCTTCCACGATGCCAAGGATTTGAAGGCAGGCCTTATCGCAGTCTCGAACGACGTACCTAATTACTATGTACTTAGTTTCCGCCCGACGTCGCCTACGCCCGGCCTGCACGCGCTACTTGTGGTGACCAAGGATCATCCACAATTTGTGATGAGATCCCGACGCGAGTATTGGATCGACGACGACACGGAGCGCTAGGCACCGAGAGAGCCAAGGCCAGGAATAGTCGAAATTCCTTTGCTGACAGAGTCTTCTCGAAGCCGGCAGCAAAACTGTGAACCATCCGCTGTCGAATCGTCATAGTTCCCACGGATTCACCACTGACACTTGTATGTTCGTGAAGTCGCCGACGTTTC
>WNGH01005527.1_pt1 | contig 12735 bp, 13 predicted proteins | sample 5400631 | NCBI WGS metagenome assembly WNGH01 (sample SAMN13153373, study PRJNA577476) | soil metagenome | isolation source: 115 cm soil or saprolite under Garry oak tree replicate 1 | place: USA:California | collected 2016-06-15
CAGTATCGCAGAACGACGCGGACCGTCAACGAGCGCTCGCCCGTTTCGCAGACGGCCGATGCGCGTGTAACCGCGTTCTTAATTGCGTTTCCTTGGATCTTGTGCGAACCAAAAACATGACCGCGAACCAATTCCGTCGGATCGCCCTCAGTCTGCCGGAAACAACCGAGAGCGCGCACATGAACCATCCTGACTTTCGAGTGGGCAACAAGATCTTCGCGACGCTCGCCTACCCTGGTGAAGATTGGGGCATGGTCAAGCTGACACCAGAACAGCAACAATCGTTCATCCGAGCCGAACCGGAAGTGTTTGATCCGTGCAGCGGCGCTTGGGGACGGCGCGGGGCCACCAACGTTCGTCTTCCGCTGGTCAAGGAAGACGCAGTCCGGCGAGCGTTGGTCACTGCCTGGCGTAACACAGCACCGAAGCGGCTGCGCCGAGAACTCAAGTGAATTGACCGTTAATCGGCAACCAATAAAGACTAAAACGAAAGGCAATCAGATGAGTAAAGGAAAAACGCCAGAGCCGAAGGTTGCAGCCTTGGTAACCCAGGTTCTGGAAAAGGCATCGAAATCATCTAGCGAGAGCCACGAGTTTGAAACGTCACGCGGGCAACCAGCAGCCGTTGACCAGCCGACCATAGCGACAGCTCGACTGATACTCAGACCCTATACCTTGGCGGATGCCTCGGCTGTCGCCAAGCTGGCTGGACGGCGGGAAATCGCCGACACCACGCTTTCATTTCCGCATCCCTACTCAGAACAGCACGCCAGGGATTGGATCACTCAGCACACCGAAGGCCGCAGCCAGGGCAAGGAAATCGTTTTTGCCGTCGTCACCAGGACAGACATGCAGTTGGTTGGCTCGGTCGGATTGAAGGACATTGATCAAGAGCACGGCCACGCAGAAATGGGTTTTTGGATCGGGGTTGATTGGTGGCGACAAGGATACGCGACCGAAGCCGCAGAAGCTGTCCTTCAGTTTGGATTCGAAACTTTGAAGCTCAACCGGATTCATGCCCACCACATGCTCCGAAACCCGGCGTCAGGCCGGGTGCTGGAAAAGATCGGTATGAAACGAGAAGGAGTCCTTCGCGAGCGGGTGCGCAAATGGGGCGTCTTTGAAGACGTGGCGGTGCTGTCGGTCCTCAGGAAGGAATGGCCGGGGTCATGACCATCCTGACTAATCGGTGCTTTGCGAAACCCGTGCTGGACAGCATCATGAGCACGATCAACTGATGAGAAGGCCACTCCCAATCGCGCTCGCTGTTTTCCTGTTCACCCTTGCTGCCCTCCTGCTGTGGGAGGTGCTGCGGTTGAAGGAGCCAGTTTATCACGGCAATATGCCGATTAAAACGCAATGAAGCAGATTGGCTATCTGTTTACTGCGGGCGTGACCCAATCGCAAATGCGCCCATCGCCTGGTCTGCGTGGCGGCAAAAGTTTGCAGAGCTGGGATACCTGCATGAGCGCGATCGTTTATGGTGGCGATGCGGCTCGCGCCCAAACGACCTTCGAGAATTGGTGCCAGGGGCCGCGAGAAGGCGAATATCCCGTCCAAACGGAAATCAAGAAGATCGTCGGCGCGGAGCTTATCGAGCAACTGCTCACCGAGTCCGGCAGCCAGCCGTTGGATTGGCCCGGGATTTCCCAGACATTCATGGAGTCGATGTCACCAATTGAAACGGAAGCCGAGGAGGAAACTACAACGACCGATCTCGGAGCAGGATATTGGGTGGACGTTCAACAGGCCGTTCCTCCGGAAAGCGCTGGCGTGGACATGGAAGCGCTACAGCGCGAATTGCCGGAGGATACCTGTTCGGCGTTGAATTGGTCCCCGGACAAAAAGTTCCTTTTTCTCGTAAGTAGCCTGAGTGCGCCATCGATTGTGACTGAGCTAAACGAAGAAATTGAGGAACCAGATTTAGACCAGGTCGAGGAACAAGACCGGGCCGAGTCGCGACCGGTTTTGGACGAAGCGGTAGACCACCTTCCGGAGATGAGGGAGAAGGAGGCCGCTGCGCTGGTTGAAGCGCGTAATTCCGTTGTGGCGGCCTGGCTCTGGCGCAAATCCGCAGCCAATACGCGGCTCGCTGCAAATGAAATCCTTGTGAATCCGTGTTGCGCAATGATGCCCGAGAACTAACGCTGACGGTTCTCAACCGCGCGTTGCCGAACAGTTTCGATGGCTCGCAGCAGATGCCCTACGTGGCCTCGCCGCTTCTTTACGACGGCCGGATCTATTGCATTAAGAATGGAGGGATGATTTCGACGTTCGACGCTAGAAGCGGGAAACCCTATTACATGCAGGAACGCTTGGACGCCGAGGGGAGCTATTATTCATCACCCGTCGCCGCAGACGGGCGAATCTACGTCGCCTCCCTGCCCGGCAAACTCACCGTGGTTAAAGCTGGCGGCGAGAAGCCCGAGATTCTCCACCAGACGGATTTCCGTGAGCGCATTTTCGCCACACCCGCCCCGGCCGGAGACAACTTCTACCTGCGCACACAAACCAGTCTCTATGCATTCGGGCCCAAAACGGCTCACTGAGCCGCAGCAATGCGCCGCGCCCTCCTCGCTTCTAGTTCGCCAGGGCTTTGGCGGCTGCCTGCTGGAAATTCTGGCGCACAACACTAGCGTCGCTGTTCGGAAAATTCGAGCGCTGCACCATCAGGACATAGGCAACACCTTTGACTGGATCTATCCATGCCTGTGTGCCCCATGCTCCGCCATGCCCAAACGTGCCTGGCGAAAGCATTGCCGCTACGCCTCCGTGCGGTGAGCGCAGAATGCATGTCGCGATACCCCAGCCGTAGTTCGTGCCGTGATTGCCAAAAGTGTTGTTTTGGAAGAATCCCGTGGGCAGATCGCCTGTCTGCGAGGTCGTGAGAAATTTCATCGCTGTGCCGCTCAGATAGCGGCGACCCTCCAGCGTACCACCATTGAGGAGCATCTGGCAGAAACGTCCGTAGTCTGTCGCGGTTGAGTAGAGTCCGCCGTTGCCCTGCGGTGGGCGGTCGCGTTGGCCGAAGTCGGCGCGCGGCGGCACTGGTTCGAGCAAGCCGCTGTTCTTGTTTTTGGCGTAGGCCGTGGCAAGTCGGGCGCGTTGTTCGGCGGTCGGGTAGAAGGTGGTGTTCTTCATGCCTAAAGGATCGAAAAGCCGCTTTTGCAGAAATGCGTCGAAGGTCATCCCGCTGACGATCTCGACGATACGAGCGGCGGCGTTGATGCCGCTCTGGGTGTATTTCCATTTTTCGCCAGGCTCGTATTGCATGGGAGCTGCGAGCCAGAGTGGGACCAGATCGGCGAGCGTTTTGGCCTTGTGCGCGGCCGCCCCGTCCGCCTCGCCGAGACCGGAAGTGTGCGTGAGGATTTGCGTGATGGTCAAGTCCGCCGCCTTGCCCGACGGCGTTTTTAGATTGGCACACTCAGGAATATATTTTGCGACCGGATCCGCGACGTTTAGTTTTCCTTCGTCCTGGAGCATGAGGATCGCCGTGCCGGTAATTGGTTTCGTCATCGAGGCAATCCAAAAAAGCGTATCCGCTGTCATCGGTTTTTTTGAAGCCACGTCGGCCAAACCGGTGGTTTCGAAGTGGAGGATTTTATCTCTGGCGACCACAACGGTGACGGCCCCGACAATTTCATTTTTTGCAATCATCTCCTGCATGGCATCGCCTATGCCCAAAAGCTTCGGCGAGTCGGCAAAGGCGAAGGGCACGATGAAAAGAGCAGCGAGAATCGCAAGGTTGGCCGCAAGACGGTGGCAGTAGTGCATACGCTTGAGAATGATTGATTGGGTGAAGGGAATCCAGCTCGATTCCCGTTTCTGCGCCACCCAGTCCTCGCCCACGCGCAATGCTCGCAAAACGCCTTCGCTTATGACAAACTTCCCATCATGCTTATCGACCTCAGCCATACCATCGAGCACGGCATGATTACGTATAAAGGTTTGCCGGCTCCTTTGATCTGCGACTTCCTTAGCCGCGAGGCTTCGCGCGCCCACTATGCTCCGGGTACCGAGTTTCACATCGGGCGCATTGACATGGTGGCAAACACCGGCACCTATCTCGACAGTCCGTTCCACCGTTTTGCCGACGGTAAGGACCTGGCCGAGCTTCCGCTGGGTTCACTCGCCGGATTGGAGGGCCTGCTCGTGCGCGCGCCCGCGGTCCGTCGCGCAATTTCGCGCGATGTGTTTGAGGGATTGTCGCTGAGTGGAAGAGCCGTGCTGGTGCACACGGGCTGGGACCTGCACTGGCGGACCGACGCCTATTTCGAGGGGCACCCTTTCCTCACCCTGGATGCCGCACAATTCCTGCGGGAATCCCGGGTTAAACTCGTTGGTATTGATTCCTATAATATCGACGACACGGCTGATCTGCATCGCCCCGTTCACACCATTCTCCTCGGCAATGAAATTCCCGTCGTCGAGCACATGACTGGCCTTGCAAACTTGCCCCCCGAGGGATTCAAATTCTACGCCGTGCCACCCAAAGTGCGCGCGTTCGGCACCTTCCCCGTGCGGGCCTTCGCTGCGACGCGTGATGATGCAACGATAGATACTCCGCCCAGCCGAGTGCGATGAATGGACGCCTGGCTTCTATGCCAGCAGGCTCAGGTCCGGGTTGAACGAAGCGCTCGGCGCTCTGCGTGAACATCGCGATTCGCCGTCTTGACAATTCCCATAGCCTCCAGCGCTAGGTTTGTCTTGAGAGATTCCTTGTTTCATTTTCCGTGTGATTTGGTTTAATGCGCTCGTGCCCCCGGGAAACACGGAACGACCCAAGCTCGCCGCTATCATTTTCACCGACGTAGCGGGCTACAGCGCGCTGAGTCCGCGCAACGACCAGCTTGCGCTGGAATTCCTCGCCAAACCCCAAAAATTCAATTCCGGTAAATGATGCGCAGCTCGCTCAACCAATACCGAATCATCGCCACCATCGGCGCGGGCGGAATGGGGGAAGTATTTCGCGCGCGGGATACGCGGCTGAATCGCGACGTCGCGGTGAAGGTATTGCCGAAAGATTTCGTGGCGGACGCCAATCGTCTTCGCCGCTTCGAGCAAGAGGCCAAAACACTCGCGACGCTGAATCATCCGAACATCCTTACGATTTACGATGCAGGTTTGCATGAGGGCGCGCCGTATCTTGTGAGCGAATTGCTCGAAGGCAAAACGCTGCGCGACGAGACGAACGGCGGCGCGTTGCCGGTTCGCAAGGCCGTCGAGTATGCGCTCCAGATCGCAAACGGCTTGGCCGCGGCGCACGGCAAGGGAATCATTCATCGCGATCTGAAGCCAGAGAACATTTTCGTCACCAACGACGGGCGGGTGAAGGTGCTGGATTTTGGCTTGGCGAAGTTGTGCAACCCCTCACCCGCCCTGCGGCCACCCTCTCCCCTCGGAGGGGAGAGGGACGGGTGAGGGGTGAATCGGACGTCCCTACCATTCGCATCGATGCTACTGCTATCATCAACACAACCGAGCCGGGGATGGTGCTGGGCACGCCCGCTTACATGTCACCCGAGCAAGTGCGCGGCGAACCCGCCGACCATCGCGCAGACATCTTCGCCTTCGGCTGTGTGCTTTACGAAATGCTCAGCGGCACGCGCGCGTTTCGTCGCAACACCCCGATCGAGAGCATGAACGCGGTATTGAGCGACGAGCCGCCGGACCTCAGCGCGAGCAACGCCAATATTCCGCTCGCACTTGAACGCATCGTTCAGCGCTGTCTGCAGAAACAGCCGGACAACCGATTCCAATCGGCCAAGGATCTGGCCTTCGCCATCGAAGTTGCACAAGACAGATCTCAGAAACAATTCCAGAGCACCACTGCTTCGCCGAGATCCGCGAGGAAGAAATCGCTGCTTGCAGCAATCAGTGTGACGCTGCTCGCCATTGTGGGTGCCTTCATCGCGAACAAGTTTCGTTCCCCGGGGCGCACCATCACTGCGCCCAGCATTCGTTACCTCACCTACTCGGGGCGCGATTACTCGCCAGCCGCGGCGGCTGACGGAAAACGAATTTGCTTCAGCTCCGACCGCGATGGAGTGAAGCGAATCTGGGTCAAGGAAATTGCGTCCGGCATGGAATCGCCTCTAACGAGCGGGCCGGATGATTTCCCGCGCTTCTCGCGCGACGGCAGCATGATTCTTTTCACGCGCGCCTTCGGCATCAACCGCGCGCTCTTTCGCGTTCCCTCAATCGGCGGAGAGCCGGCCAAAGTCGTGAATGATGCACAATTCGGCGACTGGTCTCCAGATGGACGCCAGATCACTTTCGTCCGCTGGACGGAGGATGGAAATTCTTCGGTCCACACTTCGGGAATCGACGGCAGCGCAGAATCCGTTGTGCATCGGTTTACGGGGCGGGCCTCGGCCCCGCGTTGGGCGCCAAACAAAAATACGATTGCCGTGGCCATGAACGATAGCGGTCGCCAGCAGGGCATGATTTTGATCGACCTTGGGAAGCGAAAGGTGCGTACGAGCCCCGCTCCACATCCCTACAATCTTCTCTCTTCAGTCGCATGGGATGCGAGCGGAGAACATCTCTTCTTCATGCAGGCGGAGTCCGGGTCCGCGAACAGCGGCGGTTCGACCGCGGCCCTCTTTTGCCAACGCGCGGGCACGGACAAGTTTGAGAAACTGCTTTGGAGCCAGACGCTCTGCACCATTCTGGATGTGCTCCCGTCCGGTAATGTGCTGATGGACGCAAGGTCCTCGCGGCAGAACCTGAAGGAGTACGCCGTCGCATCTCAGCAAACGAGTCCGCGCTCGTTGACGTTGGGGAACAGCACCGATCGTCAGCCTTCTTATTCGCCGGATGGAGATGAGGTTGTTTTCTCCTCGAACCGCAGCGGCAATTTGGAAATCTGGTCAGTGTCGCGAAAAACCGGGGTGCTCCGGCGATTGACCGACGACAAAGGGGATGATTGGGACCCGGCCATTTCTTCGGATGGCAAGTATCTGATCTGGAGCGCGAACCGCTCAGGCAATTTTGAAATCTGGATCGCCAATGCCGACGGCACCAGTCCCCGCCAGGTCACGCATGATGGCTTCTCCGCGGAGAATCCCACTATGACCCGCGACGGGCGCTGGATTTTTTACGCCTCGACGCATCCCGAAAAACTGGGGATATGGAAAATTCATCCCGACGGCAGCGGCGCGATGCATTTCGTCAAAAAGGCAACGACATCAAACGCCGAAGTTTCTCCGGATGGAAAGTATGTAGCCTACGTGGACAATCGGCGGTTCATTTCGGTTGTGATTCGGGTTTCTGAAGTTGAAACCGGCATTGAGGTTCCTTTCGAAGTTCGAGTCGATGCGGCCAAAGAAACCAGAGCGTTGCTTGGGCGCGTCCGCTGGATGCCCGACGGCAAGTCGCTGGTCTTTCTCGGTCAGGACGAACGAGGCGTGCATGGACTCTACGTTCAGGATTTTGTTCCCGGCCAAGACACCATGAAGACACGGCGCCCGATCGGCCCCTTCGATCCTGAGAACTCCGCGGAATCCTTCGGCATCTCGCCCGATGGCCAGTTCATCACCATCGCGACGTGGGAACAGTTCTTCAGCATCATGGTGACGGAAGATCTGCCGTCCCTGTGAGGCCGCCTATGCCATTACCTGAACAAGTTTTTGCGCCCTACCAGATCACTGCCCCGCTGGGCGCGGGCGGGATGGGCGAATTCTTTCGCGCGCGGGACACGCGGCTCAATCGCGACGTCGCGGTGAAGGTATTGCCGAAAGATTTCGTGGCGGACGCCAATCGTCTTTGCCGCTTCGAGCAAGAGGCCAAAACACTCATGACGCTGAATCATCCGAACATCCTTACGATTTACGGTGCAGGTTTGCATGAGGGCGCGCCGTATGTTGCGAGCGAATTGCCCGAAGGCAAAACGCTGCGCGACGAGATGAACGGCGGCGCGTTGCCAGTGCGCAAGGCCGTCGCCCGATTCTACGGCCACGCCATGAAGGCAACCGGCATCAACTTCTTCGTGCCGACGGTCAACAAGGGAGAGTTGGCGGTCATCTACTGCTGGTTCTTCCTGTGCCTGTCGTCGCAGGGACCGGGCGCGTTCGCTCTCGACAATACCTTGGGATCACGTCGCTCGCCATGAGCTTCATCGATCGACGCACGCTCCCGTGAGGCATGTTCCCGAAGTGGAACCAGCCGATCACCTTGCGCAGGCCGAGCGCGCGAAGCTCATCGAGTTGGCGGGTGACGGTGGCGACGCTGCCGAAGCACGCGCCGTCCGTCGTCTCGATCATCGAGCTGTCGGCGAGCGTCGGCACCGTATCGATCGCCTCGCCGCGCTCGTGGACGCGGATCGTCATCTCGCGATGCCAGCGCAGCGGCTCCTGCACCTCGCGCAGTGCCTCTGCGTCGGTGTCCGCGACGCAGATGCGCCGAAGCACGTACATCTCGCCGATCTCGCGATCGATCGCGTCGTCCGACACGCCCGCCTCCGCGCGGATCGCGCGATAGCGCCCGAGACGCTCCGCGAGCTGCGCGACCGGCTCCAGTCCGAACAGAATCGGCAGCCCTTCCGCGCCCGCTTTGCGCAGCGACTCGTCGGCCGTTGACGCCCAGTAGAACGGCGGGTGCGGGCGCGTGTACGGGCGCGGATGAATCCCGATTCGCTTGCCCTCGAACATGATCTCCGGCTCCGCGAGCGCGCGCCGCACGACGTCGAACCCTTCCGCGAACCGCGCGTGGCGCTCGTTCACCGGAACGCCGAATCCGCCGAACTCGAACGCGCTGAATCCCGGCCCCACCCCCACCGCCACCCTTCCTTCGCTCAGGTGATCGCCCCAACTGATCTCCTCGGCCAGCCGCAGCGGATGGTGCAGCGGCACGACCGCGACCGCGTAGCCGATTCGGATCCGCCGCGTCCGCTGCGCGATGCCCGCCGCATAGACCGACGGCACGCCGATCGAGCCGTAGCCTGAGAAGTGGTGCTCGGTCACCCACACGCTCTCGAAGCCGTGCCGCTCCGCGAAGTCAACTTCCCACAGCGCCTGCTCGACGACCTCGCGGTCCGTCGCGGCGCGCCCGCGCGGGAGGAGTTGGAAGACGCCGATGTCCATCACGGTCCGCATGTTGTCATTCCGCTGCCGAGAAATGTTCGTGAACGATTTTCCATGAGCCTTCGTGCTTCACGAAGACCAATGTGCCGCGTTCGCGGTTCGTGATGGCGTCTGCACCAGACTGAGCAAACGTCCCCTTCATCGCCGGCTTCACGATTCATCTGGTATCTCAGCCTCGACCAGCTTGGCCAACAGCGCCAGCGATTCCTGCCAGCCCAGATAGCAAGCCTCGCGAGGGATCGCGGCGGGGATTCCTTCCTGGGCGATGTTCAATTCGGTTCCGCAGAACACCTGCTTCAGTATGATCGTGGTTTGCATTTCTCCAGGCAGGTTCGGGTCATCGAATTTGTCCGTGTAGCGGATGCGCTCGTGCGGCGTAAGCTCGACATAGGTGCCGCCGAACGAGTGGCTTTTGCCGGTGCTGAAGTTTCTGAAAGACATCTTGTACGTTCCGCCGACCTTAGCCTCCAGGTGATGAACCTTGCCCGTGAACCCGTTCGGTGGAAGCCACTTGGCCATTGCATCGGCATCGAGGAACGCTCGATAAACTCTCTCCGGTGTCGCCCGGAGCACTCGATGGAGTCGGATGTTGTTCATATTGTTTGTTGGCATAGAATTCCTCTTCTTCCAGTCACTGCGGCTTATTCTGTCAGTGTTTCGTCACGCCGATAAATGTTACCTCAAGTATTATAATCAGCAGTTCACTCATCTGACGAACAAATCGAGTCAATCAGAATACGAGTTAGAACGCGCCGATGTCCATCACGGCTTCGCCTTCGATTTACGCAGCGGCGGTGTTTCGCGCAGGCGGTGGCTGGCCCGGCTTTCAAAATCGAGGTGGTAGATCTTCTTCAGGTCGCGGATGCGCTCGAGGTTCTTCTCGCTGAACGGCGCCTTGCCGTCGAAGGCGCGCAGCGCGATCCCCTCCAGCAGAACGCCGAGGGTGATCTTCTGATAAAGGATAGGATTTTGCATTACCGGGTTGGAAGAGAAAGTAACCGGAGGGGGACATTCAAGCAACGAAAACGGTGACGTCCGGCGAGAATGGACGGTTGTTCCGCTCAGGCTCTCTCCTTTTGATAAGAGCCATCGCGAAAACGTAAGATCACCTGCGATATTGTTCGTCGCCGACCCTTTCCATCCAGTCAACCACTTTGCCGTCGAGGTTTTCCTGAATGGCGATATGCGTCATGGCTGTGGTCGGCGCAGCACCATGCCAGTGCTTCTCGCCCGGCGGAAACCAGACTACGTCACCGGGCCGGATTTCTTCGATGGGGCCTCCCCATCGCTGCGCCCAACCGCAACCGGCTGTCACGATCAGGGTCTGACCCAGCGGATGCGTGTGCCACGCTGTTCGAGCGCCGGGCTCGAACGTGACGCTGGCGCCGGCTATGCGTGCCGGAGCGTTAGCCTGGAACAGGGGGGTCAATCCGTACAGTGCCATTGAACCAATCGGCCGGGCCTTTGCTGGAAGGTTGTGAACCACTTCTTTTGATTTCCATATCCAAACTCCTATTTGCCATACCGATCGCTTAGCGACCGGTCATTTGCTCCGGCCATTCAGGATACCGAGCACCATGCACCGTGATTTTTGAAGCCGCGCATTGGACTTGAGCAGTCTCTCGTAAGTTTCGTTGACTTTCTGGATGAGAGCACATCGGCAGTGATGTTATTTGCCCCGCGCCTTCACGTCATAGCAGAGCAATACGTCCTGGTCACGCAAGTACAGTTTGCCATTGGCAATGACCGGGTGCGTCCAGGCAGGCTGCTGGCTGCGGTCGGGCTGGTCGAAGCGGCCACGCTCGACGTATTGCTTCGGGTTCGGCTCAATCAGGAGCATGGTGCCCTTCTCGGTGCGGTAGTACAGGCGCCCATCTGCCAGGGCCACCGAGCCTTTCGGCGCCCGGCGCCCGGCGCTGTCGCGCTCATCCCACAGGACGTTGCCGGTCCGGAAGTCGAGGCAGACGAGGGCGCCACCCTCGTTGCCGCCGTTGGCGCCATACAGGCAGCCGTCGAAGATGATCATGCCGCCGTGGTGGTTTTGCATCTTCCTGGAGAAGTAAACTTCCTCGGCCTTGACACCGCCAGTCGCATCCTTGCTCAGCCTTACCAACCCACCGCCCGCACCATAGGCCGAGGCGGCGAACACCAGGCCATCGTGGTAGATTGGCGTGGAACAGTTAATACCGTGGCTATTGGCGGCCCGGTCATACCGCCAGAGGAACTTACCGTCAGACGCCGCAACCCCGACGAGCGTCCTCCCGGTGAGTTGCACGTACTGACGCTGCCCGTCGAAGTCGATTGCGATGGCCGAAGCGTAGGCCGCTTTGGGACTGCCGGGCACTTGGCTCTTCCAGATCGTCTTGCCCGTCAACTTGTCGAGGGCCACCAGAGTCGCATCCTCGCCGCCGGGGGTGCAGATGACCTTATCACCATCAATGAGTGGCGATTCGCGGAAACTCCAGGTTGGTAAGCTCCCGCCAAAATCGGCCTGCAGGCTACGTTGCCAGATGATCTTGCCGTCTCGGACCTGAAGGCAAGCCAGGTCGCCGGCCAAGCCCAGGACATAGAGCAGTTCACCATCGACGGTCGGTGTGCACCCCGGCCCCTCTTTTCCTTGCGGCCATGACTGTTTGAGGGACGGCCCAAGGCGCGTCACCCAAACTGTCTTGCCATCCGACTCGGACAGGGCCCAAATGACTTCATCCTCGCCGCGATTACTCATGCCGAAGATCCGCCCAGCAGCAATCGAGGGAGCGCTGTAGCCGCCGCCCAGTCCCTTGATCTTCCAAGCGAGCGGTGGGCCATCTTTCGGCCATGGCTGGAGCAGGCCGCGTTCCCTGGAGACGGCGTTCCGGTCGGGGCCCTGCCACTGCGGCCAATCACCGGCGGTCGCAGCAGTCATTAAGGTTGCCCAGCAAAGGATGCTGACTAACGTTTTTGTATATGTGAAAACCGCGTACCGGTCAAGCTCAAGTTTCTATTGAGCTCCCGTTTATTTGTCACGATAAGGTCATTGCCATATCTTAACCCTGAAACTGGCAAGCTCAGAAAAAACAACCGTTCCGTTCAGCGACCGGTCATTTGCTCCAGCCGTTCCGGATACCGAGCACCATGCACCGTGATTTTTGAAGCCGCGCTTTCGATGTCACGAAGATCGTCGGGTGTGAGTTCGAACGCAACTGCTCCGATGTTCTCATTCAGGCGATGCAGCTTCGTGGTGCCTGGGATCGGAACGATCCACGGCTTTTGGGCCAGGAGCCAGGCGAGTGCGATTTGGGCAGGTGTTGCCTTTTTCTTTCTTGCGATGCTGCCGAGCAGATCAATCAGGGCCTGGTTCGCCTTGAGCGCCTCCGGAGTGAAACGAGGGAGGGTGCTGCGGAAGTCCAAGCTGTCGAAGGTCGTTTTCTCGTCCATCTTCCCCGTGAGAAAGCCCTTGCCCAGCGGGCTATAGGGCACGAGGCCGATCCCGAGTTCTTCGAGAGTCGGTATCACTTCCTTTTCGGGGGTTCTCGTCCAGAGCGAGTATGCACTCTGGAGGGCAGTAAGCGGCTGAACGGCGTGTGCGCGACGGATGGTCTGCACTCCCGCTTCGGAAAGGCCAAAGTGCTTCACCTTGCCAGCTTGAATCAGTTCCTTCACCGCGCCA
>WNGH01018320.1_pt1 | contig 12729 bp, 7 predicted proteins | sample 5400631 | NCBI WGS metagenome assembly WNGH01 (sample SAMN13153373, study PRJNA577476) | soil metagenome | isolation source: 115 cm soil or saprolite under Garry oak tree replicate 1 | place: USA:California | collected 2016-06-15
TGGTCCGTGGCGGCGGTTGGGCGCCGGACATGATGCTGCGCGTGGACGAATCGCGACGCGAAGCGGAATTCCGGTACGTGAAGGAAATGGGCCTGAACACAATTCGCTTGGAAGGGAAATTAGAAGACGAATCTTTCCTGGAACGCGCCGACCGCGACGGGATCCTCGTCATGGCGGGCTGGTGCTGTTGTGATGCGTGGGAGAAATGGGGCAAATGGAACGAAGAAAATAAACGCGTTTCGGTGACATCGCTTCGTGATCAATTGCTCCGGTTGCGAAGGCATCCGAGCCTTTTGGTTTGGTTGAACGGGAGCGACAATCCGCCTCCCGCGGATCGCGAGCAGGCCTATCTCGACATTGAAAAAGAAACGCACTGGCCGAAGCCTGTCATCTCATCCGCCACCGCGAAGAAAGCGGAAGTTACGGGTGACTCCGGGGTAAAAATGAGCGGCCCTTATGATTATGTGCCTCCCAATTATTGGTTGCTGGACACAAAGGCCGGAGGCGCCTACGGCTTCAACACCGAAACCAGTCCTGGCCCTGCCGTTCCGTCCCTCGAAGAACTAAAAACATTCATTCCCAGGGACAAACTTTGGCCGATCGGTGAGGAGTGGAATTTTCACGCAGGCGGCGGCGAATTTAAGAACATCGACCTTTTTACCCACGCGCTAGAAATGCGGTATGGAAAAGCAAAAGACGCCGCCGACTACGCTTGGAAGTCGCAAGCCATGACCTACGAAGGCCAGCGCGCGATGTTTGAAGCGTATGGCCGCAACAAATACAAATCCACTGGCATCGTTCAATGGATGCTGAACAACGCCTGGCCAAGCCTCATCTGGCATCTGTACAGCTATGACCTGCGGCCCGCCGGCGGTTACTTCGGTTCGAAAAGCGCGCTTGAGCCGGTTCACGTGCAATTTTCTTACGACGACCGCACCATTGCCATTGTTAACGGCACGCAAAAGCCGCAGAACGGGTTGAAAATCGTCGCCAAGCTCTACGACATTTCCGGCGCGGAGAAATTTTCCCGCGAGGCCACGGTCGACATCGCCGCCGACGGTGTCGCGAAGTCCATCGCCGTTCCGGAACCTGCCGATATTTCCACTGCCTATTTTTTGAACTTGCAGCTTCTTTCTGCGACCGGCGAATTGCTCAGCCGAAATTTTTATTGGCTGTCAACGAAACCTGATGAGTTGGATTTTCCGAAAACAGAGTGGTACTACACTCCGCAGACCAGTTTCGCGGATTTTTCCACGCTGCAGAATTTGCCGAAAGCCACCCTCCGGACGACTCTTCACCCAGCCGTCGGTAGCGAACAGGATGCCGCGTTCAGTGTAAGTCTCGAAAACGCGAGCAACAGCGTCGCCTTCCTCACTCGACTCCGCCTCGTGAAGGGCAAAGAGCAAACGGAAGTTCTTCCCGTCTTCTGGAGCGACAATTACATTTCATTGCTTCCGGGAGAAAAGCGCCAGGTTACTGTGAATGTTCGCAAGAGGGAACTCGCTGGCGCGGATCTAACACTTCTTGTCGACGGCTTCAACGTGACGGCGGCTATCGTCCACGCGGCAAAGCAAAAGTAGCGCCTCCTCAGAACCAATCGGAGCGATAGGCGACCCACCACGAAGCAGCCAGGATAGGAACCGTCGCCGCAAGAGCCCACCAGAACGGAAGCGTGAAATCCGCGACGAGTCCGAGGCCGGCAAACGCCAGCCAGAATATTTTTCGCTGCATCTTTAGAGCTTACTGCGAAATTCGTCGAACGAACTTAGGAGTGCGGAACGGTCACTAGTGCAATCACTTTACGAATTGCGGAGGCTCGCCCTTCGACCAAGGATCGTAGGTCACAAATAGATGCACTCGGTCAGTGACGGTCGGATGATCGAAAAATAGAAATACATACGCGGCACTCGGATCAGGATCAACGAAAACAGATTCTCCATACTTTTGAAAGGAGATCGCGGACGCCTGTCCCGGATCGGCGAGAATCCCATGTGTGACCTCCAGACCATAAACGTCCGCCTGATTCTCCATATAGCGGCTGAAAGTGTTTGCCGCCACCGTCGCGGCAAATCCATACAATGTGATGAGCAACAAAAGTGCCGGCAGAGACGCCCAGTCATCAAGGTTCCGGATGCTCCAACTCCCCCCGTACGTTGAAAGCAACCAGCCGATACTCCGCCTACCCAAATAAAGAAGTACAAAAGCCAGCAGAGAAAAAAAGACCAAACCCTTCCAGATATGACCGAGCGCATAGTGACCAAGTTCGTGTCCAAAGATGGTCAAAATTCCGTCCGTTGTCTCCGCCGCAAAGCAAGTGTCCCAGATTACGATTCGTTTTGATGCGCCGAATCCGGTGACATACGCATTGCAATAGATGGTCTTGTCACTCGCTTTCATCCAGAACATTCGTTCCGGCGAAATCTCCATTCCGGCGCGACGCGCGATCCGCTGCAATTCGGGAACGATTGCTGGAGCCTCGGCGCTGAGCGGCCGGAACTCGTTGAACATCGGATCAATCACATAAGGCTGCAGGAAAAAAAAGAACAAGAAAATTGGCAGCGCGATCAGCCAGAAGTAAAACCACCAGCGCTGCGGGCTGCGCCGAATGATCGCGTAAAGGAGCAGCGTGAGGAGCGTCGCAGCCAGAATCGTCAGCGACTGTATTTTGAACCAGTCGCCTGTCCATGAACCCCACGATTCGATCGAGATTCCATATCGCTTGAACAAAATTTCACTGAAGAGGTCGAGCGGCAGTTCGAGCAGCGCAATGGTCACAATCAGAAGCGGAACGTAGATTACCACCTGGATGTATCGTTTGCGGCTCGTCGATTCGGCCCAATCTCGAAACTTTGCCGAAGCTCTTCGCTCGAGGATGAACCACAAAACGAACACGCCATAGGAAAACGAAAACAGCCGAAATGAAAACCGAATTCGTCCGAGCGTTTTGGCCTTTCGGTAAAGTTCCGGCGACAATGTGTAGGCCGTGATTCTTTTCGGCCTTGCATTTGGCATGGCGGTTGCCGCCTGCCCAGCCGCGCCTCCGGCGGAGCCCGATGGCGTTGGCGATGAAGCAGTTTGGGGTGGCGGTAGAGCTCGACGTTGCTCGAGCGCGGATGCATCCTGCGTCACGAACGTCGCGAAAAACAGAAAACAGCAAAGTGTTATCGAGCGATTCAAGAGAGCCCGCTTTTTGTCGAAACGTGGAATTCAGGCAGTCGACCTGTCGGGAAGCAGAATCAAGCCGAAAGTGGGGAGAGCATAGCACGCTCCCGAGATTGGGCGGACCTGAAAGACAAAGCGAGGCACGGCAAACCGTGCCCCGCTCTTTACGACCCATGACTCAAGCAGCTATTTTCAGTGAACGGCTCGAGGAGAATCCGCCGGTTTTGATTTCGGTCCAGCAGAGGGAACCACCGGCGGTGCGATCGGCTCTTTTTCAAGAGCGTTCTCGAGCGCTTCATCGAGCGTGTGCACATACGTGATCTTCAAATCGCCCAGCAACTCCGGCGGAAGATCTGCCTTTGCGTTGGGCTCGTTGTCGGCCGGAAGGAGAACTTCCTTCACGCCGGCACGTTTTGCACCCAGCACTTTTTCCTTGATACCACCCACCGGCAGCACAACTCCGGAAAGCGTCATTTCTCCCGTCATTGCCAGGCGGTTCTTAACCGGCCGGCCGCTCAGCAAACTCACAAGCGCCGTCACCATCGCAGCGCCCGCCGAGGGACCGTCTTTCGGTACTGCGCCCGATGGCACGTGGATGTGAATGTCCTGCTTGCGGAAGAAGTCCGGATCGATTCCATATTTTTCCGCATTCGATCGCACCCACGTCAGAGCAGCCGTCATGGACTCCTGCATCACTTCGCCCAGATGTCCGGTCGTCGTGAACTGCTTTCCGCCGCGCATGCGGCTCGCTTCGATGAACACGATGTCGCCGCCCACTGGCGTCCACACCAGGCCCACTGCCACGCCGGGCTGCTTCACGCGCTCGTCGATTTCTCTTTCCGTGCGGAACTTGGGTACGCCAAGGAATTCCCGCACGACTTCGGGAGTCACAATCATTTTTTCCGTGTTGCCTTCCGCAAGACGCCGTGCCTGTTTGCGCGTGATGGTTCCAATCTCGCGTTCCAGGTTGCGCACACCGGCTTCTCTCGTAAAGCTATGAATAATTTCCTTCAAGCCTTCCTCGGTGAATTCAATCTGTTCGCCAAGTTTTATGCCGTGTTCGGTGGCCTGCTTGGGGATCAGGTATTTGTTCGCAATGTGGATCTTCTCTTCGCCAGTGTAGCCCGGCAGTTCGATGATCTCCATGCGATCGCGCAGCGGCTCCGGAATTGGATCCATCCAGTTTGCGGTGGCAATAAAAATCACCTTCGACAAATCGAACGGCACGTCCAGGTAATGATCACGGAACGTTGAGTTCTGTTCCGGATCGAGCACCTCCATCAACGCTGCCGAAGGATCTCCACGGAAGTCGCGCCCAAGTTTATCGACCTCGTCCAGCATGCAGACGGGGTCGTTCGATTCCGCGCGCTTCAGCCCCTGGATAATTTGTCCCGGCAATGCGCCGATGTACGTCCGGCGGTGTCCGCGAATCTCCGCTTCATCGTGCATCCCGCCAAGCGAGATGCGCACGAACTTGCGGCCCATGGCCCGAGCGATCGATTTCCCTAGCGAAGTTTTACCCACGCCCGGAGGTCCGACGAAGCAAAGGATGGGTCCCTTCATACCTGGCTGAAGTTTCTTGACCGCCAGATAATCCAGAATGCGCTCCTTCACCTTCTCGAGATCGTAGTGATCCTCGTCCAGAATGGCGTGCGCTTTCTTGATGTCGATCTCTTCCGCCTGGGTGCCGGAAGATTTTGACCACGGCAGCGAGGTCATCCATTCGAGGTACGTCCGCGAAACCATGTATTCCGCCGAAGCCGGCGTCATTTTCGCCAAACGCTTCAACTCGCGGTCGCATTCCTTCTTCGCTTCCGGCGTCATGCCGGCTTCTTCCACCTTTTTGCGCAGTTCGTCGATTTCGGCCTGGCTGTCGTCATGCTCGCCAAGCTCCTTCTGAATCGCCTTCATCTGTTCGCGCAACAGGTACTCGCGCTGATTCTGGCTCACCTGCTCTTGCACTTGTTCGTGAATTTTCGAGCGAAGCTCCAGCACTTCCAGTTCTTTCGAGAGTTCACGAATCAGCGATTCGAGCCGCTTCCGCACGCTCGCCGTTTCCAGCAACTCCTGGCGCACTAACGTTGAGAGAGACGGCAGTGTGCCCGCGATAAAGTCGGCAAGCCGGCCTGCGTCGTCTATATTTGCAGCGACCGCTTGCAGGTCGTCGGAAAGTTGCGGTGAATGCCCGACTACGTCGCGAAACAGGTCCTGTGCATTGCGGTGTAGCGCTTCAAGTTCACTGTCCTGTTCGCCGAAAACGTCCGGCATTGGTACAACTTGCGCGGTCAAGAACGGCTTCAGCCCCAGCAGGTCTACGATCTCGAATCTCTGCAGACCTTCGAGGAAGATCACCACGTTGCCGTTCGGCATCTTCACGGTCTTGTGCACTTTGGCGAATGTGCCCACCTTATGTAAATCCGCCGCAGCGGGATCTTCCACGCGGGGATCATGCTGGGCGACCACGCCCAAAACCTTGTCCTCACCTTGCAATGAATTAATCAGCGCCAGCGAGCTCTCTCGGCCCACCGTCAGCGGAAGGACAGCGCCTGGAAACAGCACGGTGTCTCTCACCGGCAGAATCGGCAACTGATTCGGTATCGGTATTTTCTCAGCCATTTGGTTCCTCAGTTCCCAAGGCGGCATCACATCGGAAAACCGCCTGTGAAAGCGTTAGATGCTGGCACAGCGAAAAGGGTACTGCGCAATGCAGTGATCTAAATCACAAAATCTTAGTCGAATACGCTAATATCTTAACACGACCTGCTGTTTGGCTCCAAACTCCATATTAAACGCTGTATTTTCTTTACTTTATGGCGATGTCCAGCCATGTCCTCTTCCATCGCTTACCGGCCCGATTTCTTGAGTTCTCCCTCTTTTTGACGAAACCGGCCCATCAGGAAAGCAACCGCATCCTCCTTGGACGCTAGCTCCCCGTTCAGCTGAGCTTCCTCCACTTCCGCCAGAATCTTTCCTACCAGAGGGCCTGGGGCATACCCCAGCCGTAAGACGTCCTCTCCCGTGACGAGCTTCGCCGGCCTGACCACTTCCGGAGGCGTGAGCCTAAGGAAGCTCTCGACAAACTCGTAGGCTTCCAGATTTCGGTGGCTTGAAAGGCAATCCAGTCGGTGAAGCGCCATATGCTCCTCGAAACGGGGAAGCCGCACGAACCGCTTGAGTGTGGCCGGTCGCATCTGTTTCACATCCTTAAACTTCATGTGATGCTCGACAAGCGAAAGAATCTGCTCCGTATCGTCGTTGGAGAATCGCAATCTGCCCAGGATTTCCCGGCCAATGGCTATCCCCACATCGACGTGACCGTCGAATCGAATTCGGTCACCCGTCTCCGCCGCGGAGCGGAACGTCGAAGGTTTACCCACATCATGCAGGAGCACGCCCCAGGTCAGCGCTGCGATCTCCGGCAGCACAATTGACAGCAGCCAGCATGAATCCAGCAGCTCAAACCCTCGTCTCGCCGCGCCTTCTGTCACGAGCTTCGTGAGCTCTTCGCGAATTCTCTCCGCCGAAACCTGGCTGATTTCTCGCGCGTGCTTGCGAATCGCTTTGAACGTTTCCGGTTCGATCTCATATCCAAACCTTGCCGCGAAGCGCACCGCACGCAGCATGCGCAACTTGTCTTCCGCGAAGCGCCGACCCGGTTCGCCGATCGCGCGTATGATGCCCGCGCGCAAATCCGCTTGCCCATCAACAAAATCCAGTATTTCGCCGGTGTCATGCCGCATCACCAGGCCATTGATCGTGAAGTCTCTCCGCTTTACGTCTTCTTGAGGTGAGTTTGCGTAGACTACGCCATCCGGATGGCGTCCGTCGCTGTAGCCCAGATCCGAGCGAAATGTAGCGACCTCGACCTTAATTCCGTCGCCAGGAACCAGGATCACTCCGAATTGCGCTCCAACGGCCAGGCCCCCGGGAAAAAGCTTCAATACCTGCTCAGGCGTCGCGTTGGTCGCTACGTCATAGTCAGCCGGTTCGCGCTCGAGCAAAATATCGCGCACGCATCCGCCAACCAGAAACGCCTGGAATCGAGCGTTCTCGAGCGTGTCGCAAATCGAATTGGCCAGCTCTCTTGCCTGCATCAGGAAATTATGCGCTTACGCTGTGGATGAAAGAAGCTGCTATTCGCAGCGAAGAACCAGGCAGGTAATATCGTCGAATTGCCGCGTGACACCTACAAATTCATCTACCCGCTGCAACAAAAATTGCAATGAGCGCTGTGCATCCCAATCCGGCAAGTTGCGTATCGCGGCAATCCATCTCGCGTCGCTGAACTCTTCGCCCTTATCATTGAACGCTTCCACAACACCATCCGTAAAAAGGATCAGCGCGTCCTGCGGTGCCAGCTCCACGGAGCCGGTGTCGTATTTTGCATCCAGTGAAATTCCAAACGGCATGCCACCTACGTCCAGACGCTCGATTCCTGAGGCATTGTGCCGCCGGACCACCGGCGCGTTGTGCCCGGCATTCACATACATAAACTTTCGAGTGGCAGGATGGTATTCCGCCAGCACCGCTGTGGTAAACCTCCGCCCATCCAGGCTATGCGCGCAGGCATAGCGATTCAGCCGCAGTACCAATTCCTCGAGCGGCACATCTTCCCGAGCTACCGTGTGCAGGCTGGCCTGGAACGTTGCCATCAACAATGCCGCCGGCACGCTTTTCCCCGCAACGTCGGCAATCACCATAAACAGTTTTCCGCCCTGTGCCGCATTGGCCAGCGGATAGAACGCGTCATAATAATCACCTGCCACGGAGTTCTGCGGCCGCGTGTGAAATGCAATATTCGCTCCAGCCACGCTCGGCGGATTCGATGGCACGAGCCAGCTCTGAATCTCCCGCGCGATTTCCAGATCGCGCTTCATGGTCACTTTGTCGGCCAGTTCGAGCGAAAGTAGCAGCAGAAACAGCAGCGCCGCCACCGCGTCAAGGTTCACATCGAATGTAAAAGTTCGGCTGAAGGAAACTTTCGGGCTGGAAAGGATCAGCATGACCAGCGCCCCAAACAGGATCATGCGGCGCGCCGGAGAGAGCTTCATCACCAGTGCCCAGAAAAATCCTTTGGCGATTCGAAATGGCCGCCGCCAGCGCGGCAGCTGCTTGATCTCTTCCCAATTGACGTCTTTGCCGTAGAAACCGTAGCTGGCGCGCGCGTCCGCGGTGAACTGTTTCAGCAAATCGTCCCATTCGCGGCCTTCGCTGATTTGATCCCACATTCCGGGAGTGCGTTGATTTTTTGGATCGATTGGAGGAGGTGGGACTGGGCGCATCGAGAGAGTATAAAGCAGGTCGCTACCAGCACGCGTTAAATGGATATTTTTTCTGCTGTACGGAAAAAGTTTAGTCTTCCCGGCGAAGCGATCCGCCGAACTGCACTTTGTTGAAACCAAAGCGATCGCGCAGAGAATCAGCTGCCCGCGAGAGCTTGTCCAGTTTTGCGCGCCGCGATGGATCGAGAAGATCGAGTTGTTCGTTTCCGTGTGTGAGCCCGCTGAACGCTACTCCCAGCAAACGGACTTTCCGCTGCGGATTACGGTGTTCGCGAAACAGCGAAAGAAAAGCCGCGAATGCGTCTGCATCAAACTGGATCGTCTCAGGCAGCGTTTTCGATCGTGTGTACGTGTCGAACCCGGCGTAACGAATCGTGAGAGTGAGCGTCCGCGAAGACAGTCCCGCCTCCCGCAACCGTTTGCAGGCCTTCTGGGAAAGATGGCTGAGCATGGATTCGAGCGCAACGACGTCAGTCGTGTCTTCCCCAAACGTGTGGTTGTGCGAAATGGACTTCGGTTCGGCATCCAGAACGAATTCGTAGGAATCGCCGCCGCGCGCTTTCCGGTACAGCGCTGTTCCCCATTGCCCAAAGATTTTTTCGAGTTTTTCTTGTGATGAATCACCGAGTTGGTGGACAAATTCAATGCCGAGCGCTCGGAGCGCCCGCTCCGTCACTTCGCCGATGCCAGGGATTTTTCGCACGGGCAATTGCGCAAGGAACCGAGCTTCCTGGCCGGACGCGACCCAAAGCAGCCCGCGCGGCTTCGCCTGGTCGCTCGCAACTTTCGCGACCAGCCTGGTGGACGCGAGTCCCGCAGAGCAAGGAAGCCCCGTGGATTTCGTGATCGTGCGAAGAAGCTTGTCCGCAGCGGCGAACGGCGGCCCGTGCAAGCGTTCGGTTCCAGCAAGATCGAGATATGCCTCGTCGATCGAGACCATCTCGACGATGGGAGAAAACTTCCCGAGAATCGTTGCTACTTTGTCGCTCCACTCCCCGTACTTCGCGTGATGGCCATCCAGGAAAATCGCGTGCGGGCAAAGTTTTCCGGCCGTGCGCAGCGGCATCGCCGAGTGAATCCCGTATTTTCGCGCTTCGTAGCTGGCGGCAGAAACCACTCCGCGCTGATCCGGCCTTCCCCCTACCACCACAGGCTTGCCGCGCAACTCCGGCCGCTCGAGCAATTCCACCGAAACAAAAAACGCGTCCATGTCCACGTGCAGAATCGTGGTTTCTAGTGGCGGAGCGACCACCGCGCCGTCATGTTTCGCTCGAAATCGTGCCAGCTCCGGCATGCCACAAGCCTACGCCCAGCAAGGGCATCGAACAATAGGCGAAAGTGGCAAATCCTGGGGCGCTGGTTTAGATCGTGCGTTCGGCCGAAAGGACACGGGGGATGCCGGCCAAGTCGTTGGTGACGCCGACATTGGTCCAGGCTGGTCGATCGAGCAGCGGTTGGACGGCGGGAAGGGAATCGTGGCCCAGTTCGACGACGAGGATTCCGCCGGGCTTGAGGCGCGCGGCGGATTGGGTGATGAGATCGGCGTAGAATTCGTAGCCTTCTTCACCGCCGAAGAGCGCGATCGCGGGTTCGTGGTCGTGCACCTCGCATGCAAGTGTTGATGCTTCGCGGCGGCCAATGTAGGGAGGATTGCTTACGATGAGGTCGAAGAGAAGAGCCTGCTGATCAGCGACCGGCAACCCGTGTGCTTCTGGCTTTCGTTGGTTGTACGCGGCGAGCGGTGATTCTGAGGCGGGCAAGCCGCCCAAGAGATTCGATTCAAGGAAGTGGATGCGATCGGCAAAGTGGAGACGCGCGGCATTGCGTTGTGCGACCGCGAGAGCAGCCGAAGAAACGTCGAGCGCATAGATGGACGCGGCAGGAAGTTCCTTGGCCAAGGCGATGGCGATACAGCCAGAGCCAGTGCCTATGTCGGCAATGACCAGGCCTTCGCCGGACATATTCGGCGATTGTTTTACGCGCAAGTCGCGGAGTGCGAGGCGATCGAGAGCTACTTCGATGAGGTGTTCGGTTTCCGGGCGCGGGATCAGGACGTCTCGAGTGACTTCAAACTCGAGGCCCCAGAATTCCTGTTTGCCGGTGAGATGTTGTGTGGGAACGCCTGCGGCGCGGCGTTCAATCCACGAGAAATAGTTTTGCGACTCGGATTCGGTGAGGGCGTCTTCGGGATGCGAGTAGAGCGAGGTGCGTGTGCGGCCTGTGGCATGGAGGAGAAGAAGTTCGGCGGCTAGCGTGTCCGACGGGACATGCGCTGCGCGAAGTTGCGCAATGCCGAGTTTGAGAGCGGTGCGGATGTCCATGCGTTAGAGGATTTAAGGATAACGCAGAGGCAGGGGCGTATGCTCCAGCTTCGCGGAAAATGCGAACGGAGATTGCGCGCTTCGCCTGCCTGCGCAGGCAGGCTCGGGAATGACGGTGCCGCAGGAATTGTGACGACTGACAAATTGGGGCGTTCGATCAGGCGTCGGCAAGTTCTTGTTTCAGGCGTTCGGCTTCGTAGTGGCCGGAAAGTCCGTCCACTAAGGGAGCAAGTTTACCTTCCATGACGTCGGTGAGCTGATGAAGCGTCAGGCCGATGCGGTGATCGGTGACGCGGTTTTGTGGGAAATTGTAGGTGCGGATTTTCTCGGAACGGTCACCGGTCTTGATTTGGCCGCGGCGTTCGGCCCCGAGCGCTGCTTGCTGTTTTTCGAGTTCCATTTCATAGAGACGGGAGCGGAGAACGCGCATGGCTTTCGCGCGATTTTTGATTTGCGATTTCTCGTCCTGCTGCGAAACCACCAGGCCGCTGGGAATGTGCGTGATGCGTACTGCGGAGTAAGTAGTGTTGACGGACTGGCCGCCGGGCCCCGAAGAACAGAAGGTGTCGATGCGCAAATCCTTCGCTTCAATCTTGATATCGATTTCGTCGGCTTCGGGGAGGACAGCGACGGTGGCGGCGGAAGTGTGAATGCGGCCCTGGGTTTCCGTGGCGGGAACGCGTTGCACGCGATGCACGCCGCTTTCATATTTCAGCTTGGAGTAAACCTTGTTTCCTGCAATGGATACCACGATGTCTTTTAGGCCGCCAAGGGAAGACGGCGAACTCTCGAGGACCTCGACTTTCCAGTTTTGTGTTTCCGCGTAGCGCGAGTACATGCGAAAAAGTTCGGCCGCGAAGAGAGCGGCTTCGTCGCCACCAGTACCGGCGCGAATTTCGACGATCACGTTTTTTTCGTCGTTCGGATCTTTCGGCAGCAGCAAGAGTTTCAGTTCGCGTTCGACGATTTCCTTGCGCTCGGTGAGCTGCTTTTCCTCATCGTGCGCCATCTGCTTCATTTCCGGGTCTTCGGCTTCGAGGACCATCTGGTGCGCACCGGCAAGATCTTTTTCGATTTGCTTGAATTCGCGATGTTTGTTGACGATTTCGGCGAGTTCGGAGTGTTGCTTGGCAAGCTTCTGGAAACGCGACGAATCGGAAACGATTTCGGCCGAAGAAAGTTGCTGCGTCATTTCTTCGTAGCGATTGCCAAGCTGATCGAGTTTTTCAGAGAGCGTGAGGACTGCCATTGCTAAATTCCTTTCAATACTTTGTTAGGAGCTCGCGCAAAGTGGCGAGTTTATGGATGATTCGTCGCGAGAATGGAGTAAAGCGACTCCGCGGCGCGATGGTGCGTCGCTACAGGAGGGCCATGCTAATGGAAGGTAGAAAATCTCATAGCGCTATGGCTAGGATATCGCCAACACGGTTTCAACGCAAATCACGATTGCGAGATTGCTGTAAGATGAAGCAACCGCAGATGGCCACCTGAAGGTGGCCACTACAAGGCTTTTGAAATGGCGATTGAAGAAAATCTGGTTGACGAACCGCAGGCGGCGCAGAAGTTGGAGCTCGGGGCGGATGCGGGATTCTTGTGGGATTTTTGGTATCCGGCGGCCAGGAGTGCGGAGATACGGGGGCGGGGGCTGGTTAAGGCGATGTTGCTGGAAGTGCCGCTGGTTCTGGGGCGAACGGATACGGGTGCGGCGTTCGCGATGCGGGATTCTTGTCCGCACCGGGGGATACCTCTTTCCTATGGGCGGTTCGATGGGAAGAACCTGGAGTGCAGCTATCACGGGTGGAAATTCGACGGGTGCAGCGGACAGTGTGTGGAAATTCCGTCGCTGACCAACCAGGACAAGCTGAAGGTGGAACGGATTTTTGCCGGGCATTATCCGTGCGAAGAGCATGATGGGTATGTTTGGGTGTATATGACCGCGGGCGGCCGCAAAGCGACCGACTCTT
>WNGH01019547.1_pt1 | contig 12729 bp, 9 predicted proteins | sample 5400631 | NCBI WGS metagenome assembly WNGH01 (sample SAMN13153373, study PRJNA577476) | soil metagenome | isolation source: 115 cm soil or saprolite under Garry oak tree replicate 1 | place: USA:California | collected 2016-06-15
AGCGTGTTCGCCGTCCCTAAATCGATAGCCAGGTCGCTGGAAAAATAACTGAATACGGATCGCAGATTCATCTTTTGTGATTTCTCGATACAATCTTCCTATACGGCCACTCGAATGGTGTTTTTCGAAAGCTCTTTGGCGCGGTACATCGCAGCATCTGCCTTCTTTATCAATCCCTCCGCCGTGAGGGTATGCTTGGGGCAGTTCGCCACGCCCAGGCTGACTGTGAGGCGGATCGTAATATTCTGGGCGACAAACTCATAGTTTTCTACCTTCTGCCGGATACGCTCCGCAATGACCATCGCCCCGTTCAGAGGCGTTTCAGGCAATACAATAACAAACTCGTCTCCTCCATATCGACCGACTATATCGGTTTCCCTTAGGATCTTCCGAAACACCTGGCCCATCTCGGAAAGCGCTTGGCTGCCAACGACATGCCCAAATCTGTCGTTAATCCGCTTGAACCCGTCGATGTCGATGAAAAGGAGGGACACTTTCTTCTTGTACCGGAGACATCGTTTCACCTCGGCGTCCAGGTATTGCATCAGGTAGCGATAATTGTAAAGTTTGGTGAGGTCGTCCGTGACGGTGAGGCGCTCCGAATTCTCGAACATGGAGACGTTTCGCAACGCCACGGCCAGCGGATGTCCCAACAACTCCACAAGCTCCGCGTCGTCATGAGCGAAACCGACTTGGTCCTCTTTATTGAGCAGTTCGATAGCCCCGATTCTCTCGCTCCCTCGCAAAAGGGGGACGCAGAGGATCGACCGGATAAGGGCGCTTTGCTTATTGAGAGGGGCTTTGACTTCGAAGGAATAGTCGTTATCGAGGTAGGGTCTTCCGCTGCGGATCACACTCTCGATGAGCGCGCTATTGGCATGATGATCGAACAGGTCCATGCCCTTAAGATTCCCAGTGCTGTATGCGCGGCTCAGCGAATCCTCGACTTCGTTATAGTAATAAATCAAACACTCTTCAGCCCGCAACCGTTGCGCAAGCTCTTTGATCAGCAGAGTGAGACTCTGCTTGCGTTCGGTCACGGTCCAGGCGGATTCCACAATGTTGACGAAGCCCTGAAAGAACCGGGTGAGGTCGTCGGCCCGTCTGCGTGCCTTGGCTAATTCCTTCCTGGCGTCCCGGGAGGCGGCAATGCCTTGCAGGAAATGATAAAGGAAAGGGTAGCGCATCGGGAGCGGAACAACCGGCAGGCCGGAGCGCATTTGCTGCGCGACAGGCTCAGAAAGCGAGTTTCGAAAGCCTACGAGCTCCGCTCCCGGAAAGACGTTCGCGAGCTTGCCGGCTGTTTTGGGACCCTCCTCGTCGGAGGGGAAGAAGATCGCCAGAAAGTCGGGCTGGGGCTCCACAGGCTCCCCTAGGACCGTCTCTTCTTGGAAATATTCCAGTGGCCAAGGAAAATCGCCCGGCGCGATGTCGCTGCATAACTGGGGCGGATGATCCCGATACACAACTCCTATCTTTAACGCTTCGGACATATCGCGTGCTCCAGACTTGCAGGAGCGGACTCCGGCATCAAGCCGTGATTGGTTCCTGATACACTCTCTCCTTGCAGCGTGCGTGATTCACGCTTTGCCTTCTATTAGAAACTGCTATTATAGCCAAAGAAGAAAAAAGTAAAACTTTATTTTTCAACATCTTGTTGGAAAGAGACGGGTAATTCATAAAACAACTTCCGCAGCTCTCGGGTCCCGCTCTTGCATGTAAAATCCTTCAGTCACACCCGGGCCCAATAGCCCACTCTTTCATTTATCATTTTTCATTGGTCCTTTTCGTTCGCTACCCGAGCGAGTTGGCCCCAGAGGCGCGGAGACACTGAGAAAATCTAGTCTCTGCGTCTCCGTGTCTCTGTGGCTAAAGATTGGATTTTGAAGAGCTTCTTGAGTCAAGACACGAGCCAGAAATAACAAATGCCAAATGACCGATGACCAAGACAAATGGGAAGGATAGCGCGCTCCTGTCCGGCGAACCGCGCCATGAGTAGCTGAAGCATTACTGGGCGCATTTCTGTCGAGATCCCCCAACACTACGCGACTGTGCTATAATTGCGCTCTTTCTAGGAGGTGGTTGTCGGGATATGCTGGACATGATGCGCCGCAAGAAGCGGCTGAGAGCGGTTCTGTGGTTAGTGATCTTGAGTCTGGCCCTGGGCATGTTGCTGTTTTTTGTTCCGGGGCAGAACAGCGGGATTTCGGGCTTTGACACCTACGCCGCTTCTGTGGACGGGGACCCTATCTCTGTGAAGGAGTTCCTTAACACCTATCGGCGCATACTGGACAATTTCAGCGCGAGGGGAAGGAACGCGCTCGATCCCGAGATCCTCAAGAAAATCGGCCTGGATCGGCAGGCCATCGACGCTCTCATCAACGTCAAGGTCATAAAGTACACCGCAAGACGGCTGGGCCTCTCGGTCGCTCCGGACGAGGTACGGCGCGCCGTTGAGACCCATCCTAACCTGCAGGACCGCGGGGCGTTCATAGGGGTTGAACGCTACAAGGCCCTCCTTGCTGCGAACAATGTTCCGGTTTCCGAGTTCGAAGAGAGCATCGGCCTCGGGCTTCTCGAAAGAAAGATCCGGAACGTCATCAGCGATTCGATGGAAGTGGGCGAGAAGGAGGTGCGCGATGAGTTCCTGCGGGCGAACCAGGAGGCTCAAGTGAACTTTGTCGTCCTCAAGAAGGACGACTTCAGCAAGAAAGTGAAGCCCTCCGACGCCGATCTCAAAGCCTACTTCGAAGCCCACAAGGACAAATACCACATCCGAGAGCAACGCCGGGCGCAGTACTTGCTCTTTCCGCTCGCCGCCCTGGCTCCGACCATATCCGTGACCGAGCAGGAACTGAAGGAGCGCTGGGAACAGGAGCCACAGGAGGAGACGGTGGACGCCAGCCACATCCTCTTTTCCGTGAAGGAGCCGGCGCAGGATGGCGCGGTGAGGGCAAAGGCGGAGGCGGTCCTGAAGCGCGCGAAAGCCGGCGAGGACTTCGCGAAGCTCGCAAAGGAGTTTTCCGAGGATCCAGGCTCCGCGCAGCAGGGTGGAAATCTGGGCGCCTTCGCGCGCGGGCGAATGGTCAAGGAATTTGAGGAGACAGCCTTTACCCTGAAGCCCGGCGAGATCTCCGGCCTCGTCAAGACGCAGTTTGGTTACCACATCATCAAGGTGCTGCGTCACGACATTCCGAACTTTGAGTCAAGCCGCAAGTCCCTGGAGCGGGCCGTTCAGATGGACAGGGCTTCGGAACTGTTGAAGAAGAAAGCGGCGGAAGCCGGGCAACTGGCCGCCAAGCAGAAGGATCTTCAGGAAGTAGGGAAGGAAATCAAGATCCCCTTCGAGGTGCGGGAGACCGGGTTCCTAAGCAAGGATTCGGATCCGTTCCCGAATAACGTTTCTCAGCCTCTGCTGGATGAAATCTTCCGTCTCAAGAACCTCGGGGACGTGGGCAATGCCGTGGAACACCCGTCGGGCCAAGCCATTCCCAAGCTCATGGAAACCAAACTTCCCAAACCCCCGGAATTCACGGAGGCCCGCGATAGAGTGGAAAAAGATTACATCGAAATAAAAACTGCCGAACTGATTCAAGCGGAAGCTCGTCGATTGGTCGAAGAAGCCCGAAAGCTTGGTGGTCTGGACAAAGCGTCAGCGCAGGCCGGGCTCAAAGTTAAGGCGAGTTCCAAATTCAAGCGCAACGACAGCCCCGACCCTGAGATCGGTTCGATGCCGGCCTTCAACAGCGCCGCATTCGAAAGTGAGATAGGATCTATCAGCGAGCCGATCACCCTCGACGGTGGTAACCGCATCACGGTGCTTCAAGTAAAATCGCGCACCGGTTTTGACGAAGCAGAGTATCAGAAACAGAAATCGCAAGTACGGGAGCGGCTGTGGACCGCGTGGAAAGACATCTACTTTCAGGAGTACATTCGTAAGGTGACGGAAGTCCTGGAAAAAGCAGGGAAGATCCGGATCAATCAGAGGGCCATCGACGATGTCATCGGTCATCGCTCCTGAGGCGGCCCCACCGCACAATCCACCGCGAAGGCACGAAGACGCGAAGAATCGCGAAATATTGTTTTCGGTTAGCAGACGATTCCGTGTTAGCTAGTTTCTGGCGCAAAACTCCCGTAATGAGTCAGAAGGGCGTGAAAGAATGTAGCGCCGGCTTCCAGCCGGCAGAAGGTCTGTTGCAAACAAAGAGCTTACCCTCATCCACATGCCGGCAAGATGCCGGCGCTACGATTTCTTCGCGGCTTCTCAGCCCTGCGCGGCGTTTCGCGCCAGAAACTAGCTAGCTGCCCGCGAGGACCTCGAGGGCGCTACCGTACGGCAAGTTCCAGACGCTGAGATCTATCCCCCGCGCGATCCCTCTCATGGACCGAACCAGTTCGCGCGCAATAGCTATCCCTTCCTCTCGCTCTCTTTCAGGTGTTCCCGCCGCCCGCATACGATTGAGGACATGGTCGGGAACAGAGACTCCCGGCACCTCATTGGCCAGGAATTCGGTGTCTCTCGCGGTCGTGAGAAGGCGAATCCCCGCAATCACGGGGACGGGGCAGTGCTGGGTTCGCCGGATGAACGCTTCCAACAGATCGGGGACGAAAATCGGCTCCGTGATCACGAATTCAGCGCCGGCTTCCACTTTTTGTTCCAGGCGGCGTATCTCTTCATCCATGCTCAGAGACAAAGGATTGACGGTCACACCCACGTAGAACCCGGCCGGTTTGCCGATCGGCTTGCCTCCGAGGTCCCTTCCCTGATTCAATCCCCAGGCCAGACGCGTCACTCCGGCGGAATCCACGTCGAATACCGCGGTCGCATCCATGTAATCGCCGACACGAATGGGCTCGCCGTCGGAGAGCAGCAGGTTGCGGATGCCAATCGCGTACGCCCCGAGCAACTCCGATTGCATGGCCAGCAGCCTGCGGTTGCTGCAGGTGTAATGCAGTATAGGCTCCACACCTGCGTCTCTTTCGAGAAGAACCGCCAGAGCGATGGCTCCCATGCGCGCGCTGGCACGCGGGGCTTCGGATATTCGCAGCGTGTCCACACCGGCGTCCTTCAGGTGACGGGCCGCCTCCAGAGCGGATGTGGAATCCACTCCTCGCGGAGGCAGCATCTCGACGACCGTTATGTTCTTTTTTGCGAGAATCAGGCGCCCCAGATGGCTGCGTTCCTCGACCGGAGTAACTTCGACCGGTGCTGTTGGCTCGGCCGCTGGAACGGCAACTATCCTGGAAGCGCCGGACTTTGCGGCCACCACTGCCGCCCGGATCGCCCTGATATGCGCCGGCGTGGTGCCGCAACATCCACCCACGACCCGGACACCGGCTCGAACGAAGCGCTTGGCGTAGCTCGCCATATACTCGGGGGAGGAAAGGTACAGATTTCTCCCTTCAAAGTTTCTCGGTTTCCCCGCGTTGGGTTGCGCTGCGATCTTTCGGGTAACCACGCGCGCCATCCGCTCGATGCTCTCCAGCATCACCTGGGGTCCCACGCCGCAGTTGATACCCACGATGTCCGCTCCCAGCTTCTCCAGGTGCGGGCCGAAAGTTTCGGGCGGGGTTCCGTCCAGGCTGTTACCGTCTTCCTCCAGGGTCAGTTGCGCCATGACCGGGAGGTCGCACAACTCTTTGGCCGCGAGAATGGCGGCCTCGATCTCCCTCAGATCCGTAAAGGTCTCCAGGCAGAGCAGATCCACGCCGCCTTCCACCAGGGCCGCGATTTGCTCGGCGAAAATCCTCCGGGCTTCTTCCACTCCCAGCTTTCCGTAAGGCTCGAGGCGGATTCCGAGAGGCCCGATCGATCCGCCCACATAGGCAGAGCCCTGTGCGACCTCCTGCGCAATTTGGACGCCTGAAATGTTTATATCCCGCACACGGTCCGCCAGCCCGTGAGGCTCGAGCTTGATGCGGTTTGCTCCAAAGGTGTTGGTTTCGAGAATCTCCGCGCCTGCCCACAGATACTCCTGATGGACTTCTCGCACGAGCGACGGGCGGCTGAGGTTGAGCTCGTCGAAGCAGCGGTTGAGGAAGACGCCCTTGGAGTAGAGTTGCGTGCCCATGGCGCCGTCGCATATGACGAAAGCCTTATCCAGGTGCTCCAAAAACGGTTTGAGCATGGCGGAATCTTATCACATCAGAAAGTCGTGGTACGGCAGGGGTGATTGACGATTTACGATTGACGATCGACGATTTTGTGCACCGTCGTCCAACTCAATCGTCAATCGTCATTCGTAAATCGTCAATCACTTCTGCTGGAGGCTAATGGCGTAGCTGCGAAGCTCCTCGACTATCTCGGTCATGCGCAACACCTCGGCAAACAGCTTCTCCATGTAAGACTGGATTGTTCAGTTCGTGCAACAGCGTGCGAAGCCTGGCGCCGTCTTCCAACACGGATTCGCCTCCGGCCTCTTTGCTCTCCTTCAGTGTTGTGATCACCGAGAAGCCGGCGATTTGTTTGTCGGCGCCGATCACAGAGATCACCATCCCTCTCAGCCGCGCTTCGTCGCCGTTGCGGCTTCGATGAACGATCTCGCCTTCCCAGCGGCCGCGCAGGCGCGCGCTCTCGAGAATCCGCGGGATCTCAAAAGCCGACCGGTCCGCCAGGACTGCCGTCACCGGCCGTCCGTAAAGTTCGGAAGGAGCGCACCCGGCGAGTTGCTCCACGTTGGGGGAGGTTAAGGTGACCAGCCCCTCCCGGTTCAGGATCAGGACGTACCAGGAAGACACCATGGCTCATTTATCGTCAAGGTACGGTCACATATTTAGCTCTCCGATCCTGAATGACGAGTGACGAATGGCGAATGACGCGTAAAAAGCGACGAGTGATAGAGCTGGGCCGTAGGCGTTTTGTTCACGCGTCATTCGTCACTGAGTTTCATACGGTGGGGCTCAGGAGCACTTCACGCAGCCGCCGGGCCACGATGCGGTATTCCTTGGGCTGCAGCATCCAGACCGCTACTTCGACGACGGGCTCATCTTCTGCCGAGGGTCGCACCTCAATCCGCGGCTCCCCTTCCTGAAGGCGCCGGGCCACGTCCTTTCGCTTGAGGGGAAGGATCTGAGGATCCCAAACGATGCGCGCATGAGGGGTTTCGTTAGCGATCTCCGGCACAAACATCTCCGCCTTCTTGACGGCGGCCACGGACTTCACGGCGCCCAGAATGGATTCCACTTGCTGCTCCCAATCCTTCCACTGCGCCTTGTGATCGCGCTTCAGATACAGCTCCAAGGCTACCAGAAGCCCTACGATTTCTTCTTTACCCACCTTTGCGGCGCGGCCGACGGAGTCTGAGTGAGGCGACCCGTTGAGGAACGCGGCTTCAATCAGATCTTTGCGGCCGAGCAGCAGTCCGGAGCACTGCGGCCCTTGCAGTCCCTTGCCGCCGCTGAAGCAGACCAGATCGAATCCCATCTTGTTGTACTCGCTGAGGTGGCTCGCGGGAGGCGTATCCGCCGCGGCATCGATCATGCATGGAACACCTGTCTTTCGGGCAACCTCGACGAACTCCGCCCGTTTCACCTGCCCTTTGGGATCCGCAGAATTCAGAAACAACATCAACGCCGTGCGCCCGGAGATGGATTTCTCCATTTCGGCGCGACTCTCGACTTCGACGAGCTTCACGCCGACGGCACGCACCGCGTGGTCGTAGGCAAAGCGATGGGACTTCTGGATGATGACCTCGGTCTTCATCCCCTCGAGATCCGGCAGTCTCCTGATCTTCTCCGTATCCTTCCCCGCAACGCAGGCGGCCGTCCCTAGCGTGAGCGCCGCGGCGGAGCCCGCGGTAACCAGCGCAGCTTCGACGCCCAGTAATTCGGCTATCCGCTTTCCCACAGCAGCCTGCAACTCCGGGATAGAAACGTGACTCTCCCCGGCTTCTTCCATGGCCTTGCGGACTTCCCTTGGCATTACACAGGCGCTGAGGGTCGTGTAGGTGCCGGCCGCATTGATCAACGGACGCACGCCCAGGCGCGCATAGACGCCTCCTGCCGAGCCGTTTCTTCCAGGAGCCGCTTTCAAAAAGCGCGGCCAGGAAACCTGGGCCAGCAGCGAGACAAGACCCGCATCGCGAAGAAAACCTCTCCTGCCTACAAGCGCCTCCTTGTAACTCATGGTTCCCTCCCCCCATGGACCCCTATTGTTAACAACTAAATTGTTTGGTCTTTGACAGAAAAATTCTTTGTGTTTCTTTGCGCCTTCGCGTCTTTGTGGTGAAAAAATCCCTTAATCTCTCACAGCTTCCCGCTTTCTCGAATCCACCGCGTTGTTCTTCTCGATCTTCCTGGGTTCCTTCTCGAGCACTTCCAGGAGACCCTTGATGAGAAGCGGCCAGACCAATGTCGCGTCGGAAAGAACCTCGGCAAAACGCCCCCCTTCTTCGGGAGCAACAAATTTTCCCCAGGAAACGCCTTCGGAGTAGGTGCAGCCGCTCAACCCACCCCAATAATCCGGCTCGGGACAGATTCTCACCCCATACTTGAAACGGGGCGGCGCAAAGTCCGTGCCGACCCGATTGTTAGTGATATCGATATAGGGGCCGGCCTGCTGCGCCCAGTTCCGCGGCACCCCACCTCCTATGGTGAAGATCCCGAGGGTCTTGGCCCTCATGACGTTCTCTGTGTAACTGTTGAGATCCAGATAGGGATTGAAGGCGGGAACGAGCGACATGCACTCCGGCAGATTTGTCTTGGGTTTGTTTTTTCGGCCGTAGCGGCGCCGGTCCCGGAGTCCTGCGCGGATCGCCCAGGTCGAAACGTCCAGCCCCAATTCGGAATCCGTAAAGGCGGGTATATAGACAGGCACGTTTTTCAGGTATGCGCTTTTGAGAACCCCGTCTCCTGGATAATTCTCCGCAAGCGTGCGCCCCAGTTCCCGAGTGAGATACTCCGAATAAAGAACCGCGTCCTTGGGGATTCGCCGAAGGGTCGCGGAGACGACCTGCTCCACGCTGTTTAAATTGGCTTCCATCTCCAGGGTGTCGTGCACGCGGTTGTAGCCCCTTGCATAGAGTTCTGAATCGCTGACCTTCGGATTCACCTTGTAATGCGTGCATCCGATCGACTCGCTGAAGCCGTGGGCCATCAGCGCGCCGGTCGATATGACGCACTGAATCATGCCATGATCGATCATCCGGCAAAGGATAGTACCCATCTTGGCCACGGTCATCGCGCCTGAAAACGTTGCGACGACGTAGCAATCCGGGTCCAGAACCATCTCTTTCATCACATCGAAGGCTTCGCCAAGGCGCCTGCCCCCGAACGAAGTGCGTCCCATCGCCTGCAGCAGGTCGGAAAATGAGTGGATCTCGTCAGGGTTCAACGAGACGACGGGGATGAGACCGTCCTGTCTTCCATCATGGTACTCTCTCGGCATCATCTATCCTGGAGTCAGGTTCCGTCCAGACGCAAGCTTTGATTCTATAGGTGGGGGCGATATGTTGCCAAGTCTGAACCCACGTCACGCACGCCACGCGAGTTGCAAAGTTCTTTGCGATTCTTCGCGTCTTCGCGGTGAATGCGGCGCAGGGTTTTTTCACCCCAAAGACGCGAAAGCCCAAAAAATCGCCAATTTGAAAGGGGGCGTCGGCGGGATCAGATTGAGGAACCGACACTCTGAACTTTCATCACGGACAGCACCGAGGCAACCGCCTGCTCCGGCGAGATGTGGTCTGTATTCAGAAGGAGATCGTAATGACTGGGGTCATCGGTATCCTGTCTGAAATGATGACGGATGTAGTTTTTGCGTTCCAGATCGAGGTGACGCATTTGCTGGCGGGCTTCGTTCGGCGTCACATGCCAGCGCAAACAGAGGCGCTCGACGCGGACATCCGGCGAGGCCATAACACGAATGTGCAGGCCGGGGTGTCCTTTTAGAACGAAGTTCGCGCCACGGCCGATGAAAATCGCTCTCCCTCGTGTTCCTAAAGATACCAGCGTCTTATACAAAGCCTCGTGATAGTCGTCCGCGCCGAACGTTCCACCCTCGATCATGCCGAGCAGGCGCTGGACGGTGTCGTGAATCAGGTTCTGATCTTTCTCATCAAACAGCTGCACGAGATTCTGTCGAACGTGACTGTTTTGGGCTATGTAATCCACAATTTCCCGGGCAGATCCGGACAGTTCGCCGGATTTAATGGGTTGCATAGAGAGCCTCCGCGTAGCTGTCAAATGGTGTTGTCATAGTAACACTCTCCCCCTGCAATCGCAATTTTCCGGGAGATTTCGACACCCACAGCCTCACCACGGAGACACAGAGGACACTGAGGTTTCACGGAGGCCCCCTGTTTCCTCAGTGAATCTCCGTGTCCTCTGTGGTCGTAAAAATGTAGCGCCGGCTTCCAGCCGGCAAACGGTCCTGCTGACGCAAAAAGAGTTATCCAGGCTGACATGCCGGCGAGACGCCGGCTCTACGATTTTTTCTCGAACTCTGTGTCTCCGTGGTCAAAGGGAGGACGCTTGCAACCCCCACGGTCGTGGATTGTGGTAAGGTGGCGTCCCATGGAACGCACCTTTGTCATTCTGGGGGCGCTGTCCGGTTTCGTTGGAGTGGCTGCCGGCGCTTTCGGGGCGCACGGGCTGAGACAACGCGTGTCTCCAGACATGCTGGCCGTCTTTGAGACCGGGGCTCGATATCAGATGTACCACGCCGTCGCCTTGCTGGCTGTTGCGTGGGCGGGCACGCGCTGGCCCGGTCCAGCCATGCAATTTGCGGGCTGGGCGTTCGTCGCAGGGACGCTGTTGTTTTCGGGCAGCCTGTATCTTCTATCTCTCACGGGCGCGCGCTGGCTTGGAGCCATCACGCCGGTGGGAGGCGTCGCGTTTCTGGCAGGCTGGCTCGGGCTGGCGTGGGGTGCCTGGAAGCACGGGATTTCATAATTCCCACGCGAGGAGAATGATGGATCGCGAACAGGCAATACAAAGGTTCGGCCAGCGGATACAGCGCTGTTCCGGCTGTTTCGTTGCATTTTATTTGAAGGATATGTGGCTGGCAGCAGACGGATCTTTTTACTGCGGCAATTGCAAGGATGACACCATGTTCCATTTCGACGAGTTCTCCCGGAAGATCGACATCTCCCGCCTGCCCGGCGACGCCTAGCTTCGCCAGCTGGGAAGGATTCGACTTCTTCGTGTCTTCGCGTTTTCGTGGTGAGGCTGCGTCCAATCCACCACGAAGACACGAAGACATAAAGAATCGCGAAGCGGTTATGGGTGGAGTCGAATCTCAGTCGGGAAGCGCAAAGGCTACAATTTCGTCGTGAGGCGCGCTGCCATCGATGTTGTGGCCGTTTGCCGAGATCACGACGAACTGTTTGCCCTTGGGCGATCGGTAAGTCATCGGCGTGGAACGCGCGCTGGCCGGGAGCGCTCCCTTCCAAAGCTCCTTGCCCGTTGCAGTGTCGAAGGCGCGGAGATAAGGGTCGAGCGCGGCGCCGATGAAAATGAGACCACTGGCTGTCGTGATTGGGCCGCCCAGATTGATGGAACCCCACTCGGCCGCGTTTGGATGACCCGAGAGCCAGGGAATGACTCCCAGCGGGACCTCCCAAGCGATCTTACCCGTGGCGGTGTCCACGGCGGAGAGCGCACCCCAAGGCGGTGCGTTGCAGGGACGGCGCTCCGCCGTCAGGAGGAACTGGCGTGACACGCCGAACGGCGTGCCGTGCTGCGGGGCGAACTCGACGCCGAGGCGGTCCTTTCGTTGCGATTCAGACTGAAACTGTGCTCGCGGGATGAGCTGGATCACAGCAGCCAAGCGGTTTGTCGGCACGATCAGGTATCCGTGCCCGGGATCCCATGCCGCACCGCCCCAAGCCATGCCGCCGATGTTTCCCGGAAAGACAATCGAGCCTTCAACACTGGGCGGCGTAAAAATCCCCTCGGAGCGCAGGGAGCGGATGCGCTCGCGACACCAGTTCCGGTCGGCATCGTTCAGACCCCAGGCGTCCTGCTCGCCCAGTTTCTCAGGGACGAGCGGCGGAGGAAGGACTGGGAACGGTTGTGTCGGAAATGCCTTTTCGCCATCGGCAGTGCTCGCCGGCACGGGCCGCTCCTCCACGGGGAAAAGGGGTTCGCCGGTCTCGCGATGCACCAGGAAGAGGTGCCCTGTCTTGGAGCCGATAGCCACGGCCGCAATGTTGAGGCCTTCACGCTTGAGCGTGAAAAGCACCGGTTGCGAGGCAACGTCGTAATCCCAAAGGTCGTGGTGCACGGTTTGAAAACTCCAGACGACCTTTCCTGTTTTTCCGTCCAGGGCCGTTACACAATTGGCATATCGGTTATCGCCCGGCCGCCGGCCGCCGTAGTAGTCGGGGCTGGCGCTGCCGGTCGGCACGAAAACCAGGTTGCGGTCTTCATCTACCGAAAGCATGGACCAAGCGTTCGCGGCGCCTGCGTCCAGCTCGGCAGGCAGCGGTTGCCACGACCAGCGAAGCTTTCCCGTGCGAGCATCGAACGCGCGCACTTCGCCGCTGGGCATGGTCGTGCGGTTGTTGTCCATGATCGCGGACCCCATGATGACCAGGCCGCCCAGAACGGCGGGCGGCGACGTCGTCTCATACTCATCCTTCCCCTTCGGCGGACGGCGCAGCCCCTGGCGCAAATCGACCATTCCATTTTCTCCGAAGTCGCCGCAGACTTTGCCGGTGCGCGCGTCGAGAGCAAAAAGCCGGGCGTCGATGGGCGAAACGAAGATGCGGCGGCGGCAAGGTTGGCCGGATT
>WNGH01008944.1_pt1 | contig 12727 bp, 10 predicted proteins | sample 5400631 | NCBI WGS metagenome assembly WNGH01 (sample SAMN13153373, study PRJNA577476) | soil metagenome | isolation source: 115 cm soil or saprolite under Garry oak tree replicate 1 | place: USA:California | collected 2016-06-15
ATATCCAGGAGGTACGGGCGCGCGACGCGCGTGTGATTGTGGTGGCCACTGAGGGTGATGAGGCGATCAAGCAGCATGCCGATGATGTGCTATATGTGCCTGCTACGCTGGAGGTGTTTAGCCCGCTGCTGGCGAGTATTCCTTTGCAATTGTTCGCGTATCACGCGGCTGTGGCACGCGGGTGTAATGTGGATCAGCCGAGGAATCTGGCAAAGTCGGTGACGGTGGAGTAGGGAGGGGATGGAGCAAAATTAATTTGTAGAAGATAAATAAAGTTGTTCCCTGGTAAATAAAGTTGTTCTCCGGTAAATAAAGTTGTTCCGTTGCCGGAGACGAAGTGAGAAACATAAAGCACTTTGTACATGCTTTGTGTTTCTCATTTTTGATTCAACAAGCCAATTGAGTTCTTGCTTATCTCGTTACTTCGAGAGCAATCCAACTGCCCATGAAGAAAAAAGTTGTGGACTGACAGAATAAAGTTGCGGACTACAATTATGTCGTCCTCTGAATAGTTTATTCATAGGACAACATGGTACGCTTACCGATAAGTACGGATAAGTACAGAATCGAATGGATGCCGGGTCATGTACTGATCGAAACGATTACCTTTGAAGAACACGATGGCAGGACCAAGATAACGGACACAGCTCACTTTCAGACAATTGAAGATCTCGACGGGATGCTTCAGTCGGGTATGGAGGAAGGAGCAACCAAAACCATGGATAGACTTGCAGAGCTTGTAGAAAAGAGCAAGGAGAAGTACATGAATCCATCTGAGCGTATCGACAAACAAATCGCAGAACTTGCCGACTGGCGCGGCCAAATGTTCGCCCGACTGCGCAAACTTATCCTCGAGGCCGACCCCGACATCACTGAGGAATGGAAGTGGGATACCGCGGTATGGTCTCACCAGGGACTTGTTTGTGCTGTCGGCACGTTCAAGAAAACAGTAAAAATGAACTTTTTTCAAGGCGCTTCCCTGGAAGATCCGCATACACTCTTCAATGCCGGCCTTGATGCGAAAAAAATGCGATCGATAGATTTCCGTGAGGGCGACACAGTTGATGAAGCTGCTTTGAAAGAACTCATTCGTGCTGCCGTAGTTCACAATGTTGGATGAAAAACACGATGACACAACAGAAAAGTGACCTCCCCATTGAGCTAGCCAAGCCTGCACAACGGGCGCTCTATGAAGCTGGCTACCTGCGACTCGAGCAGTTAACCAAAGTCAGCGAAACAGAGCTCAAGCAGCTCCATGGCATCGGGCCAAATACTATCAAGCAGCTCCGCCGCGCCCTCGAGGCTCTCGGCCTGTCGTTTGCCGACGGGAAGACCAGGAAAGAACGAGGGTGATAGAGTTGTGTTGCAAAAATCTGAGAGGAATGCCGGGAGCGTAAAATCTCACTTTCCTGTTCAGCTTAGACAGCCACTCCAAACAGGCTAGAAGTGAATGTCACCTGTTTCATGCTGTCCCCTTTTTCTACGCCATGTATCTGCTCTTTCCTAAGCAGGTTCATCGCTTCATATCCTTCCAGGGTTCGCTACGCGGTATCGAACGAAAAGAAGCCCATCCCTAGCTTGACGAGTCGTTTAATGAAGCGATGGTCGCGGCATCGACGAGCTTGTTGAGGTACTTACTCTGCCGCAGTTCGCAAGGGCTTGGCAGAATCCCTTCCGCTTTCAATTCCTTGAAAGCTTTTGGATAGGCCGCGTTTTTATCACGGTGATGACGCGAGGAGTGCTGGTATGAGTCGCAGCAAGCGCTTTCGAGAAGAAGCGTTTGGTTGCTTGAGCACTTCCTGGTGGGACTGAGCAGAAATTTTAGGGTGTTTGCACGAGAATCGACTGCGCGATAGAGGTACATCCACTTCTTTTTCACTTTGATATAGGTCTCATCGACGCGCCACGAGTCGTTCGTCGCGTTGAGATGAGGTCGGCAGCGCTTCTCTCATTCTGGTGCATAGTGCTGCACCCAAGGGTAGATCGTCGTGTAATCGATGTACAAGCCACGCTCCTGCATCATTTCCTCGAGGTCCCGATAACTCAGCTCATAGCGCAGGTACCACCTCACGCACAGGAGAATGATGTCTGCATGGAAATGACGCCATTTGAAAGGATTCTGACTCTGACTGCTCATGAAAATGAGTCTCTTTCGCCCTTTTTCGCCTACTCTAGCAGATCAGTTTTCTTTCTGCAACACAGCCATATACGTGTTATAGTATTTGTGTTATAGTAGTGTTAGAATATCCCTGATGAGAAACAAGGCCTCCCTGGGAGAAAGATCGTCGTGTACAGTTCGTTTCTTCTGACTAGTATATACAGGATGGAGGGTTCTATCTAATGGCCTCACCTACTCCTCCTGACGGGAACCCCTGGTTCCCCAATGAAATTGACCTGAGTGATATCTTTATAGGTCGAGAACAACAACTTGATCAGTTTCGCTTTTACCTGGAACGCTGGCTGCGACTGCCAACTACTGCATCGATTCCCGACCTCAAAACTGCTCCTTCACCAATCGACAAGATACAGGGATTTGTGACACTGCTTCACGGTCGAGGAGGTTTCGGTAAAAGTACGCTCCTCAAACGTTACCGCGAACTTGTCCTTGAATTCAGCGTTGACATTCAAGTGAGCAATCTTATCAACTGGGAGTTTGCTGCGCTGGAGCGGCGTGCACTGTTTAACCCTGCACAAGGAGAAGCCATCGATGCCTACCAATATTTCGGTTTCATGCGTGACCAGCTTGCATTGGCATTAGGCAGATCACGGGCCGATTTTAAAGAGTATCAGGTGGCAGTCAGGACCGTCGACAACGCAAAAAAGCAAGCTCAAGGCGTCTTAAAAGTGTTGCAGCAAGACGAACGCTATGCCTGGTTACGCTCTCTCCCAGGAAACGTCATACTCGCACTCATACAGAGTGTTCCCGTTGTCGGGAATTTGCCTCTGCTCAAGAATGATACTATCACCAAGGCTATCAGTGATGCAAGTAATATGGGTGTCTCTATCGGTGTCGAGCAGATTACACAGGTGTGGACGCGATTACATGAGCAACTTGGCGACAACCTCAGCGACTACCTCGATGCCCCCTGGCGCTTAGGCAGGGCAATTGGGCATAACCTCGCACAGTTTGCGCGCAGGCGTCCCATCCTCATGTTCTTTGATACTTATGAGGAAATAGATGAGGGCGATAAGCTACTACAGATGATCATGGGAGCAGCAGGAGGACGGGTTGGGTGGGTGATAGCTGGACGAGATAACCTCTGGGCTGGCGCAGGACAACGTCTTCGGAGCCTGGAACAGGAGTATGGCTATAAGGACATTGTTCTGCCCGACAGGCGTATGGTTATTGATTTTAGTGCTGATGGAGTCGGTGACTTCACCTCAAGCGATATAGAGGAGTACTTTACACAGCTCAGTCGCAAGGCTCTTCAGTCAGGGTTACCAGCCATCACCGAGAAGGATGCCATCCATATTCGCGATGTCACTGGAGGTGTTCCACTTGCCGTCAATATTGCCGCAGGGCTGTATCTAGAGAGTCAGGACCTGACGCTTATCACAGAGAGTCTGGATGGCAAACGAGAGATCGTCGACCAGATGGTGGAGCGCTACCTTCTGCATACCCGCACCAACCCTGCCGACCGCTCTCGCCTCTATGGTCTGGCTTTACTCAGGAGACCTGATGAGCAACGTGCCCTTGCCGCCGCACTCGATGTTACAGAAAACTTTGACGCCGAATTGGCTCGACTGCATCGTCGCTATGGTTTCATCTTCACCAAGCAGGAACAACCAGCGCTGCATCAAGAGGTGCGGTACTTTCTGCGCCTCTGGCTGCTCCGGCATCGCACCAGCCGTCCAGAGATCATGCGAGTCATCTCGCGTCTGCAAGAAACCCTTTTCACCTCCTTCCAGGAACTCGAAGCACATCGCCACTATACGAGTTTGAGCCAACGCCTAGAAGATGAGCAATGGATTGCGCTGTACCTTGATCTAACCGAGCTGCAGTTCTGGCTGGATCCTGCTGAAGGAGTTGCCTATGTGCTGCCCTTCATGTTTGCGGCAAGCGTGTATCAGCGAGAGGCAAACCGTGTAGCAAGAACCATCGGGGAGTTCTTTCAAGCAACGCTGGTTCAACCTTATCGCAAGCAGTGGGACTGGGTCAATCAAAGCCTCGTTTACAGCACAAGTCGCAACCCGTTGCAAGAAGAACTCTCTGGTTTAAAAGATGTGGTGCGATTGGCCAGTCAAAACAAGATTGCCTTCTTTCCACCCATGCCACTGTTCCAAGAGGAGTTAGAAGCCGCTGTCTGGTGGAGGTTAGGTGAGGCTTACCGCGGGAAGAGCCCCAAAGAGTGCGTATATTGGTATGAAAAGGCCTTGGGCCGATTACCACATCGAGAGGACCTGCGTGAAGCGCTCGCGGAGGCGAAGTTGGATAGAGAGCACACAGCAAACGAGGAGGAGGCTGATGAAGAAGACGTTCTTCAGAAAACAGCACCTACAGTCCCAAAGGGAACATCTGATCTGTATGATGACGGTGCTAGTGATTCAACAACCAGTCATTCACAGAGGACAATAGCGGAGCTTGACCAGGCTCTGGAACGTGATCCGAAATCGGTGCATGCCTATGCCAAACGAGGGGAAGCCTATCTACTCTTGAGAGAATATCAACGCGCCATCACAGACTTCGATCGCGCACTTGACCTCGCCCAACAGGATGCGTCACTCTACGCCAAACGAGGAGAAGCCTATCTACTCTTGAAAGAGTATCGCCGAGCCATCACAGACTTTGATTGTGCTCTTGAACTCGACAGGCAGGATGCGTCACTCTACGCCAAACGAGGAGAAGCCTATCTGCTCTTGAAAGAGTATCGCCGAGCCATAACAGACTTTGATCGTGCTCTTGAACTTGAACCGGGCAATGAAGCAATTTGTACGAAACGGAATGAAGCCTCCTCTGGGCTGATATGGTCTGAGCGGCACGTTCAACGAGAATTGCCTAGACCTGTTCGGCCAGGTTCAATGTCACGCCGTAATGTCCTAGTGAGCTTGATAGGTTTAGGGTTGGTCACCGGTGGCGGTATTACCTGGCTGGTACTCACTCGAAGACCACAAGTACCTCATCATCCTACCCCTACTCTCTCACCATTGGGAACTACTCTCTACACCTATCGCGGTCATACTGATACGGTGTTTACTGTAGCTTGGTCGCCCGATGGTAAGCGCATCGCGTCGGGGAGCAACGACGCAACGGTGCAGGTCTGGGATGATACTACAGGGAAAAACGTCTTGAAATATCTCCGTCATTCTTCTACCAATGGAGTGTTCAGTGTGGCATGGTCACCCAATGGTGAGCGGATTGCCTCAGGCAGTCGAGATGAGACAGTGCAGGTTTGGGATGCTACTACAGCACATCGTATCTACACCTACCAAGGGCATTCTAATTCAGTACTTGCCGTAGCATGGTCATCTGACGGCAAAGACATTGCCTCGGGAAGTTTGGATCACACCGTTCAGGTTTGGGATGCTACTACAGCACATCGTATCTACACCTATCATAAACATACTGATGCGGTAGCAGGTATAGCATGGTCACCTATTGGCAAGCGAATTGCCTCAGGAAGCTACGATAGTACAGTGCAGGTTTGGGATGCTCTGACTGGAGAGCATATCTACACTTATCGTGGTCATACGGATGTAGTAGAAGCGGTAGCGTGGTCACCCGATGGCAAGCACATTGCCTCAGGGAGTGATGATAACACAGTGGAGGTTTGGGATGCGAGCACTGGGCGTACTCTCCTCACCTATAAAAACCATACTGACAATGTACTCTCAATAGCGTGGTCGCCGGATGGCAAGCGTATCGCTTCCGGTAGTCGAGATAAAACAGTACGGATATGGGATGCCATAAGAGGAAGCGATATCTATACCTATAGCAAACATACAGACTGGGTATGGGCTGTAGCGTGGTCGCCCGATGGCAAGCGCATCGCTTCCGGTAGTCGAGATAAAACAGTACAGGTCTGGAAAGCAATCTAATCTGGATAGCAAATTACCGTTTTCGTTTGCCGAGATGGTTGGCAAACAATCATCGAAAGACAATTTCTCCTCTAGTTGTAGAAATTGATCACTAGAAAGCAGGATCCCATGCTTACAGATAAAGCGTTCGCTGCCAAATTTAAGTATACATTTACTACATCGCTATGCATTCTTGCAACGGCACTCGCTCTTATTTTGTCAGCATGTTCGCCCATCCCGCTGTCGGCTTCACCTACGCCTACGCCTTCCAATTCACAGCAGTCAGGCAACTTTCCTATTGCGGCCCTTCAAGGCTATCAAGTCTCATTATTCGCTTCCAGCACCTCATCCTACTCACATCCTGATGCAGTGGATTGGGATGGTAATCACATCTTTATCGATTACCTGAACAACACTGCGACAGATGGGACTGATCACGGGACCAGCACTATTGTTGAGTATACAATAGATGGGAAAGTTGTGAAAACCTTTAGTGTGCCTGGTCACAGCGATGGAATGCGCGTTGATCCGTCCACGCATCTACTTTGGGCAGTATCTAATGAAGACGCCAACCCAACTATGGTAACAATCGACCCAGGTAGTGGTTCAGTAACGCCTTACACATTCCCCCCCGCACCTCATGGTGGTGGATATGATGATCTATATTTCCTCAACGGAATGACATTCATCACCGCATCAAATCCAACTCTGAATAACAATGGAGTTAATGTGTTTCCAGCAATAGACAAAATCACGCTGAGCGGCGGACAAGCAGTACTAACACCTGTATTGATGGGCAACTCAACCGCTGTTGATACCACATCTAACACTACAATAACACTCAATGAAACAGATCCCGACTCATTATCAGCAGATACAAACGGTGACCTCATTATGGTGAATGCGGGAGATGCCGACATAGTTTACTTGCACAATCCAGGTACTGCCCAACAGAAAGTAACTTATACACAAGTGGGAGCGAGCATAGATGATATTGTCTGGGTAACATCCCCACAAGGTCGTTTACTCGTTGTTGATCGCGCAACTGGTAAAACGTATTGGATACGTACCCCTTTCAACGTTGGTACAGTGTATACTGAGACATATTATAATACCGGAGTGACAAGTGTAGTTGGGCAGCTCGATCCAGGTACCGGCAATATCTCACCAATAGCAATTGGTTTTACCGATCCAACCGGTCTCCTTTTCGTGCCTCTTAGATAGAGCTTATAAAAATAATAGGGTATGAGCCTTTTGCGCATTGGCGCAACTCAAGTGAGACTCACCCCGTTCGCGCCAGCGGCCCGTCGCGTTGACAGCGAAGCCGCTCGCCGACGCTCACGACCAATTGTCTGCCTTTGCTGGCTACTTGGATCATCCGTTCTGAAACTTGAGCTTTAGACGATATGACTTGGCTCTTCAATTCTACTTCTCTTTAACAGGTGATGTTGGTTGACTGCAGAATATCTCAATGGCGTTTGCTCTATGCCCTTATTGAAGGGACAACTTAATTCCATAACTCGGAGCGTTTTCATAAGACAATGTGGACCAAAGGCAGGGTTTATTGACTGAAGTTTGAGTGTGGGATTATCAACTTCGAGGCACATCTTAATTCCACAAGGGAGGACAACTTAATTCCGCGTCTACATAAGGTGTAGGCGTCAAATAAAGTCTTACAATTTAAATAAAGTTTTACACTGAAAAGGCTGGCGATCACCAATCCATCTTTGGTGGTCGTCAGATGTATATTGTTCATAAAGAGCAATAACTAGATTTTTGCTCTCTGTGCGAAGGTGTATACATGGAATTAAGTTGTCCCTTTCGAAGAAGATTTAGAGACTATTAAGGGTTAACAGTCTCGAAAAGTCCTTTATATCTATGTGCCAAAGCTCATCCATCTTGGTCGTAGCATGAAGGACTTTTTGTTCATGAAGAATAAAGTTGCGGACTGAAAATCCCTGAGCTGGCTACTTGGGACATCCGTTCTCAGAAAACCACTAATTTTTCGGACGGATGTCCCAAGTAGCCAGCTCAGGTACAATATGTATATAAGTTTAAGAGTTTTATGTCTTTACATTCACGAATAATTAGGAGGGTCTATGAGTTCAAATATAAAAGAGGTACAAGCCTTATTACTCTGTGACATGACTCCATTAGAAGAGGTGCTAATAGACGATTTAGAACGAGTCTTAATGGCTTCGCTTCCCGCCGATTCGTATTTTGAATCATGTGATGTTATGGCTCGACATGATTGGAGTGCTTTACCCTGGTTAGAAATAGTTTTTGTTTTCGCTTGGACTGCACCCATGTGACCACACCACCGTCAAAGTCAACATCTGCGGAACAATGCTGTATACTACAGTAGAGTGAGAACAAGGAGATGCAACATGCGAGGCAGACCACACAACCGAGAATTGAAGTTGACCATTGTTCGCCAACTGGCAAGCGGCGAGAAGCGACCAGCGCAGGTGTGTCGAGAGCACAATCTAGCTCCCAGTCTAGTCGCGCGCTGGAGACAGGAATATGAGATACGAGGGGAGGCGGCGTTTGCGCCACTTGAGCCAACTCCGACCCAAGCGCTTGAGGCGAAAGTCGCCGAATTAGAACGGTTTTGTGGGCAGTTAGCGGTGGAGAACGCTGTGTTAAAAAAAGCGTTGCAGCAACTTCCGTCGCGCAACGGCACGCGGTGATTAGCCAAGTGAAGCAGGAGAAGCCGCAGCTGTCCATCCGTCAATTATGTGAGACGCTCGAGGTGAATCGGCGCTGGTATTATGCCAGGCTGGCACAGGGTGAGACTGCCGGTCCCGATGTGGAGCTACGTGATGCGATTGAGCAGATCATCCTAGAGTTTGCAGGCTATGGCTATCGGCGCGTCACCCACGCACTGGTGCGAGCTGGCTGGAGTGTGAATCACAAGCGGGTACTACGCATCATGCGCGAAGAGTCGCTGCTGTGCCACTTGAAGCGCCAGTTTGTGCCGACGACGGATTCGCATCATCCCTTTCAGGTCTATCCCAATTTGGTGAAAGGCTTAGAAGTGGATGCGCCCGATGTGGTGTGGGTGGCCGATATCACCTACATTCGCGAGGCTCCGCAGCTTTGTGTACCTGGCGACTTTGCTCGACGCCTATTCACGCAAATGCGTCGGATGGAACCTGTCCAAGCGCATCGATACGCAACTGGCGCTGGGAGCTTTGGAAAAAGCCCTGGCGACTCGCGATGTGAGACCAGGACTCATTCACCATTCCGATCGTGGGGTGCAGTATGCCAGTACCGCCTATGTCGAGCGATTGCTGAGCGTGCAAGCCAAGATCAGTATGTCAGCGGTGGGTAATCCTTACGACAATGCCAAGGCCGAGAGCTTTTTCAAGACCTTAAAACAAGAGGAGGTGTACCTCAAACAGTACCAGACCTTTGAGGAGGCAGAATCCAACATTGGACAGTTTATTGAGGATGTGTATAATACAAAGAGCCATAACAACCTACACCGTAAATGTCGACTGTTACCCAACAAAGAGGTGAATAACCTTACAAATTGACCCACACAGAAGCCCTGACCTATAATCTATCACAAAATAGCTCTTAATGTTAGCTTAAACATGCTTTCAGCCTTGCTTTCACCATCTCAAATTGACAGCTAGACCGATGTACTACAATGAACTTCTGTGCACACATATGACCAAAAATGTGAGATAATATCAGGTAACAAGCTCAATGAAGAGTCTCACACCCCCTTGGAAGGACACTCAAAATGAACGAAAAAGGCACTCCGCCAAAAACCATGTTTGAAAAGATCTGGGACGCTCACATTGTACGTGAAGTGCCAGGCGAGTCCACCATTCTCTATATTGATCGCCACCTGGTGCATGAAGCCACCTCAGCGCAGGCATTTGCGGGCTTGCGTCTCGCTGGCATCCAGGTGCGTCGACCCACTGCCACGATCGCCGTAGTTGATCATATGATACCAACGGCAGTAGGACGCAAGATGCTGGATGTCGTCGATCAAGAGAGTACGCTATGTATTACGACAATGGAGCAGAATGCCAGAGATTTCCAGCTGACCCTCTTCGATATGAATGATGAACGCCAGGGAATTGTACATATTATCGGGCCGGAACAGGGCATTAGCCTGCCTGGAATGACGATTGTCTGTGGCGATTCGCACACTTCTACCCATGGCGCCCTGGGAGCGTTGGCTATCGGCATCGGTACCAGCGAAGTCGAGCATGTCCTGGCGACACAATGCCTCTTACAGCAGCGCCCCAAAACGATGAATATACACGTTGAGGGTACCCTTGCTCCAGGCGTCACTGCCAAAGACCTGGCTCTTGCCATCATCGGTAAACTTGGTACAGGGGTTGGCAATGGCCATGTCATCGAGTTCAGCGGCTCAACTATCCGCAATCTCTCGATGGAGGGACGCATGACCCTCTGTAATATGGCGATTGAGGCGGGCGCTCGCGCAGGCATGGTCGCGCCCGACGAAACCACCTTTGCCTATATCAAAGGACGCCCTTACGCTCCTAAGGGAGAGTTATTTGAACAGGCTGTAGCCGCGTGGCAGCAACTGGCCAGCGACCCCGGTGCCCATTTCGACGCGGTGCATGAAATAAAAGTCGACGGGCTTGGTCCCCAGGTAACCTGGGGCACAAATCCCGGCATGGTTGCCGATGTTACCGGCTATGTGCCCGACCCCACAGCCCAAAAAGAGCCGTTAGAGCGCCAGGCCTACGAACGGGCGTTAAAGTATATGGGACTCCACGCGGATCAGAAGATCACAGAGATTCCCTTAGACATCGTCTTTATCGGGTCCTGTACCAATTCTCGCCTGGAAGACCTGCGCATGGCGGCTCAGTACGTCAAAGGCAAACATGTTGCTCCTACAGTACGAGCAATGGTAGTGCCAGGTTCGATGCGAGTGCGGCGCATGGCCGAAGAAGAGGGCCTTGCCGACATTTTCCAGGCAGCAGGTTTTGAGTGGCGCGAGTCCGGGTGCAGTATGTGTATTGCCATGAATGGAGATACCCTCAAAGAAGGAGAGCGCTGTGCTTCAACGAGCAATCGCAACTTTGAGGGGCGCCAGGGACGCGGTGGACGCACCCATCTGGTCAGCCCCGCAATGGCAGCCGCAGCCGCAGTCGCCGGTCACTTCGTCGATATCAGGGAGATGTAAGGGCAATCGAAGTCGAGTATAGTAGGGGCGACCCTTGGGTCGCCCAATAGGCATCAACTGAATACACAGGTCCAGGTTCCAGAGGGCGAGGGCGGCCCCTTCTTGTCACCCTGAGCGCAGCGAAGGGTCTGTCAGAAGGGGCGTCGAGATGCTTCGCTGCACTCAGCAGGACAGGGTTGCCTTGTCACCCTGAGCCGCAGCGAAGGGTCTGTCAGAAGGGGCGTCGAGATGCTTCGCTGCGCTCAGCATGACAGGGGTTCCTTGTCACCCTGAGCCGCAGCGAAGGGTCGGTCAACCTGTGCGGGCCTTCACCGAAAGGAGTTTAATAGATTGGAACCATTTACAACACTGACCGGGCTGGTGGTCCCGTTGGATCGTATCAACGTCAACACCGATGAAATCACTCCGGCTCGCTTTCTCAAAACGATTCGTCGCACCGGCTTTGGCCCGGTACTCTTCGCAAACTGGCGGTACCTCGACTATGCCACGCAACATCCTGACCCTGATTTTGTGCTCAACCGGCCGCGCTACCAGGGCGCAACGATTTTGTTGGCGGGCGATAACTTCGGTTGTGGCTCATCGCGAGAACATGCTCCCTGGGCCATCCGACAATATGGCTTGCGCTGCATCATAGCTCCCAGTTTTGCTGACATCTTCTATAACAATTGCTTCAACAACGGCATTTTGCCCGTGACCCTCGATGAGGCCACTGTACGTGAACTCTTCACAGAAGTTGAGGCCACAGAGGGCTACACTCTCACTGTTGATCTCGCGGAACAAACAGTAACCACACCCAATCAGCAAACACTGCACTTTGACATCGACAATTTCAGAAAAAACGCGCTGCTCCAGGGGTTGGACAACGTCGGCTGGACGCTCTCCCATAGCGACGAATTTGCCGCCTACGAAGCTCGTCGCAAACAAGAAGCGCCCTGGATTTTTGCCCGCTAAACACAGAATCTTTCCGAAAATTGATCATCAAGGAGACTGAAGTGGCGATACAAAAAATTGACCCTTTTCTTGTTGGGAAAGTTCCCTATCATCAAATCCTCGATGTCGAGGGCAAGCTTGTGGGGAAAATGCCCGACCTGAGCGCGGAGCGCCTGCTCTCGCTTTACCGCTATATGCAGCTGGGCCGCGCATTTTCAAGTAAAATAATCTCCTTGCAGCGGCAGGGCCGTGCCACTACCTTTGGTTCGTTAGAGGGCCAGGAGGCGACGGCTGTCGGGCTGGCGGCCCCATTGCAGCCGCAGGACTGGCTGGCTACCTCGTATCGCGAAATCGCCTCCCTGGTGGTCAGGGGACTTCCTCTTCCCACACTCGTCTATTCCTTTCGTGGTTTTACCCCCGAACACTATCCAGGGGAGACACACTGCCTGCCGTATCAGATCGTCATTGGGACGCAAATGTTGCACGCTGTTGGCCTGGCAATGGCCGCGAAAATCTCAGGTGATAACGCGGTTGCGGTGGGAGTCTGTGGAGATGGCGCAACCTCGGAGGGAGATTTCAACGAAGCTCTGAATTTCGCGGGCGTCTTTC
>WNGH01022558.1_pt1 | contig 12727 bp, 6 predicted proteins | sample 5400631 | NCBI WGS metagenome assembly WNGH01 (sample SAMN13153373, study PRJNA577476) | soil metagenome | isolation source: 115 cm soil or saprolite under Garry oak tree replicate 1 | place: USA:California | collected 2016-06-15
GATTTCGGGTTAGGTAAAGAGACATGCGCCCATTTGTAGGCGTCAATCAAAACACGAGACGGCAAAGGACACGAATGCGGACGGCTGCCCTGTTGCTGACACTGGCGGCGGGGGCCCTTGATTATGGCTGCCAGAAGAGCGCGGCTGACAATGCTCCGGGCACGGGGGCGGCGGCCATGCCAGTGCAAGTGCAGATCGCGCCAGCGATGAAAATCCCGGATACCACCGAGTATCTGTCCATCCTGAAATCGCGGCATTCCGCGGCCATCAATCCGCAGGTGGAGGGACAGATCACGCGGATCTTTGTGAAGTCCGGCGACCACGTGCAAGCCGGAACACTGCTCCTGCAGATCGACCCGCTAAAACAGGAAGCCACCGTGAACAGCCAGGAGGCATCACGAGCGGCACAGGAAGCAAACCTGCGGTATGCGAAAGTTTCGCTGGAACGCGCGCAGAAGCTTTTTGAAGCCGGAGTGATCAGCAGGCAGGAAATGGACAACGCGCAGAGCGGTTACGATGCGGCGCTGGCACAAGTGAAGTCGCTGGACGAACAGGTGAAGCAGCAAAGAGTGGAGCTGCACTACTATGGCGTGAAGTCGCCAATGGATGGAATCGTGGGCGATATCCCGGTGCGGATGGGGGACCGCGTGACGGTAGCGACGATGCTGACCACCATCGATGAGCCCGGGGCGCTGGAAGCGTATATTTACGTTCCCGCGGAACGCGCAAGAAACTTAAAGGTTGGGCTGCCGGTGCGGCTGCTGGACGGCGCGGGGAATTCTACCAGCGAGACGCGCATCACGTTTGTTTCACCGCAAGTGGACACCGATACGCAGAGCGTCCTGGCCAAGGCCACGGTCGGAAATACGCAGGGCAAGCTGTGGATTGCGCAACAGGTGCGCGCGCAGATTACCTGGGGCGTTCACGAGGGCCCCGTGATTCCGGTCCTTGCGGTACAGCGCATCAACGGCCAGTTCTTTGCCTTCGTTTCCGTGAACGAAGGCAAAGGAACCACAGCACGGCAGAAGCCTTTAAAGCTTGGCGATACCTTCGGCAATGAGTATGTGGTGCTCGATGGGCTGATGCCCGGAGATCACGTGATCATTTCCGGGACACAGTCCTTGCAGGACGGCATGCCGGTCACGGAGCAAATTCAGAGTAAAAGCCAGAGCAATCCTGGCCGGTAGTCACCTCGAACACATGAGCGGCAATACTCCATCCCCAGCGAAGGCGGACTCCGGCCTTGTTTGTTGATTTCTTCATCCGGCGGCCGGTATTTGCAACCGTCTGCGCCCTGTTCATCATTCTCGCGGGAGCTATCTCGATTCCGACGCTTCCGATCGCGGAACTACCCGATCTCGCGCCGCCGCAAGTGATCGTCAGCAGCGGCTACATCGGCGCGAATGCGCAGACGGTGGAATCCGCGGTGACGATTCCGCTGGAACAAGCCATCAACGGCGTGCAGGGCATGAAGTATATGAGCTCGACGAGCGGCAACGACGGATCGAGCCAAATCACGGTGGTATTTGACGTAACCCGAAATGTTGACCTGGCATCCGTGGACGTTCAGAACCGCGTGAACCAAGCGCTGGGGCGGCTGCCGAATGAAGTGAAAAACACGGGAATCATTATCACCAAACAGATTGGCGGGTTCGTCTTTGGCGCGGGCGTGTATTCCGAAGGGCAATACGACAGCCTGTTTCTGAGCAACTACATGGATGTGTACGTCAAGGATGCGCTGAAGCGCGTGAAAGGAGTTGGCGACGCGCAGATTTTCGGCGAGCGCAAGTACGCCATGCGCTTGTGGCTCGATCCGGCGAAATTGGCGCAGCGCGGATTGACTGCAACCAATGTGCTCAGTGCCCTGCAAGAACAAAACGTGCAAGTGGCGGCCGGACAAATCGGTCAGCCGCCGTCGGAGGAAGGCCGGTCTTTCCAGATTAGCGGGCGGGCGGTAGGGCGGCTAAGCGAGGCTTCGGAGTTCGACAAGATTATTTTGAAGACAGGAACCGACGGGACGCTGGTTCGATTGAGAGACGTGGGCCACGCGGAGCTGGGCGCGGAGAATTACGGCACGCTTTTGCGATTCAACGGCCATGACGCAGTGGGGCTTGCGGTCACGCAACTTCCAGGAGCGAATGCGCTGGATGTAGACAAGGCTGCCAAGGAAGAGTTGCTGCGCCTCTCCAAGAATTTTCCTCCCGGGCTCAAAGCGGCGGTAGCTTTTGATACCACGACGGTCATTGGAGAATCCATACGCGACGTGCTTATCACGCTGCTGCAGGCCATCGCTCTGGTCATTATTGTCATTTATGTCTTTTTGCAGGACTGGCGGAGCACCTTCATCCCCGCGATTACTATTCCGGTGTCGCTGATCGGCACATTCGTGTTTGTGAAACTGCTGGGGTTCTCGATCAATACTCTGACGCTGTTTGGGATCACGCTGGCGACCGGGCTGGTCGTGGACGATGCGATTGTGGTGATTGAGAACGTGGAGCGCCACATCGTCGAAGGAATCACGGAGCCACACAACGCCGCGTCGGTAGCGATGAAGGAAGTGGCTGGAGCGGTCGTGGCGACTTCGCTCGTGCTGGTGGCGGTGTTCGTACCAGTGGCACTGTTCCCGGGGACAACCGGAATTCTCTTCCGGCAATTCGCGCTGACAATCGCTTTTTCAGTTTCCATCTCGGCGTTCAACGCGCTCACGCTGACTCCCGCGCTTTCGGCCATTTTTCTGGGAAAACATCGAGAGCGCGCGAAGGGCCGTTTCTTCAAATTGTTCAACGACGTCTTTGAGAGAGGCGCAAGATTTTATCGCAGCACGGTACGGTGGGCCCTGGACTGGCGGCTGGCATCGTTGCTGCTCTTTTTTGCTTTGTTGGGCTGCACTTACTGGATTTATCAGCGCGTTCCACGCGCCTTCATTCCGGAAGACGATCAGGGCTACCTGATGTTCATCGTGCAAGCGCCGCAAGGAGCCTCTCTCACCTATACGCGAGATGTCTGCGGCAAGGCGGAAGAAGTGATCTTGCGGGAGCCGGAGATCGAAGGCGTTTTCACGATTGTCGGATTTGGCGCCGCGGGCTCTTCCTCCAATCAGGCAATACTCTATGCAAGTCTGCAGCCTTTTGAAAATCGCAAGGGAACGCTGCACTCGGCGGCCGCAGTGATTGGGCGTTTGCGCGGTTCTCTATCGGGGGTATCCGGCGCGATCGTGGTTCCGTTCAATCCACCGGCGGTGTTTGGACTGGGGCAGTTCGGGGGATTCCAGTTCGAGCTGGAGGATCTTGGACGCAACTCGTTGCAGAGTATCGCGGAAAATGCGAAGAAGCTCGCCGCGCAAGGGAACGCCAGCAAGGACATCGTGGGGCTTTTCACGAGCTTCACGGCAAACGATCCGCAATACTTAGTGCGCATTGACCGCGAAAAAGCGAAGAGTCTGCAGGTGCCGTTCAGCCAGATCACCGACGCTCTGCAGGTGTATATGGGCTCGGTCTATGTGAACGACTTCGATTTCAATAACCGCTCCTACCGCGTTTACGTGCAGGCCGATAGCAAATTCCGCTCGCAGCCAAAAGACATTGGGCAATATTATTTGCGCTCGGACACCGGGAAAATGATTTCACTCGACAACTTGGTGACTGTCGAGCAAACCGCAAATCCCCAGGTGATCCCGCATTACAATCTTTTTCGCTCCGCGGAAATCAACGGGGCGTCCGCGCCAGGCCACAGTTCCGGCGAGGGAATCGCGGCCATGGAAGCGCTGGCCAAGAGAGAGCTGCCGAACGGCATGACGTTCGAATGGAGCGGCTTGTCGCTGGAAGAGATCGAGTCTGGCGGAAAAGCGCTGATCCTTTTTGCGCTGGGCCTGGTGGTCGTGTACCTGACGCTGGCGGCACAGTACGAGAGTTACGTGCTGCCGTTCATCGTGTTGCTGGCCGTGCCGGTAGCCATTCTGGGCGCGATCGGCGCGCAGGCGCTGCGCGGATTGCAGAATGACGTTTACTGCCAGATTGGTCTGGTGATGCTGATCGGGCTTGCCAGCAAGAATGCCATTCTGATTGTGGAATTCGCGGAGCAACTACGTGGCCAGGGCATGTCGGTGGTGGAAGCCGCGGTGGAAGCGGCGCGCATCCGTCTGCGGCCCATCCTGATGACGTCACTCGCGTTCATTCTCGGCGTGGTGCCACTGGTACTCGCGCAGGGGGCGGGCCGCGCGGGGCGAATTTCCGTGGGCACGACGGTGTTCGGCGGAATGATCGCGGCGACTTCGCTGAACCTGCTGTTCATCCCGGTGCTGTACGTGATCGTGCGCAGCGTTGTTCCTGGACGCGAAGTGCGGCCCAATTCAGCGCGCTGAATGAGCTCTGTTCGAAATAAGAAGGATTTCGTCTGAATCTCCAGTAGGATTCCATCATGACAACACAAACACTTTCGCGACGGTCGTTTCTTGCGTTTTCCGCAATCCTGCCGTGGGCTCTTCAGGAGCGAGCCGGGAAAACAATTCCCATCGGCCTGGAACTCTACTCTGTCCGCGACGAATTCAAGAAAGACCCTGAGGCCACACTGCGAGCGGTTGCGCAGATGGGATACCAGTGCGTGGAATTTTACGCGCCCTATTTCGAATGGTCCGAGGGTCAAACCAAACAGATGAGAAAACTTCTGGACGATCTCGGCATGAAGTGCTTCTCGACTCATAACAGCTATTCCTACCTCAGCGCCGAGAACATCGGCAAGGCACGCGACATGAATCTGATTTTGGGAAGCAAGTATGTGGTTATGGCCTCATCGAATCCGAAACCCGGTTTGGATGGCTGGAAAGCGGTTGCGGAATCCCTGAATGCGGCGGCCGATCAACTGGAAGCATCGGGCTTGAAGGCGGGGTATCACAATCACCAGCCGGAGTTCACTATCATTGAGGGGCAGCGTCCCATGGAAATCCTGGCAAAGAATACGAAGCCATCGATCATGCTGCAGCTCGATGTAGGAACATGCCTGGAAGCAGGTTCGGATCCGGTGGCGTGGATTCGCGCGAATCCAGGCAGAATCCGCTCGCTCCACCTCAAGGACTGGTCGCCCGACCCCGCGAAGGGGTACTCGGTGCTGTTTGGAGAAGGGAGCGCGGACTGGAAAAATATTTTCGCAGCGGCGGAAAGCGGCGGCGGTGCGGAGTACTACCTGCTCGAACAAGAAGGCAGCCGGTTCTCCGCGTTGGAAACGGCGCAGCGGTGCCTGAAGAGCTTTCGCTCCGAACATGGACGCGGTTGAGAAAGTCATCCGCGACTTAAACCCGAATCATGTCTCAGCCCCGGAAGTACAAATAAGCTCCGAGGATGCACGCCAGGACAAGCGGCTTTGTCTTCCGTCGTTTTGGTGGCAAACGTGAGGTTTTGCAGGGTTGCGTAGTTCGGCTCGGCAGTCATATAGCTGACGACGACCATGACGATCGCGGAGACGAGAGTGATCAGGACGCTGAAGTATTGGAAATAGATGTTGTTGATGATCCACAGGAACGAACCATGCGGATACCCGTTTTGAAGCCCACCCAGGCCGAGGGTCACGGGCGTGTCCACGAGCATGCGGAAGATACCAAGAACGAAACCCACGATCATAGACCAGAGCGCGCCCTGCGCATTCATGCGCTTGAAAAACACGCCCAGGAAAAACACCACGAAAATGGGCGGAGCTAGATAGCCCTGTACGGCCTGCAAGTAGCCGTATAAGCCCTGAGCATTCTTGATGACGGGAATCCACGCGAAAGCGATGAACACCATCACCGTGGTAGCTAGACGTCCCGTGCGCACAAGGTCGTGCTGCGAAGCGTCGGGCTTCCACTTTTGGTAGAGATCGACGGTAAAGAGCGTCGAGCAGGCGTTGAAAACGCCGGCAAGCGAACCCATCAGCGCTGAAAGAAGTCCGGCGACGACGAGGCCTCGGAGGCCTGGCGGCAGGAGGTATTGCACCAGCATCGGAAAGGCGCCCTGCGCGAGAGAAGGGATGGCGTGGCCATCCGGTCCAATCATGCGAGCCAACTCGGGAATCTTGCCGCTGCGCGCCAGGGCGAAGCAGACCAGGCCAGGGATGATGAACAAGTAGACGGGAGCGAGCTTCAGAAAAGAAGCAAAGATTGTACCGCGGCGGGCGACTTTCTCATTTGGGGCGCCGAGGGCGCGTTGAACGATGTATTGATCGGTGCACCAATACCATAGGCCAATGATGGGCGCGCAGAACAGCATGCCCAGCCACGGGAAATAGTCGTTGAAGTACCAAGCTTGTCTTACGACGTGGCCGGCGGCATTCGTTTCGAGCACCGGGGACCACGTGCCTTGCACTCCGGCGGGGATCAGCGGCTTCCAAAGATTGAACATGTCCGAACCGCACCAGTGCCGGAGCTCGCTCCAGCCGCCGAGTTGGTGCAGGCCATAGAAGGTCAAAGCGGCCGACCCAAGTATGAGGACAAAAACCTGGACAGCGTCGTTGTAAGCCACGGCACGCATGCCGCCCAAGACCGTGTACAGCCCCGTGAGCGCGATGACAAGAACCGAGCCGATCCAAAAACTGTCAATTTCCACTCCGGCGATGTGCAGGCGCAGCTCCGGGAGCAGAGTGCCAAAGACCACGCCGCCTGCAAAGATGCCCACGGCGATTTTGGAGACGATGAAAGTGATGAGCGAGACGATAGAAAGAACGTAGCGGGAATTTGTGCTGAAGCGCCGCTCCAGGAATTCCGGCATAGTGAAAACCATCGAGCGCATATAAAACGGCACGAAAACCCATCCCAAGACCAAGAGGCACCAGGCGTGCAGCTCATAGTGCGCGAGCGCGACGCCACTGGTCGCGCCAGCGCCGGCCAGACCGACTACATGTTCCGATCCGATGTTCGAGGCGAAGATCGATGCGCCAATGATCCACCAGCTAAGGTTGCGCCCGGCAAGAAAATAGTCCGCCGCCGAATCCTTGCCTTTCTTGACCACCCACCAGGCAACGCAGAGCAGGATGCTGAAATAAAAGGCGATCACCGCCCAATCCAAACCGGTGATGCGCGACTCTCCGCCAGCAAGCAGAAACAGAGTGGCAACGTTTGTCATCCGTCCGCCCTTCCAATAGGATTTGAATCAGGATAATCCTTATTCTTACGGCCATTTTCCCAGAGGGAGTATACCCGCGCTGCGCCGATTGGGGTAGTTTTCAGTGCGGCGGGGTTACCGACGCAGCGTGGCGATAGCTCTCGGGCGGACCCAGGTAGCTTGGTTTCACGCCGCCAAGATTCACTACGAATTTCTGGAGAACTACGCCCGGATCCACCATCCAGAACTTCAGAGTGTGATAACCCGGTTCGGCCAAGGTGTGCTTGGATTTCACTTTGCGGACGCTGTCTCTGACGGCTTCTTCCCAGTCTTTCTGCGAGTTGTGTGCCAAAGCATCGATGATCTGCGGCGGCTGGTCATCGAATGAAACGGCATATCGGAGGCCGCGGCCGGGCACGAAGTTCAAAGTGGGAGCGAGGATGGCCTCCACTTCGACCGCACCCGCTTCAAACAAGTACATTTTGTATTCGAGATGAGGAGAATCGGGAGCGGGCGTCACACTGTCCGCCGTCACAGGGAAGACGCTCATCGACGAAAGAGTGCGTCCAAGGTCGTCAATACTTTCCCATCGCGCTGCCGCTGTATCGATTTTCCTGGTGTAGTGCGTTGCTTCGATAGAGACGTACCCGTCACCCTCGACGAATCCATCGAGCGAATCTCGCGCGAGCGCCATTGGACGGAAGGCGTGCAGTTTCACGATGACCTCCGCGGCGCCGGTCCCCGAGATTTTCACGTTGCCGTTTGTGGAAACTTCCGGGACCTTGCTCCAATCAACGCTCACCCAAACGCGCCGTTCTTTGTCAATCGTTCCTTGTGACTCACTCAAAACGATCCAGGGGGCGCTCGCGGTCGCCGAAAAGTCAAATGGCGCGCGCCCGCGATTAAACACATCGATGTAACGGCGTTGTTGATTGAAGACGTCAAACGCCGGCAGAACCGGTTCGACGGGAGCGCCAGGCCATCCCCACGATGAGCCCTCGACGGCCACGCCCATTTGGCCTGCGGTCACGATCTGGATCTCCGAAACAGCGGGCATGGCGTTGGCAGGCGGCTGATTCCAGAACGTGTAGCCGAGGTGCGTTTGATCCATCATGTGGTCCCACTTGCCGTGCGCCAGCGCGTGATTGTAATAGGCAGAGAGATCGGCGTCGGCCTGAAACAAAGCGCGCGCCTGCGCGGCCAGATCGTTGGCGCTCGCGCGGCCCTGATGGGCGTACAACTGATTTCTGGCGGCGGTAATGTAAAGTTCCGTCACAATGGCGGAAGCTTTCGTTGGGTAGAGTACAAGCTCGAAGAAAGCATCGCGTTGGTTCTCGGGCAATTTGCCGTAGATCTCCTCTGCTTTCGCTACAAGAGCCTGGAAATCGGCGAACACTGTTTCGGCTTCTCCATAATCCACGAGAGTAAACGTGCCGGGTTCGAGCAACTCCGGTTTGCGTCTGCCGTTGTACTTCGTGTACTTCGCAAGGATTTCGGCGATTTCCGTCGCGTACTGCGGCCCGAATTGCCGCTCTGCCCATAGTCTGGTAAATTCCGCAATCTTTTCTTTCGGCCACTTTTCGGGGCTCCACGCCATGTTCAGAAAAAAATCGATAGGAAACTCCATGGGTTTCAGGTCGCCCACATTCACGATCCAGATGCGATCGGCCCCGTAGTGGTAGGCCAGATTCATCTGTTCCCAGACTTTTACAATCGGAATCGTGTTCAGCCACTTATAGGAGCGCGGGTCTCCGACGTAATCGAAATGGTAGTAAATCCCTGCGCCACCGCTGCGTTTGCGCTCCTCAGCAGTGGGCAGGCGGCGGATATTGCCCCAGTTGTCGTCGCACCAGAGCAGGGTCACGTCGTCAGGAACGCGCATCCCCTTCTCGTAGTACTCCTGCACTTCCTTGTAGAGCGCCCAGTCCTGCGGCACTTTGCCGAGATCGGGATTCACGCGCTCGGCGATCAGCTTCCGCTGATCCGCCACGATCTTTTCCAGCAAGGCGATATTTGCACCTTCGGTCATGGGAAGGTCGCCGTCTCCCCGCATGCCGAGCGTAATGATGCTCTCGTAATTTTTGTTGCGCTGGACGCCTTGATCCCAGAATTCGTGAAGGACATCCGCATTCCTTGAGTAATCCCAGGGCCCGTGCCCGTGACGCTTCCACTCCTGCTGTGCGCGCAGCATCGGTTCGTGGTGAGAAGTGCCCATCACGATGCCGTATTCGTCGGCAAGGCGGGGATTCAGAGGATCGTCTTCGTTGAAAGCGTTGTTCCACATCGCGGGCCAGAGATAGTTGGCCTTCAATCGCAGGAGCAGCTCAAATACTTTGGTGTAAAACTCGTGGTTGTAAGTCCCGAATTTTTCTTTCACCCATCCGGTGAGTGAGGGCGCTTCATCGTTCAAGAAAATCCCGCGATATTTCACGGCAGGCGGGCCTTGCAAATAACGGCCAGGCCTGACGGAAAGCGTGTCTCGATGCGGAACGGGAACGTCGGCCCACCAGTACCAGGGCGAAACACCAATCTGATCGGAAAGGTCATAGATCCCGTAGATCGTTCCGCGTTTGTCGCTCCCGGCAATAACCAGCGCGCTGGTTACTCCGGGCAATGGTTTCGGCACGGCCTGGATCAGAAACGATTCCCATTTGCCGGCGATTGGCGTGACATCGATTTTACGATCGCGGATAAGGTGGTCGATAATTTCGCTCTTTCCAATCGTGCCAATGATGATCACGCTCGAACCAAGATTGTTCCCGTCGTGGGCAACGGAGGGTATGCAATTGGTGACGCGTTCGATGTCTTTCTGCAGATCGCTTACGGCGCGAACCACGCCGGCATGATCCTTGGAGTCAACGAAGAGGGGTGCTGCCGTGTTTTGCGCTACAATTTTGAAATCGCCCGCATGATAAGCGCTGTCGACGTAGCGCTCCTCGCCAATTGCGAGAGCGCGGAGAGGCGCGCTCAACAGGCAGACGGCTGCGAGTATGATTCCGAAACGCACGAGCCATATCATAATGTCAGCGGAATACTCCGGCAAGCTTCGGAGGCCGCTCCCACGTTCGGAAGGCTAATCGGTCGCTAAAATGTCCAACGCCTTCTTCAATGGTGATAAAGTGTGCCACTTTGGAAGTGTTGAAGGAAGGAAGAGCACATGAAGATTGTCGACGCCAAGGTGATCATTTGCTGTCCCGGACGCAACTTCGTCACCGTCAAAATTACGACGGAAGACGGGGTTCACGGACTAGGCGACGCGACGCTGAACGGCCGCGAGCTCGCGGTCGCGAGCTACTTGAGCGATCATGTTCTTCCACTGCTAATCGGGCGCGACGCGCGGCGCATCGAGGATATCTGGCAGTATTTCTACAAGGGAGCGTACTGGCGGCGCGGGCCTGTGACGATGAGTGCGATTGCCGGCGTGGACACCGCACTCTGGGACATCAAAGCAAAGAGCCTGAACGTCCCGCTCTATCAGCTCCTTGGCGGCGCTTCTCGCGAGGGCGTGCTGGTCTATGGTCACGCCAGCGGCGGCGACATCGAGGAGACCGTGAAGGCGGTGGGCCGCTATGTCGAGCTCGGCTATAAAGCCGTTCGCGCCCAGTCGGGCATCCCAGGGCTAGCCAGCACATACGGCGTCGGACGCGGAGCACTTCATTATGAGCCTGCGGAAAAAGATGCGCCTACCGAGAATCGCTGGTCTTCCGAACTCTACATGAATTTTGCACCCCAACTTTTTGCGCGCTTGCGCAAGGAGTTTGGGCCGGAATTGCATCTTCTGCATGATGCGCACCATCGGCTGACGCCGATTGAGGCTGGTCGCGTTGGCAAGGAGCTTGAACCTTCTCATCTCTTTTGGCTGGAAGACCCCACACCTGCCGAACTTCAAGAGAGCTTTCGGATTATCCGCCAACACACGACAACTCCATTGGCGGTTGGAGAGGTGTTCAACAGCGTCTATGATTGCCAGCAACTGATTCAAGAACAGCTCAGCCCGGTGTGCATGGCGGCTGCGCTGCATTTTGATCTCAGCGTTCACAATTTTGGAATTCAGGAGTACATGCGTCACACGCCGGAAACCGACGCCGTCTTTCCGCACGCCTATTCTTTCGAAAATGGCTTCATGCATCCAGGCGAGGCGCCGGGATTGGGCGTTGACATCGATGAGGCGCTCGCCGCACGGCATCCCTATCAGCGGGCGTATTTACCTATCAACCGAAAACTGGACGGGACCGTTCACAGTTGGTAAGAACGCAGCCGGCCCGGCCATGAGGTTCCCAACCGCTAAACGGATTCTGATTTCACGGAAACAGAAGGAGATTTGACTTCACCGGCGGCGGACGCCACGCCAAGTCCCAAATAACGTTCGGCGTTGGCGTAACAGATGTCTTTCACCATGGTCCCGAGGAGCTTTTCGTCATCGGGGAGTTCTCCATTTTCGACTTCGCGACCGATCAGGTTACAAAGAACGCGCCGAAAATATTCGTGCCGAGGAAAAGACATGAAGGAGCGCGAGTCGGTTGTCATACCGATGAACCGGGAGAGGAGTCCGGTGTTAGAAAGCGCGTTGAGCTGCCATTCGATGGCTTCCTTTTGATCGAGAAACCACCACCCGCTCCCAAACTGTAACTTGCCTGCAGACGGTCCCTCTTGAAAGCTGCCGATCACCGTGGAAACCGCATAGTTGTCCGCTGGATTGACATTGTAAATGACGGTTTTCGGCAAGCTGTGTTCCTGATCGAGCTGGTCAAGAAGAGAACCGAGCGCCTCCGCTTGATTCCAATCCCCGATGCTATCGAAACCTTTGTCCGGACCGACTTCGCGCGTACGCCGCGTGTTTACATTTCGCAGCGCACCGACATGAAGTTGTTTGGTCCAGCCTCTCTCGGCATCCAAGCGTCCGAAAAACAGCAAAAGATAGGAGGCAAACTGTTCGGCCTCTTCTTTCGAAGCGGCGATTCCGGCGCGCGCTTTGGAAAAAATGGCCGAAGCTTGCTGCTCGGCGCACAACCTGGTGGGACAGTGCGCTAACCCGTGATCGGAGAGCCGTCCTCCGTTGGCGTGAAAGAAGTCATGCCGTTGTTTGAGGGCACGCAGAAAATCATCAAGAGATGAAATCTCGACATTGCTTGAGGCCTCTAATCGGCCGAGCCAGGCATTGAACTCTCGAGGGGCATCGACGGAAAAGGCCTTGTCAGGACGAAACGTGGGGAAGACAGTAAAGTTTTTCTCCAACGCCGCGATGGCGCGGTGATCCACGAGGTCATCGCAGGGGTCATCCACTGTACAAAGAGAGCGGACGTTGAATTTCCTTAGTATTCCGCGCGCCGTAAGGTCTGCAGTCGATAGCAACGCATTTGCGGAATCCCACACGGTCCTGGCGCTTGCCTCATCCAATAAAATTCGAAGCCCGAAGTACCGCTTCAGTTCCAGGTGGGTCCAGTGATACAGGGGGTTACGGATTGTGAAGGGCACGGTGCGCGCCCAGGCCAGGAACTTTTCAAAGGGAGGCGCATCACCGGTGCAGTAGCGCTCCAAAACTCCGTTCGCGCGCATGGCCCGCCATTTGTAGTGGTCGCCCTCCAGCCAAATCTCGAACAAATTATTGAACCGCCGGTCGGCGGCGATGTCGCCCGGTGAAAGGTGGGAGTGATAGTCCA
>WNGH01006822.1_pt1 | contig 12722 bp, 13 predicted proteins | sample 5400631 | NCBI WGS metagenome assembly WNGH01 (sample SAMN13153373, study PRJNA577476) | soil metagenome | isolation source: 115 cm soil or saprolite under Garry oak tree replicate 1 | place: USA:California | collected 2016-06-15
AATCCGACCAAACCCACCGAGGTCGGCCGCTGGTGGCTGCCCGGCACGCGCGACGGCGATGCCGCGCCCCCGCCGCCGCGCCACCCGCAGTTCGACTCCGGCTACCGCGCCCACAACACCAACGTCTATCCCCGCCGCCCGGATCGCGCGTGGATCGGCTACCTCGACGGCGGCGCCATCATCCTCGACATCTCCGACATGACCCGCCCGCGGCTCGTCGGTCGCTGGAGCTATCAGCCGCCGTTCCCCGGTTTCTGCCACACGCTGCTCCCACTCCTCGACCGCGGGCTGCTCGTGGTGAGCGACGAGTCCATCGCCGACGGCGCCAAGGACTGGCCGAAGCTCGTGTGGATCGTGGACGTTCGCGAGGAGTCGAAGCCCGTCCCGATCAGCACGTGCCCGCTCCCTCCCGTGAAGACGTTCGCCCGGCGCGGGGGCCGCTTCGGCGCGCACAACCTGCACGAGAACCGTCCGGTGGCGGGCTCGTTCGTCTCCGAGCAGATCGTCTTCGGCACGTTCTTCAACGGCGGCGTGCGGGCCTTCGACCTCTCCGACCCCTTCCGGCCCGAGGAGGTGGCGTGGGCGGTCCCGCCGGCGCCGCGGAAGTCGCGCGCCAAGGCCATCCAGCTCAACGACGTCTTCGTGGACGAGCGCGGTATCCTCTACACGGTGGACCGCCTCATCGGCGGCCTCTACGTCTACGAGCTCAGGATCTGAGCCACGGACGGTCGGTCTGGCACGGCCGCGCGAGGACGGCTATGATGAGCGCGTGACCCCCCGCGGCAAGATCATCCCGTTTCCCGGTGTGAGGCTCGAGCCGACGGACGACCGGCGTCTCGTCTCCGTGCACCGCTGCGACAGCGCCGAGGCGGTCGTGGTGAAGAGCCTCTTCGAGAGCGAAGGGATCCCGACGCTGCTCCGCTCGCGGATCGCCCACTCCGTGCATCCGTTCACGATTGGCGCCCAGGGCGAGGTCGTCGTGCTCGTGCCCGCGAGCGAGGCCGCGCTGAGTCGCCTCCTCTTGACCCGAACCGCTCCCTAGACGTAGGCGTTCCGCGGCCGGAGGCGTCGATCACGAGATCGGCATCAACGGTTTCCGTCCTTCCCTCCTGGTCGGTATACCGCACTCCCGTCACCGCGGCGTCGGCAGGCCGGTGCACGAGCTCCTGAACGCGGCAACGCTGGCGCAGGTCGATGGAGGTCCACTCCCGGACCCGCAAGCGCACGGCAAGCTCCACCAGGGGCCTCGACATGGCGTATGCGTCGAAGCCAAGGTCCCGCTGCGGGAACGGATCGAAGCCCGGGCGCTCGACTCGCACGTCGAGCCCGACCCGGTACCGCACTGCGCCCGCGTGCGCGAGACCGTCCTCGAATCGAGGAAACAACTCAGCGAGCGCGCGCTGTCCGCCGGCGAGCAGCGCGTGAACGTGCCGGCCCTGCGGAACACCGTTGCGGTCGAGCGGATCAGCCGGCAGGGCATCGCGTTCCAGCACCAGCACCCGTTCGAAGTGGTCCGCGAGCGCACGCGCAGCGGTCAGCCCTCCCATCCCCGCTCCGACGACTACCGCTTGCTGTCCGATGAGGTTCGACATCGGTCACCTTTGTTGCGCTTTCGGAGTCGCCTCCTACAGAATCTCGTGCACCGCGTACGCGACCCCGGTAGCCGTGCGCCTGCCGACTCCGACGGCCACCACCCGATTGAGCCACCAATACTTCTCCGATCCGGTCTCGAAGACTGGAGTAGTCCGGAAGTAGTAGCTCGAAGGGTCGATATCCCGCTCGCCCCGCTGGAACCGGTCCGACACGGCGGGAGGAGCATGCAGGATGCCCCTATAGTACGCGTAGATGAGATGGCCGTCATCTGTGCGGAGCGTTGCGCGGACGTCAAGTTCCGATGCTCCATCCGGGCGAACCAGAAGCCAGTCGCCCCCGCCAGGCAGGACTTCCCCTCGGAGTCTCGGTCCCGTGAACACGCCCTTCCTATGGTCGGCGCGTTGGTGTTGCCGCCGATCAGGGTCGGCATCACCGAGGCGTCGACGACCCGCAGCCCGTCCACTCCTCGCACTTTGAGCGCCGCATCGACGACCGCGAGGGTGTCGGCGCCCATCCGGCACGTGCCCACAGGGTGGAAGATTGTTCCGGAGGCGTGGTCACGCACATAGGCAGCGATCGCTTCGTCCGACTGCGCCTCGAGCCCTGGGCCAAGCTCACGGCCGAGGATGTTGCCGAGCGGCTTTGCCGCGAGGATCCGGCGCGCCATCCGGATCCCGGCGATGAACTGCGTGAGGTCTCGCGGGTCCGCCAGGTAGTTCGGATCGATCAGAGGTTGGTCGAGCGGGTCAGCAGAGGCAAGCGTAATCCGACCGCGGCTTGCCGGGCGATTGACGTAGAACACAAAGCTGATCCCGTGGCAGTAGGGCTGAGGGGCCTCCGCCGGTGCCTCCGTAAGGCAATAGGGCAAGAAGAACCCCTGGAGATTCGGCTTGTCGATGTTCTCGTCTGTCCTGAGGAACGCCCCCGCCTCCGCCACATTGGACGTGAAGAACCCCTGCCGCTTTGACTCATACTCTGCCTGCGCGGCAGCGAGTTGCTCCGGCGTGGTGCCGTAGAGCGAGATCGGCTGCGTGATCTCGTAGCGCAGCCAGGTGCCCAGATGATCCTGAAGGTTCATGCCAACCCCGGGCAGCTCCTGCACGATCTCGATACCGTTCCGGCGGATCTCGTCGGCCGCGCCGACGCCCGACAGCATGAGGAGGTGAGGCGAGTTGATGGTGCCCCCGCACAGGATGACCTCGCGGCGGGCCTCGCCCGAGGCGGCAACCCCGCGACGCACATAGTCGACACCGACCGCACGCCGGCCATCGAATCGGACGCGGCACGTCAAGGCGTTGGTGACCACGGCGAGGTTCGGCCGCTCCATCGCAGGCCGGAGGTACGCGCTCGCCGTGCTCCAGCGAAGGCCCTGCTTCTGCGTGACCTGGTAGAAGCCACAGCCGTCCTGGGTAGCGCCGTTGAAGTCGTCGTTGCGGGCGAGGCCGGCACTCTCACCTGCCGCAACAAACATCTCCGCCAGAGGGTGTCGAAATCGAGGATCGGCTACGTTGAGCGGTCCACCGCGCCCGTGCAACGGTTCTCCCAACCGCTCGTTGTTCTCCGCGTTCTTGAAGTAAGGAAGAACATCCGCCCAGCCCCACCCGGGGTTGCCGAGGTCGCGCCACTGGTCATAGTCGCCCGCGTGGCCGCGGATGTAGATCATGTAGTTGATCGAGCTCGAACCGCCCAGCGTCCGGCCCCGGGGCCAGAAGAAGCGGCGCATGTTGCAGTGCGGCTGGGGCGCTGTCCGGTACCGCCAGTCGAAGCGAGTGTCGGGCAGCATGGCCATCATGGCGGGCGTGTGAATGAGGGGCGAGTCGTCCGGGCCGCCTGCCTCGAGCAGGAGCACGCTGTTCGACGGATTTGCTGATAGCCGGTTGGCCAATACACACCCTGCGGAGCCGGCGCCGACGATCACGTAGTCGTGCATGGTATTCGCCTCCTGGTTTCCCGTACCGCCCCGATCCTCGAACGGTCCGGCTACACTACGCCTCTGGTCAGCACCACCCAACGCTAATCGTCAAGATGCTCGACGCGCAGATCCGACATCTCAACGCCAATCGTCGGTGGCGCCACGTACCGCGAGCGCCGACTCAACGTCGACGCCCGCGTCTGCCGTCGCATCGACGAGCGCGGCGGGTATCGCATGGCACCGATCGCGATGCCCGTCTTAACGCGTTGTTACTGCCGCACAAACTGGCCTGTGCACGTTGGCGAGATTTGGTAGCTCGAATCTCCGGACACTGCAGTCACCGTGTAAGTCCCCGACGTCGTGAAGGGCACGGTCCCTAAGTTGTAGATCCACTGGTTAGTGGTGGTATCGAACCGGAGCTGATTCCCAGTGTTCGACTGCCCCAGCGGCAGGAGTTCGCTTGTCACGTCCGTCGCCCCGCCGGACCCTGCGGAGAAAGCGACATTCACGACGGGCGCCGCGCCGGCAATATTGAGATCGCTGATCAACGTCCCACCGTTGAAGAGTTGCATCTTCACCGGGATAGCGCGGTCCTTATGAAGCGAGATCGGAATGTCGAAGGGCGGCGCGAACCCGCTGCAGGAGTAGACGGGAGTGCTCACTATCTGAACACTGAAGGACCCCGCGTTGTTGCGGTTCTGCCCGCCTCCGTCCATCGAGCCTAGAAACAATCGTGTCGCGCCTGTCGGCACAATGAAATTCTGTCTCTGTCCAGTGCCTGTCCCGGTCAGGCCGTCGCCGATGAAAAATACCTGTTGTAGGCTAGGCGCGAGAGTTTGGAATGACGTTCCGCCGGGCGGTATGAAACTCAAATTTCCAGGCGTTCCGCTGGGATTTGGGGGGCCATCACCGAGAAAGACGCCGACCATCGCGTCGAAGACAGTGGTTATACCGCTCAGGCCCAAGAGAGGCCCGGTAGTGAGAGGGTCGGGTTGAAACGAAGTCCCGCCGTCGGGCGTGCTCGAACACGTGGCTGGAATCCCAGCATCGTTACAAGCACCCCCAGTAACGGTGAACTGCAACGCTGAGCCCGGCACCAAAGGTAACCCTACGTTCGTAGGTGATTGGTCGGGAGCGCAGTCGAAGTTTCCGAAGGGAAAGCAGGTACCCGACGGCTGGCCCGCTAGGAAGATATCTGAAGTCCCTGGGACCGTGACGGTGACGGATTGAGCAACTACAAGCGTTGGACAGAGGACCATCGCCAAAAGCAGGAGGCCGAAGCAGAGTCGCACCATGTTGCACCTCTCCGTGTCAGAAGCCAGGCCAAGGACAAATAGTGAGTGAGTAAGGAGTACGCGGCGATGTTTCAAGCTACGGCCCTCCTTTTTGTGCTCAATTGCCCCCGAGGCAATAGATGAGCAATCTACGCATTGCGAGTTCTCCCCGTGGTCGTGAAGACGGACAGAGCCAGTGCCAGGGGCCGACCCTCGGGACTAGCTCACGGAAGGATCGGGCCGGATCGCCCTCGAAGGGCTGTATTCCTTCCCTCCCATGCGAATCGGGGGGCAAGGCGGTGCGTCAATGGATCAAGCCGCTGAAGGCGCCGGAGGTTACTCCGGTCTCAAACTCTTCGACGCCAGTGAATTGCCCTTGACCCCTCAGGGGCGCTGATGGGCCGACGGCGGACACGATCGTCCAGCTGCCACTCACGGTCACGGTCGGAGCCGTCAGACTCACCCCGCTCGTAACGCCACTCAAGCCCAGCGTAATCACGGAGCCATCGCCAGTAGTCACCTCAACTGTGACGTGAAGGGTGCCGATGCCGCCACCGAAGCTGATGATCTCTTCGTGAATGGTGTAGTGCGCTGCACCTGTGAGCACTCCTCCAGTGAGACTGCCAAACCCCTCCTCGCCGCGAACCTGGAGCACGTCGCCCACGAACAGATCGACGCCTCCAACCACAGGTCCCTTGAAAAACGTGCCGCTGATCGGGACAGGAGGGCCTGCGGCCTCCACGGTCACCGAACCACCAAACATCATCGACAGGACAGCAGCTACGATCAGTGCTTTCGCCATAGCTTTCCCCTGTGTCGCCGCGCTTAGGCCCTTCTGACTCGTTCCCTGCGGCGTTGTCTCCCCCACTTCACGCCTGCCAGCGCTGCGATGCCCTAGGCAAGAAGAATTAGGCCGGAGGGCTCAGGCGTGGTGATTGTCGCCACGAGCGATGTGCCGTCGAACGTATTGTTTCCGGAGCTGCCCCACCCTCCTGTGTGAGAGACCGAACGCCATATAACCTCACCAACTATGGTGCTCCATGGGGTGTTGACAATGCCGGGCAAGAGGCCTAGCGTCTATACGCTTTTTCGCGTATATGGGCTGACCTGTCCTGTCTACCTGGGTGAGAGGACATGGCGCGACTGGGACTTAAGCACTTGCGGCCCCTGATCGGATTCACCCAGGATCTCTATAGACGTCGGGATCTCGATGCCTTCCGAAAAACACTTCTGACAGGCATTGCAGCGGTCGTACCGGCCGAGATCACCTCTTACGTCGAAGTAGATCTCGAGAACCGGCGCTCCAGGACCTGGGTCGAGCCCTCGGCGTTACTTGACCGTAGGCACATCTTCGAACGTCACATGCACGAGCACCCCGTGCTCGATCACGTTAACCGCACCGGTGACGGGCGTGCCCTCAAGGTCTCGGATTTCCTCACACGGTCTCAGTTCCGCCGTCTCGGACTGTACAACGAGCACTATCGGCCTCTTGGCGTCGAGCACATGATCGGCATCGGTTTTCCCCCTGCAGCACCATCGATCCGCGCGATGGGTCTTCTTCGGAGCCGGGCGGATTTTTCAGAAGATGAGCGTGCTGTACTGAATCTGCTTCGACCACACTTGATCATGAGCCATGAAAGCGCCCAGGTCGTTTCGCGCCTCGGAAGCGATCATCGCTCTGCAGGTGGCGGGGCGGGCGCCGCGGGCGTGATCATGCTGACCCTGCTTGGACGCATCCAGTCCTCGAGTCCCACGGCGCGTCAATGGCTCACGAAGTACTTTGGCCCGTACAGGCACGCAGCGAGTTCCCTTCCCGAACGACTCGAGGCCTGGGTCAAGCATAACCTTCGACGTCTCACAGCGAAAGACACGCTTCCTGACGCTGCGACGCCGCTTGTGATCGAACGCGAACCGGAACGCTTGTCGGTTCGCCTTGTCATCGACGACCGACACCCGGTGCTCCTTTTGAACGAGTGCTCGCTAATGGAACCGCAACGTCTCTTACAGAAAGTCGGACTCACGAAACGCGAGGCAGAGGTCCTCGCGTGGGTCGCGGATGGCAAGACCAACGCAGACATCGGGACGATTCTCAGCACCAGCCCCCGCACGGTGGCGAAACATTTGGAAAGGATTTTCCCAAAGCTAGGCGTCGAGACGCGTACGGCAGCCGCTGCCCGGTTCTTCAGCATGACGCCTAGTCTAGTCCTACGCAGTGACACGTCGACAACTTCTCACGCTTAGCAGCGCTGCGATCACGGCGCTGGGAACGAAGATGGCCCTACCCGATGCCTCGGCAACCAACCTGACGCCAAAGCGCGGCGGAACGTTTCGCCTACGAGGCGAAGACCCTACCGGTTTCGATCCGCACCTCGTGCCGAATCATCCGAGGACGATGACGAACCTTTCGTTCACGCACAGCCGCCTCGTAAAGATTCGCGCGGGTCCGTCCGTCTCGCCCGGCACGCTGCCGATCGAACCCGATCTTGCCGAGTCGTGGACTCAGCCCAACAGCACGACGTACGTATTCACACTGCGCAAGGGCGTCCGCTGGCACGACAAGGCCCCGGTCAGTGGGCGAGAACTGACGGCTGAGGATGTCAAATACACCTACGAGCGTTTCCTGACGGTCAAAGGGAATCCGACCCGAGCAGCGCTCGACCCTCTCGAGAGAATTGACGTTGTCGCACGATACACAGTTAAACTCACGCTCCACGAGCCGTGCGCCTGGTTTCTCGACTACCTCGCGACCACTCTCATGTGGATCATTCCGCGCGAGGCCGTAGAGCTGCACGGTGATCTCAGAAAGGCGGAGGTCTGTATCGGTACCGGTCCATTGATGCTGGAGCGCTATGAGCCTGGTGTTCGACTCTCATTCGTGCGGAATCCAAACTATTTCCTGGCCGGTCTCCCCTACGTCGACGCGGTGCAGGTCATCATCGACGATGATCCCGCGTCCCGGCTCGCAGCGTGGCTAAGCGGAGCCTATGATTTCGCGCCCGAGTACGGCATGTGCGTCCGCCGCATCGATCTGGATGTTGCGAAGACCCGGAAGCCTGGCCTTCAGACGCAGGAATTCACGTCGCTTGTTGGCGACATGACAATGATGAAGATCGACAAAGCGCCGTTCAAGGACCTTCGGGTGCGGCGAGCGCTCGCGTTAGCCCGAAGCTGGAGAGAAGAACTCAACGCGAATGCCAACTCGGTTGGGGTGGGAGTTCCAAATGCGACCGTCCCCACGGCGCTCAAGGAATGGTCCGTTCCGATCGACCAACTCTCACCACGTGGTCGCCAACTCTACGAACAGGATCTGCCTGAAGCGAGGAAGCTCCTCGCGCAAGCAGGCTATCCGCAGGGGTTCAAGACGGTCCTCGAGGCGACGCAGGGATTCGGTTCTGACTATCTCGACGGTTTGCAAGTCATCGCGAGGAGCTGGAAGGAGGCAGGCGTCACCGCCGAACTGAATCTCAAAGAATTCGGGGCATTCATGGCGAGCACGTTTATCGGTAAGTTCCCGACGATCGCTCACAGTCTCAGGGGCGGAACAACGGTAGCCGACGCGTACCTTTACGGCTTCCATCTCCCAGGGCAGGCATTCAATACTGCAGGCGTTGACGACAGCAAACTGGCCAGGATGATCTTGCTTCAGCGGAGCACATCCGACCGCGCTAAGCGCCGGGAGCTGGTGTGTGACATCCAGCGCTATCTTGCGGAGCAAGCCTACTACCTCTATGGGCCATCGGCCACCGCGATTGCGGCCTGGGAACCTTACGTGAAGAACTTCGCACCAAATCTTGGGCACGACTACGGTGGACGGCTGATGGTCTCTTGGCTGGACAAATAGTCGTCGAAATACAGCGTCCGAGCCCGCTCAAATGCTCGTTTGAGGTCTCAGAGCCGGGTGTTCATTCAGAACCTCACGGGTAGCGTCTTCAGGCCGCGCAGGGTGGAGGACTCCCGCCACTCCGGCGCCGAGGTGGCGAGCTGGAGGCCAGGCATGCGGCGCAAGAGCGTGCCGATCGCGATCTGGCTTTCGAGCCGCGCCAGCGGCGCGCCGAGGCAGAAGTGGATGCCGAACCCGAACGCAATGTGATGGTTGTCGCGGCGGGTGATGTCCAGGCGATCGGGATCCGGGAAATGTTTCGGGTCCCGGTTCGCCGCGCCGACCGCGGCGACGATCATCTTGCCCGCCTTTAGATATCATGAATGGCCATCTTCGCGGAGGCAAAGCGCCGGAAAGCTTCGCAGAACCGCGGCGCGTCAGCCTCGGTTCGCCACGAAAGGTACTCGGAGACAAAGAAGCGTGAGCAAGGTGCGATCGGTCCTGGGTAGGGCGGCAGCGAGATACGCCGTCTCGCCTTCGGGAAGGCGGCTGTAGCGTTTGCGACCGCATTACTCGCCAGGTGACCCATAACCCACACGACCGTCGATTCGGCGAGCCTTGGCTTAAGATGATCCGGGTTCGCGACTCGACGCGAGGTGTACCGCATTGCTTTCTGCCGATCTGCGTTCACAGCGTCGGGAGCGAGCTGGCATCGGATTGCGTGGTCGAAGAGGAAGCCGGCATCCTGGAACCCTTCGAGTGTGGGTTTGGGAATGAGTCCGCGAAGGTGCAGGCCACCAAGGAGCGCTCGGCGAACCACGACGTCATCTGAATCGTAGCGAGGGAGAGGCTGGTAGAAGTACTCGGACGTCGTGTCACCAGGGTTCTCGCCGATGATGAAGCACCGCAAAGCACGCGGCAGCCAGCGACGCTCGACTTCGTGCGCGTCCCATGGGTGCATCGCGGCAGCGCAACAGGTCAGCAATGCTCCTGCTCTCTTCGGATGTCTAACGGCCAGGCTGAGCGGCTGACGCCTGTGGTCGCTTGGACGGCCCGTTTGTCACTGGCCGATCGCTTCGTCAAACAGCCGAAATGCGCGGCGCTTGATGTCTTCGGCAGTATCGCCCAGCGTGTGGTCGATAACGCCTCCGCCGACGGACGTACAGTTGGTGGCCTCAATCGCGAGCCAGACCAACACCGCAAGAAGCGTGCGAAGATTCTGGCGCAAGACTGCGGCATTGTGCGCCTGAACGGGACGCAGCCGTCTGGCCTTGAAGTCGACCAAGTGCATCATCGCCTCGGGACTCAGTGACAGATGGGAAGCGTGCGTGTTCAAGTACTCCCGAAGGCCCTTGAATTTCCCTTCGATTCTTTGGGCAATGACTCCTGCTTTCGGCAGCCGATCTTCGAGGGCCTCGTCGATCCGAGACGGGTCCGACCTGAAGTAAATCAGGAGCTCCAGGCACTCGATGAGCGGCCTGAATAGCGCGCCGGCTTCCTGTGCCAGAGCGTCGAGTGAGAGACTGTAGCAGCCGAGCCCAAGATTCCGCGCTTTGATGAGGACGAGGGCGCAGACGCGTCCGAACGGATGGTCCAAGGTCTCCAGGCGAGCGATGCTACTATCGACGGCAGCGAATGTCTCGTTGAGGAGGTCCGCGAAGGGCTTCAACGCCTCGTTCAAGGCGGCCTCCGCCTGACGCCGTGTGCCCCACAAGGGTATCGTTACCATCCCTCGTCCGTCCAAAGTTCACGCTCAGCAGCCGGATGCGAGCAACACGAGCCCGCGGGGATCTTCCCTCGATCTCGTTGGCAAGGGTGCACCATCGGAGTTCTATGCGCGCGGCGCTTCATAGTCAACCGGAGAGCGGTCTGTCACCAAACCCCTCCCGGCGGAAGAGTCTACTTCTTCGAGGGGAGGTTCTCGGTCTGCTCGACCGCGTTGTGAGTAGGCGTTTGGACAGCCGCTCAGGGGATACGACGCTCAACAGGACCCGCCTGCTCCTAGCTCCTCGAACCTCACGTACAGTTGCGGGCGCGCGAAGGCGCAGCCCCTGGTTCGCACAGTTTTGCTTGAACGCGGACCAAGCCAACGTCTGGCAACCTGATGGCTCCTCGACCCAGAGGTACACGACGTGTCCTTTCTGCCCCGTGCGTCCTATTCGGCGGTGGAGGAGTGTCGCCAAAGGATAAACCTCAAGACCCCGTCCCGGCGTTTTCTCCCACACCTGAACGATTGCATCACCGTCGGACGCACGGTCGAGAAAGCGAGGCTGGCCCGTGAACCGAAGCCACTCGAGCGATGTGCCCCGCGTCTTGCGCTCTCTCGCGATTGCCTCGCCCGCCTTGCGGATGGCCGCCTCCTCTTCGGGAGGATCGATCGAGGACAGACGCATGAGCCAGACGCGCATCGCTGGGACGTCTGGACCACTCCTCGATCTTCGACCGCCCATTGGGTTACGCGGAGGGCGATAGACTCGTTCACACTCCTTCAGCCACTTCGGCATTACCGGTTGGGTCAGCCTAGCTCGAAACCAAGCCATTGCCTCGCGAATGCAGCTCCGCTCAGTAGAGAGCACCCCCGTCTCATCGAGACGGTCACGGGATGGCCCAGAAAGGTTGGCAGAGCTTACGATCAATGTCTTGCCAAGCAGGTACACTTTCGCGTGCAAATCCGCCTGTTGGTAGAGGCGGACACCTTGCTCGCGAAAGGTCGTGAGTTCCGCAGGGCATACGGCACCAGACCGGCAATTTGCCTTGGTCAGCGCCGACAGCAGGACATCACCCCGTCCAAGCTTGAGCAGCTTGCTCGCGCCTGCACTCACGTAAGGTACTGCTACTAGATTCCGTCCTCGGCTCCGGCCAGCAAGCGCGACGATCGTGTTCCAAAGACCGGGCGAGCTGAGAAAGACCTGACGTTGGCTCATCGCAATGTCACCCCCTCACCGTCTAACAACCTGGCGGTGAGCGGCCAGCGCAGCAGTCGAACCGGGGTAGACCAGCTTGTGCGCAGCGTTGGCGGAGTTGTCGAGTAGTCGTAGATCGCATCGCCGGTTCGGGTCTGGCTGGTCCATTCTCGGATCTTTGCGGGGAGGTGCTACTGTACGTGCGCATCGTAGTGATGCATCGTCAACTCGCAGTTTAGGAAGCACTGACCACGTACTTTCCTTCGAGCAGGCGTGCATATTGACGCAGTGCGCCCGGACACCGGGCGTCGGCATGCAGACGCGCAAGCACCTCCTCGATGGCGACGACGGCTACACGTTTTCGCGTGGCCGGTGCAAGCTCGGCGAGCGCCGCGAGCAGCTCTTCCCAGAGTCGCTCGTGCGCGCGCGGGAGGAGAAAGACAAGCCGCGAGCCGGGTACCAAGAGCATGTGCCAGACGTTTCGAAGGATCTGGTACGCGCGAAACACATAGGGCTCCTCGAGCATCTGCGCGGAAACATTGCCGGTCAAAACCGGGCGGTACGTGTCCCTGAGCTTGCCCCGATGCTTCTCATCGGCGACGGCCTTCCCGAAGTCGGCTTCGGACAACTTCACTTCGCACATCACCACCGTCCCATCGGTTAGCTGCCACCGGACGTCCACGTTTGTGCCTTCCTCCTTGTCGGGGACCGCCTCAGGTTCCCACGATGCGAGCGGCAGTGCTTGCCCGAGCGCACGAAGAAGTGCAGAACTCGCCGCCGAGGTGCCGCCGAAAAACGGGAAGAAGAGATTGAATGCGAACGCCTGCGATGAGTTCAAATGGTGGAAGTAACGGTGTGGCCTGACCTCCGTGTGAGCGGTCAGGTACGCCTGAACGAGTGGCCGGGCGAGGTCGAGCAGATTGGCCCACTTCTTGGCCTGCGGCAGCACGTGGTCCTTTGGGACATTGTTCCCACGGTACCGGAACGTGCCCGCTTCGCGGATGCCAAGGACCGAGTGCTTGTACTTGATGAGGTGCTCGAGTAACCGTGCCCGGTATTCCACAGATGTCCGGGTGGCTTCCTAGACAGTATGACTTCCGCGAGGTGAGGCTGACCCCCAGCACTCAACGCGGGTTAGCCTCATAGAGGCCAGAGCCGCAAGGTGCTCTAGGCACAAACGAGCGTGGAGGTCAGCCATGGACGAGTCTAGCAAAACGATC
>WNGH01015573.1_pt1 | contig 12722 bp, 10 predicted proteins | sample 5400631 | NCBI WGS metagenome assembly WNGH01 (sample SAMN13153373, study PRJNA577476) | soil metagenome | isolation source: 115 cm soil or saprolite under Garry oak tree replicate 1 | place: USA:California | collected 2016-06-15
TTTCATGGAAGCAGGCGAGTTGAAGGATCAGGATACCCTGTCAGATTTCCAGTCGTAGATCTCGTCGAGGTCGGAATCGGGGGCGGGAGCATTGCCTGGGTGGATGATGCACGCGTTCTTCATGTTGGGCCTCAGAGTGTTGGAGCGTCGCCGGCCCCAGCTTGCTACGGGAAGGGTGGTGAGTTGCCGACGCTGACGGATGCCTCTCTTGTTCTCGGCCGGTTGAGCCCAAGTTTCCTGCTTGGGGGAGATCTACCGTTGAAACCAAGGCTTGCCTACACGGCTATTGCTAAGTTGGTCGCGAAGCCGCTAAAGATGAAAGTGATCGATGGCGCCATCGGTGTTCTTAGAATTGCTATCGCCAAGGTTGCGGAAGCGTTGCGGGCGGCGACTGTGGAAAAAGGTCTCGACCCACGTGAAATGGTTCTCGTGGCGTTCGGAGGGGCGGGACCGATGTTTGCCTGTGAGGTTGCTGGACAACTAGAGATTAGGACGGTAGTTGTGCCTCCGGCTGCGGGGCTGCTATCTAGCTTGGGTCTGCTTCTTGCGGTGCCGTTGCACGATTCTGCCCGAACGGTGTTGGGAGACGCGGAGAGTGCGAGTGGTAAAGAGCTTGAGAAGATCTTTCGCGGAATGGAAGCGAGAGCCAGAAGTCTGCTCCAAGTGGAGGGAGTGGAAGAGAAGGATGTCAATTATCGGAGACTCGTCGACATGCGATATCAAGGCCAATCTTACGAATTATCAGCTCCTCTAAGAGGGCGGATTGTTACTGGAGGCGTGATTCGATCTGCTATTCGAGACTTTCACCGGAGACATCAAGCGAAATATGGGTATTCTCAACCGGACAAGCCTGTTGAGATCGTCAACGTTCGCAGCTACTGTAGAGGAAAGGCTGGAACGATTGCTAGAATAACGGGTGCATCCCCAAAAAAGGAAATCCTCTCGAAGAGGAGAAGAGTCTGGTTCATGGATGGACGTAGTATCGAGTGTCAAGTCTTCCAGCGGAACAGCTTGCCGCTTGGATCCAAGGGATGGGGACCATGTGTGATCGAGGATTACGATTCAACCTTGGTAATCCCGCCTCAAGCAAGATACATGATTGACCGGAATGGATCGGCTTCTATTGCCATATGAGCCTGGGATGAAGAAGGCTGTTACTCGAATCTGCTGGTGTAGGTTTCAATAGGGCAATATCGGATGGCACTTGGTAGGTTGCTCTAACAGTGAAGAAAAATATGACCAATACATCAAGCGGCTCGAACAGCACGTGGGGAGCGTTTACTCCAGTTATGCCGGCGTTCATACGATTGATCGCGGGCGTCATTGTACTGGTGATTATCGAGGCAGTTGTGCTCGGCTTTCCAGGTATCACGCAGAACATCTCAGGCAGCACCATTTCGATCGCGAACATTGCCGTATTCATGATCGGGCTTGTCGTGGCTTTCATCGTCTTCAAGTTCGGAACACAGCTCTCGAAAGCGGTCTCGGACGCGTACAAGAACTACCAGACCTGGGTTCCATTGCTAGCGTACATCTTCCAGATCATAGCGATTGTCATTCTCTACAGCGTGAGCAGCGGCATCGCCACTCAATACTTTACCAGCGCGCCGTGGGCTTATCCACTGATATTCCTCTTGATCGCATTGCTTCCAACGCTGCGAGTTGTTGTCAACCTGGTGCACGCCCTCGATAACACATCCGGGACGAAACACTCCACGAACAACTAACTGTACGAGCTAGCAGAAACAAGAAACCAGGGCCCTTGAGGGCTCTGGAAATCCAAAACCCCACTTTTTCGGGACTCCTTAGAAATACTCGTTTCTACGTTTTTGCGAGAGTGAACAATAAGCGTGAAAGGAGCGGAGAAGCCGCTCTTGCTGTCGTGAGATGTTCTGCTCTTATCCCCACCTCTCTTTGACACGGGAAATTTCCCTGTGTGGCAATGACAATGGGCGAATCTTGTGATTCAGGGTGTGATCTGGGCTTTGATGGAAAAGCGCGATGCGGGAGATCAAGGCTCTTTCCCGAACAATTTGCTCGAGAACATCTAGGCACGTTCCAGATTCGAGATTAGGGCTGATAATAGGCGATTTCACATTCTTTTTGCTTCCTTAATCACCGATCTCGAACACGAGGACTCTGCAAAAGTTATAGGAATTTCTTGTCGAGATGCTCTTTCTGTCTGGGTGGGATTCTGGGCTTGTTTTTTCGAGAAGGGTGTGTTATCGGCTTGTCTGGCGTTTTTCGATCCCCGTGGATTCCCCAAGGGATAAGCGTGGAATAGTATGGTCTGGAAATCGTGGGCTCGGATTTGGGATTGGGGCTTATATTGGGCGATTCTGTTGTTCCTATCTTCTACTCTAAAAGGTAGAGATATGTTAGGCCGTTCCAGAAGCGGCTGTTTGCTTGCTCGCGCGCCTGCTAACCAGCAAAAAGACAACCACGACACCAACAACCGCGACAGCCCCTACTGCAACAATGATCCCGACGAACACTATAGGAGAGAGAAAAGAACTGAGCAACGGACCCGGCTGAACCTGCTCCAAAGCAACAGTTACCCAGCCGGTATCAAGAGTCTTCTGAGAAGATCCTCGCGCAGCATCCAGAAAACTACCGTCCAGATTTTGCTGGGTCAGGATGAAGGCAACGGAAGCTAGCGCTTGAACTGTTCGGCCGTATGCCTGAAAGGCCAACGCCGACAAAGCAGCGCCGTAAACGTGACCCTTGTGATCCCCTGTAGCTGTAAAGTTCTTGGATATCGTGTTTGCGAGAAAGCCCAAGGCTTTTGATACGTGATTGTCGTCAGCAGTGTACTTTCCGGCATATCTCTGTGCCAGGAGAACCAGTGCGGTGACGCTGATCCGCTCGGGTCCGAGGGCATCGGTGGAACTTTCGGGGATTGCTCTTGTCAGATTGAAGCTTCCATCAACATTCTGAAGTGATAGAAGGTAGCTGAGTGCAAACGTTCGGTTTTCCTTGGAGATCGGAGAGTTGGCCTGGGACATACCCCAAAGCGCCATCGCTGTATCGACGCTTGTAGCGACTTGTGCATAGCTACCGTCCGATAACTGGGCGTAGTATCCGATGAAGCCGCTTCTCTGTTGTTGGTATGCTCCGAGTTCAGATGAAATAGATGCGAAGCTATGAAGCAATCCGATGTTGTTCGATGCGCCCAAGGTGTACAGCATCTCTCCCGGAATGTCTGCCTCTCCCCACGCGTAGCTGGAGGAATTGTCAAGCTGGGAGGCAAGCCAGGTGAAGGATTTCGCAGCCTGGAGTGAGCCGGAGTCATTCAGCCAAAGTGCAAGCGCCGCACCAGGAGTCGGGATCTGAGAAAAATCCTCGAAAGACCCGTCAGCTTTCTCGTTACTCGACAACCAATGCAAAGCAGATCTTACAGCGGAAGTCTGAGACATCGCGGCAGCATTAGCGTAGTGCATTGGAGAAACCATACTAAGGGGCAGGAGAATGATGATCCAGATTGCCGCTTTGAGCGGGTACTTTAGAGCGGGCAAAGTTACCCGCTCTGAACGAGAACCCCCATATAAGCTAAGCGAGGCAGAGGTCGAAATCAGACCTGCATGGAGAATCTTGACCCGGTATCATTCGAGATTCTCAAGAATTCTCTCATCTCCGTCGCTGAAGAAATGGGGGTCGTCCTCAGAAAATCAAGCTTCTCTCCCAACATCAAGGAGAGGCGAGATTTCTCGTGCGCTCTTTTCACTGCAAGAGGGCAACTGGTGGCCCAAGCGGAGCACATACCTGTCCATCTCGGAGCGATGCCGTACTCAGTGCAGGCTGTTCTGAAAGAGTTCGAAGACGATCTCCTGGAAGGAGACGACATCATTCTCAACGACCCGTACCGTGGTGGGACTCATCTTCCAGACATTACGATGGTCTCGCCGATCTTCTTCAAGAAAAAGTTGGTTGGGTTTGCTGCTAACCGCGCTCATCACTCCGATGTTGGAGGCGTTGCGCCTGGGAGCATGTCCGCTCTATCGAGAGAGGTCAACCAGGAGGGAATTCGCATTCCCCCCGTCAAACTCTGGTCAGAAGGCAAGCCCAACCGGCAAATCTTGGACTTCGTGCTTTCGAACGTTCGGACGCCCGATGAAAGATTGGGAGATCTCAGAGCACAACGAGCCGCAAATCTTGTCGGCGCGAAACGCCTTGTTGAACTGTTGAAAAAATCGAGCGCATCCACTGTCGAGTCCGGAATGAATCAATTGATCAATTACTCCGAAGAGTTGATGATCAAAAGAATTCACGAGCTGCCAAGAAGATCATCCTCGGCAATTGACTATCTCGATGACGATGGGTTTGGCACAACCGACATCCCGATCAAGGTCAAACTAACCATTGGCCGAGAATCCATAGCGTTTGATTTCTCCGGTTCTTCTAAGCAGGTCCAGGGACCCTTGAACGCCGTGTTCAGCGTCACTCTCTCAGCCGTCTATTATGTGGTAAGATGTGTGACGGATCCTTCGATTCCAGCAAACGCGGGTTGCTTCAAACCTATTGAGGTCAAAGCACCATCTGCAGAATTATCCCAGAAAGAGTCTGTGCTGCATGTCAAGGAACAATGAACAATGTCACCATCGGAGGGGTAGACCCTCGTACTGGGAAATATTTCACCTATTATGAGACCATCGCCGGCGGGTTCGGCGCACGATACAACAAGGACGGTGTCGACGGGATTCATAGTCACATGACGAATACGTTGAACACGCCCGTGGAGGCGTTGGAATCTGCGTATCCTCTGAGGGTCAGGAGATACGAGCTGGTACAGGGATCCGGCGGAGGAGGAAGATTTCGAGGAGGATTGGGGATCAGAAGAGAAACCGAAACGCTGGCGCAGGGGTCCACCATCTCGTTGATGGGTGAGCGACAACGGCGTGGACCTTGGGGACTCATGGAGGGAACGTCAGGATCGCCCGGAAAGTATGGCTTTGTTCGAGGAAACAAAATGGCGGCACTGTCTTCCAAGACAACTTTTTCCGCAAACGCTGGAGACGTCCTGACTGTGACAACACCAGGTGGCGGCGGATACGGCCCGTCAAGCCATCGAACGAGGGATAAGATCCGACAGGATAGAACCGACGGGAAGGCCTGAGCCTCAGCCGCAAATTGTTACTTTCGCGGCTCCGGGGACTGGCGGGTTCCAGGTCGACGAGTCTTGAGAATTTGTTGCCTGATAATACCAGGCGAATGTATGATAGGTTGTAAAGTGAATCGCGTCCGCGCCGACGTTTGTGGCTATCCATGCCTTGGATTTCTGGCATATGGCCCATAGGCTCCAGAAGTGTTGCGGGTTGCTCTGGACTCCGTTTATCCCTGTGATCAGGTGTTCAGATGTAGGAGGCCCGTAATAAGTCGCCTGGACGCTTGAGATGGATGTTGTCAGTTGATAGAAATTCCAATCCGAAGGTACATCGGTCTTGTTGATCCACTGGCTAGTCATGTTTCCATAGTTTATCAGAGTCTCGACAGTGACCATTGATCCCTGGCAGGGGCTTGGGCAAGTGCTACTTGATCTTTGATAGTAATAGTAGGCGCCTGCTTGGAAAGCAGCAATGCCTGCCCCGACAAGAAATAGGATAGCGAAGAACACCCTGTGTTCGCTGACAATGCTGAGTCCCAATCTAGCTCACATCTTGTGGAGTTCTGAGGCCGAGGCGTGTGGCTGCAACCACTATCGCAGGGGCAATTGTTGCGAAGAAGACGACGTTGCTAGCCTCATGTGCCAATGAAAAGGGCGCGCCAGCGCATCATAAGCAAAGGTTGCTAGAAGCCCGACGAGTCCGAACACGATGCTTAGCCGTTGATATTCCTTCGTCCCTTTTACAAAATCCCTGGCCACGAAGCTCTTCTTGAGAGCTACACCAGCGAGAGCGTAGAAACACTCTCCTACCATCAGGAATGATAACATGAGGAAACTGTCCACGCCATTTGGATTGACAAAGCCGTAGACGAGCCAGATGGACGCTGCGACTCCAATTCCTAGTCGAAGGCCGAAAAAGAAAGCGGCGATGAAGACCAGCGTGTCCATGATCTTGACGTTTGGGATGCCGATGAGTGCATAGTTGGTTGCCAGCGCGAGAGCCGTGAAGACGGCCGTAATCATGACTTTGGTGGATCGTCTGTCGAGGACCGAAGCCGTAGTGTATGTGCTTGTCATAGTCGAAGAAGCGGGCAAAGTTACCCGCACGATAAATATATCCTTTCGCCAGCGGAGCTGCAGGCACAAGATGAGAATCTGTTCACTTCTTCCCAGCGCCACAGAGATTGCATTCGCGCTTGGGCTTGGAGACCAAGTTGTCGCAGTGTCACATGAGTGCGATTATCCTCCCGCGACTTCTAGTCGGCCAGTTTTGACGAAGTCGGCGATTCACCAGAAGATCCATAGGAGCCTTGAGGTTGACCGGGAAGTTGAACTGCGCGGAGGGGACATTTACGAGATTGACGAAAAACTTCTGGAGCAGTTGAAGCCGGATCTTATTCTGACACAGGAACTCTGCCATGTTTGCGCTGTTTCCTATACCAAGGTCAAGGAAGCAGCTCGGGTCTTGGACTCAGACACCAAGATCGTCTCGTTGGAACCAACGAATCTCGAGGAAATCATCGACAATATTCTACTGGTCGGCAGAATGACGGGCGCGCAGGCAGAGGCTGAGAAACTAGCTTCGCAGATGCTGCAGAGAATAAACATCGTGAAAGGGAAAACGCGACTGGTGGGACATAGGCCGCGGGTCTTCTTCATGGAATGGCTCCAGCCTCCCTGGGCTGGTGGACACTGGATACCCGAGATGATCGATTACGCTGGAGGGGTTGACGGGCTTGGCCGTCCCGGCAAGCCTTCTCACAGAATCGGATGGGATGAAGTCGTCGAGTACCAACCTCAGATTATCGTTCTCTCTCCATGTGGGTTCGATGCGAACCAGGTCATGGAAGAAGCTCACATACTGGAATCGTACCAGGGGTGGGAGAGAATCCCGGCGTTCCAGTCCTCAAGAATCTATGCGGTTAATGCGTCCGCGTATTTCAGCAGATCGGGTCCTAGAGTGGTGGACGGGCTTGAGATTCTAGTCCACATAATACACCCGGAGCTGTTCTCGGAGAATCCACATCCGGAAGCTGTGAAGATGGTTCCTAAGGAACTGGTTCTGGGCAAAGAGAATGATTGAAGCAAACTAAACGTAGTACAAGCGAATGAGTCCTAGATGCCCTTGAAATTTCAGAAGGAGAAGGCGGAGGATTTTCGTGCGCTTCACCATGGGAAGCGGATTTTGATTCTTCCGAATGGATGGGATGTTCCGAGCGCTCGTGTGTTTGAGGATGCGGGGTTCCCTGCAATCGCGACCTCCAGCGCGGGTATGCTGGTCTCTCTGGGCTATCCTGATGGTGAGGTGATCGGTCGAGACGAGTTTGTCTCGGCTGTCGGAAGAATTGCCAAGGCTTTGAGTGTGCCACTTTCTGCTGATGTTGTCGCTGGCTTTGGAAAGACAACAAAAGATGTGCTCGTGACGGTCAAGGCGATTCTAAAGACCGGAGCTGTAGGAATAAACATCGAAGACTTCACGCATGCCACGAAGAAACTCTACCCTATTGAGAGACAGATGGAAAATGTCAGGGCGATCAGAAAGCTAGGCGAGATCACAGGGATTCCTCTCGTGATTAATGCTCGGACCGACGCGCTGAGATTTGCTGAAGGTGACGAAGCAGCACGCTTCAAGGAGGCGGTTCGTCGAGCCACGGCCTACCGGGACGCGGGGGCTGATTGTGTCTACCCTATGGGTCTGACGGACGCGGCTTCCATCGGGAACTTTGTGAAGGCCTTGGACTGTCCGATCAATGTTATGGTGAGAAAAGGTCTGCCGCCAATTGGTGAGCTGGAGAGGCTTGGTGTCGCTCGTGTGAGCTTCGGTCCCGGCCCATCTTATGCGGCGATGGGCCTGCTCAAACGGGCGGCCAAGGAAGTGCTTGAGAGAGGAACCTACGAGAACCTAATTGAGGGTGCAATTACATTTGATGAGCTGAACGCGCTCGCTATCCCAAGAGCCGATGGCTCTGGGCACCGCTAGAAACCCGATCTACATTCGGTCAAATCGAAGACGCCTCGTGTTCCTGAATATGCTCAAGGGTCTCTTTCTCGACTTGAAGGGTAACGTGTTCTATCCCGAAGGACTCCTTCAATCGAGACGCTATTTTCTCCACTATCTTTGATCCATCGCTGATCATGTCTGTGTCCACGGTGATGTGTCCGCTCAGCGCGTAGAGGCCGGATGTGATTGTCCAGACGTGGAGGTCGTGAACTCCCTTTACCCCGTCAACGCTGCCAATTGTCTTCGCTATAGTTTCTAGATTCATCTGTCTGGGAGTGGCTTCCAACAGGATGTTTGTCGAGTCTCTGACGAGGCGGTAGGCACTAAGCATGACGAGAACCCCGATTATGGCTGCTGCAAGCGGGTCAATTCCCTGGTAACCTGTGAGTATGACGATGAGGCTGCTGACGATCACGGCCACGGATGATAGGACATCTCCGACAGTATGGAGGAAGACCCCTCGAACATTGAGATTGGTCCCTCCCGACCGGGACAGCAACGCTGCAATACTGAGATTCCCCAGAAGACCGACCGATGCGATCGTTAGAACTAGAGGGCCTTGGACAGTGGGCGGCTGTTGGAGTCTCAGGTAGGCTTCATAGATTATTAGAAAAGCGACAGCTATCAGGGTCGAGCCGTTGATTAGCGCGGCGAATATCTCGGCTCTATGATACCCAAATGTCCGTTTTGCGGTGTGACGTTTCCGACCTAATCGGAGAGTGAGAATTCCTACTCCTACCGCCAGAACATCAGTTAGCACATGGCCGGAATCGCTGATCAATGCGAGGCTCTGGCCAAGGAAGCCTCCCGTGAACTCGACAATGACAATCACTGAGGATATGACGAGAGCTATCCAGAGTCGCTTCTCAGCATTCCGCGACGACACTGAAAGGTCTAGGCCCAATGGGGAACGACTCCTCGTACTCTGTTGAAGTTATGAGTATTAGAAATGGGCTCAGGAATCGGAGCTCTTCACTCGCCGATTTACTAGGAGTACTCCCGCGAGTATGAGTAGGAAGCTGACGGCGGTCCAGGGGCTCAGGCTTTCTTTGAGGACGAGAAAGGAGGTTAGCACGCCGAAAACTGGGACGAGGTTGCCGAAGATTCCTGATCTGCCGGCTCCGATCTTCGAGACGCCTTCGATGTAGAGGAAGTACCCGATGACGGTTGAGAGGATGGCGAGGTAGAGAATTCCGAGCCATGAACCCGGGTCCCAGCTATAGGTCCAAGGTGCTTCAAGGAGCGAGAGGGGAATTAGGAAGAACCAACCGAAGAGGCTGATCCAAGACAGGATCGAGAGTGAGGATTGTTGACGCCCATGATTGTCTGCGCGGTTCCTTGCGATGAATCTTCTCAGGAGGACCGTGTATAGAGCGTATGCGGTTGCGCCGCCGAAGACAAGAGTCACGCCCAGCGGTCTGTTGAGAACTTGAGTGTTGGGAGAGAGTATAGAGATCGTAATAATTCCTGCCAGCCCGGAAGCGAAACCGAGGATCTTTGTCCCAGTAAGACGCTCCTTGAGAACGAAGCTGGCCATGATGGCGATGAGTACGGGTCCGATTCCTATAACGAGAGAGTCGTCGCTAGCTGCCGCGTATTTGACGCCATAGAGGAAGAAGATCTGGTAGAGGGTTGTGTTGAGAACACCCATTACGACTAGTGTTGGTATCCATGATCGTTCGATTTTGAAAGATCCTTCTCTGAACCAGAGTATGGCGAACAGTACGGGGACGACGATGGCGTATCTTATCGCGGCAATGGAGACTGGTGGAAGATTTGTTGCGAGAAGTCTTCCGACTGGCCATGCAAGTCCCCAGACGAACATTGTGAAGACAAGTCCAGAGTAGACTGCCCAGTTCTGATGTTCGGCGCGAACTACTGTAGTCAGAGCTGGGGTGGCGACTGCGTCCGTGTTTTTCCTGAGAGGCAAGACTGCAAGCCGACCTGCTTGGGACTTAACCCTTTCAACATTTCAGCATCCACGCTGCTGATGTGCGGACAGCTATTTTGTAGATCACGCGTAAATAGCCCAGAAAGCCAGCCCATGCATCTCTCTACGGCAATGTGTGCACGCGTTGAGCAAGCCCGGTTCTTCCCAAGCTCGCTGGATAGGAATCCTTGTTTTCCTGCTCACGATATCTATTGGCGAATTCGCGGCTCTGATTCTGAATTATCAGAACAACTTCTACCTCCGGCAATACGTGTCAAATAATCTTGGCGCGACGGTTGTGATTACAGTCGGCCTCCTCGTTTTCGCCTCTGGAGCTGCTTACCTAGTTTCGAAGAGGCTTGGAGTCACTAAGACCTCTGGTCCCCATGTTCCAGTGTTCGGGAGAATCGGCTCTTTCGTAGGTCGAAGATACAAGCTAATAATCGTCTTTTGGATTCTACTTCTCGTAATCAGTCTTCCCTTATCTCAACAGCTCTCTCAGGTTGTCACTTCAAACACTAGTGGTGGCCAGTCAGGCACTTCTCAGTCTGCGCAGGCCCAGAACCTGATGGCTCAAGAGTTTCCACATCCACAAGCCAACACGAGCGCCATAATTCTCCTCCAGGGAAATGATGTTACTGACAATGCGACCAAGCGATTCACTCTCGACCTGGAAAAACAGCTTCTAGTGGCAGGAGTTCTGAATAGTCTTGAGAACTTCACCTCTGTCTACAGTCTAGAGAGAACGGCCTTCACCGCATACTTCCTACAGACGGGCGATAACTACTCAACCGCTCAATCAATCGCCAATCAAACCATATGGGCCTATACTCTCGCCTCCTACAGATTCCCGAGCCCACCGATCCCACCAATTCCACCGGCGATTCTCCAGAATTTCATCAGCCCTGACAACAAGGTCATGATCGTCCTAGTGAGCTTCTCGCAATCCCCCGGCTCCTTTGCCTCAGCGAACAATGACCCAATATTGAAGAACGTAGTGACTATGAGGTCCATCATCTCCTCACTGAAATCCAGCGACGGTGGACCCTCGCAGACATACGTTACAGGCGACCTAGCTACCACTGCCGACTCTTCTCTCGGAAGCGATAGAGATCTCGCTCTTATCGAGCCGGTCACCATAGGCGCCATTCTCATTCTCGCAGGACTGTTCTTCTTTGCAATCGCAACCCCCTTCGTCCCTCTGACCATCGTCGGACTGGCACTGTTGATCACCGAGGGAGGGCTCTACCTCATCGGCAAATACATCCTTCCGGTCCAGGCTACGACCACGACATTCCTGTTCACTATAATGCTCGGGGTGGGAACTGATTATTCCATCTTCCTGATGGCTCGCTACCGGGAAGAACGCGTCGAAGGCCACAACAAAGCCCGGGCGGTCCAGACATCGGTTACATGGTCTGGAGAGAGCATCGCTACCAGCGCGACCACAGTTATCATCGCCTTCGGAGCGATGACGATAAGCAGCTTCACACTGCTACAATCTATTGGAGTCGGCCTCGGCTTCGGCGTCCTAATCGCCCTTCTAGTAAGTCTCACACTGATTCCGTCGTTCATCCTGATCGCTGGGGACAGAATATTCTGGCCTAGATCTGGTAAGAGATTCGAGAGCTTTGCGGTTCGGGCGCGGAAGAAGAGGGCTGAGAGGCCGGGATATTTCCGACGGGCTGCAGGCTTCAGCGTCAGGCGACCAGCCCTCGTCTTGGGACTGACAGTGCTCATATCCATCCCTGCCATCTACATATCACTCACTGGAGCTACGTCGTACGATTTTGCGGCTGGTCTAGCCAATGCTGAGAGTGTCCACGGTCTCACTGTATTGGAACAGAGCTTCGGTGCCGGTCAGATAGGTCCAACCCAGGTGCTCGTGCAGTTTCCTGGGACGATTCTCACGAACGGGAATCTTACGAAGGGCGCACAGGCTAACCTGGAGAAACTGAGCCAGAATATTACTCGCTTGTCTAACGTGAAGGAGGTCACGGGACCTACGCGTCCTAACGGTGTCAATGTGGACGCGACTAACATGGCAGGTCTGACGCCTCAACAGAGGCAGGCGATCCTCGGGAGTATCGGACAGGATAATCGGACTGCTATGGTGACGGTTCTATTTGGCGACGAGCCGTTCACGCAAAACTCTCTCAACACCATTGTTCAGATCCGGAGCTTGGTTACGAGCCTTCGGAACTCGGACACGTCGCTCGCTCAGGACACGATACTGGTTGGGGGTGCTTCCGCGTCAACCCTGGATTTTGCCAATGAAACTGTCAACCAGTTCAACACGATGAGAGTGCTGACGGTCGCTGCCATATTCGTGGTGTTGCTGGTAGTGCTAGGATCGTATCCGCTTGCGATAACTGGGATTCTCTCGATTGGATTGAGCATAACTTGGGCGTATGCGGCCACTCTCCTCTTCTTCAACAACGTACTGCAATCAGGTGTGCTATTCATCATCCCGCTCATTCTCTTTCTACTCCTCTATGGAATTGGAATGGACTACAACATCTTCATCCTAACACGTATCAGGGAAGAAGCCCAGAAGGGAAAGGAGACTCGCCAGGCCGTGGTCGATGCCGTTGACCGAACCGGTGGAATCATCACGGCTCTAGCCCTAATCCTCGCTGGCGCACTAGGCTCGCTATTGTTGTCGTCTAATCGTCTTCTAGAAGGCTTCG
>WNGH01012728.1_pt1 | contig 12720 bp, 8 predicted proteins | sample 5400631 | NCBI WGS metagenome assembly WNGH01 (sample SAMN13153373, study PRJNA577476) | soil metagenome | isolation source: 115 cm soil or saprolite under Garry oak tree replicate 1 | place: USA:California | collected 2016-06-15
GTGAGGCTTGCGCGAGCCATAATGTTTCTCCTTGTTTGACTAACTCTTGGATGTTGCACATTCAAGGTGCTTGCAACGTCTCCAATGTGTCGGAGCAATACTAATTTTTTGGGGCTTCCTGTGTCGCGATACACTCACCTGAAAATGAGCACACCTAGTCGACAGTGGTCTTGAGTGTGACCGCTGATGATCTCGGGACTGCAGTGAGCGAATAGATAGCGATGTATGGGAGTCACTTTGCTCTAAGCAGTCAGCGTCATTGGCCTGGTTACAGATGGAAAGCTATTTTATTAAGAAGGTGAACTACGAAACGACGGACAATTTTTTAATCCTGTTCGCGCTGGACTACTACAATATTAACATGAGATTGGTGAGGAGAGAGTGAGAATAAATGGTGTGGCGGTGAAAAAACGGTGAAAAAAAGTAACCCCTCGCTTGCTTTGCATAGACATAGCTAAGCAATATGATACATAATACTTATATATCTGCATCTTGTATCAAAGAGTAAAGTTTTATCAGGCCTTCATATCATTCGTAACACAGAAGACTGGCACTGTTGTCGCCATCCCTTTTACAGTGAGGTAGAGGTATGCCTAATCAACTTTATCGCGCTAATCTTTCCATCGCCTCACCATCGGAGATCGAACGCACCGCTCGGCAGTTGAGGGTAATACGCGAGGAATTCCTGACCACAGGAGCCCATGCTATGTATACTCCTCGCTCAATAATCCTGGAGTCCTGGCAGCGCTGCAACGACTTGCAAGTCAACCCCTCGCGACGTTGTGCGCCGCTTGCTATCGCCAGGGAGTCCCAGCTCTCCAACCTGCGCGACGCTAATGAATTACTCAGATTGGCCACACGCTCGGTAATGGGCCGTCTAACTGACTTCCTCGCTGATTCAGGTTACGTGATTGTGTTGAGCGATGCCAAAGGTTGTCTACTGGATGTAGTTGGCGACGCAGGAATCCGTCGCCGGCTTGCTCGCATCGACTTCATTCCTGGAGGCAATTGGAGTGAAGCCGCGGCTGGCACCAACGCTATAGGCACCGCCCTCGCTGATGGTCATATCGTGCAGTTGATGGCGGCAGAACACTTTTGTGATGGATGGCAAGACCTTACCTGTACGGCAGCGCCTATCCGACATCCATTTACAAGCGAGATTATCGGTATCTTAGATGTCACTGGCGCCTATCATCTCATCCGGCCGTTTCTCACCAACTCTTTGGCTGTAGCTGTCATGGATATCCAGCAGCAGTTGCAAACACTGCTTATTACCACGCGTGGCGTGCCAACCCATTTCCTGGGAACTATCACCAGTTTTCCCAGTAATACCAGCCCTCACGAGATCAACATGAACAATAATACTTCGCAGCATCATAGGGACGAAGGGACCCGCTTTATCGCGTCCCCTACAGTGGACGATATGCGTTGCCAGCTGAACCTGCAGGAACGCCGAGCCTGCGATGCAGAACGCCTGGCGGCGGCAGCAGGAGCTATTAGTGCGAGTTTAGATGTAGATATCACCCTGGAAAAGGTGGCTGAGCAGGCCGCTCAGCTCTTTCAACTCGAGGCTGCTGCTACCTGCCTGTATGATGAGGCAGAAGGAAGCATATCGCTACGCATCTGGTCTAAGCAAAACACTCAACCGTCTTTCGACATTCACTCGCTGGAAGCGCTGCTCACGCGGACCGAGGCTTTCTCACTCATTCAGGAACGCGGTGAGCCAGTGATCATCGACGATGTCCATACCTCTTCCCTTTTGCCGGCAACCCTGGTGGAGCAACTGGGTATTCGTTCGATAGCGATACTGCCCCTGACGACGGCTCGTGGTGTGATAGGCTTCATCGCTGCCCCGAAATGCACCTGCTACCACTGGGTTGTCGATGATGTACGGCTCGCCCTGGCTTTCGCGGCTCAGTCAGCAACCGCCATTGAGAATGCCAGGCTTTTTGCTACCCTCCAGCAACATAATCGCCGTATTGAAGTGATCAATACTCTCGCCCAGCTTCTGAATACTCTGCCTGATCCTAACCAGCATCTTGACGTGATTCTGAAGCGTATCACCGAGATCATGGAACTTGACGCGGGCATGATTCTGTTACACGACCAGCGTATAGGCGATATATCCCTTGTTGCCCACTTTGGGCTACCTGTTATGACGTCCCTCGACATTTCAGAACAGTCCCTGAGACCTCTACGCGAGGTGGCTGGCCTTGTAGTGGCGCTCGGAGAATCGCTTCTGATCTGCAGCTTAGAGGGAAATAGGGGCATAGTGCATGAGCCTCTGAGTGATGTGGGCCTTTGCGAATTGATGGCGGTTCCGCTAGTTGCAAGCAGCACAATTCTCGGTGTCTTGCTCGTGGGGAGCCATAGCCTTCGCAAACTGTCGGAGGAAGACCTCTCGCTGTTCACTACCATTGGACAACAGTTAGGCTTGACTTTGTCGAACGCTCAATTGCTGCGCTCCGCGAGCGAGATGGAGGCACTTCGTGAGGCTGACCGACTCAAAAGCGGGTTTATCGCTGCCGTTTCACACGACCTACGATCACCACTTACCGCCATCCGCGCCTCAGTTGATAGCCTGCTCGATCAGGGAGGTATTCAGTCGGCCAGGGCACAAGAGCACCTATTGCTCAACATCGCACGACAGACGGGTCGGTTAGGACGGCTGGTTGACCAATTGCTCGACCTTTCACGAATAGAGGCAGGAGTACTCGCATTAGACCGCGACTGGACAGAACTGCCGGCACTCATTGCCGATACGCTGGCGAAATTTGAGGGGTTGAATAGCGGATGCCGTGTAGAATGTGATCTAGCGGAAGATTTGCCACTGCATTATGTGGACCCCGATCGCCTCGTCCAGGTGCTTTGGAATCTCCTGGAAAATGCCAGTAAATATGCTTTGCCTTGCTTGTCAATTAGAGTCGAGGCCAGTTGGACAGGAAGTGAGGTGCTGATCGGCGTCGCTGATCGTGGCCCCGGCATACCTCCAGAAGAGCACGAGAAGATATTTCACCATTTTTACCGGTTGGATAGGGACATCAGGACGCATACACAGGGTAGTGGACTGGGCCTGGCAATCTGCCAGGGTATTGTGCATGCTCATGGTGGACGGATTTGGGTAGAGGATCGACCGGGAGGCGGAAGTATCTTCCGCATTGCCTTGCCCTTACCAACAGCCGATCGACTTGTGCTCGAAGCATTGGACGATCATGAATTGTGTGGCGTAAGTCTAAAGGAGCAATGATGCTATGGGCCATGCAAAACAACGTATTTTACTCGTGGATGACGACCCTGGTATCATGGTAGCTGTGAAACAAGCTCTGTCCACCCACGGTTACCAGATGACGACCGCTACAGATGGTAAAGAGGCTTTAGACTCTTTCGACCGCGAACCACCAGAGCTGATCCTGTTGGACTTAGTGATGCCCCAATGTAGCGGCCTGGAAGTCTGCAAGCGAATTCGTGAATACTCCGCCACTCCTATTATTATCCTGAGTGTCAAAGGTAGTGAGGCTGACATCGTATCTGTCCTCGATATGGGTGCGGATGACTACCTGGTGAAACCTTTCCGCCTGGCCGAACTCATTGCCCGCATCCGAGCGGTTCTGCGTCGTGGGAGCACTATGGTAGCAGCCAAAGTCGTTTGTGGTGATTTGGAAATCGACACTGAGATGCACAAGGTCTCTGTTGCGGGCCGTGTTATCACACTCACCCCAATAGAGTACGCGCTATTGGCCGAGTTGGCCGGAAACGTCGGCCGAGTATTGACCACACGTCTGCTTGTACAGCGTGTATGGGGTTCCCAATATAGCGATGCAAACGACTACGTCAAGGGCGTTGTGCGCCGTCTGCGCGTCAAGCTGGAGCCCGATCCCGCCCACCCACGCTATATCATCACTGAGCCACATCTCGGGTACAGACTGAGCGATAACTTATCATGAACTCCCGCATGTATAACAAGGGCTTGCAGCTATCTTCAACCAGAAATATGATTGTTCCATGCTCGATTTCTGTGAACGTGTCAAGCATCTGCACAGGCAACTTGGAACCATCGCATCACAATCTCCACACAAAATTGTGACCAGGTAGCCCATATGTAACCCTGGGTAGCACACCTATGATACAATTGGGGAAAGGTTGTTGAGCACGCAGCATTACGACAAGCTGTGCTTCAGCGACCTACATGCCTCTTTCCTGGCATCAACGGACATTTGACAACAAACTTCATGTTGATCTGGTGCTCACACGGGATACCAGGTTCGTTGGTTGCCCATTCCCAACAATTGTAAAACAAGGAGTAACTTAATGCACGTTAAACTCGATTCCCTCAAAGAGAAGGGTTATGTTGTCTTGCGCGATTACGATGGCCCACCGGTTCCTAAAGAGGAATGGATGAGCCTCGAATATATGGACTGGAAAAGTGGTGGCGATACCAATTTTGCCCCGATTGCTTCCGCCTTTGGCGAAATGGAGTGCCACGGTTTCTGGGATCACGGCAAGCCCGACAAGGATGGCATGTGGACGAAGAACGCTGAGATGTGTCCCACGCTAGTACAGTGGGCGCAGAATGTGGGAGCCAATTTTGGGCGCGTCCGCATCATTAAACTCAATCCCAACACGGAGGCGGAGACGTTCCATAACCTGCACCTCGACGACAACAACCGTCTCAATCCCGATGGCGAGGGCTGGGTTGTGCGTGCATGGTTGGAACTTTCCGATGACCCCCATTCGTACATGATTCTGCGTGAAGACAAGGACGATCCCTCAACCGAGTCTCGCGTCTCGATGCCCAAAAATCGCCAGCTTGTCATTGATTCGCAGCGCCTCTGGCATGCTGCATGGCATGCAGGGCCAGAGCCGCGCTATGCGTTGATCGTTTCGTTTGAGAGTGGCGAAGCCTTGCAGCGCTGGATGGAGAGCCAGGCCAAGACAACCTCCGGCGTGCGCTAAACTTCGCCGTATATTCGGCGATCAGTTCTTTGCGCCGCTGATCGGCGTCCTTCGCCTTATCGATCTCATCCTTGAAGAGAATATTGACCGCTCCTTCAGCCCCCATCACCGCAATCTCCGCCGTGGGCCAGGCGTAATTGATATCGCCACGCACGTGCTTACTATTCATCACGTCATACGCGCCACCGTAGGCCTTGCGTGTGATGACCGTGATCTTCGGCACCGTGGCCTCACAGTAGGCAAAGAGCAGCTTGGCGCCGTGGCGGATGATGCCATTGTGCTCCTGACTGACCCCTGGCAGAAAGCCCGGCACATCCACAAAGGTAATGATGGGGATGTTGAAGCAATCGCAGAAGCGCACAAAACGCGCGGCCTTGTCGGATGAATTGATATCGAGCACCCCTGCCAGTGTCCCTGGTTGTTGCGCCACAATGCCAATTGAGCGACCATTCAAGCGGGCAAAGCCCACGACGATGTTCGCGGCAAAGAGTTCCTGTACTTCGAAGAAGTCGCCATCGTCAACAATATGGCCAATGACTGCTTTCATGTCGTAGGGCTTGTTCGGATTGTCGGGGATGATGCTATCAAGCGCCACCTCTGAGCGAGTAGGTGAGTCAATGGGCGTGATGCGGGGAGGGTCTTCGAGATTGTTTGAAGGAATAAAGCTCATCAACGTACGAATCATGTGGATACATTCGGGTTCATCTGGACAGGCGAAATGGGCGACGCCGCTGGTGCTGTTATGGACCATAGCACCGCCTAGCTCTTCAAAGGTGACATCCTCATGGGTGACGGTCTTCAGCACATTGGGGCCGGTGACGAACATGTAACTGGTCTGCTCCACCATAAAAATAAAGTCAGTAATGGCCGGAGAGTAGACCGCGCCGCCAGCGCAGGGGCCCATAATAGCAGAAATTTGTGGTACAACGCCGGAGGCCAGCGTATTGCGCAGAAAAATATCCGCATATGCTCCGAGGCTGACCACGCCTTCCTGGATACGCGCTCCACCGGAGTCGTTGAGGCCGATAACCGGCGCGCCGTTCTTCATGGCGAGGTCCATAACTTTACAGATTTTTTCAGCGTGCGCTTCTGAAAGCGAACCTCCAAAGACTGTAAAATCTTGCGAAAAAACATAGACCAGCCGCCCATCGATCTGTCCATAGCCGGTAACCACTCCATCGCCGGGAATTCTCTGCTCATCTAACCCAAAGTCCGCGGAGCGGTGTGTCACGAACATATCCAATTCGTTGAATGTGCCCGCATCGAGCAGCAGGTCAAGGCGTTCGCGCGCGGTCAGTTTGCCTTTACTATGTTGCGCCTCTATGCGCTTGGGGCCTCCGCCGAGCATAGCTTCCGCCTTCAAGTGCTGGAGTTCTGCAACTTTCTCTTGAGATCCTTTGAGTTGAGAGGAATCTTGTGGAGTACGTTCACTTGTGGTCATCGAAATTATCTCCAAAAAGCATGGTTGAAAAAATAGTTGGTTATAGCTCTGATGCAGTATAGCATGGATATTGCGAGGGTGTCTAATGGAGGGTGCCTTAACAGTATTGTCTCAGCGTATTGGTAAAAGCACAGTGTTTCCCCCTTGGGCTCGTTTGCCAACGCTTTCTCTACCTCATATTCCACTGCTTTGCCGAGCGGCTTAGAGTCGCTCGGCAAAGCTCTGATCCTTGCTAGAGCACGAAATAAAGCAAGAGTAGAAATCTATAGGCTTGAGAGAGCCTACGAGTGAAGGGATTATTTCAATAATGGAGTTAGGAACGCCAGCGTTACGAAGGAAGATGTCTGGTATCTTGCCTTGAGAGCGGATGATGGTATCAATCCCAATGCTCGAAGGGCCGTAATGCTGCACAGCCTCAAGTCCTTCTACCTTGCTTAAATCCATGTCAGTAAAAAGTGTCCACGCTACCTCAGCTTTGCAAAGGTTAGCTCCGCTGAGGTCGGCTCCGCTGAGATTGGCTCGATTGAGGTTGGCTCCGCTGAGGTTGGCTCCGCAAAGGTTGGCTCCGCTGAGATTGGCTCCGCTGAGGTTGGCTCTCCAGAAGTTGACTTCCTTAAGCCTGGCATCCGCGAGGTTGGCATTGATGAGGCTGGCTCCACTGAGGGTAGCCCCCTTGAGGTCGGCTCCGTAGAGGTTAGCTCCGCTGAGGGTGGCATCCGCGAGGTTGGCATTGCTGAGGCTGGCTCCACTGAGGGTAGCCCCCCTGAGGTCGGCTCCGTAGAGGTTAGCTCCACTGAGGATAGCCCCCTTGAGGTCGGCTTCGTAGAGGCTAGCTCCGCTGAGGGTGATATACGCGAGGTTGGCTCTCAAGAAGCTGGCTCTGAAGAGGATGGCATCTCTGAGGTCGGTTCCCTCGAGATTGACCCCGATGAAGATGGTTCCCCTGAGATTGGCCCTGCTGAGGTTAGGCTGAATATCAGTGTGCTCTTTCCTCCACTGATTCCATACCTCTTCCCCTCGTTTGAGAATGTCGAGATGTTCCTGGTTTGCCATAAATTTTACTCCTAAAGAATGACAAACTATAAAGCTGGCTTAAAAGTTCAGGCTAGTATACCATAGTTTGCGGGGGTTTTATAGGATGAGTATTACGTATTTCGTCACGTAAAATGTTCATTTGATTTGACACGGTCCGAGTTCTGTTTGAAGCAGGCCGTTGCAGTATCCTGGTATCCTGGTGACGTATATCAACATACAGTCACAGATGTGTTATACTGCCAATATCCTGATGAATACGTCTTCCTCACTACACTAAAAGGGGGCATTATGGCTATTACATCATCCTCGGAGACCAGGGCAAGCGGGAGTCGCGTCGCTGGCTGGCTCTCACCCGACGAATTTCGTATTTTAGAAGTAGCATGCGATACTCTTCTCCCTTCGCTGGAACCCCCCCCAGGAAGTTCTGCAGCGCTAGCCGCGTACTATCGACGACGCGCCAGCGACTTGCATGTTGCTCAACTCCTGGCGGAGACGCTGGCCCTGGAGAACGCGGAGGCGCAGACCCAGTTTCACCAGTTGATGAGTTTGATGGCCAGTCCAGTGAGTGGTCTTCTGCTCGCCGGCAGCACAAAGTCCTTTGTGGAGCTATCACAGGAAAAGCGTGAGAAGTACCTGTTTGCCATGGCGAATAGCCCGCTTGGGTCACTGCGGCAGGGATACCAGACACTCAAACGCCTCGCAGGTTTTATCTATTTCTCTGTTCCTGATGCCCAGGGCGTGAATCCAAACTGGGAAGTACTCGATTACAAGGTTCCCGCTCCCCCGCCCGCCGACACTCCACAGCCGATTACCCCACTGACCATTTCCGAAGATACAACTCTAGAGGCAGATGCCGTCGTCATCGGTTCTGGCGCTGGCGGTGGCGTTGTTGCCGGGGAACTCGCCCTGGCGGGTAAGAGCGTAGTGGTGCTGGAAAAGGGTGGCTATAACAACGAGGCCAACTTTACCCTGCAAGAGGCGCAGGCCATGCCGGAACTCTACTTGAAACGCGGCACGCTCACCTCCAAAGACCTGGGTATCATCGTCCTGGCAGGCAGTACCCTTGGAGGCGGCACGACAATAAACTGGATGACATCGCTTCGAACACCACCTGATGTACTCGAAGAGTGGGAACAACGTTCTGGCTTGCATGGCCGCTTCACTGGCACACAGCTGCAAGAGAGCTTTGCCGCCGTGGAGAAACGGATTAATGTCAATACGGACAATAGCATGCATAATCGGCAGAACCAGTTACTCGCCAATGGGTGTGAGGCACTTGAGTATCAGGTGGGTGTAATCCCGCGCAATGCTAGCGATTGTCAGCTGCGCTGTGGCACTTGTGGGTTTGGCTGTCGCTATGGAGCCAAGCAATCCACTATGAAGACGTACTTGCAGGACGCTTATGACCATGGCGCACGTATCATCGTGCATTGCAGCGCCGATAAGGTCCTCATAGAAAACGGGCAGGTTGAGGGCGTCAAAGCAACTGTGACCAATACGGAGACTGGGAAAACACACTCCCTGACTATCCATGCGAAAACCGTGATTGTCGCGGCAGGGGCGTTGAATTCGCCTGCTATTCTATTGCGTTCGGGCCTGGAGAACCAGCATATTGGCCGTCATTTGTATTTGCATCCCGTCACCACCATCACTGGCATCTATCCTGAGAAGGTCTACCCATGGCAAGGGGTGATGCAATCAGCATACTCGCGCGAGTTTGCGCACCTGGATGGGAACTACGGCTATGTGTTGGAGGTACCGCCCCTGCATCCTGGGCTGATAGGTTTATCGACGCCGTGGTATTCTGCGCGTGAGTATCGGGAGCAATCAGCACAGGCTGCCAACCTTACGACAATTATTGTTTTGACTCGTGACAAAGGTGAGGGAACCGTTACCGTAGATCGTTACGGTGAGCCTGTCATTGATTATGTAGTTTCGGTCTATGATCGCCACCACCTGTTACACGGCTTGCGCCAGGCTGCGCGTATCCATTTTGCAGCCGGAGCCAAAGCAATCAACTCATTGCATAACAAACGCACACGCCTGGATCGGCCAGAGAATGGCGTGGTCACAGAGCAACAGTTCCGCGAGTTTAACCGCCAATTGGAGCGGCACGGTATGGGCGTCAATCGTGTGATGATGTTCAGTGCCCACCAGATGGGCACATGTCGCATGGGGGCCGACCCTAAAAACTCGGTGACCAATGAAAATGGTGAAGTACACGGCGTGAAAGGCCTTTTTGTCTGTGATGGTAGCCTTTTCCCCGCTCCCTCTGGGGTGAACCCGATGTTATCCATTATGGGGCTTGTCCATAACACCAGCCAGTACATTAAGTCCATTATATGAAGCACTGTCCAGGATCATACAGAAGGATGAGGAAGAAGCCTCATAGCCGCAAAGTAGATAAGTGCGGCACAGTTTTTGGGAGTCATGCTTCTCACACAGATCGTAGCCTGGCGAGATGTGTCAGACTGAGCCGAAAACTCTTCTTATCGGTTGAGTTTCCCCGCCTCTGTGGGGGTTATCGGCACAGTTGACCACTGTATCCCGTCAAAAACTGTGCCGATAACTGAGCATGTCAGCGTCCCCAAAAGACCAAACTGGACCCACTTATCCACTTTGCGCCTAGAGGACCGCTATCTTCACGCTGGGCCTATTGCGGAATTGCTTTCCCGTCAACCATTACCGCATTTGTCACGCCTTGGTCATTTGTCAAAGCCGTGACACGACTGGCCATGCCAGTCAAGTTCTGGCAGTTCAGAATTTGGAACGATGCGGTGAAGCGGCCTCCCATGAAGGTTAACAAGTTTGTCGCGTTCGGTAGTGGCGAGTTGAATGCAGCAAGCATATTTGCATCTTTTGCCAGCCTGGTTGGTTGTACAGTGTTCAAGTTCATGCAATATTGCTTTGTGCTCAGGTTGATTCCAGGCATCTGGTCAACACCCATGCGATAGAGGATGTCCTTAAAAACACTACTGTTCCCGTTGATCTGTACCATCGGGTCGCCAACGGGAACGAGTGCTACTGGCGACTGTTGAAAAGCTGCTGCCTGTAGTTCATCTAGTGCCAGGGCTGGTACAGGGTTGCCATTATCTGCCAGGTCAGGGGCCATTGCTGGTTTACAACCAAGAGCAGGATCAATAAAGTTCGTGAGGAGCCGGTTGTCGCTTGGGTTCTTGAGCACAGCCGCGCCAGCATTCGCAGCACGGTTAGCAGCCGTATTCTGTGCGGTCTGACCGTTGTTATTGACCAGGTATGTTGTTTGTACGTTATCGCTTTGATCCTGGTCAACAACGCTGAAGTCACGTACCGTAGGACAGGTCGCGCCATCATTAGCCATCCCTAAAGCTGGTAACTGTACATTGGCCTGCTTTGCGGCTTCGAAGAATGCAGGCGCATTGCAGTACCAGAACTGCCCAAAGACTGAGTTCTTTGCACCGTTCACACAATTGCCCTGGTTTAAGCTATTGCCAGTTCCCTGAAGTGTGGTGTTGTTGTCATTGCCACCGCCCCAAATTCCCACAACCGCATTAGCAGGTAACTGAGGGGCAGTTGGCATCACCAGCGGTTGTGTCCCAGCATCTATGACCAATGGGCTGTATACCGATATTTTACCATTAGCAGGGTCTAAGATAGTTGCCTGCACAAAGACAGACTGGTTAGGGTTCTGCTCATTGCATTGTCCATTGTTTGCATTGGTAGCTTGTAGCTGGTAAGGCGTAGCTAGACCCTGAGCAGATAATGGGTTAGGTGGAACTATCAGTGTACAGTCCATATTGTCTGCGGCATGAGTGACAAGTGATGGAGCTGTGACACAGATCATTACAATGGCTGGCAGTAAACAGATAGCAAGTGCCCAACGGGCAGCAGTTAGTGGTTTCAAGTAGCACCTTTCTTTCGAGTAAAAAACACACGCCTATACTACTTGAAACGAAATGACACACTCGAGTAACTCATGGCTAAGAAAATGGTACCATTTGTCAAAATGATTGGCCGCTGAATCAAGTAGGGCTATTTGGCGACAAGGCCGCCAAATAGCCCTACTTGATTCTGTTATCCCTTGATTGCCAGCCAGAAAATGTTGGCTAGCTGAACATAGCCCGCGGGGCTGGGGTGAAAGCCATCGCCGCTGATATATTCGGGGTGGGTCGTTAGCTGGCTGCCATGGCTGAAAAGATCCACCAGCTTTACACCATAGTGGGCAGCAGTTATCGCAATACCTGCATTCCAACGCGTAATTTGCACAAGCATCTGTGCCTTTTGCGCGGGCGCCAGGTTGGCAAAAGCGGGCAGTTGAGTCAGGTCCGGTAAGTTCGCCATCACCAGGCTGGCATGGGTATTTGCATGTAATTCTCCAAGCAGTATGTTCAGGTCGTGCATATACGTGTCATATGGGACGCCGCCCACGAAATCATTGGCGACAAGCCAGACAGTGACCAGCTCAGGGGACGTCGAGAGCGCTATGGGCAATTCTTCGGTGAGGGCATTATGCAGGCGTTCCCCGCTAATGCCCAGGTTTATCATGTGTGATCCCTTCGGCAGGTGTGCTGCCACCAGGGGAACGTACCCTTGCGATCCCGGTTGATTACTGCCAACGCCGACCGCGTCCGAGGCCCCTAAAGCAACGTAGGTGATTGGCCCGGCAGGGATGTGCACTACCACAGACGGCTGCGTCGCTGCCGCATCAGGATGTGCTGCCGGAGGGGACGCCGTCACTCCGCCGGTTGCGCAGGCGGTAGAAAAGAAGGCCACTATAAAAAGGAGGAGGAAGGATGAGAGGTGAGGGAAGAAAATATTCAGTTTACGTGCGTTCATGACGTTGTGTTTCCAGGATTGTTGGCGGGCCAGGTTATGGCAGCAGGATGATTGCATGATTGCAACAACAATCGTCCTGCTACTAGAACTTTCATCCTCTATCCACCATCTCCAGCTTCCCTGTGATGACATCAATCACCAGGCCGTGCACGTGAACCTTTGGTAGAAAAGGACTCTTACGAATAACATTCACGACTTCGCGTACATTTATATGGACATCGTTAAAGGCGCCGAGCCAGCGTAACAGGCCCTGTATATCGCCCAGTCTCTCTTCCTCGATCAACTTCTGAGGATCGATCCCCAACGCCTGCATCGAGGCGGTCAACGTTGTCGCATCTGCGTGTGCCAGTCCACACTGTGTATGGCCAATGACCGCGACTTCTCGCACGCCCAACAGGTAAATGCCACTTGCTAACGAGCGGATGAGATCATTCGCAGCGCCCTCCCGCTCAATCTGGGAGATAGTAGCGCCGGCG
>WNGH01004928.1_pt1 | contig 12718 bp, 20 predicted proteins | sample 5400631 | NCBI WGS metagenome assembly WNGH01 (sample SAMN13153373, study PRJNA577476) | soil metagenome | isolation source: 115 cm soil or saprolite under Garry oak tree replicate 1 | place: USA:California | collected 2016-06-15
GAAAGGTCCGTTTGTGGATGGCCATCTGATGGAAAAAATCATCACGGCCAAGGAAACCAAGTCCAAGACGCCGATCAAGACCTGGTCGCGGCGCTCGACCATCACGCCGGATTTTGTCGGCCTGACCTTCACCGTCCACAATGGCAAGGTCTTCAATCCGGTGTTCGTCACTGAAAACATGGTGGGGCACCACTTGGGCGAGTTCTCCCCGACGCGCATCTTCAAGAAGCACGGCGCTCACACCGCCAAGGCTGAGGCAAAATAATATGCGAGTCCAAGCCATTACCCGCAACGTGCGCATGTCTGCGCAGAAAATGCGCGAAGTGGTGCGCCAGATTCAGGGCCTGCCAGCCCAGCGCGCTCAGGCCGTCCTGGCGTTTGTGCCGCGCAAAAGCGCCCGCTTTGTCGCCAAGACGCTCAACTCCGCCATCGCCAATGCCCAGGACCTCAAGGAGCACAAGAAAGAGTACCAGAGCCTCAAGACCGACCGCTTGCGCATCAAGGAAGCCGTCGCACAAACCGCCTCCACCCTGCGGCGCATCGCTCCCAAGGCCCGCGGGACCTCCGGCCGCATCCTCAAACGTAACTGCCACATCAAAATTATTTTATCCGATGAATAACACCACTCAACCCATTCCCAAGGGAGGGAGGGTCGGAGTTTTGGAGCGCCGCAGTGGTGGACTGTTGCCTGACAGCATGACTCCATCACTCAATTTCTGACCTATGGGACAAAAAACCAATCCAGTGGGTCTGCGCGTCGCCGTCACCAAGGACTGGCGCTCGAAGTGGTATGCCGGAAAAAAAGAGTTCGGCAAGCTGCTTAGCGAGGACCGCGCTATTCGCGGGTTGCTCAAGAAAAAACTCGAGTCCGCGTCGGTGCCCCGGATTCTTATCGAGCGCGCCGCCAGCCGCTGCCGCATCACAATTTTGACCGCCCGGCCCGGCATCGTCATCGGCCGCAAAGGTGCGGAGATCGACAAGCTCAAGGAGGAACTGAGCCGGATGACCGGCAAAGAGATTTACGTGGACATCATCGAAGTCAAAACTCCGGAGAGCGACGCGCAGTTGGTTGCCGAGAACGTCGCCCTGCAATTAGAGCGCCGGGTTTCTTTCCGCCGCGCCATGAAGAAGGCGCTCCAAACCGCCAAAGACTTCGGCGCTGAAGGCATCAAGATCCGTTGCGCTGGCCGGCTGGGCGGCGCCGAATTGGCCCGCGTCGAGCAATATCACTGGGGCCGGGTGCCGCTGCACACTTTGCGGGCTGACATTGATTACGGCTTTGCTGAGGCCGCCACCGTCTATGGCAAACTGGGCATCAAATGCTGGATTTGCAAAGGCGAGACCAAAGGCCAAAAACCCCAACCTCAAGCCGAAACCGTCACAGCTTAACCTCATACGTCCCATTTCTCCTATCTGTCCTATTTGACTTTGCTCTATGCCATTGATGCCCGAAAGAGTGAAGTACCGCAAGATGCACCGCGGCAGCCGCGCAGGCTTGGCCTGGCGAGGCCACAAGGTCGCCTTCGGCGAGTACGGCTTGCAGGCGCTGGAACGTTGCTGGCTGGACACCAAGCAGATTGAGGCCGCCCGCGTCGCTATCGCCCGCAATATGAAGCGGCATGGCAAAATGTGGATCCGTATTTTTCCGCAAAAATCGTTTACCAAGAAGCCCCTGGAAACCCGCATGGGCAAAGGCAAAGGCCCACTCGAGTCCTGGGTGGCGGTGATTCGTCCCGCCAACGTGCTCTTCGAGGTGGATGGTGTGACCGAAGCCCTCGCGCGCGAGTCGCTGCGCCTGGCAGCGACCAAACTGCCTATCAAAACCAAATTCATTTCCCGCCACCGAATGGGCTGAGTCCTTAAACCTTTCAACTGTTGTTGTCTTATGAAGAAGTCGAAGCGAAAGGAGATCCAGGAAAAGACCCTGCCTGAACTCCTGGCCGATGGCCGCAATTTGCGGCAGGAGATTTTTAACTTGCGTTTGCAGCAGGCCAGCGCCCAGCTCGAGAAGCCGGCGCGCCTGCGCACGTTGCGCCGGGACGTCGCCCGCATCGAAACGCGCCTTTCACAACTCCGCAAACAACCCGCATGAGCGTGAATCGGAGTCCAGTGCATTTTTTCATCTATGGTTGAGACCGCCACTCATGTGCAAGACCTGGCCGCTGCCCGCGGCAAGCGCAAGGCGCGCTTGGGTGAAGTCATCTCCAACAAGATGGCCAAGACCATCATCGTGCGGGTCGAGCGGCGGTTTCCCCATCCTAAGTTCAAGAAAGTGGTGACCGGATATAAGAAGCTTTACGCCCACGATGAAAACAACGAAGCAAAAGTGGGCGACCGCGTGCGCATCGAGGAGACCCGCCCGCTTTCCAAGACCAAGCGCTGGCGCCTGGTCCAGGTCGTGCGGCGCAGCTCCGGCGTGGCTCCTGTCGCGGTTTGACCATGCATCACGCACCAGGTAATTCATGTTGCAGATTCGTTCCATCTTAGACGTGGCTGACAATACCGGCGCCAAGCGCGCCGCGGCCATCGGCGTGCTCGGGCGCAACCAGCGTTATGCGCATATCGGCGATATCATCAAGGCGCACATCAAAGAAGCCACGCCGGATGGCACGGTAAAGAAAGGCGAAGTCGTTGATGCGGTGGTCGTGCGCACGCGCAAGGCCATTCGCCGCAACGACGGTTCATACCTCCGCTTTGACAGCAATGCCATCGTCATCATTGATAAAGAGTTGAACCCGCGTGGCACGCGCATTTTTGGCCCGGTCGCCCGCGAGCTGCGGGATAAAAAATTTATGAAGATTGTCTCCCTGGCGCCGGAAGTAATCTAATACCACGCTGATACGGCCTATCAATCGCATGCAGAGATTACATGTAAAAAAGAACGACCAGGTAGTGATCATCGCCGGGGCCGACCTAGGCAAGCGTGGCCGGGTCATCAGCGTCATTACCAGGAAACAACGGGTGATTGTCGAAGGCGCGCGCATGATCAAGAAGCACATGCGCAAGAGCCAGCAGAATCCGCAGGGAGCCATCATCCAACGCGAAGGCGCCATCCACGTCTCCAATGTGATGAAGGCAGAAAAATTCGACGCCCGCGCCGCTAAGCGTGGGGCGCCGGCCCCAACGCCCGCCCCAACGCCGGCCTAGCGCGCAGGTTTGAAGCCGCTCCAAACAGCAAAATGAAAGCCAGACTTTACGAAAAATATGTTAAAGAGGTGGTGCCTGCGCTCAAGGAAAAGCGCAAGTACACCAATATCCATCAGGTGCCCAGGATGCAGAAGATTGTGGTCAACATGGGCGTCAGCGCCTCCCTTGAAAAGAGCGCCGTGGACGACGCGGCCAAGGACTTGGCGCTCATCACCGGTCGCAAACCGGCCGTCAGCAAGTCTCGCCACAGTATTGCCAATTTCAAGCTGCGCGAGGGCCAGCCCATCGGCTGCCGCGTGACCTTGCGCCGGGATGCGATGTATGAATTCTTTGATCGCCTCGTCGCCACCGCTCTGCCTCGGATTCGCGACTTCCGCGGGCTGTCCATTCGCTCCTTTGACGGTCGGGGCAATTATTCACTGGGCGTCGGGGACCAGACCATCTTTCCGGAGGTTGAACTGGACAAAATCAAACGGCAGCAGGGCATGGACATCACCATTGTGACCAGCGCCCGAACCAATGATGAGGCCTTGGATTTTTTGAAACTGATGGGCATGCCCTTTGCCGAAGGAAGATGAACCAGAACAATCAACCGAGTAACGCAGTGCTGAAGTATTGATATCCAGTAACCCACCACTCTATTTATTAGGTGTTTATGGCTAAAACCGCATGGATCGAACGCAACAAACGGAAGGCCGAGACGGTCAAGAAATTCGCCGCTCTTCGCGCTGAATTGAAGGCCAAAGGCGACTACGCCGCTCTAGCCAAACTGCCGCGCAACGCCAGCCCGGTGCGCGTGGTCAATCGCTGTTCCATGAGTGGCCGCCGCCATGGGTATCTGCGCAAGTTCGGCTGCTCCCGTCTGACTTTCCGCGAAGCGGCCCTCAACGGCTTGATCCCGGGTGTCACCAAAGCGAGTTGGTAACTCGCTGGCCGTATCACCACACAAATATGTAAGCCTCTGACTCAATTAACGATTTTGACGCTGTGAACGACCCCATTTCTGATATGTTGACCCGGATTCGCAATGCCAATCGAGCGTTGCTGCCTGCAGTCGAGATTCCCCACTCCAAAATGAAGGAGAGCATTGCCGGCATCTTGAAACGTGAAGGGTACATTGCCGATTTTGCAGTCGATGGCAAGACCGCCAAATTGATGAAGCTGCGGTTGAAGTACCAGGGTAAAAAGAGCATTATCGAAGGGCTAAGCCGCGTGAGCACGCCGGGGTTGCGCCGCTACGTGGGGGCTACTGAAATCCCGCGTGTGCGCGGCGGCTTGGGCGTCGCCGTGCTGTCCACCTCGGAAGGTCTGATGACCGGCACGCAGGCGCGCAAGAAAAACATCGGCGGCGAATTGATTTGCTACGTATGGTAAGAACAATGAAACGGAGTATGAGAAGATGGAGTGGTGGAGCGATGCTCACTCCATGACGCCCTTTTGGTTTGATTTATGTCACGAATCGGAAAACAGCCAATTGCCATCCCCCCCAAAGTCAAAGTGGAGGTCAAAGGTCAGCAGGTTTCCGTCGAGGGACCCAAAGGTAAGCTCCACTGGGAATTGCCCCGCCGCACCAGCCTTAAGGTGGACAATGGCAAAGTCGTAGTCAGCCGCCAGGGCGATGACGCCCAAGCCAAAGCCCTGCACGGCCTCAGCCGGGCCCTGGTCAACAATATGGTCAAAGGCGTCAGCGAAGGGTTCGTCAAGAAACTCGAAATCCAAGGCGTTGGTTTCAAGGCCGCCGTCCAGGGCAAGAGCGTCAGCCTCAGTTTGGGTTACTCGCATCCGGTGGTTTATCCAATCCCCGATCAGATCAAGGTCACTGTCGAGGAAAACACCAAGCTCACCATCGAAGGACCTGACCGCCAGAGCGTGGGCCAGGTCGCCGCCGAAATTCGCAGTTTTTATCCGCCGGAGCCTTACAAGGGCAAGGGCGTGCGTTACTCCGATGAGCGCGTAATCCGCAAGGAAGGCAAGACCGTCCAATAGGCGAAATGAGTCACCTAGCTTTTATAAGCGCATGCTGCCGGGTTCACGTCTCCCGCCTCACGCAGCATCCATTACGAATTGGACCGCCAGCCGACACTCGACACTCAGCATTCTTCCGATGAGAACCGAAAAAAAACAGCAACTGGCCTCTCGGCGTCACTGGCGAGTCCGCAAAACGATCAGCGGCACCAAGGAACGCCCGCGCATGAGCGTTTGCTTTACCAACAAGAACATCCATGTCCAATTCATTGACGACACCACTGGCCGGACGTTGGCTGCCGCCTCGACTACCAGCCCCGCCACGCCAGACCGGGACAAGCTGGCGGCTAATGCGGCCAGCGGCAAGTCCCTCGGCGCACTGGCAGCCCAGACGGCTTTGGGCAAAGGCATCAAACAGGTCGTTTTCGATCGCGGCGCCGCCCGTTATCACGGCAAGGTCAAAGCGTTGGCCGACGCCGCGCGCCAGGCAGGTTTGCAATTCTAACGTTTATTGGAGAACAAAATTGTGGCTGAACCAACCAATGTAGCGGCCGCTGAACCCCGTGGCGGACGCGGAACTTTTCGCGCGCGCCGCCACAGGCCGGGCCAGGATTCATCCGACGGTGGCCGCGAGGACAAGGGCCAGGAACTGATGGAGAAAGTGGTGTTCATCAACCGCTCCTCCAAGGTCGTCAAGGGCGGCCGCCGGTTTAATTTCAGCGCGCTGATTGTCGTCGGCGACAAGCATGGCCGCGTGGGAGTGGGTTTGGGCAAAGCGGGGGAAGTCGCCGATGCGATTCGCAAGGGCGGTGACCTGGCTCGCTCCCAGATGGTCGGCGTCTCGTTGAAGGACGCGACGATTCCGCACGAGGTTTTCTCGCACTATTGCGGCGCCAAGGTGTTGTTGCGGCCCGCTTCGCCAGGCACGGGTATCATTGCCGGCAAAACCGTCCGCGCGGTCCTTGAATCGGCGGGCGTCAAAGACGTTCTGAGCAAGTCCCTCGGTTCCAACAATGCCGCCAACGTGGTCAAAGCCACTCTGGAAGCGCTGTTGTCGCTCCGCTTGCGCGAAGACATCTACAAAGGGCGCGGTTTGGAAATCAAAAAAGTTGAAGCGCCTAAGCCTCCTGAGTTGGTTCAACCGCAGCCAACTCCGGAAACTGTCTCTGTTCCATTCACAGCTTAGTTGCATTATGCCGCCCCAAACGCTCTGTCCCAAAACGCAGCTTTGCTATCCGCGCGCGCCACTGCCCGACGGACTCATAATCTGCGCCGGGTCAGATCGCTGCCCAGACCACTTATTTCGCCCATTTAACTCTGTTAACTCTTTTAACTAACTAATGCGACTGCACGATCTTAAACCTCGGCCAGGTGCCAAACACCCACGCAAGCGCCTGGGCCAGGGCGAATCCAGCGGCCATGGCAAGACCAGCGGACGTGGGGGCAAGGGCCAGACGGCGCGCTCCGGCAGTTCGATTCGCATCGGGTTCGAAGGCGGCCAGATGCCCTTGATACGGCGCATCCCCAAGCGCGGATTCAACAATAGCCGGCACGCCACCCGCTACCTGCCCGTAAACCTTGCCGCCCTCAACCGCTTTGAAGACGGGGCACTTGTGGACGAAACGGCTTTGCGCCGCGCCAGTCTCGCCAATGGTCGCGCCGAGGGCATCAAAATCCTCGGCGGCGGCGAACTGACCAGGAAACTAACGGTGAGCGCCCATGCGTTCAGCGCCTCGGCACGCTCCAAAATTGAAGCTAGAGGCGGTGTGTGCCAGGTCATCACTCCCGAAAAGCCCGAGCCGGTGAAGTTCTAACCACTATGTCCCAGCGCAGCATAGCCGCAACCAAAACCGGCCAGCAGCGTCTTCGCAATCGCAATCGTGTTCGACCTTGCGAGTTCCTCGATTGCGATTACGAGGACGCGGCCGAAAATCGGGCGCTTCTTGGCACTGCCACCGATACGGATCGAGGCTGGCTTGTAGCGCAGACTGGTCCCGATTCCGAATCGGGGTTTCGCCGAATGGTATTCGGCAGGTGGGCGGATTGCCAATCCGCGACATCCCGACGCGTCGGGACCAGTCTGCGCTACGGTGGCAGTGCCAAGATGCGCCCCCGAAAATCTGCGCAGTGCGAGCAGACCTTGACAGAGCCTGATACAGACCCTCGACCGAGGACAAAATGATCGCTGCCATTGCCAACACTTTCAGCAACTGCTTCAAGATTCCCGAACTCAAGTCGCGGATTCTTTTCACGTTGGTGGTGCTCGCGATTTGTCGGCTGGAAGCGGTCGTTCGCATCCCCGGTCTCAATGGCAGCGCCCTGGCGCAGTTCTTTGAGTCGCACGCCGCCACAGGCGCCTCGGTGCTGGGCATGTACAGCCTCTTTACCGGCGGCGCGCTCGAACATTGTGCGGTCGGGGCCTTGGGCATCATGCCTTACATCAGCGGCACGATCATCATCCAATTGCTCACCGCCGTCGTCCCGACCCTGAGTAAGCTGGCCCGCGAAGAAGGTGGCCGCACCAAGCTCATTCAATATGGCCGCTATCTGACGGTGCTGCTGTGCCTGGGGCAGGGCTTGTTTATGGCCACGCAGTGGGAGCATCCGGAAGGAATTTTTGGGCAGGGCATCGGTCAACTGGTTCTTTACTCCGAATCTCATATTTGGTTTTACCGCCTCCAAACCGTGCTGATCCTCACGACCGGCACGATGCTGCTCATGTGGCTGGGCGAACAGATCACTGAACGCGGCATCGGCAACGGGGTTTCACTGGTCATCACCATCGGCATTCTCGCCCGCTTGCCCGCTGCAGGTCAGGCGCTGGTGGACATGTTCCATCCTGCCAGCGGCGGCGACGCCAGGTTCAATTTCGGTCATGCGATCGCGCTGCTGTTGCTGCTGGCCGGCGTCATTGCGGGCGTCATTGCCGTGACCCAGGCGCAGAGGAAAGTGCCGGTCCAATATGCCCAGCGGGCCGTGGGGCGCAAAGTTTACTCGGGCGGCACCTCGTTCATGCCGTTGCGGGTTAATTACGCGGGGGTCATGCCGATAATTTTTGCGCAAGCTATTTTGATGTTCCCGCAGAAGCTTTTTCTGTTTGCGGGCCAGAGCTTCTCCGGCAGCCATAGTCCCGGGCCGAAACTCATCTCGGAACTGTGCACCAAAGTGGCCCGCGCTTTGAACGAAGGCGCCTTCCTTTACCTCAGCTTGTACGCCTTGATGATTTTGTTCTTCTCCTACTTTTGGGTGGCCACACAGTTCAACGAATTGCAAATCGCCGACGACTTGAAGAAGAACGGTGGTTATATCCCTGGCGTGCGCCCCGGCCAGGCCACCAGCGAGTACCTGCACAACGCCATGAGCCGCATCACGCTGGCGGGCGCGATCTTTTTGACCGTTATCGCCGTCATTCCAATCCTGCTCTATCGGGCCATGCAAATCCCCTATGCCGTGGCCACGTTCTTCGGCGGCACAAGCATGCTGATCATGGTTGGCGTGCTGCTGGACACCATGCGCCAGATGGAAACCCACCTGCTCATGCGCCACTATGACGGCTTTTTGAAAAAGGGTCGGCTTCGGGGTAGGTTCTGATATGTTCTTAGTTGTGATCTTAATCTTGCTCTTAGTCCTCAGCCAGCGCCCAGCAAGAGCAAGATCAGCCTCAAGACGAACACTTGGTCCATGGCCTCAAGCCCATTGATGCTAAAAAGCCAGCGCGATTTGGAAACGATGCGACCCGCCTGCGCGGTCGCCAGCCAGGTGCTCAACGAGGTCGCCGCCTTCATTCAACCCGGCGTGACGACCCGGGAAGTTGATGAGTTCACCGCCTCGCGCATCAGCCATCACGGCGCCCGGAGCGCGTTTTTGGGTTACCGGGCCGGTTGGCGGAAGTTTCCATGCCACCTGTGCATCTCCGTCAACGAGCAGGTCGTTCACGGCCTGGCCGGCCCCCGGCTCTTGGGTTTTGGGGACATCGTCAGTCTGGATGTGGGGGTCATTTACAACGGGTTCATCGGCGACACTGCCCGGACGGTGCCGGTTGGGGGCTGCGGCGTGTTGGCCCAGAAGCTCATGGATGTTTCTGAACAGGCCCTTTACGAGGGCATCGCCCAGGCCCTGCCGGGCAAACGAGTAGTTGATATTTCGCGGGCAATACAGAATTATGTCGAAGCCAACGGCTTCAGCGTCGTCCGGGAATTTGTGGGCCACGGCGTGGGACGCTCGATGCACGAAGAACCTCAGGTGCCCAATTTTGTGGACGGCAAGTCGTCGGCGATTTTGCGGCCCGGCATGACTTTGGCCATTGAGCCGATGGTCAACGCCGGACTGCCCGATGTAAAAGTCTTGAATGATGGCTGGACAGTCGTTACTGTAGATGGTTCATTGTCGGCTCATTTTGAACATACAGTGCTGATCAACGAATCTGAGCCGGAGATTTTGACATGTCCCGAGAAGATGCCTTTAAAGTTGAAGGTGCCGTAGTTGAAGCTCTGCCCAACCTGACCTATCGGGTGGAGTTGGCTAATGGGCACCGCCTGCTGGCGTTCGTCGCCGGCAAAGCGCGGATGAGCCTTGCCCGCCTGGCGCCAGGAGAAAAAGTGACTTTGGAAATCTCGCCTTACGATTTATCGCACGGTCGGATAGTGCCAAAAACGCAAACGATTTAGATATGAAGGTACGCGCGTCGGTTAAGAAACTCTGCGAGAATTGCAAAATTATACGCCGCAAAGGCGTCATTCGTGTGATCTGCACCAACGCGCGTCACAAACAGCGACAAGGCTGAACAAATGAAACCAAGTGATGAAGTGATGCGGTATTGGAGTGCTGGAGCGATGCGCCCAAGCAAAACTCAATCACGCCATCGTTCCCTTTTTTGCGACTTCAGCGCTCCATCACGCCACGACCCCAGGTCTGTTTTAATCTATTTATGGCTCGTATCATCGGAGTAGAAGTTCCCCCAAACAAGCGCATTGATATTGCCCTGCGTTACATTTACGGCATCGGCCCGAACAATTCCAAAGTCATCCTCGCCAGGGCAAACATCGAACCCGGCGTCCGCGCCAAGGATTTGACCGAGCAACAACTCTCGCAGATTGTTCACGCGATTCAGGACGGCAAATACGTCATCGAAGGCGATTTGCGCCGCGAGATTGGCATGAACCTCAAGCGCCTCCAAGCCATCAAGTGCCATCGCGGCATCCGCCACCTTCGCGGTCTGCCCGTTCGCGGTCAGCGCACCCAAACCAACGCCCGCACCCGCAAAGGCCCGCGCAAGACCGTTGGCGTCGTCCGCAACCCCACCGCCAAAACCGGCATCCACTAAGCCTAAACGATTCTGTAAGTCAGATACACCCTATGCCTGGAGACACTAAAAAGAAACCTGCCGCCAAGAAGGAACCTGGTTCGCCAGCCGCGACCGACAAGCCCGCTGCCAAGCTCGGCCCGGATTCGCAACCCGGCCAAAGCGCGAACAAAACAGATGTTGCCGCCGCCGTTGCGCCTGCTGCTGCCGCGCCCAAGCCCGTTGAGGGCGCCGTCGCCGGTGGCGCCGCGCCGACCGCCGCCGAACTGCTCGCCGACGATCTGGCGACCAAGAAGATCATCAAGGCCAAGGGCGCCAAGAACATCACCAGCGGTGTCGCCAACATCCTGGCCACGTTCAACAACACCCTGGTCAGCATTACCGACGCTCAGGGTCACGTCATCGGCTGGTCCAGCGCTGGCCGCGTCGGGTTCAAAGGCTCGCGCAAGAGCACCGCTTACGCCGCCCAGCAAGTCGCCCAGGACGCTGCCCGCCAGGCCATGTCCCACGGCATGCGCGAAATCGAAGTGCGGGTCAAAGGCCCGGGCTCCGGCCGAGAATCGGCCATCCGCGCCTTGCAGGCGATCGGATTGGAAATCACCACCATTAAAGACGTGACTCCCGTTCCCCATAACGGCTGCCGCCCGCGCAAGAAGCGCCGCGTGTAATCCCCTCAACCTTTTTCCAAATGGCTCGCTACACAGGTCCTCGCGTTCGCATCAGCCGCCGGTTCGGCGTCCCGATCTTCGGTCCGTCCAAATACCTGGAGCGCCGCAATTATGGCCCCGGCGTACACGGCCCCAAATCACGCCGCAAACACACCGACTATGCCCTGGGGCTGATCGAGAAACAAAAACTGCGCTACTATTATGGCCTGCTCGAACGCCAGTTCCGCGGCGTTTACGAACGCGCCTTGAAACGCCGTGGCGTTACCGGCGAGCAGATGCTGCAGATTTTGGAGACCCGGTTGGACAATGTCTGTTATCATTTGGGTTTTGCCAATACCCGCGCCGCCGCCCGGCAGTTGGTCTGCCATGGCCACGTCCGAGTCAATGCCCGCAAGGTCAATATTCCTTCCTACGGGTTGAAGGTGAACGACATAATCGAGATCAAAACATCCAACGCCGCCCGCCAATTGGCCAGCCGGAATCTGGAAATCGCCACGAGCCGGGCGGTGCCCGATTGGCTGTCGCTGGACAAAGAGGCGCTCAAAGGCGTCTTGCTCCGCATCCCGACGCGCGACGAGATCCAACCCATTGGTAACGAGCAGGCCGTTGTGGAATTTTATTCCCGCTAGAAAAAAATGAACGGAGTGCTGGAGTATACGGAAATGGGGTCGGAGTATTGCAGTGTTGGCAGACACCACTGCAGCACCCCATTCCCGCGCCGCTCCATGCCTCTAAAACAATTATACGGGCCTTGCCGGCTGGTGGGAATAACTGCCGGAGAGGCCAGATTAAAATTGTTGAAAGGAAACCATGCCAGTACGTCTAGGACGTTTCGAAATGCCAAAGCGGTTGACCAAGGAGGATACAACCGCCACCGATACCTACGCCAAGTTCGTCGCCGAACCTTTTGAAACCGGTTACGGCCATACCATTGGCAACTCCCTCCGCCGTGTGCTGCTGTCCTCACTCGAAGGGGCCGCCATCACTTCGATTAAGGTGGACGGCGCAATGCACGAATTCGCCACCGTCGAGGGCGTCGTCGAAGATGTCACCGACATCGTTTTGAACCTCAAAAAGATTCTGCTCAAGGCGCACACGCGCGACCCGCAGACGCTCCTGCTCTCCGCCCATAAGGAGGGCCAAGTCACTGCCGCCGACATCCAGCTCAACCAAAACGTCGAGTTGGTCAATCCTACTCAGCACATCTGCACCCTCGACAAGAAGCGCAAGTTCGAGATGGAATTGGAAGTCAAGATCGGCCGCGGCTTTCTGCCCGGTGACGAAAACAAGAAGCCCAATCAGCCCATCGGTGTGATTGCCATAGACTCCTTGTTTTCACCCGTGACGCGCGTTCGTTACGCCGTCGAAAACGCCCGCGTCGGCCAGCGCACCGACTACGACCGGTTGCTGCTGGAGATTTGGACCGACGGACGCATCTCCCCTGATGACGCTCTGACTCAGGCCTCGGCCATCCTCCAGCACCATCTGGACGTGTTCGTCGGCTACGACAAGAACGCCGTCGAGTTCGAGGAAGTCGTTGATAAGCAGGACGAAGAGCGCACCAAGCTCAAGAAGTTGCTCAACATGAGCGTCAACGAAATCGAGCTCAGCGTCCGCGCGGCCAACTGTTTGAACA
>WNGH01004931.1_pt1 | contig 12716 bp, 10 predicted proteins | sample 5400631 | NCBI WGS metagenome assembly WNGH01 (sample SAMN13153373, study PRJNA577476) | soil metagenome | isolation source: 115 cm soil or saprolite under Garry oak tree replicate 1 | place: USA:California | collected 2016-06-15
ATCCCGTAGGGCTGCCGGATCACCTTCTCGAAGTGCTCGAGCGCCCCCGGATCGAAGCCGAGCTTCGTCAGGTCGAGCTGCAGCGCATCCTTGTCGAGGATTCGGAGGACGGCCTTCTCGCCGAAGATCGTGGGCAGGACCGACACGCGGAAGTCGATCTCGCGCGTGTTGTAGCGCAGCTTGATGCGGCCGTCCTGGGGCAGCCGGCGCTCGGCGATGTCCAGGTTCGACATGATCTTGATACGCGACGTGATGGCGGCCTCGAGCCGTTTCGGCGGCGACAGCATCTCGTGGAGCACGCCGTCGATGCGGAACCGGATGCGGAAGACCTTCTCGTACGGCTCCCAGTGGATGTCGCTGGCGCCCTTCTGGATCGCGTCGACCAGCACCATGTTGACCAGCTTCACCACCGGCGCCTCGTCGGCCGACTCCTTCAGCTCGAAGACGTCCATCTTCGGGCCGTCGTCGTCGCCCACGACCTCCACGCCCTCGAGGTCGCTCGAGATCGTGTGCATCGCCTCCGCCATCGACCCGGCGCCGCTGTCGTAATACTTCTCGATGGCTTCGCGAATCGCGCCCTGGGCGGCCACCACCGGCAGCACGCGCAGGCCGGTGATGAAGGTGACGTGGTCGATCGCGTGCACGTTGACCGGATCGGCCATGGCGACCGTCAGGCTGTCGCCGTCGCGCTGGATCGGCAGCAGATCGTAGCGCCGCGCGATGCCGCCCGGGAGGAGCTGGAGGACATTCATTTCCACGTTGACCGAGGACAGCGTGATCGACGGGACGCCGTACTGCTGGGAGAGGAAGCCCGCGAGCTGATCCTCGTTGATGAAGTGCATCCGCACGAGGATCGAGCCGAGCTTCTCGCCCGAGCCCTTCTGCTTGCGCAGCGCCTGGGCGAGCTGATCGCGCGTGATGAGGCCGCCCGCCACCAGGAGGTCGCCGAGCGGCATCAGGCGTGCGCGCGGCTCCGATCGCACGGCCACCGGCTTGACCGGCGGCTTCGCCGGCACCTTGCTGGCCGGCGACGCCGTCCTCACCGCCGTCGGCGCCGCCGGGGCCGGCGCGGGCGATGGCGCCGTTGCGGTGGCGGTCGCCGCGGTCGGGTTGCGACGGGCCCGCACCAGGCGAGCGGTGACGCTCGCGAGCTTCTCGCGCTCACCGAGCTTGACGTAAATTTCCGCGAGGGCCTCGAGGGCGCTCACGTCGGCCGGATTGGCCTCGGTGATCATCTCGAAGACCTCGGCCGTCTGGCCGAGCTCGCGACGCTGGTCAGGGGTCAGGTCGGGCATGAGCGATTAGGGCAGCCGCGGCTCCCACGATGGCCGCACCTCCCCGGGCCGGAGTGGCGTGGCGAATTCACCCGTCCGCTTGGGACGGCTGCGCGTCTCGGCGAGCACGGCGGCGACACCCTTGCCCGCCTCCTTGGCGAACAACCGCACCATGCCCACCGTCGTGCGCTCGTCGAAGATGGCGAGCAGGATCGCCTCCTCGTCCACCGTCGAGACGTGGATGGATTGCTTGATGCCCTCGTGGAAGAGGACCGTGAACTCGGTCTCACCGAGGAGCTGGGCCATGGCGCTGGTCGAGCTGAACGCGGCCGCGGCGAGGGCAGAGATGGAGACGGTGTCGAGCGCTCGGGCCACGCCGTCCATGGCGAGGAGCTGGCCACTCCGGTCGATGAGCAGCGCCTCGATCGCGGCCGACTCGCTCAGGAACCGCTGGAGGATCTCGCGGATCCGTGTCGCGTCGTTTTCCTGGATGACCATGTCTCGCACCTTCGTCATCTTGCCCCCTTCCCGCCGTCGCCGAACTCGCCGGCGAGGACCATGCGTGACACCGTGTTGAGGGTGTCGAAGACACCCTTGCCTTCGACCGCGACCGCCTCGAAGAAGGGCACCCGCCGGGCCCTTCGATTGAGCAGGTACTCGAGGTAGTCGATCGGCGCGATGTTCAGCAGGTCGCGCTTGTTGTACTGGATCACGTACGGAATCTCGTCGAGCGAGGACTGATACCGCTGCAGGTTCTCGTCGAGGTTCTTCAGGCTCTCGACGTTCTCGGGCAAGCGCTCGTACTGCGAATCGGCCACGAACACGACGGCGTCGACGCCGCGCAGGACGAGCCGCCGCGTCATGTCGTAGTGGATCTGGCCGGGGACCGTGTAGAGCTGGAAGCGCGTCTCGAAGCCACGGACCGTGAGCGCCGACACGGGCAGGAAGTCGAAGAAGATGGTGCGGTCGTCGCCGGTGGCGAGCGACACCATGTTGCCCTTGTTGGTGTGGGGCAACGACTTGTGGACGTACTGGAGGTTGGCCGTCTTCCCGGCCACACCCGGGCCGTAGTACACGACCTTGAAGTTGATGACCTTCTCGGCGTGATTGATGATCGACACGCCCGCCTCCTCAGCGCGCTCCCAGTCGCGTCACCGCGCGCTCGAGCTCCAGGCGGGCCAGCCCCAGGCGATCCACCGGGCCGCCGCCGGCGACGAGGAGCGCGGCGGCGCCGCGCCCGGCGTCGACTTCTCGCACCACGAGTCGGTCCTCACCCATGCGCAGGATGAAGGACTCGAGCGGGCCCAGTGCGCTGCCGCGCATCGCCTCGCGCAGGGCGCGCGCATAGTGAGCGAGCGGCCGCGCCGCCAGCCCTGGCGCCAGGAACATGTAACAGATCAGCGACGATGAGCGGTCCTGGAGCACCGTGGGCACCACTTTCCCGAAGGCCCGGAAGGATTCGCCGAGCGTACGGACGTGGGACGGCACGGTGGTGTCGCGCAGGTCGTCACCACCATCGCCGTATCCATTCATCGAGCTCGAGCGTCGGCCGTTCAACGCCCCGGCTTCGACCGCTCGCAGCGCCACGCGCTCGAGATAGGCCAGCGGCGCGCCCGGAGCGACGGCCACGGCCAGCAGCGGCGCCGACTCGGCCAGCACACCGAGGGGGGTCAGCACGATCGCGCCCTGAGCGCCTCGAACCGTCGCTTGCGAGGCCGGCGCGGGTAAGCGTCGATCGTCGAGGAGTGGCGCCAGCATCGCCGCGCTCTCCACCACCGCGTCGGCGGCCAGCTCGGGCGACGCCACGCTGAGCACGGTCAGGCGGCCCACCCGCCGCTCCTGGACCTCGAGCGCGTTCAGGATCGGCTTCAACAACGCAGCGACACGGCTCGGCTCGGCGCGCCGGCGACGCTCGATGAACGGCGCCGACACGCGCGGCGGCTCCGGCTCTTGCTCGGCGACCGGCACGGCCTCGCGCTCGGTGGCGGCGGCGAACCGAACGCGCTCGGGCTCCGGCTCGCCTTCCACGTCGTTCTCGACGACGACCTCACGTTCGGCCGCGACGATCGTGTCGGACATCACCGGCTCAGGCTCGGGCTCGGGCTCCGGCTCCGCAGCCGGCTCTCGCTCGAGAGCAGCCTCCCGCTCGACGACCGGCGCGTGCTCGAAGCTCGGCGCTCGCTCGACCAGCGGTGTTCGCTCGATGACCGGTGCTCGCTCGAGCACCGGCTCGCGCTCGACGGCGGGCTCGACCGAGACGGCCGGCTCTTCAAGCTCGGGCTCGGGGGCTCGGGTAACGTCGAAGCGCTCGATGGTGAGGGACCGCGCCACCTCGGCGACCGGCGCGGCCGGGCGCTCCTCGGACGGCGGCGGCACGTGGGGCTGGAACGGCGGCGGAAAGTCCTCGATGCCGCGCACGTCGACGATGGGAGAGGACAGCGCGAAGGCGTCGCCGGGTAGCTGACGGATCACCTCGTCGAGCGGGAGGGTCAACACCCCTTCCGGGAGCCGAGCCGCGATGTCAGCGTCGGACACCGCCACCGCCTGGCGCGGGAACTGCTCGGCGACCACGCTCCACTGCACGCGGGCTCGACCCTCGGCGAGCTGCGGCCCCAGCAGGCGGCGTGGAACGAGCAGATGGCCGGGCTCGAGCAGGTTCGCGCCGAGACGATCGAGCGGCAGGCGAAACGCGTCAGCAGGAAGCTGACCCGCGATGCGCTCGAACGAGATGCGCACCATCTCCTCCGCCGGCTCCGAGTGCGGCGGTCGAGACGCCTGGGCCGGCGTGACGGTGGCCTCTTCGCGTCGTGGCCCTTCCTGCCGCTGAACGGGTTGAGGCGCCGGCGGTGTGACGTGCGGCGGCGGAACTGGAGACGGCGTGGAGACTGGCGGCGGCGTGGCAACCGGCGACTTCGCGACGATCGGTGGCGGCGTGACGACGGAAGGAGGAATGACGGCGGGCGGCGTGACCGCAGGCGCGGGCGGCCGCGGCGGCACGATCTCGGCCTTCACGGAATGTGGGGGCGACGCTGGCGCGACCAGCGGTGGCGGCGCCGACGCGACTGGTGCCGACAGGAGAACAGGCGCTGGTGCAGGCACCGGGCGGGGCGCGGGTGCGTGAACGGTCGCATGTGCAGGTGAGCGCATCGCTTCGGGTGCACGCTCCTCTGCCCGGTGAGGGCGCTCCTGGGAGCGCTTGCTCTTCTCCTTTCGCGACCGCGGCCGGGATACCGCGAGCGGCGCCAGGCTCGTCGCGACGGCGAACATCTGTAAGCCGACCAGCGGCGGCAGATCGATCACGCTGAGCCCCACCGCGCGCTCGGCGGCCATGCCCATGACCTGCACCAGCACGGCCGCGGTGGCGATCACCAGCATCACGTGGAGCGCGCAGCGACCGACGAAGATGCCGAGCGCGCGGAGGCCCACACGACGAACGAGCGCCGTCAGGGCCAGGAAGAGATAGAAGCCGAGGGGCGCGACGAGCGCGTGCATCGGAGTCAACGTGAGCGGCGTTCCCGCGAGTTGCCACAGATCGTACTTCACGACCGCGTACGCACCGCCGCCATAGACCACCAGGCCGAACAGGAGGGACGAGAACACCGACCCGCGCGCGGCCATCAGAGGGCCCGCTCCAGGTCGGGCAACGCCTTCCTGACGACGTAACGCGCCTTGCCGAGGGCGGAGGCGTCGGCCACGACCACGGCGAGGAGCGCCGAGCGGCCGACGGCGTGCAAGAGCAACATGCCGTGCTGATATTCGAGAATCATTCCGAGCAGCCCCCCTTGGGCGAGATCGCGGCCGATCCCGTGTGACGACTCCGCGACGCACGCGCTGAGCGCGGCGGCGACCTCGGCATCCAGAGCGTGGTCACCGGCCGACTCGATGAGGAACCCCTCGCGATCGGCGAGCGCGGCCAGTCGCACGCCGGGCGTGGTGCACAATGATTCGAGCCGCGACTTCAAATCGTCTCCAGAGAATTCCTCACTGACCTCGAGCGCCGCGATCGGCTCCGCCGCGGCCCGACTGGCCGCCGCGCGCGGTGGTTGCTGCGGGACCGGCGGCGGGGGTGGAGGCGGAGGGGGTGGCGGTGGCGGTGGCGCGGTCGACGGTGTCGGCGCGCGCTCGGGCACCGGGGGAGGCGCCACGCTCGCGCGGGGCGCGGGCGGCGCCGGCGACGCCGGAGCGGCGGTGATCACCCGCGAGCCGAGCAGGCCCTCGATCTTCCGCACCAGCTCCTCGGCCGCGAACGGCTTGAACATGACGTCGTTGGACTGCACCTCGGCCGCGCGCGCCAGCACCGTGCTGTTCACCACGCCCGAGATCAGGAGCACCGGGATCCGCGCCACCGCCGGGTGCGCGCGCACGAACTCGCAGACCTTGTATCCATCCTTGTCGGGCAGGATCACGTCGCAGACGACGATGTCGGGCCGCTCCCGCTCGATCCGCTCCATCGCCTCGGTGCCGGTGGCCGCGGACAGGACCTCGACGCCTCGCCCCGTCAGCGCCTTTTCGACCACCTTCCGCACGCTGAGGCTGTCGTCCACGACCAGGACCTTCGGCATGATCGCTTCCTCCTAGTTGCTCGACACGCCGGCGGCGGTGTCGGCCCGGCCCTCGTCGATGCCGGCCGCGGTGCTGAGGAGCAGCGACTCCACGCTGCGCTCGATCGTCCGCTGGAATGAGGTGGCCGCCTCCATCGGGTTGAAGAAAAATGTCCCGCCCGGCGCGCGATGCGACGTCACCACCAGCGCGGTGAACGCCGGCTCGCCGACGAGCTGTCCGAACTCCGCGTGGACGATGCGTCCGCGGTCGAACACCACCGTGCCTTCCCCGGAGGCCAGCGCGAGGACCAGATGCCCGGTCTTGCCGCCGAGCGCGATGGCCTGGGCCACCTCGGCCAGGTCCATGACGTCGAGCGAGCCGCGCAGCCCCTCGGGCGCCGCCGCCACTGCCACCGGCACCGGCTCGGACTCGGACTCGGGGATCGTGCGCGCGGCCAGGAGGCTCCTGACCTCGGTCACGATCGTCTCCGGCGAGAACGCGCCGACGAGGATCCGGTCGGCGCCACCCTCGTCGATGCCGGCCGCGGTGCTGAGGAGCAGCGATTCCACGCTGCGCTCGATCGTCCGCTGGAATGAGGTGGCCGCCTCCATCGGGTTGAAGAAGAATGTCCCGCCCGGCGCGCGATGCGACGTCACCACCAGCGCGGTGAACGCCGGCTCGCCGACGAGCTGTCCGAACTCCGCGTGGACGATGCGTCCGCGGTCGAACACCACCGTGCCTTCCCCGGCGGCCAGCGCGAGGACCAGATGCCCGGTCTTGCCGCCGAGGGCGATGGCCTGGGCCACCTCGGCCAGGTCCATGACGTCGAGCGAGCCGCGCAGCCCCTCGGGCGCCGCCGCCACCGCCACCGCCACCGGCACCGGCTCGGCCGCGGACTCAGACTCGGACTCGGGGATCGTGCGCGCGGCCAAAAGGCTCCTGACCTCGGTCACGATCGTCTCCGGCGAGAACGCGCCGACGAGGATCCGGTCGGCCCCACCCTCCTCGAACGCTCCCGCCGGCACCTCGTCCTCGGCGTCGGCCAGCACGACGAAGAGAATTCCCGTGAACTCGGGGTCGCTCCGCACGATGCCGCAGAGCTCGTAGCCGTCGATGTCGTGGATGCGCGCCCGGCTCACGATGAGATCGGGGCGGTCGCGCTCGAGCATCGTCAGCGCGAACGAGCCGCTGATCACCGCGGACACGTCGGTGAGCCCCGCCACGGCGAGCGCCTGCTGCAGGGCGGCCACGGTGCCGCGATCGGGATCAATGAGCAGCAGCCGCGCCATCGCCCGCCGCCAGCGTCGAGACGTCCACGAAGGTGACACCCTCGGGCACCCGCGAGCCGCCGGGCGGGCCGAATTCCAGCACGGAGTCGATCGGCACTCCGATGTCGGCCCCACCGCTTCGAGTGAACAGACAGAGGAACGGCGGCAGGCCGGTGGCGCCGTCGCCCAGTCGACGACGCAGATCCACGAGCGGCACGATGCGGCCGCGATGCACGGCGACGCCGAGGATCGCCAGGTCGTCGCAGGGTACCGGGGTCACCATGGAGATCCGCGCGATCTCCGCCACCTCGGCCCCGTTCACGGCCACGCGTCGATCGCCGAGGGCGACGACCATGAGCGCGCGGGGGTCGGCCGCCGCCGTCATACCGCCACCTGCCTCGGCCAGGCGCGGGCGAGCAACCCGCGGGGCGCGATCACGACGACGACGCGGTCGTCGAGCAGGGCCAGCCCCTCGAAGTGCACGCGCTCCTGGCCGCGGAACACCGGCGGCAACGCCGTGAGGGCACGCTGATCCAGGCGGGCCGGCGTCCCCACGGCGTCGACGACGAGCGCCGCCGTCCGGCCGGCCCCGTCGTCCATGAGCAGCACGCGCCCGGTCCGCGGCCCTGCCGGCAAGCGAAAGATGCTCCGGAGGTCGATCACCGGGAACGTGGCCCCGTCGAAGGCGATGGATCGTCCCGCCTCGCGTCCGGCCGGGAACAGATGCCGCACGCGGGCCGTGTCGATCGCGTAGTCCACGCACGCCACCGTGAACAGCGCCCTGCTGCGCGTGCGGCCCGGTCCACCGTCACCAGCGCTGCGGCCCCAGTCAAACGGCACGCCGGCCTCGCGTGACCGCACGCACGATGTCGTCGACATAGCCGTTGAGCGTCGGGGGAATGTCGTCGAGCGGGAGCACGGCGTTCGCCGCGCCCGCCTCGGCGGCCGCCCGCGGCATGCCGAACACGACCGACGTCGCCTCGTCCTGGGCGATGATGAGCCCGCCCGCTCGGCGGATCGCTCGCGCGCCAGCCGCACCATCACGGCCCATGCCCGTGAGGATCACGCCGATGCTGCGCGCGCCCACTCTCCGCGCCATCGACATCATCGCGAGGTCGGCCGACGGGCACTCGCTGTCGCGCGTCGGCGGCGCGTGGAGCACGACGCGCCCGCCCGGGGCCAGCGTCAGGTGATGCGAGCCGGGGCACACGTAGACGACGCCTCGCTCGATCCAGTCGCCGTGAACGGCCTCCTTCACCCGCAGGGCGCACCGACCGGCCAGCTCACCAGCGAAGGCGGTGGTGTACGGCGCCGGCATGTGCTGGACGATCAGCACGGCGGCCGGGAAGTCGCCGCCCAGCCGGGGAACCAGCGAGAGCAGCGCGGCCGGGCCGCCGGTCGACGCCGCCATGAGCACGCAGGGCGTTGCCTCCCAGTGCCGTCGGTCCTCGTTCGGTGGCTCACTCGACGTGGTGACAACCGCGGAGGGTGGCGCAGCCGTCGCTCGACTCGCCGTTCTCACGGGACGGACCCGCGACGCCATGCGGACCTTGCTGACGATCTCGTCGCGGAGGGCCTCGAGACCGAGATCGACGGTGAACGAGGGCTTGGCGACGAAGTCGACCGCGCCCAGCTCGAGCGCCCGGATGGCGGCCGACGAGTCGCGCCGGGTGTACGCGCTGATCATCACGATGGGCGTGGGCCGCTCGCTCATGATCCGCTCGACGGCGGACAGGCCGTCGGCGCGCGGCATGTCGACGTCCATCGTGACCACGTCAGGGCGGAGGGCCGACACGGCGTCCACGGCCTCCAGGCCGTCGGCGGCCGATCCCACGACCTCGATGTCGGGATCGCGGCTCAGGATCGTGTTGATCACGCCGCGCATGAAACGTGAGTCCTCGACGACGAGCACGCGGATCATGGCGCCGTCTCCAGCGCCGACGCGGCGACGAGAGCGTCGACGAGCCGGACGAGCGTGTGCTCGTCCACGGGCTTGGTGACGTAGTGACTGACCCCGAGCTCGCGCGCCAGCGCCGCGTGCTTTTCGCCCGCCCGCGTCGTCAGCACGACGACCGGCACGTCGCGCATACCCGGGCGGCGCCGGATGTCGCGGATGAGCTCGTAGCCGTTCAGGCGGGGCATCTCGAGGTCGGTGACGAGGACGTCCACCTCGAGCTCGCCGAGCCGCTGGAGCGCCTCGAGGCCGTCGTTGGCCGTGACGACGGAGAAGCCGCCGCGCTGGAGCATCTGGCCGACGAACTTGCGGATGCTGATCGAGTCGTCGACCAGGAGGACCCTCCGCCCGTCGGCGACCGGCCGCGCCGGGGGCGCGATCTCCTCGGCGGTCACGTCGGCGCCGGCGGAGTGGTCGGCCAGACGCGTGGCATCGAGCAGCAGGATCACCCGGCCCTCGCCCGAGATCGTGGCGCCCGAATACGGCCCGATGCCTTCGAGGAACGCGCCCAGGCTCTTGATCACGATCTCTTCCTTCCCGAGCAGCTCGTCCACGGCGACCGCCAACCGCTTGCGTCCTGCCCGCAGCACGAGCACCGGAACGGCCGTGGCCTCGGAGCCGCGCGGCAGCCCGAGCACATCGGGCAGGCGGATGAAGTCGACGGGCTGGCCTTCGACGACGACGGTCGGGGTCTCGTCAATCGGCCGGACGTCGTCGGACCGGACCCGCATGACGAGCTGCACGGCCGAGACGGGAATCGCCAGCACCTCGCCGCCGACCTTGACGAGGAAGACGTCGGCGATCGCGATGGTCAGCGGCAGCTTGATCGTGAAGCGGGTCCCCGTCCCGACCTCGGTGTCGACCTCGATGTCGCCGCCGACCCTGGTCACGTTGGTCCGCACCACGTCCATGCCGACGCCGCGACCCGCCGCCGTCGTGACGCTCGCCGCGGTGCTGAACCCGGGCAGGAAGATGAGGTCGAGGAGCTCGCGGCGGCCCATCGAGGAGGCCGCTTCGGCGTCCACGAAGCCGCGCTCGACGGCCGAGGCCCTGAGATGGTCGCCGTCGATGCCACGGCCGTCGTCGGCCACCTCCACGTACACCGCGCCGCTCTTGTGATAGGCGCGCAGACGCACCGTCCCCGCGGCCGGCTTGCCCCGCGCGAGGCGCTCGTCCTCGGGCTCGACGCCGTGGGTGATCGCGTTCTGGATCAGGTGCAGCAGCGGATCGGCGATCTGCTCGATGATGGTGTTGTCCATCTCGACCGTCTCGCCGCTGACCTCGAGTGTGACGGCCTTGCCGGCCAGGCGGGCGGCCTGGCGAACCTGACGCGAGACGCGCGTGAACAGGCGCCCGACCGGCACCATCCGGGCTCGCGTGATCTGGCGCCGCAGATCGCCGGTGAGGCGCTGGACCTGACCGGTGTCGTCGCGCACGGCTCGCACGACGGCGGCGAGCTGGCCCTGGATCTCGGAGACGTCGCTCGAGATCTCGCCGACGCTGCGGGCCAGGATGTTGAAGTCGTCGTACCGATCGAACTCGAGCTCATCGAACCCGACCGGACCTCCGGCCACCCTCACCTCGTCGATCCGTGGGTCCAGGTACTTGCGTTCGAAGTCGCGCACGACGGCCGTCATGCGCGACTGGCTGAAGACGAGGAGCTCGTTCACGCGCTCGAACTGGCTCAGCCGGCGCTCGAGCCGGCTGCGCGCGATCACCAGCTCGCCGACGAGATTCATGAGGGCGTCGAGCCGGTCGAGGTGGACCCGGATACTGGGACGGATGATCGGCCGGGGCTCGGCGGCGTCTTCTTCGACCGTCATGTCGTCGGCGGGAATCGGCGCGAGTGGAAGGGGTGTCAGCGCAGTCGCGGCCGGCGCGAGCGCCGTCGGCTCGGCGGGAATCGGCAGCGCGTCGAGTAGACGCCGGGCCTGCTCGACCAGCATGTCGAGCTCGGTCGGCGCGCCTTCCGCCGACGCCAGCATCGCGCGCAGGGCGTCGGTCCCCGCGAAGACCGCCTCGATGGCGGCCGGGGTCAGCTCGATCTGCGACTCGCGGACGGCGCCGAGCAGGTCCTCGATCCGATGGGCGAGGTCGCCGACGACTCGGCAGCCCACCGTGTACGCGGCGCCCTTCAGCGTGTGGACGGCGCGAAAGAGCGCGGCCAGCTCGGCGTCGCTGGCGCCAGCGCGCTCGAGCTTCAGCAGCGACGCGGTCATGGCGTCGAGGTGCTCGGCCGCCTCGGGGCCGAAGTACTCGAGGACGTCGGGGTTCTCGGCGAAGAAGCTGGCCAGCTCACCCAGCCGTGGCTCTTCGACATGAGCCGCCGGCGTCGGTGTGTGCGTGGTGGCCGTGGCCATGAGGGTGGCGGTGTCCTCGTCCCCGCCGGCCGCGATGGCGTCCAGCGCCACTTTGAGATCGGCGATCAGATCGTCGAGGACCGCGGCCGCCTGAAGGCGTTCGGCCGCGGGGGCCGGGGCCGACGTCTGGACGATCGTCTCCATCGTGGAGGCGATGGCCGAGACGCCGGGAAAGCCGTTGAGCGCCGCCGCACCCCTGAGCCGGTGGGTGAGCACCAGGAGGGGCTCGACGCGGCCCTCGGCCACGAGCGCGGGCGCGTGCTCCTCGATCTCGCCGAGCGTGTCCCAGGCCTCCATGAGGAACACGCTGACGAGAAACTGGCGATCGGGGACTGCGTTCACGCAGGGATCCTCTGGAACACGACGCCGGACGGGCGGTAAATCGCGCGGAAGTTGTCCACGGGAGGCGTCACGCCCTCGGCGTGGCCGAGGAAGAGATAGCCGCCGCGGCGAAGCGCCGCGGTGAGCCGGGTGAGGATCTGGTCCTTGGTCGGGCGCGTGAAGTACAAGCAGACGTTGCAGCAGAAGATGGCGTCGAACTTTCCGAGATAGAGCTCGCGCCGGATGTCGTGGCGGAGGAAGCGCACCATCGCGCGCAGCTCGGGCCGCACGGTGAAGGCCGGTCCTTCCGGCTCGAAGTAGCGCTCGAGATAGAGCGGAGGCACGCTGGCCACCGACAGTGGCCCGTAGACGCCACGGCGGGCCGCGGCGAGCGCCGCCCGCCCGACGTCCACGCCGAGGATCTCGACCTGGCGATGCGCATCGCCGCCGAGGTTTTCCCGCGCGGTCATCGCCAGCGAATAGGCTTCCTGTCCCGTCGAGCAACCGATCGAGAGGATCCGCAGGCGCGTCGCGCCCGCTGCGAGGGAATCGGGCAGCACCACGTCGCTGAGGAGCGCGTGGTGACCGGGATAGCGGAAGAAACAGGTCTCGTGCACCTGAAGCGCTTCCTCCAGGGCTTCGCCGACACGGTCGTCGCTGCCGGCCGAGGCCTCCAGCTCGCTCAGCCAGCTGTCCCAGTTGTCCGCGCCGGCCCACGCCATGACGGCGCGGGCACGGGCCGTGAGGAAGGGCAGACGCGTGGACGGAAACGCCATCCCGGTGCGTCGGGAAATGACCGTGGCCAGCCGCTGTAGCTCTGTAGGAGTAGGCGCCATGGCTGTTCGTCCTTCCCGCTACTTCGCCAGCTTGAAGCGTGTGAGGCTCGTCATCAGTTCCTCCGCGAGCTTGACTACGTGATCCATCGTCTTGCGGGCTTCGACCACGCCCTTCTCGGTCTGCACGGCCACGCCGGCGATGGACTGGACGGCGACGGCCA
>WNGH01012866.1_pt1 | contig 12716 bp, 9 predicted proteins | sample 5400631 | NCBI WGS metagenome assembly WNGH01 (sample SAMN13153373, study PRJNA577476) | soil metagenome | isolation source: 115 cm soil or saprolite under Garry oak tree replicate 1 | place: USA:California | collected 2016-06-15
CCGGTACCGGTCCCGGCTCGCGCTCAAGGAGCCGGTCGTGGCCGTGGTGGTCTATCGGACCGACGGCGTGACCGTCTGTAATGCGATCTCGTCCCTGGACGACACGCATCTGAAACTGAGCGAAGGGGAGGGAATCATCGAGCTGGTCTTTGATCGACTGATGCTCGGACCGGGCGAATACACTGTCGCGGTGGGTGTGTATCCGGTGCTGGACCTGGCGGATACGGGCAGCCTGCAGCATGCGGCGATCTGGCATAAACCCCGCTCGTTCGTCGTGCGCAAGCCGGCCGGCGTCGCCATGGACTTGGGCGTCGTCCGGCACCCGGCGCGGTGGCGGGTGGCCAGTTCGGCATCGACAGTGGCGCCGCATGACGCTCTGGAGGGCCCCCTGTGATCAAGGGACCAGTCGTCGAGACTCGTTCGGAGCCGACTGCCGCGGACAGCCTTCGTGCGCGCTATCGCCGATGCTACGAATGGATCGCCGAAGACGACCTGATCACACCGCTGGAACAGAATAAGCACGTCCGCAATATTCCATTGCTCAGGATGATCGGGAATGTGCAGGGTAAGCGTGTGCTCGACGTGGGATCGAGCCAGGGGCTTGTGATGGACGAGTTGAAAGCCGCCGCCCTGGCCGTCTGCTTGGACCTGGCGAGACCCTACCTTCGAGTCGCGCGTGAGCGCGGCCATCGGACAGTCCAGGCGGACGCGGAGGCGCTGCCATTCCAATCAGACACCTTCGATGTGGTGATCTGTTCCGATGTCCTTGAGCATGTCCTGGACGTGGAGGCAGTCATCAAGCAGGTCAGGCGCGTCCTGAAGCCGGATGGGACGTTCTTTGCCCTAGTGCCCTGGGAAGAAGACCTCGGGAAGTACAAAGCCTTTGAGGGCACCTACGAATTCACCCATTTGAGGTCCTTCGATGACGAGACGATACGAAAATTTTTCCAAGGGTTTCGCATCGTCCGGCGGCGTGGGGTGGTACCTAACGTGGAGCGACCTCCGCACCTGAAGATCCTGGACGCCCTTCCCAGGTTTGTGAACGGTCTCTTCCGGCTTGCCGGTGTCGAGAGTCTAGAGGAATGGTTCGGGCGGCATATTCCCTGGCGAATTCGGAACCGGTACTGGAAGTGGTACTGGCGGCAGCTTGAATGGTTCCCGGAGCGGGACTGGCTCTGGTTGCGGTTCTATCCGCCGGTCCACATGATTTTCAAGCTGGAACTGGCGGGTCACGAAGACGCGCGGGAGAAGCTCTTATGAGTGGACACACCCACCATACACCAGGCGTCGTGATGTTCGTGATGAACGATTTGCTGAACGATCCGCGTGTCCAGCGGGAAGCCCGATCGGCGGTTCTGGCCGGGTTCCGGGTCACCGTGGTCGCCATGCAAAGCGACCGGTGTCGTGTGCCGAGGCAGACGGTGGATGGCTATGAGATCGTGCGAGTGCGGCTCCTCCGGTTCGGGATCATGTATGCCGTTGTCCGGGTATGGCGGCTGGTTGTGTTGGCGGGCCTGGTCTTAAGAGAAGGGTTTAATTTGGCGGTTGGGCTCCAGCCGGGACCGGAAGCGCCAGGACAAGCTGCCGGACCCGCGAGCCGTCTGCGTCGGTTCAAGTGGGCCCTCATGCGGGTGATTGGGGTCCTGCTCTTGCCATTAAGAGTCTTTCGGCCTGTGCCGGGCGGGCTGTGTCAAAAACTGCAAGCGGAAGGGACCGCTAGAGGCCTCTCGACCAAGCAAATGCAAGTCATCAGCGAAGTGGGACTTCTGCGAGATACGCTTTGGCTTACGTTTGCCATGCTGTGGGCCGTGCGGTCCGAGGGGGCCGCGGTGTTCCACGGGAACGATCTTCCCACCCTTCCCTTGACGACCTGGGCGGCGCGCCTCCACGGCGGAAAGGCGCTCTATGATTCGCATGAGCTCTGGGTCGGGATGTGTCCCGGATGGACGCCGTTCTTCAATACCGTCGCACGGTGGGTGGAACGTCGGTACATTCGCCAAATGGACGCCGTCGTCACGGTCAACGATCTGATTGCGGAAGAGCTCCGGCGACAGTACCGGATTCCGCTGCCGACTGTGGTGAGGAACTGCCCGAAGCCAGTCGTCCCGTGCGCGGTGGATCCGTCTTACTCGATCCGCGCCAAGCTAGCGCTGTCTCCGGAGACGCCGATTATTCTCTACCAAGGGCGTTACGAGCTGGGGCGCGGCCTGGAGGAATTGATCGAAAGCGCCCGGTATCTGTCGAGAGGCGTCATTGTCCTCCGGGGATACGGCTCAAACGAGGCAGACCTTCGTCAACGCGTGGACGGTCACGGAGTACAGGGGCGCGTGTTCATGGTGGAGCCGGTGCCGATGGCCGACCTCGTGACTGCCGCCTCGGAGGCGGACGTAGGGGTTGTGTCTTACACGGCCTATTCTCCCAACAATTATTACGCCTCGCCCAACAAGCTGTTCGAATACATAATGGCCGGTTTGGCGATCGCCGTGAGCAATCTGCCGGTTTTGGAGAAGATCGTGAGGGACCATGACCTGGGTGTCGTCTTTGATCCTGCCGATCCCAAACATATCGCAGAGCAATTGAACGCGCTCGTGGGCAATCCCGCCCGCCTCCGCGCCTGCCGGGAGAACGCGACTTGTGTGGCCCACAATCGCTATAACTGGGATCATGAGGGCGGCAAGCTGATCAGTCTGTACAGGACGTTGGCCGCGGGAAACGCCCATGGAGGTGCTCATTGCCCGCGAGCGCTTTCTGAACAATCTGGGCCGCGTCATGGGCGTTGACCTTTATATCACAGGGTACAAGTAGGAAACTGACTCGGGAGGAGAGACCCATGTTGGCATTGCTAACCAGGAAGATGCGGGGGCTCAAGGGTCGCCTGCAGAGCAAACTGGACGGCGCGGTCCAGCGTTACAAGCAGGCCCGTACATTCCGGCGCACCGTAGCGCCCTATCCCTCGACGATCTACCTGGCCGTGAACACGCGCTGCGGGTTTGCCTGCAAGATGTGCGACGTGGGCACGAATCAGTACGACACCCAGTTCTACAAGATCATGAGCCTGTCCAAGGACAAACCCCGCGAACGGCTGGCCCTGGACCGACTGAAGACCCTGGTGGACGAGGTGAAGGACTTCAAGCCGATGATCGCGGCGACCTCCACCGAGCCGTTGCTCTACAAGGACATCATCCCCTTATCCGACTACGTGGTCAGCAACGGCCTCCGCATGCTGGTGACCACGGCGGGTCTGCAACTGGAGAAGTATGCCGAGGACCTGGTCCGGGTGGGCGTCCAGCATCTCTGGGTTTCGATCGATGGCCCGCCCGAGATTCACAACGACATCCGCGGGGTCAAGGACTCCTTCCAGAAATCCGTCGCCGGCATCCGGGCCGTGGACGACTGGAAGCGCCGGATCGGGCGCGACTATCCCAAGATTGGCATCAACTATGCCCTGTCTAATTACAACTATCACTGCCTGGAGCCCTTCATGGCCGCCGTACACCCCTTGCCGGTGGATCAGATCACTTTCTCACACATGAACTATGTGACGGCTGGGACGGCGGAGAGTCACAACGCCCGCTTCGGCCACCTGTACCCCGCGACGGTCAGCAGCGTCTCGAGCGCCGATCCGACCAAGGTGGACGTGGCCGTGCTGTGGGACCAGATCAATCTGGTGAAGACGCGCTACCCGGGGCGCGTCGCCTTCGGTCCAGATCTCGATAGAAAGGGATTGGAAGACTTCTATTTTCACCCCGAGGTATTCGTGCGAGGGGATCGTTGTTACGTGCCGTGGCGGGCCGCCGAGATCATCGCGAACGGTGACTGCGTCGTGATGACGCGGTGCTTCCAAGTCAACTTCGGGAACATCTACGAGCAGAGCTTCAAAGAGATCTGGAACGGCCCGCGCTACCAGGAGTTCCGGAAGAACCTCATCACCCACGGGTCGTACCCGGCCTGCTCCCGGTGCTGCGGAATTCTGTGAGATGCGACTGCTCACTCGCGTGACGCGCGCGATCGCGGCCCGGTTGGGGCCGGGGACGCAGGCCCACGGGAAGACCCGCGAGGAGCTTCGGGCGCTCGCAGGCATGTCCGACGAGGGCGTGCGAGCCTGTCTCAAGCCGGAGATCTCCGAGAGGGACGCCGCCGCGCTGCTGGACTATTACCGCGCGCGCCGCCTCCCGTCGCCGCTCTTTCGACCGAGCGACCGTAAGGAGCTGGCATGCCTGGTCGCGGACTGCTTTCCCGAGTCCTACAAGGAGACCCTGCGCCGGGCCGACCTGGCTTGTCGGCACGTCGTGGAGGTGCTCGGTAGTGGGCCCACCGACCTCGGCGATCCGATCAATTGGTGGACGGACTTCAAGGGAGGGACCTGGGCCCAGGGCGATTATCAGGAGCTCAACGCCACTCTCTATGCGAACGACTTCCAGAATGAGCACTACATCGGCGACATCAAGCTGCCGTGGGAGTTGAACAAGCACGCGCACTTCCTCGAGCTGGCCAAGGCGTACTGGCTCACCGGTGACGAGCGCTATGCAGAGGCCCTGCTCGCGCAGATGGACGACTGGATCGTCCGGAACCCGTTCCTCTACGGCATTGCCTGGACCCAGAATCTGATCGTGGCCCAGCGGGCGATCGCGTGGGCGCTGGCGATCCAGGCGGTCTGGCAGAGCCCCGCGCTCACGCCGGCCCGGCTGCTCCGTATCCTGCGCTCGCTGTACCAGCACGCCCGCTACATCCCGGCGCACTTCGAGTTCGCCGAACGGGCCTCCAACCACCTCTTCGGAAACGCCGCCGGACTGGCGGCCCTCGCGCTCGTCTTTCCCGAGTTCAGCGACGCGGAAACGTGGCGCGCGACGGCGCTCCGGGTCATCGAATCCGAGCTGGCGAGGCAAGTCTATCCGGATCTGCCTGCTGCCGTGGCTTCTTGCCTGGCAGCAGCCCTCGCCGTACTCCGCCGCGGCGCAAGCGGTGCTCCGGCGCATGGCGACGTTCCTCCTGCACATGACCCAGCCGAACGGCCAGGTCCAGCCGATCAGCGATGCCGACGGGGCGCGGGTGTGGAGGTTCAACGACCGGTCGATCAACGATCATCGCGGCGTGCTAAATCTGGGCGCGGTCCTGTTCAAAGACGGCGCCCTCAGGTTCGGAATGGATGGAAACAGGGAAGACGTGCTCTGGTGGCTGGGACCGGAAGGCCATCGCGCGTGGGAGGCGCTGCCGGCCGAGGAACCGCCGCGCTCGGTCGCGTTCCCGGACGGTGGATACTTTGTCCTGCGGGAGGCATGGCGACACGAGGCGCTGTGGGTCTTCTTCGATTGCGGGCACGTGGGGATGGGCGATTGGCCTGACGAGGTCTCAGTGGGGACCCACGGCCATAGCGACCTCCTTACGTTCGGTCTTACGGTCGGCGGCGAGACGTTCCTGACGGACATCGGCTCCTACACTTATACTGGCTCCCGGCCCTGGCATGACTACTTCCGCAGTGCGCGGGGGCACAACGTCCTGCTGGTGGACGGGCAGGACCAGAGCGTGCTGACCACGACCTGGGCGATGCGCGAGCGCGCCCGGCCGCGCGAGATCGCGTGGCGGTTCTCTCCGAACGCGGATTTCGTGACGGGTGCCCACGACGGCTACCGGCGTCTGAGCCATCCCGTTCTCCACCGGCGGAGCCTCTTGCTGCTTCGCGCCGAACGGCGCGTGATCATCCGAGACGATTTGGAGGGAGATGGCGGCCATGCGGTCGAGGCGCTCTTCCATACGATGTCTGCCGTGCAGGTCCTCCAGGCAGGCCGGCCCGACTCCTGGAAGCTGATTGGCCGGCGGGCCATCGTCAACATGACGTTTCTGGCAGAAAGTCTTCGGCAGGGCCAACCGCTCTCGCTCACCGCTCGCGTGGCGAGTGGGGAGACGAATCCGATCGACGGGTGGTACGCGGACGATTACGGGGTGAAGGAGCCGGCTCCGGTCCTGTACGTCTCGTTCCGGGGAACGTGCCCCCTCCGTCTCTATACCGTGCTTCAACTCGATGCGCCGGGACGCGCCGATGCGCTCGGCGCATGGTCCACGTACGCGGGGGTGGAAGAAGCCTGGGGCGCCGCGATGAAGCGTCTCGGTCTCGTGCCGTGAAGGGGAATATGCCTCTGACTCTAGGTGAACAGCCGGTGCCGTCCAGCTCTTTAGCCGCGAGGGACCGGTCTTCCGATCCCTCTTCGGGGACCGAGAGGACCATCGTGATGCTCGTCACAAACGAGGGGCTGAACGATCCAAGGGTCCTCCGAGCAATCCACACCGCCCGGCAGGCAGGATACGGGGTCCGCCTTGTCTGCCGAACTCCCTCTTCGGGGAAGCCTGCGCCTGTGATGTCTGACGCGATTGACGTACATCGAGTGGCGCGCCCATGGGGATGGTCACGCCTCAAGCAACTGTTCGCGAGGCGCCACCGTGCTTCGGCAGTGGGACCGAGCGACAGGCCCGGGGCAAGGCCGTACTGGATCAGGCCCTGGGAGCTATGGATACTCGGCGGGATCATCTGGTTTACTCTACAGGCTGTGGCGAAAGTCAGACGGTTCCCTGCCAAGCTCTATCACGCCAACGACTTGGATACGCTTCCGGCCGCGGTGATCCTCTCCCGCCTCAACAACGCCCCACTGCTCTACGACGCGCATGAACTCTTTTCCGATCAGTTCAATAGGACGTCCCGGCAGTTCAGCGCGATCTTCTTCGGACTGGAGCGCTGGCTCATCCGGTTTGCGCACAAAGTCGTGACGGTCAACCACTCGATTGCCGAAACGTTAGCCGCCTGGCACAAGGTACCGTTACCCTCTGTGGTGATGAACTGCCCGTTCGCCGTTGAGGTCGTGCGGCCGAGGCCCGACAGCCTCGGGGACTCTTCCACGCGAACGGCCCGCCTGATCTATCAGGGGATTTTTATGCGTGACCGGGGACTGGAGGAGCTCATCCGGAGCGCGGCATGGTACGAATCGGCCGAGCTCTACCTGCGAGGATACGGCGCTCTCGAGGGGACGCTTCGCGCTCTCGTGAAAGCGGAGCATTTACAGAACCGGGTGTATTTCCTTCCACCCGTCGCTGCGGATCAGTTAGTGGAGAGCCTGGCAGGATTTGACGTCGGGCTCATACCGTATCGTGCGACGAGTTTAAACAACCGACTCTGCCTGCCCAACAAGATCTTCGAGTATCTCCAAGCCGGACTTGCCCTGGCGGTGAGCGCGCTTCCAGAGATGGAGCGGGTGGTCAAGGAGACAGGGGCTGGGGAGGTCTTCAACCCAGAACAGCCCCGTGACATCGCCCGGGCAGTGAATGCGATGACGGGTGATGCCAACAGACTCGCGGAACTCAAGGGACGAGCGCGTGCTGCAGCCCACCGCTATACGTGGGAGGCGCAAGGGGCGCCACAGCTTCTGGCTTGCTACCGGGAACTGGCTGGGCCGGCGTTTGCCGCCAGGAGGAGCGATCACTGATGTGCGCCATCGCCGGGCTCTATGACGTCTCCGGTCGGGCCATAGATCTTTCAGCACTGGAACGCATGGTTCTCGTCCAGGCGCATCGCGGGCCGGACGGCGAAGGCTACGTGCTGCTGGACGCGCGGGGACAGGAGCGGCCGCTTGCAGTCGTGGGGCGGCTCGCGGACGCGCCGGGGACCCGGCCGTACCGCCATTCGATCGGGCTGGGGCATCGGCGACTGGCGATTATCGATCTGTCGCCGCTTGGTCACCAGCCGATGACGACCGAGGACGGTCGCTGCTGGGTCACCTACAACGGGGAGATCTACAATCACGTCGAGCTCCGCGAGGAGCTGCGCGCAAAGGGGTACCGGTTCCGCTCAGCGTCCGACACCGAGGTCCTGCTCGCAGCCTACCAGGAGTGGAACGAGGCCTGCGTCACGCGCTTCAACGGGATGTTCGCGTTTGCCATCTGGGACAGAGACCGCCGCCGGCTCTTCTGCGCGCGGGACCGCATGGGGGTGAAGCCGTTCTACTATTGCTGGGACGGTGCGCGATTCGCCTTCGCCTCCGAGATCAAGGGCCTGCTGGCTGCTGGCCTCCGGCCTTCGCCGAACCAGCGCGCTGTCTTCGATTACCTCGACGGGGCCTGCCTGGATCATTCCGAGGACACCTTTTTCGAGGGCATCCGGCAGCTTCCGCCCGCGCATACCTTGACGGTGGATACACAGGTCACGGTGCAGCGGTATTGGGGTCTTCCCCCTTGTGGCGAGGCCGGCCTCTCGATGCGGGACGCGGCCGAGCGCTTCCGGCACCTCTTCCGCGATGCGGTCCGGCTGCGCCTGCGGAGCGATGTGCCCATCGGCACCTGCTTGAGCGGAGGGCTGGATTCGTCGTCTATTGTCTGCGTGGCGAACGACTTGATGTTTGTGGAGCACGCGGTCCCGCGCGAGCTCATCGGGGAGCGGCAGAAGACCTTTTCGTCCTGCTTCGAAGATCCGGCCTACGACGAGCGGCAATTCATCCGCCCGGTGCTCGAGCGGACCGGCGCCGAGGCCCACTACACCTTCCCGGACCCGAAGGAACTGGCCGAGTCGGTGTCGCAACTGGTGTGTCAGCAGGACGAGCCGTTCGCCTCGACCAGCATCTTCGCGCAGTGGAATGTGATGCGCCTGGCCGCGCAACACGGCGTGAAGGTGTTGCTGGACGGGCAGGGCGCGGACGAGCTCCTGGCCGGCTACCACGGCTTCTTCGGCGCGTTCTTCGCCGATCTTGCGGCCAAGAGACGGTGGCTCGGCTTGCTGTGGGAGCTGATGGCCTACCGCCGCCTGCAGGGGCCGATCCCGAAATATGTCTTCGCGAACCTGGCGCGGGCGTTCCTCCCGTCGCCGCTTGTCCGCTTCCTCCGCAGCCGCATGATCGGCAGCGTGGACTGGATCGCGCCGGAGTTCCGGCGCCAGTGGGGTCCGACTCCGGCCGCGCCCTCGCTCGCGGGCTCCCATCTCCATCGCATGCAGCACCAATTGCTTACCTGGAACGGCCTGCGGGCGCTGTTGCACTATGAAGACCGGAACTCGATGGCCTTCGGAATCGAGACGCGTCTCCCGTTCCTGGACTACCGGCTGGTCGAGTTCCTGTACGGGCTGGAGCCGGAGTTGAAGATCCGGAACGGCTGGACCAAAGCGGTCCTCAGAGAGGCGCTGGACGGGGTCCTCCCGAGCGAAGTGTGCTGGCGCGCGGACAAGATGGGATTTGTGACGCCCGAGGACATCTGGTTCCGGACGTCGCTGCGCGAGATGACGCGGGACATCCTGTCGGATGCGCGGACCCGCGCCCGGGGCTACCTCAACGTGGAGGCCGCCCTGAAAGAGTTCGAGGCCCATGAGGCCGGCCGGAAGAACATCAGCTTCACCATCTGGCGGTGGCTCAATCTGGAACTCTGGTGCCGAGCCTTTGTGGATCAACCGGTATGCGTCTGACCCTGCCGATCCTGCTTTTTGCAGGCGCCTTGCTTGTGCGCTTCCTGTTCAATGTGTACATCATGGGATTTGAGGATTCTGGCTTTCAGCTCTATCCGGACTCGAAAGATTATGATGCCCTCGGCCTTTCACTTGCGAGTGGGTCTGGCTTCGCCGACAACCATTCTCCGAGTACCTATCGACCGCCCGGGTATCCCTTTTTCTTGGCTGCGATTTACGGACGTTTGGGACACCACTATGCCGCGGTGACGGTCATCCAATCTATTTTGGGGGCGCTCACCTGTCTGATGATCCTCAAGATCGGAGAACATCTCTTCACGCGGCGCGTGGGCATGATCGCAGCGACTCTCGCTGCCGTGTATCCGTTTCTTATCGTGTATACCGGGTTCGTGTTAGCAGAGACCTTGTTTGTCTTTCTCGCGACGCTGCTCCTGTATATTCTAGTAAGACTACGGGAGAGCCCCTCAAAGGCGTTGATCGCCCTTGGGGGGATTGTCTTGGGGCTCATGAACCTCACGCGTCCGGTGACCCTTTTTCTGCCAGCCGTGCTCTTTTTTTGGCTCTGGATCGAATTCGGAAGCAGACGGCGGGCTCTGGTGATCGCCAGCGCGATGACGGTCTGGATGCTGCTCGTCATTCTGCCTTGGACGGCAAGGAACTATGCGGTGACGCACTCTTTTATTCTCATTAATACCACCAATTATTATTGGAGCGCGCTGTATGGAGCCAACAACCGGACGATCATGCAAGACCCCGAGGCGATAGGGGGGTGGATAGAACCCGGCAGGGTGGAAGGATATCGTACTGATTACCTCTTGGAGGATTACCGGTCGGCCTATTTTTCTTTTTTGCGGCAATGTCTGGTACATCAGCCATTGGAGTTGTTGCGGCTGGAGCTTCACAAGCTGAAACGGTTCTGGAGCCTCTTGCCAAAGACGACGTATCGGGACCAGGTCATCAGTCTCTTCTCGTACGGGCTCCTCCTTCCGCTCTTCGTGATCGGGATGGTTCTCTCCATGAAGACTCATCGGCAGCCATGGTTGTTGATCTTCTGGATTCTCTATTTCTGTCTGGTCACGTTGATCACATATGGCTCGACCAGGCTGCGATTGCCGGTAGAGCCTGTGCTAATCCTGTTCGGCTCGGTGGCGCTGGAGAGGTTACGGTTCACTCGACGAACGAGAGGGGTGCACGCAGAGGCATGTGCGGCATAGCAGGGATCTACAATCTGACGGGTAGCCCGGTTGATCTCCATTCGCTGGAGGCGATGACCCAGGTTCTCGCGCATCGTGGCCCTGACGGGGAAGGGTATGTCCTCCTTTCTCCACGGGACAAGGGAAAGGCGATTCCGATTCCCGGCCGGCTCTCGGCTTCGCTTCGGTCTGCCCCTTCCGGTTATACGGTGGGATTTGGCCATCGCCGCCTTGCGGTCTTGGACTGTTCCCCCCTCGGCCATCAACCGATGTCTAGCGAAGACGGGAAAATTTGGATCACGTACAACGGAGAAGTTTACAACTATCTCGAATTGCGAAAAGACCTTCAAGAGCGGGGCTATACCTTCCGTTCGATGTCCGATACCGAAGTGGTGCTGCAGTCCTATCGGGAATGGGGCATAGACTGTCTCCACCGGCTCAACGGCATGTTTGCCTTCGCCATTTGGGATACAGATCGGGCGCGACTGTTCTGCGCGAGAGACCGGCTGGGGATGAAGCCATTTTACTATCGGGGTGATGGGGATCGCTTTGCCTTTGGGTCCGAGATCAAGGCCTTGTTGGAGGACGCGAATTTCACGCGCTCGCCCAACCTCCGGATGGTGCATGATTATCTGGTCCTGGGGCTGCAGGACCATACAGATCAGACCTTCTTTGAAGGAATACGGCAACTGCGTCCGGGCCACTTCCTCGTCGTAGAGGATGGCCGTCTAGAAATTCGAAAGTGGTGGGATCTTGATCTCCGGGATGATCAACCCGACATGCCCGATAACGTAGCCATCCGATCCTTTCGTGCGCTCTTTGAGGACGCCGTTCGCCTCCATCTTCGTAGTGATGTGTCGGTGGGGAGTTGCCTGAGCGGTGGCCTCGATTCCTCCTCCATCGTATGTGCGATACATCAGGTACAGGAAATGAAACGCATCAGAACTTTTTCGTCGTGTTTCGATGACCCCGCCTGTGATGAACGGCCGTTTCTGCATGCCGTCGTTGCCCGCGTAGGTGCAGAAAGCACCGAAGTGTTTCCTGACGGGCGACGTCTGTTCGAAGAAATGCCCAAAGTTCTTTGGCATCAGGAGGAACCGTTTGGAGGCACCAGCTACCTGGCCCAGTGGGTTGTGATGCGGGCGGCGGCCGAGAGAGGCGTGAAGGTCGTGTTGGATGGACAAGGGGGCGACGAATTGCTTTGCGGATATCCTGGCTATTGGGGCTCGTATTTGGTGGATCTTGCAAGGCAGCTAGATGGAAGGACCTTGGCTCATGAGGCCTGGGCGTATCGCGGTAGGCAAGACAGGATTCATCCAACGGTGTTTTCGAATGCAGCACGCGCGATGCTTTCGATCGGCGTCGTGTCGAGGGCGCACCACTGGCTCAAACGTCATGGCGCATGGTTAACCCCGGAATTCGCCGCTCGGTACCCATCCGCCCCCATGTATGAACTGAGATTCCCCACGGCTCTGGAGAATCACATCGCGGCCTATCTCCAGACCCATAGTCTGCCGGCCCTGCTGCACCATGAGGATCGCAATTCCATGGCCTTCTCCGTCGAGGCTCGGCTTCCCTTTCTGGATGCTCGCCTGGTGGACTTTCTCCTGCGTGTGCCGGCACGGCTGAAGCTTCGGAATGGCCTCAGCAAGTACCTCCTGCGTGAAGCCATGGCCGGGATCATTCCCGAGATGGTCAGAACCCGCACTGACAAGATGGGGTTTGTGACTCCGCAGGATCAATGGCTTCGGCAAACTCTTCGCGACGAGTTAGAGCAGCTCTTCAATTCCCGAGGCTTTGCCCAGCGAGGATACTGGGATGCCCCACGTGTCAGGAAGGCGTATCGAGAGTATTGCGAGGGACGGCAAAAAATTGGCGCCAGCGTCTGGCGCTGGGTCTGTTTGGAACTATGGCACCGGCGTTTTTTTCCGTAACGGCAGGTCCCGTTGAGGGATCATCAATCACGCCGCATGATCTCGACTTCGGATCACGAAAGACTGAGTTGGAAATGGGGAAAGGGCGGATCAAGCTGATAATGCTGGCTGTGGGTCTCGGCGTGGGAGGCACTGAAGGACAGATTTTGGAGGTTG
>WNGH01005809.1_pt1 | contig 12710 bp, 11 predicted proteins | sample 5400631 | NCBI WGS metagenome assembly WNGH01 (sample SAMN13153373, study PRJNA577476) | soil metagenome | isolation source: 115 cm soil or saprolite under Garry oak tree replicate 1 | place: USA:California | collected 2016-06-15
GAGCGCGAGACGAGGATCTGGCCCGGCTCGGCGAAGCTCATGACGCGCTGCGCGACGTTGATCCCGTCGCCGATGATGTTGGGCTGGCCGTTGATGTCCTTGACGAGCCTCACCGGTCCGAGGTTGACGCCGACGCGAATCTGCAACTGCGGGCCGCTGGTGACGTCCTGGCCGGCAACGGCATCGCGCAGGCTCATTCCCGCGAACAGGGTGTCTTCGGGGTCCCCGAGAAAGCTCACGGCCGCGCCATCCCCGGTGTCGAGGATGATGCGGTCGTCGGTGGCGACACCGGCGATCGCCTCGGTCAGGACGGCGTTGAAGCGTTCCTTCAGCGCTATCTGCTCGGCCACCGAGCGCTGCGAGTACTCGACGATGTCGAGAAAGAGCACGCTGCAGATGAATGTTCGATTGGTATGCTCCGCCATCTTTGTCCGTCGCAGTCTGCCTGCCGGGTCCTCCTCACGTGTGCGACCAGTGTTCTCTTGGGGCTCCATTCTACCGCGGCAGGGCGCGGCAGGCACCGGAAAGTTGCTAGAATATCAACCCATTGCCAGAGCCGATAGCCTTCCGCGCGAACGAATCGCGTGAACACCATGTCAGTCACTCAGGAACAAGTTCACAGCGCCCTCAAGGAAATCCTTGACCCGAATACGGGCAAGGATTTTTTCACCACCAAGTCGGCGAGAAACATCAAAGTGGAGGACGGCAGCGTTTCGCTCGAGATCGAGTTGGGCTATCCGGCGAAGACCCAGCTCGATCCCATCCGCAAACTCATCGCGGGAAAGCTCCGCGGCCTCCCGGGCGTGAGCGCGGTAAACGTCAGTGTCACGAGCAAGATCGTTTCCCACACGGTGCAGCGCGGGGTCAGGCTGATTCCCGGAGTGAAGAACATTGTCGCGATCGCCTCGGGCAAGGGTGGGGTGGGGAAATCGACCACGGCCGTAAACCTGGCGCTCGCGCTCGCGGCGGAAGGAGCGAGCGTCGGGGTGCTCGATGCCGACATCTATGGACCCTCGCAGCCGATGATGCTCGGCATCGCCGGTCGGCCCGAGTCCAGGGACGGCAAGACGCTCGAGCCGATGATGGGCCACGGCGTTCAGGCGATCTCGATCGGCTTTCTCATCGACATCGATACCCCGATGGTTTGGCGCGGGCCGATGGTGACGCAGGCCCTCGAGCAGCTCCTCAAGGACACCCGCTGGAAGGACGTCGATTACCTCATCGTCGACATGCCGCCCGGAACAGGGGACATCCAGCTCACCCTCGCCCAGAAAGTGCCGGTCACCGGGGTGGTGATCGTCACCACGCCTCAGGACATCGCGCTCATCGACGCCCGCAAGGGACTCAAGATGTTCGAGAAAGTCGGCATTCCCATCCTCGGGATCGTGGAGAACATGAGCACCCACATCTGCTCCCAATGCGGTCACGAGGAACACATCTTCGGGCAAGGCGGAGCCGAGCGCATGTGCAAGGAGTACGGCACCGAGCTGCTCGGGGCGCTGCCGCTCGACATCGCGATCCGCGAGCAGGCGGATTCGGGCAAGCCGACGGTGGTAGCCGACCCGGAAGGCCGGGCGGCGGAGATCTACAGGGCGATCGGGCGCAGGCTTGCGGTCAAGATCGCAGAGTCCGCCAGGGACATGACCTCGAAGTTTCCGAACATCGTCGTGTCCAAGAATACCTGAGGGGCTCGTCGCCGATGAGCATCAAGTCGGACAAGTGGATCCGCCGAATGGCGGCCGAGCGCCGCATGATCGAGCCGTTCGAGCCAGGGCAGGTGAAAGAGGTCAAGGGTCAGCGCATCGTTTCCTACGGCACCTCGAGCTACGGTTACGACATCCGTTGCTCGAATGAATTCAAGCTGTTCACGAATCTCAACTCGACCATCGTCGACCCGAAGAATTTCGACGACAAGTCCTTCGTGGACGTCAAAGGCGACTCCTGCATCATCCCGCCCAACTCCTTCGCCCTGGCGCGAACCATCGAGTACTTCCGCATCCCCCGGAGCGTGCTCACCATCTGCCTGGGGAAATCGACCTACGCTCGCTGCGGGATCATCGTCAACGTCACGCCGCTTGAGCCCGAGTGGGAGGGGCACGTCACGCTGGAGTTCTCCAACACCACGCCGCTACCGGCCAAGATCTACGCCAACGAGGGCGTGGCCCAGGTCATCTTCATCGAGTCCGACGAGGTCTGCGAGACCTCCTACAAGGACCGCGGCGGGAAATACCAGGGACAGAAGGGCGTAACACTGCCCAAGATCTGAACAGCGCGGGCGGGCTCGCGGAGCCCCGCCGCCCGGTCGAAAGCCTCCCGCGGCTACTGCCCATTGCGTTCGGGTTTCACCCGGCCTACCATACCTTGTGTTACCCCCATGGCGGCAAAGCGAAACGCCGGCGCGCGGGAGGCGCGCAGAATGCCCAAGATTCCGCTTGATTTCGGAAACACAGGCCCTATAATCGGGCGCATACGGGCTCCGGTTCGGTTGTCTGCAAAGCGGACGGTCAAACCCGGGCCCGATGCTTTTGGAGTCGGATTTTTGAACTGCAAACCACTCGTGAAGGAGGTCATCATGACAAGCAAGAGAGAGCGCTGCGGCTCGCAGGATTTTTTCGCACTCGACATTCCCGTAACCTAGGTTCGTCCTGGAGACCCAAACGATGCAGATGCGTGCCGGCGTAGCTAAGAAGACCATCCGATCCATCCGACAGCAGGCGTTCGAAGCAACCCACCTCTTCGACTCGCACCCCGAGTCGAGCTTGGATTTCGAGAAAGTCCGGGCGGCAGTCAAAGACGGCTACGACAAGCCGTTTCTCCTGATCGATTCCACCATCGTCCGCGAGAAGACGCGGCGCTTCACGGCGGCGATGCCGCGCGTGCTACCGCACTACGCAGTCAAGGCCAACCCCGATCCGCGCATCCTCAAGCTCATGCTCGAGCAAGGCGCGGGATTCGAGATCGCTTCCGTCGCCGAGCTGGACCTCCTGCTCGCCCTGGGTGTTCGCGCGGCCGATGTCTTCTACTCCAATCCGGTGAAATCGCGCGACCAGATCGCGCATGCCGCCTCGAGGGGCGTCCACTGGTACGTGATCGACTCGGTCGAGGAGCTGAAGAAAATCCAGTCGATCAAGACCGACGCCAAGCTGTACCTGCGGGTCGACACGCCCAATATCGGCAGCGATTGGCCCCTTGCCGGCAAGTTCGGCGCCCACGCCTCCGAGGTGCGCGACATCGTCGTGACGGCGGCGAGGCTCAAGGTCGACCTCGCGGGCGTGGCGTTCCACGTGGGCTCGCAGTGCCGCAATCCTGAAAACTGGCGCGTCGGCATCGAAAAATCGCGCGCGGTTTTCGACCAGATGCAGAAGGCGGGCCTCAATCCGCGGCTTCTGAACATCGGCGGGGGTTTCCCGGTGAGGCACGTCAAGCCGATTCCCGCGATCGAGGTGATCGGCGAGGTCGTCAACCGGGCGCTGGACGCGGTCCCTGCCGCGGTAAGGGTGATCGCCGAGCCGGGCCGATTCCTGGTCTCCGACGCCGGCTATTTCGTCTGCCGCATCATGGGGACGGCGACCCGCGCGAACAAGCGTTGGATGCATCTGGACGCCGGGCTTTTCGGCGGCATCATCGAGACGGCCGAAGGGCTCAAGTACAAGATCCGCACCGACCGCTCCGGACCGGACATTCCCTGGAACGTTGCCGGACCCACCTGCGATTCGATCGACGTGGTGATGCGCGACGAACCGCTCCCTTCCGATCTGCAGGAGGGGGACTATATTTACCTCAGGAACGCCGGCGCCTACACCACGGCCTACGCGAGCAGCTTCAACGGCTTCCCCCTGCCCGAGATCCGCGTGATCTGACGCCCGGGGGCGCGCAGCAAAGGGCGGCCGCAGGCCCGGGCTCGGGTGTGGCGCGCCCGCCAGAACAGCACGCCCTAGGCGGCGGCCTGAGAGGAGCGGTGGACACGAGTTTATCGCAAGCGAGCATCTTGGTTGTCGATGATGACTCGAGGAGTCTCCTAGCCCTGCAAGAACTCCTGCAAAGCGTGACGCAAAAAGTCGTTCTTGCACGTTCGGGCGAGGAAGCTCTGCGATGCGTCTTGAAAGAGGACTTCGCAGCCATTCTCCTGGATGCGCGCATGCCGGGGGTGGATGGGTTCGAGACCGCCAGATTGATCAGGGAGCGCGAACGATCGCGGCACACCCCGATCATCTTCCTGACCGGCGCCTACGAAGACGTGCACTCGGTGTTTCGCGGGTACGAGGCAGGGGCCGTCGACTACATCGTCAAGCCCCTGGTTCCGGAAATTCTGAAATCCAAGTTGTCGGTTTTTGTAGAGCTCTACAACAAGAATGCGGTATTGATTCGGGAGATAGCTGAACGCACACGGGCCGAAGAGCGCCTGAGGAAATCGGAGGAGAATTTGCGTGCGCTGGCGGCCCATTTGCAATCCGTGCGCGAGGAGGAATGGACGCGGATCGCGCGCGAAATCCACGACGAGCTCGGCCAGTCGCTGACGGGGCTGAAAATGGATTTGACCTGGGTGGCGAACAGGCTGCCCGGCGATCAGCGAGTGCTCGCCGAGAAGACGAAATCGATGTTCGGCTTGATCGACGACATCATCCAGTCCGTGCGCAAGATCGCCTCGCGGCTACGGCCGGAGGTGCTCGATCAGCTGGGGCTGATCGCCGCCATCGACTGGCATGCAGGGGATTTTCGCAAGCGCACCGGCATCCGGTGCAAGCTCTCTCTTCCTTCTGATACGCCGATGCTCGATCGCGAACGAGCGACGGCGGCGTTCCGTATTTTCCAGGAATTGCTGACGAACGTCGCGCGCCACGCAAACGCGACCAGGATCGATGTCGCGATGCAGATGGAATCCGGCGCGCTCGTGTTGACGGTCCAAGACAACGGCAAAGGCATCGCGGAATCTGCGATTGAGGACCCGAAATCGTTGGGGCTTCTGGGAATGCGGGAGCGTGTCCTTCCATTTGGGGGGACCATTGAAATCGCCGGGGCTCAGGAAAAGGGGACCAAGGTGAGGGTGTCCATCCCCCTCGGCTTGAAGTAGAATTTGTGACCGCACCTGCGGCGACCCAGTGCCGCAACCCGATCGTGTAGGAAATCGCTCCCGGGGGGACTACGCCATGAGAATCCTAATCGCGGACGACCACGCGGTCGTTCGGCGTGGTCTGAAAGAGATCCTGGCTTCGGAGCACGACATGGACGTGGTCGGCGAAGCCAAGAACGGCGATGAAGCCCTCGAGCTCGTTCGCAAGCTCGACTGGGACGTGGCCGTTCTCGATTTTTCCATGCCCGGCCGAAGCGGGGTAGAGCTGATCAAGGAAATAAAGCGCTGGCACCCGGGTCGTCCGGTCCTCGTTCTGAGCATGCTCCCTGAAGAGGCGCATGCCGCGCAGGTGTTCAAGGCGGGCGGCTCCGGCTACATCAACAAGGAAAGCGCCGGCGAGGAGCTGACGGCGGCCATCCGCAAAGTGGCAAACGGGGGCAAGTATGTCAGTGCGAACTTCGCGGAGAAACTGGCAACAGATCTTGCCCCCGACGCCGAAAAACCTCTTCATGAGTTTCTTTCCGACCGCGAGTACCGGGTGATGTGGCTACTCGCGTCGGGCAAGCAGATCAACCAGATTGCGGAGGAAATGTTCCTGAGCCCCAGCACCATCAGCACCTACCGGGCCCGCATTCTCAAGAAGCTGAAGGTGACGGACAACGCTGCGCTTGTCCGTTACGCCGTCAAGCAACAGCTCATCTAAAACGCCTGCCCGGCTGCGCCTGTCGAGCGATTCGAGCCGAACGAGCGGCTCGGTGCGTAGCTATACGGTTACATCCAGTCGCCGATTCGCCACACAAAGATCGAGCTTCCGTGATAGTGAGCGGAAGCTCGGCGCACTATCATGATTCCGGCGGTTTGGTACCGTTGAAGGGAGCCATTTGGATCATGGGCGGCGCGATCCTTGTAGTCGAAGATGAACCAATCACGCAGAAGTTGATCGCGGTCAACCTCGAGCGTGCCGGACACCAGGTGACGCGCGCGGCCAGCGTACCCGAGGCCGTAGCTGCCATCCGCGAGGTGCTGCCGGATTTGGTGCTTCTCGATTGGATCCTTCCCAACGCGACCGGAGTGAGTTTTGCCAGGCAATTGCGCACCGATCAGCGCACCAAGGATATTCCGATCATCATGTTGACGGGCCGTACAGAGGAAACGGACAAGGTAACGGGGCTCGAAGCCGGTGCGGATGATTACATCACCAAGCCCTTCTCCCCACGCGAGTTGCTCGCGCGGATCAAGGCTGTAATACGCCGCCGCGCGCCGCTCCTGAGCGACGAGGTCGTGGAAATCGCAGGCTTAAGGCTGGATCCGGCCGCGCATCGGATTACCGGTAACGGTCAAAAAATCGATCTCAAGGCTACCGAGTTTCGCCTGCTGCATTTCTTCATGACTCACCCAGATCGGATCTACAGCCGCGCCCAGCTTCTCGACGAAGTCTGGGGGGATCACGTCTTTGTGGAGGAGCGCACCGTGGACGTCCACATCCGCAGAGTGCGGCAGGTGCTCGCCCCGAGCGGTCACGAAGGTCTGATCGAGACCGTACGCGGAATGGGCTACCGCTTCCGCCGCCAGCCTGCCTGAAGCCCGCCCTCCCGCGCCGGGTTTCCGCCGCCGTCGCCAGAGCAGCTCAGAAGGCGTCCTGCTTTTTGAGCAAGACAAAGATCGTCTTCACCACTATCTGCAAATCGAGCTGCAGCGACCAATTTCTCAGGTAATCGAGATCATGCTCGATGCGCAATTGCATCTTGTCGAGCGTATCGGTCTCCCCGCGCAAACCGTTGACCTGCGCCAGCCCGGTGATCCCCGGCCTGACTTTGTGCCGGATCATGTAGCCCTTGATCAACCGGCGGTACATCTCGTTGTGCGCCACCGCGTGGGGGCGCGGGCCGACGACGCTCATGCGGCCCTGCAGCACGTTGAAAAACTGCGGCAGCTCGTCGAGCGAGCGCTGCCGCAGAAGTGCGCCGAGACGGGTTACGCGCCGGTCGTTGCGCGTGGCCTGCTCGATTACATTTCCATCTTCGAGCACGGTCATCGTGCGGAACTTGTAGACGACGATCTCTTTGCCATCGAGTCCGTAGCGGCGCTGCTTGAACAGCACCGGCCCCGGAGAACTCAGCTTTACGCCGATTGCGATGACAAGCATGAGAGGCAATATCAACGCGAGGATCGCCGATGCGAGGATGATGTCGCTCGCGCGTTTGATCAGACCATTGGTTCCGTAGAACGGGGTTTCGCAGGCCGCGAGGACCGGAATGCCGCCGATCGTATCCATGCGCGCCTGGATCAGGTCGAACAGGAAGATGTCCGGCACGAAGTAGATCGAGGCTGTCGTGTCGTGCAGCTCGTCGAGCAGCTTGAGGATGCGGGGCTGCGAAGCCATAGGCAGCGTGACGTAGATTAGATCGACATGATGTGTTTTCACGTACGGCGCGACCTGATCCAGCGGGCCGAGGATCTCGCCGGGCCCGACGCCGCCGATGCGCTCGGGGCTGCGATCGTCGAAAAAACCGGCCAAGCGGATGCCGAGGAACGGAGTGACCCGAAGCCGTTCAGCCAGCTTGCGCCCAAGCCCGCCTTCGCCTGCGATGACGGCGACCCTTTGCACACCTTCCGCTGCGAGCAGGCGCAGCAGAACCAAAGGCAGGAGCGCGCGCGCGGCGAACAGCGTGACCGGTGCGGCGAGCACCCAGGCGAGGATGACGCGCGGGTCGAAAGAGCCGAGTGTCCGCGTCGCCCAGCCGATAAGCAGCAGGAGTGCGACGACAACAAACCAGCTTGACATGACGTCACCGGCGAGCGCTCTGAGACTGGTGCCTTTCGGAGGGGTTCCGGGAAAGGTCAGCGAGAACACGATCAGCGCGAGAATCAGATAGGGGCCTTCGAACGTCTTGCCGAATGCAAAAGCGGACAACAGCAGCGCGCCGATCACCACAAGAGGATCGAGCGTCGCCTGCACCAGCGCGGCGGGCGCGAGCCGCTGGTCGAGGAATAGGCGATGGGATTGGTGCGCGGCGAGCAAAGTGGGAAAGAGGAGCGGTAACGGATATCGGAGGAACCTATGGGCCCTGGCTATTTATTCATGGCAATCCGTCGGCGCGAAACCTTGTTCTGGAACGATTCGCTCCGACTTGCGCAACACGGTAGCGCGCAATTGCAAACGCTGCGGACACGACGGGTTAGCTCCAAAGAACTACTTTCACGGATGGTGCCTATCGCCGGTGTCTGGAATCGCAGCCAGCCATGCCGCGGGAAATCGTAGCTTCGCCCAGCGGGAGCAGTGTCTTATGGCTAGCGGGCGACGCGTTCTCGGACCGGCATCGCCGGCGCGTTGCTGAAAGCTCAGCGGCTGGGACGCGTGAGTGAAATACGAGTACAAACAATGAGTTGCTTCCGAGACTCCGCACCCAAAATCATTTTCAGGCAGTTCACGTTCATTTAATACGCGCTACTCATATTACACACGCTACTCCGTACATTACCTAGGACGACTCTTGTATTCCGGGAGGGTTCTCTCATGCAAGCAAGCGAACACCAGCTCATTGCAGAACGTCATTCCGAGCTGCCCGCGTATCAGTCTCCAGCCCCTGTGAGCGGCGCCACGTCCGGTAGCGCGGCCTTACTGGACCCTCTCGAGCTCGAATCGCTCAAGCTCATCATGGATGCCTCGCTTCGGGTGCACGCGCGACATCACTTTTTTACCTGGACCCAGGGCCTGCTGCAAGACCTGGTGAAGCATGAGGCGCTGATCTGCGCCCTGCGCAATGCCGAGCCGATGTCTTTTCACGTCGACAGTTTTTCGACATCTCCTCTCGAGCCCGCGCTCTTCAGCGATACGTTCCGCCAAGATACATCCCTGGTGCCGCACATCATCAAGACCTGGGAAGAGAACTCCTACCGGCCTGTGGTCTGCGAGACGGGGGCCGCGAGTCCGTTCGCCCAAAGCTCGCTGGCGCGCGAGCTCAGCCGCATAGGGGCGGACACGGTGGTCACGCACGGGACCTACGATGCTTTCGGAAAACCGGCGAGCTTATTCACCTTCGCCTGCCGGGCGCAGACGATGGGTCCAAGGCAGGTCTATTGCATAGAACTGATCGTGCCGTTCCTGCACCAGGCATGGGTGCGCACCCAGATCGACCGGCCGGCAGAAGGCGCCGGCGCACATCCCGGCGGTGCCGGCCTCCTTACTTCGCGCGAGCAGGAAATCCTGAGATGGATTCACCTCGGCAAGAGCAACATCGAGATCGGAACCATCCTGGAGATCAGCCCGCTGACGGTAAAAAATCACGTGCAGAAAATTCTGCGCAAGCTGAACGTTCAAAACCGCACTCAGGCCGTCGTCAAAGCGCTGACGCTGCGCATTCTCAACAACTGAGCTGGCGAAATCGGGTCGACGCCCTTAGTTCTGTCTACCCATTCTCGCGGAGCGAAACACTCGACTCAGTGTCACGTTCACCCTTTACTCTCCGGAGTGATTCATATCGGTTTCTTGAGAGGAAGGCACGATGAGAACAAAGCTGATGCTCGAAGCGCTTGCCGCTTGGCTGGCATTGGCTGCGGTGTCCGGCCAGGCTTGTGCTTCGATGCAAACCGGCGCCAACCGCGTGTTCGGCGCCAACAGTGTGTTCACGATGGTCGCCAATCCAGAGGTCCCTCCAGAAGAAATCACCAGGCCGTATCAAGAAGGAAAGGCCCCTGCGAACGGCAGCACCCGCGCCAACGCGGACGTTGCGCTACTGACTTCGGCTGCGGCCACCCGGAAGGGAACCCGAACCCGATTGACGCAGTCGACCGCGACCCCAGGCGCGGACGATTTCACGCCCAGCCGCAAGAACGGCGGCACGGAGGTGAAACGGCGGGCGGTCTTCAATCAGCACGACGTGGTCGGTGCGTCGCAGGGAGTGCTCGTGGCGGCAAACGGCAGCGGCGATCAAGGCAAAGCAATTGAGGTCGCCCGGAACGGGGACCTAGACGGGGAAAAATTCTACCTCATCGCCAATGCCAAGCTCGCCCCAGCGCCCACGGTCCCCGTCCCGGAGCCAGGCGATTGGACCACGGTATTGGCGGGGCTGCTCGGCGTGATCGCCATCGCACGCCGCCGCATGTCGCTGTGATGAGGCGTGAAGGGACGCAAACGGACAAGACCTGGTTCACGCGTGCCGTGGTACGTTTTCGGGTGTGGATTCCAGTCACCCGAGCTTGGTCGTCTGTCCGAGGCGACAGTGACTCCGCGCCGCGGCGCGCAGAGGCGCACCCGTCCTTGGTTTCGAATCGCAGGCGGCACGATTGCCGTGGCCGGCCTTTTCCTGCCGGCGATGGAAGCATTTGCATTGTGGGACGACAAGCTTAAAGTTTTCGTCGAGGAAAAAATCACTCGCGACGACAACGTATTCCGCTTCTCAAAGGATCTGGATCCCGTAGGAGATACTTACCGTACCACGTCACTGGGGTTCAACCTCGATGCACCGGTGAGTCGCCAGCGTTTCCAAGTGGATTACACGTGGTACGCCACCCGCTTCAATCGATCTCCCGATCTAGACTTCGACGGTCGCGATGCGCGGGCGACCTGGGTGTGGCAGCTCGGCAACGACGCAAGCGGCCAGTTGGGATATGCGGAAACCTCCACGCTGGCGTCGTTTGCGTTTACTCAAAGCAGGACGCTCGATCGCCTCGAGACACAGCAGCCGTTTTTCAACGCCGCCTATCTGGTTACACCGCGGTGGCGGCTCCAGGCGGGGATAAGAGGACTCGAACAGAGAAACGGCGATCCGCAGCGTCAGAAGTTCGATGTCAACGTTCGCTACACCGACGTCACCGTAAGTTATGTCACTCCAGCCAATACATCCGTGGGTTTCAGCAGACGGAACGAGGATGGTCAATTTCCGAATCCTGGAAGTTCCGTGGACAACGCCTACCGCCAGGACAGTGTGGGCATCGTTGCCGACTGGACTCTGACCGGCGCGTCGCATGTGAGCGCACGCGCCGATCGAGTCAGGCGACGCTACGCCCAGGTCCCGCAACAGGACTTCGATGGCAACACCGCCCGCGCCGAGTACGATTGGAAGCCGACCGGAAAGTTATCGCTGGCCGCAGTTGCGCAGCGGGACATCTACCCGTACCTGGACATTGGCTCCAGCTTCGTGCTGGTGAAGGGGGTCACCCTGCGCCCGACGCTCAGCCTCACCGAAAAAATCGACGTGTCGGGGGCTTTCGAATATAGCTTCAGGGATTTCCTTGGAAATCCGGGACTGGCGTCGGGAGTCCCTTCAGGCCGAATCGATCGGGTGAGGTCGGGAACGACGACGATTTCGTATCGGCCCGCTCGGACCCTCACGTTGCTGATGAGCGCGCAACGCGAGGGCCGTTCTTCAAACGTTGTTCCTGCTGGTGCCACTGCTACCACTCCTGCCGTTCTTCCCGTTGATTACGTAGTCAACGTCATCTCGATTACCGCCCGAATCGCTTTTTAGGATGTGGCTCGGCCTCCTTGACGAGGCCGGCCACCGGATCTTCGCTACAGAGCGGGACAAGAACCTCCGAAGGACCCCGTGGTCGACGGGTTCGGCTTGTGGAGCTGGATGTTGCCCCCTCCACCGTCGCCCGGCGCGCACGGAGCCGTCGAGCCCAGGAAGTGGGGAAAGCACTGCGTGGTCGTGTCATAGATGCGTGGTCGTGTCATAGACGATCATGTTGGTTCCGGGTTGCCTCAACCGGATGTCGAACTGATCGTTGACACCTGGTTCACCCGCGTCTCTGGCCTGCACGACGAAGTTGACGTCACCGAACAGGTTCGTTCTGGCCGTACCACAAATGCGACGAGCACCGACCGGCCGGCCTTTGTGGGAGGAGCTCGTGTCCACCTCCAGGTACGCCGTGATGCTGGTCCAGTGGACGTTCAGGCCGTTGCCGTGGTCGATGTACTCCAGATGCCCCCAGGTCGGCGAACCGTTCTTGCAGCCGCCGCCGACGCCGAAGTTTGCCTTGGCGGGGGGGTGCGTATTGCCTCCGTTCGTGATGATGAAACCGCCGCCGGTCAGGAAGTCGCACTGCCAGGCAAACGCGGAGCCGCTTACGAGCAGCAGCGCCAGCGCCGCCAATTGAGTTGTAACTTTACGCATTTTTATTCCTCCATCAGCGCGGAGCATTCGATGTATTGCTCGCGCTCAAAAGATTTCCTGTTGAAGAAGTTGCTCATGGCTTTACCCGCCCGGGTTACTGAATTCCCGCGACCGCGGACCCGACCACCACATCGGCCACGCCAGAAACCGTGGCGTGAAGGGCATTCACCGTCGTGCTGGCCGGCGAAACAGCCTGCTCGTTGATCACCAGCTGACCGCCGGGAATGGAAATCGTCTGGTTGGGCTGCCCGGTCACCCCAACCGGCACCCCGTTGATCGAGAGGTTGCCGATGAAGGCGCTGCCGCTGCCGGTAGCGCCGAGCAAGGCCGTGGCTGTCGCCAGAACGGAATCGGCCGAGATGGTCGTCACGCCCAAGTTCACGCCCAGGTTTGCGAGCGAGGCGTGCGAGATCACCTGATCCGGCCAACCGATCGTGGTCGCAGCGAGAGCCTCCGCGGTGAGCAGCGAGGGGACGTCGCCCGTGACCTGCGACACGTCCAAAGCGTCGGTGGTGCCCCCG
>WNGH01009360.1_pt1 | contig 12710 bp, 13 predicted proteins | sample 5400631 | NCBI WGS metagenome assembly WNGH01 (sample SAMN13153373, study PRJNA577476) | soil metagenome | isolation source: 115 cm soil or saprolite under Garry oak tree replicate 1 | place: USA:California | collected 2016-06-15
GAGTCCGGAGTCCGGAGTCCGGAGTCAGTTGTAGCCCGGATGAAATCCGGGGAATCCCCTCATCCCGCATCCTGGATTCTGCTCCGCTTCATCCAGGCTACTTTGCTTTTCCACATTCCGCAATCCGCATTCCAAGGGAGGGGTCCCCGGTTCCCCGATTCTCCGGTTCCCCGATTCCTGCCCTCTGAGAGGTAGCAGTGGCTGAGGTGTTGATCCGGGCCGCAGGGCTAGGGAAACACTATGGCGGGGATGAGAATGCCATCCGCGTGCTCGAAAACCTGGACCTGGAGATTCGCCGAGCCGAACGAGTGGCAATTGTGGGCGAGTCAGGGGTCGGCAAGAGTACCCTGCTGCACATTCTAGGCACTCTGGACCGGCCGAGCGAGGGGAAAGTTTTCCTCGACGAGCAAGATCTCTTCGCCCTGCCCGACCTCGAACTGGCCGCGTTGCGCAACCGTGAGATCGGTTTCATCTTTCAGTTTCATCACCTCCTACCTGACTTTACTGCTCTGGAGAATGTCCTGATGCCCGGGCTGATCGCCGGCCTGAGTTGGGCTGAAGCAGGGAAGCGGGCCAAGGAAATGCTACACCGAGTCGGCCTGAGCCAGCGTCTCACCCACCGTCCTGGCGAACTCTCTGGTGGAGAGCAGCAGCGGGTGGCGGTGGCCCGCGCTCTGATCCTGGGCCCCCGTGTGGTTTTGGCGGATGAACCCACTGGCAACCTTGATCCGGTCACCGGGGAAGGCGTGTTGCGTCTCCTGCTCTCCCTGAACCAGGAGATGGGCGTGACGATGGTGATTGCTACCCACAGTGAGAAGCTAGCCGCGGCGATGGACCGCACCCTCCGTCTGAGCAGAGGAAAACTGACAACAGTGACGGTCTGAAGCCAAACCATCTCTCTTCTCCCTCTCCCGCGAGGGGAGAGGGAACCTGAGTCCAAGGTATGGGCTGAACGATATCAGTGACTGCCTTTACAACCTGTGTGGATTTTGTTAGGGGGGGGAACACATCTGTGGCGGGGGGGGACACTCTTCATGATGCTACACAAGATCTGGATGGTGAGCGCAGTCCTCGTAATCTTGGCCGCCCAGGCGAGGGCCGACAGCTCGAGAGCTGCCAGCCTCTCTTCTGCCGAGCCCGACAAAGGGCTCGCCGAGGTGAGGGTCGGCGGAAACGACCGAGTAGAGGAAGAAGCGATTCGTGTCCACCTCAGTAGCCGCCCCGGAGAGCCCTTGAACGAGGAGGCCGTTGATAAAGACATCCGCGCGGTCTACGGTATGGGGTTCTTCAGCAACGTCGAGGCCCGCTTGAGTGAGGAGAACGGCCGTACCGTTTTGACCTACTGGGTGTATGAACGGCCGTTGATCCGGGAGGTACGGACCGAGGGCAATAAAGGGCTGTCCAAAGAAGATCTCGAAAATGCCCTTAAGATCCACCCCCGTACGATTCTCAACCCGGTGAAGATCCGCCGTGGCATCGAGGAAGTGAAAAAAGCCTATGAGAAGAAAGGTTTCCTCGACGCGGACATCACCTATCGGACCGAGGAGTCCGCCACTGGTGAGGTGACCCTCACCTTTACAGTCAACGAGAACGACAAGATCCGTATCAAGGAGATGGCGTTCGAAGGCAACAAAGCCTTCTCCAGTGATCAGCTCCGGTCCATCATGGCTACGCGCAAACAGAACCTGCTTTCGCGCTTCATCGGCACAGGAGTGCTCAACCGCGACGCGCTGAAGACCGACGCGGAGCGACTGACCGCTTTTTATTACGATCACGGTTACATCAACGTGCGCATCGACGAGCCCAGAGTCGAACGCAAGCAAGACGGTCTCTACGTCACCATGCGCATCGACGAAGGCGAGCAGTTCAAGATCGGGGAGGTAGCGTTCAGCGGCGACGTCCCGGGGGGTGAGGAGGAGGCGAAACAGAGCGTTGCCCTGGAGAAAGGCCAGACTTTTAAGGCCAGCATCCTGCGCGACGACGTGTTCCGTCTGACTGGTTATTTCAGTGACCAAGGTTATGCCTTCGTCAACGTCGAGCCCGAGACTGACGTTCATCCTGAGGATAAAACCGTCGATATCACATACCGTGTAGACAAGGGACCGGAGGTCTACATCGATCGGATTGAAGTCGCTGGCAATACCAAAACCCGCGACAAAGTGATCCGGCGCGAACTCAAGATTCAGGAGCAGAGCCTGTTCACCGCCACTGGCCTGCAATACAGCCGAGAGCGAGTGCAACGCCTGGGGTTCTTCGAAGATGTCAACGTCGCCACCCAGCGCGGGGTGCGGAACGACCTACTCAACGTCTTGGTCGACGTCAAAGAGGCTCAGACCGGCGCCTTCAGCATTGGCGCGGGATTTAGCTCCTCCACCAGCATCATCGCCAGCGCTCGGGTGCAGGAAAATAACCTGATGGGCCGGGGACAGCAGATAGCGCTTGGTGCCAGTATCGGCACCCAATACAGGAACACGTCCCTCAGCTTCACCGACCCCTATTTCATGGACACGCCACTGACTCTCGGCGTGGACCTGTTTGACTGGAAGTTTGCTTTCGAGGACTTTGACCGTGCCGGTTTGGGCGGGAGCCTGCGGACCTTCTATCCGCTGACCGCGCTTGGCTACTATTCCCTGTGGGGGTTCCCGTTGGAGGATGTACGCCTGGGGCTCCAGTACCAGTGGGAGCGCTCTAAAATCAGCAACTTCGACCCCATCACCCCGGACGCGATTCGAGCCGAGAACGGTAGCCGGACTACGGGGACCATTTCTCCGATGCTCATGCGGAACACTATCAATCATCCCTTCGATCCGACTGCCGGGTCGCTGCAACAGTTGACGTTGAGCTATGCTGGGCTCGGGGGCAGCACCACGTACGAGAAGGCCGAGCTAGAAGCGCGCTTCTTCCTCCCCATCTATCACAGCCCTACCTGGGGGACGTTTACCTGGATGACTGGGGGATTTCTCGGCTATGGGGTTGGTGATATCGACTTTACTGAGACCAACCTCGACGGGACACGGGGTAGAGAGATTCTCAACAACGACCTGCCACTGTTTGACCGCTACTTCCCAGGTGGCATCAACTCGATTCGTGGGTTTGGCGAGCGCAGCCTGGGACCGCGCGAACCGGTCGCCGTCTTCGTAGACGACTCAAGTGCCCCCGGAGGGCAGAGGCTAAAGACCTATTTCCGTCCGATCGGTGGGAGTGAAGAGCTGGTACTGAACAACGAAATCACCTTTCCGCTGGTGCAGCAACTGAACCTGAAGGGCGTAGTGTTTAGTGACATCGGTAATGCCTTTACCCGCAAGCAGGGGCTCGATCTGGCCGATCTCCGCTACTCGGTAGGCGCAGGCATCCGCTGGCGCTCGCCGTTCGGGCCGATTCGGATCGAGATGGGCCGGGCACTAAACGCCAAGCAAGACGAGCGCACCAGCACGATGCACTTCTCCTTTGGAGGCTTTGGGGGCATAGGCAGTGGGGGTCGTGGGTACGGTGGGGTTGCTCGTCAGCAAGGCCCCCAAGGGAGGGGCCTTTTATAGGAGCCCAACAATGCGTAGGGCACTGGTGTACCTGTTCTGTAGCTTGCTCTGTTTTCCTTCCTCGGTCTTGGCGCAAGACAGCCTCAAGATCGGATATGTGGACCTGCAGAAGGCCTTAAACGAAGCCGAGGCCGGGAAAAAAGCCAAGGAGAGCTTCAAAGCCGAGGTCGAGCGCATGGAGCAAAGCCTGGAAAAGCGCAAACAGGAGGTGGAAAAGCTCAAAGATGAGCTGGAGAAGAAAGGGCTCTTGTTGCGCGAAGAGGAGCGTGACCAACTCGAGCGCGACTATCGGCAGAGGCTGCGCGACTTCGATCGTCTGTACAAAGACTCCCAACAGGAGTTGCAGATCAAAGACCGCGAGCTGACCGGCCGCATCCTTGACGAACTGCGGCAGGTGATCCAGGAGATGGGCGAGCAAGGCAATTACACCTTGATCCTGGAAGGCAACAACACGGTCGTCCTCTATGGCTCCAAGGCGATTGATCTCACCGACGTCGTGATTAAAACCTACAACCAAAAAGGCTCGAAGATTTCCCAATCCAAGACGGGGAGCAAGACCTCTGCCCCCAACTAGCAGGGCTATGGACACAATTGAGGTCGCGGCCATCCTCCCCCACCGCTACCCTTTTCTCCTGGTCGATCGGGTGGTGGAGATCGAGACTGGCCGTCGCATCGTCGCCCTCAAAAACGTGACGGTGAATGAGCCTTTCTTCAGCGGCCACTTTCCGGGTCACCCGATCATGCCCGGGGTGTTGCTGTGCGAAGCGGTGGTACAGGCGGGCGGCATTCTTGCCCGTTCCACTGCGGCAGACACGGCCAGCGAAGGCACGATCGCCATGCTCACCGCGCTCGACCGCGTGCGCTTCCGCCAGCAGGTCACTCCAGGTGATCAACTCCGCCTCGAGGCGGAGGTAGGACGGCGGCGCGGGTCCTTCTGGAAGATGCGCGGCGCCGCCCTGGTGGCAGGCAAGCGCGTAGTGGAGTTAGAGTTTACCGTGGCGCTGGAAGTGGAGCCAGACAAAGGGGAGAACACGTGACGCGGGCGGCAACCTTGATCCACCCCTCAGCTGTCGTGGCGCCGGGGGCAGAACTCGATAGCGGCGTGGAGGTTGGCCCCTACGCGGTGATTGGTCCGCAGGTGCGAGTCGGCAAGAACACCTGGATTGGACCGCACGCGGTCATCGAGGGTCGCACCACGATCGGCCGTGAGAACCGCATTTTTCAGTTCGCCAGCGTCGGCGCCATCCCGCAAGATAAGAAGTACCAAGGCGAGGACAGTATCCTCACCATCGGCGACTACAACGTCATTCGCGAGTTCGCCACGCTCAACCCTGGGACCAGCGGCGGTGGGATGGTAACACGTGTCGGCAACCAGAACCTTTTCATGGTCTATTCGCATGTGGCTCATGACTGCCAGATTGGCAATCACGTTGTGCTGGCCAACAGCGCTGCCTTGGGCGGGCATGTCACTCTGGAAGACTACGTGGTGGTCGGAGGGCTGGTGGGCATTCACCAGTTTACCCGCATCGGCGAGTCCGCGTTCCTCGCGGGCGGAGCGATGGTCTCGCTCGACGTGCCGCCCTATTGCATCGCTACTGGCGATCGCGCCCACCTGCACGGTCTGAACCTCATTGGACTGAAACGCCGGGGATTCAGCCCCGAACAGCTCGCGGCGATCAAAAGCGCGTACCGCACGCTCTTCGCTGAGGGGCTGCCGCTGAAAGAGGCGCTCGCCCGCATCCGCAGTGAACACCCCTCTTCTTCTAAGGTCGCGCATCTGGTGGAGTTCGTCGCCAAATCCCAGCGTGGCATCTGCCGCCCGCGCGGGGCTGCCGACTTAGAAGGCGAAGAGGAATTGCTGTAGCTCCGCTCGTCACCCCCATGCCACGCCTAGGCCTGATTGCTGGCAATGGCCGGTTTCCCCTCGTCTTTGTTGAAGCCGCCAGGGCCGAAGGGATCGATATTGTTGCCGTGGCGCATCAAGGGGAGACCCCACCTGAGATCTGCGCCCTGGCGCCCGAGGTAACCTGGGTGCGGGTCGGTGAGCTGGGGAAGATTATCGCCACGTTTCAGGCGGCCGGTATTACTCAGGCCGTCATGGCTGGCGGTATTCACAAGGCTGGCGCCCTGGCGCACTTTCAGCCAGATGAGCGGGGGCTCGCCTTCATTAGTCGGCTGCCAAGCCTCAAGGATGACGTGATTCTCCGGGGTGTGGCGCAAGAGTTGGAGAGCGAGGGGATCATGGTGATTGAGTCTACGCGCTTCCTCTCCTCCCTGATCCCGCAGGAAGGGGCGCTCACCACACCTACCCCTAATGCCCAGCAATGGGCGGACATCCGCCTGGGGGTCGCAGTGGCCAGGGAAATCGGCCGCTGGGATATCGGCCAGAGCGTGGTGGTCAAGCGCGGCACAGTGTTGGCCGTTGAAGGGGTGGAAGGGACGAACGTGACGATTCGCCGCGGCGGGGAACTGGGCGGCGCGGGGACAGTGGTGGTGAAGGTGAGCAAGCCCCAGCAGGATCTGCGTTTTGATGTCCCCACGGTTGGACCCGACACGATCACGGTGATGCACGAGGTCCAGGCCACGGTCCTGGCCTTAGAGGCTGGGAAGACACTCATGCTCGATAAACCGAGGCTATTACATGCCGCTGAGACGCAGGGAATCAGCGTCGTTGCTCTGAGCATTGCAGCGTCACCAACACGATGAGGGACCCTTATCCGCAGCAGTCACACCAGATGCCCAGCCGTGACTCTGCAGTTGACTCCGTCTAAAGAAAGTGGCACCATCTCCTGGCCTGCCGAAATCTTCTTCATGTCCCGCCTGTGGGGCCGTAGCTCAGTTGGGAGAGCGCTTGAATGGCATTCAAGAGGTCGAGGGTTCGACTCCCTTCGGCTCCACGTGTGTTTTCAGAGACTTAGCCGATTAGCAGCCAGCCCCCAGCGCCCTCCTGCTGAGAGCCCGCATCTATCATCGTGTGCGGCGAAGCAGTTCGTTCGTTGCTTCGAGAATCGTTTTTACAACAGGGGAAATTTCTGTCGTATCTTGGAGAATCCTCGTCGTCACTGCCCACACGCGGTAAGTGAGGGTCCAGACTGCAGCCGCAACCAGCGCCGTCAGCACGATAAGCACACCAAGGAGTTGAGGGTCTGTCATGGGCCTCGCGCCTTTTTTCCTGCTACGGCTAAGATACACAATTCAGCGGAGAAGATTAGCGGAGCAGCCCTAGGCTTGGCCTTTACTACCCCTTGGGTCGCTCAAAGAACCTGACAGACCTGCCGCTCTGATACACCACCCGGACCTGCCCGGGGTCCAGGTCGAGGACGCCACACACGGTAACAAAGGAAAACCGCTCCTGTTCCTCCTCCGTGCTCGCGACCCACAGCAGGTCCTGGTCCATCTGCTGGCGTAGCCAGGAAGGAGGGAGCTGGCCCCTCGCTGCGTAGCCAAGGAAGAGGTCGCGCACCTCGAAGGCGTCCCGCAAGATCCCTTCACAGAGGTCTAAGTACGGTCTCAGGCGGGGATGCCGCCAAAGAGAAGCCTTGGGGAGAGGGGGAGGAGCAAAAGGCGAGAAAATGACAGCGCTGTCAACTGGGGACTCTGCCAGGAAATCGAAGGCACTCTGCGGAGATGATTGAAAGTACTTCTTGGTTGGGGCCATGCCGCCTCACCACATCCGCCAGGGTGGAGCTCAAGCTTAGGAGCTGCCCGCCCCTGCTCACCCGGAGCATCTCGCCTCTGTACTGACAGGGGGCGCCGGCTCTAGCGTTTGCGCCGCCTATCGCAGACATGAGAGTTATCGGCGTTTGTGGCATTTCTTTAAAGTGTTTACTGCGCGAAAGTGCTGACCATGCGGGGGCTCGGTAACCGGCCCCTGCTACTATGCAACCTCTGGCTCCAAGAGATACTGCGCCTTCCCCAGGCCGGCTCGATAGCGGGTGGCGTCCACAAGATTTTGCATCAGACTCATCACGGTCATGGGGCCGACCCCACCAGGTACCGGGGTGAGATGGCTAGCTTTTTCCTTCACTGCCGCGGCATCGACATCCCCCACCAGCGTCCCGCCCACTCTGCGGATACTGATATCAATGACCACCCCTCCTTCTTTGACCATATCTGCCGTGATCAAGTAGGGCCGGCCCACCTCTTTGCCTACAGCGGAGACGAGGATATCGGCTTGACGGGTATATTTCTCTAAGTCGTCAGTGAACCTGTGGCACCAGGTCACGCTAGCGTTGCACAGCCGGCCACCCAAAATGATGGCCAGCGGCTTGCCCGCAACGTCCCCGCGCCCTATTACCACCGCAGTCTTGCCCTGAGTCGGGATCTGGTAGAAGTCTAGCAGGGTCAGCACGGCCTTGGGGGTGCAGGGGAGAAACGGGCCTTCTTCGCCCCGGTAGAAGGGCAGCGTGTTGGTGGGGGTTAGGGCGTCCACATCTTTATCGGGATCAAGCGCGTCAAAGATGTGAAATTTGTTAATCGATTCCGGCAGGGGCAGCTGCACAAGGATGCCCGTCAATCTTTTCTCGTCGTTGAGTTCCCGGATCACCCCCAGCAGATAATCTGGGGTGATCTGCCCATTGTTCAGGGCAAAGAGCTCTGTGCCAAAGCCGAGCTCCTGGCAGAGCCGCTGTTTGTTACGCACATAGACGGCAGAGGCAGGATCATCGCCAACCAAGAGGACGGCAAGCTGAGGAGTCAAGCCATACTCGACCTTGAGTGCTTTCCCGTACGCCTGCACCTGAGGTTTCAGGCGCTCGGCTATGAGTCGTCCATCCATGTTAACGGCAACCATAGAAGACCAGTGTAGCTCAGGAGCCGGTGCAGTCGCAAATTGTTTCTGCGCACGCAGTTCTTGTGCTGCGTCCCTATTTGCGACGCGCAGGCAGCTCTGATAGATAGGGCGGGTTCGTCCGCTGGCTATCCACTGACAATACACCTTCAGGAGGGCGCAACTGATGGCCGGACCAGAAATTGCAAAACTGAAACGGATTTTACGGGAAAAAGCCCTGCCGCCCGGCACCCAGGTCTCGCTGGAACAGCGCCGTAAAGGCATGGAAAAAGTAGCGTTCAAGGCTGCAGACGACGTTGGGGTGGAAGAAGTGACAGTCGCAGACCGCGCCGCCGAATGGCTCCGTGCGCCTGGTATCCAAGAGGGGCGTGCGGTCTTGTATCTGCACGGCGGCGGCTATGTCATGGGGTCGCCACACACCCACCGTGCGCTGGCAGGAGAAATTGCGCGGGCGGCCCGGGCGGCAGTCTTGCTCGTCGATTACCGCCTCGCACCTGAGTCCCCCTTCCCGGCTGCGGTCGAGGACGGCGTCGCGTCGTTGCGGTGGCTCTTGGATCAGGGCTTTGCGCCGCACCACCTGGCAATTGCCGGAGATTCGGCGGGCGGCGGTTTGACAGTTGCTACGCTCGTCTCCGCACGTGACCAAGGGCTACCAATGCCCGGAGCGGCCGTGTGCATTAGCCCGTGGTCCGACTTGACCTGCTCGAATGAGTCCTACAAGACCCGTGCCGACGCCGACCCCATGGTGACTGCGGACATCGGCAACATGGCGAACCTCTACCTGCAAGGGGCGGACCCCAAAAACCCACTCGCCTCACCCAATTTTGCCAACTTGCGGTCATTGCCCCCACTGCTTATTCACGTGGGCAGGGATGAAGTCCTGCTCGACGATTCCATCAAGCTCGACCAAAAGGCAACGGCCGACGGTGTGGGCAGCACGCTGGAAATCTGGGAGGACATGATTCACGTCTGGCACGCGTTCCATCCGATGTTGCCCGAAGGCAAACAGGCAATCGCGCGCGTTGGCTCGTTCCTGCGCGAGAGATGGGCCGCAGCCTAGGAGGGTGCGGAAAAACCCTGCGTTCACCCTTCGACGAGCTCAGGGCGAACGGGAAGGGGCTTGAAATCAGTGATCATTTCCCGTTCGTGCCGAGCCTGTCGAAGCACGAATACGACTTTTTCCGCAGCCTGCTAGAGCGGTCTTCACTTACTGGTGTTTTTGCTGACCTTTCGGTCAGGGGTTCCCTCTAGCGAAGAAAAAGCGAAAATGCTACTCTTCCTCAAAACTGCTCTACAGAGGAAGAGCTATGGCGCTGGATAGACGACCTGCGTACAAGGGACGTGGCACGCCAGAGAATCCGCCGAACCGGTTCGAGCCTCTCTCGTACCATCCCGACCCCGATGCCCTGGATGCGGCCGATGACCTTCCTGGCCCTCGCACCTGCTTGCTACGCGATCCCGCGCGGACCATCCTCGCCTACAACGACAGCCCTGATGTGGGCTTCACCGTCAGCCTCAATCCGTATCGCGGTTGTGAACACGGCTGTATCTACTGCTACGCCCGCCCGACCCACGAGTGGCTCGGCTTTTCGGCCGGCCTGGACTTCGAGACCCAGATTCTGGTCAAGGAGGACGCTCCTCGTCTGCTGCATGATGCCCTAGCTTCCCCGAAGTGGCACCCTCAGGTAATCGCGCTGAGCGGGGTGACTGACCCCTATCAGCCAGTCGAGCGCCAGTTGCGCCTCACTCGCCGCTGCCTGGAAGTACTCGCCGCCTGGCGAAATCCCGTCGCGGTCGTCACGAAGAGTGCTCTGGTCATGCGCGATCGTGACCTGCTTGCCACCCTCGCCCAGGTCAACGCTGTAGTGGTCTTCCTTTCAATTACAACCTTAGAGACACGGCTGGCGCGGATGATGGAACCCCGGGCGTCATCCCCAGTTCGGCGCCTGGAAGCGATCAGTACTCTCGCTCAAGCCGGGGTTCCTGTGGGGGTCATGGTCGCACCGATCATTCCAGGACTGACCGACCATGAAATGCCGGCCATTCTCAAGGCAGCGGCCCGGGCGGGGGCGCGTTTCGCCGGTCATACGATTGTGCGGCTGCCGTATGGCGTCGGCGACCTGTTCACTCGCTGGCTTGCAACCCATTACCCCCACCGTAAGAACAAGGTGCTTGACCGAATCCGTGCCATCAGACAGGGGGAACTAAACGATGCCCGCTGGCATAGCCGCATGCAGGGGCAGGGAGTGTTTGCCGCAGCGATTCACACCTTGTTCACCCTCACGTGCCGCAAAGCAGGGCTCGCGACCATGAGCCCACAACTCTCAACTGCAGCCTTCCGCTGCCCCCCTGACACGCGGCAGCCCTCCCTGTTCTCGGCGTGAGAGTGCCAGTTGAGCGCAGCTGATCTGGGGCGATCGAGCCACTCCTTGGTATGCGCAGCCAGGCGCGCAGGCTATCAGGCGTGGTGGTCATGACCAGCACTCTCCTTGTCCGACTCTTAGAGAGTGCCGAACTACGACCTTCACGACGAGGTTTCCTCTCACGGCACGGTCGTGATGAGCTGCGAGAAGCGGGCAAAGTCCTCGCCGTTGTTAGTAAGCAGATGGCGAATACCGTGGAGCTGCATAGTGGCGACGATATTGGCGTCGTGGACCTGTTTGCCCGCTACGGAAAAATTTTGCAGGAGGTTCTCTAGGGCAGCCAGCACAGGCCGCGTATCTTCGACCACTGTGAATTCGCGCTGGAAGGTGTGGAGGTTTTCTAGGATGTCTGGCACGGGGATCCCGCGACCCGCGTGGCTCTCGCGGGTCGCCGCGGACAGGTACTCGCGCAGGACTTGCGTGCTGACGACGAGTTCAATGCCGAGCTGACGCGCGTTCTGCAACGCCGCGTTCGCCGCACCGTGCCACGGCGACAGCTCGTTGGTGGCGTAGACCAGTACGTTGGTATCGACAAACAGCCGATCAACGTCCGGTATCGCCATACAGGTCCTCGCGCCGGAACGTGGCATCCGCCGGCCAAGCTGCCCACTTCCAAGTTTTGAGTGAGAGCGGCGGTTTGGGGACGCGTGCTGGAGGTGGAGCAAGATGTTCATCAATCACCAGGACGGCTTTGTGCTTGCCGGGCGGGATGTCAGCCAGCGCTGGCACCTGTACGGTTAACTGACCGTCAGGGGTTACAGTCACTTGTGTTTCAATGGTTCTCATGTCGTGGCCTCCACGGCTACGGACAATTCCTGTGCTTTCTTCCACCAGCCAGGTTATAGACTTTCGCCCCCCCGGGGCACTGCCGCCACGCTGGCCAACAGTGAGTGATACGTGGCGGCAGACCCCCGATGAGAGCAGGAGCGTGTGGCTTAGGTCAGTTTGTAGAACTGGATGGCGCCTTCGGCCAGGACCTTGCGCTTGTTTGCTGCAGAGAGTTTCTCGGCAATCATGGCTGGTGCCCCGGGGAAGAACCCGTCGGGATGCGGATAATCGGTGGCCCAGAGAATCTTGTGCGGGCCCAGGTACTCGGCCAGATACGCCAAGCTACCCTCGACGGGCTCAAAAGAAATCCAGCATTGCCGCTGGAAATACTCGCTGGGCCGCAGGCGCAGCGAGGAGTCATCGAAAACCCCGCCATCCTCGAAGTGGCGGTCCATGCGATCTAACCACGGCGCAATCCAGCCGCCGCCTGACTCAAGAAAGGCAAACCGTACTTTTGGAAAACGCTCGCAGACCCCACCCCAGATCACGCTCAAGCTGGCCAGCATCATCTCCATGGTGTGCGAAATGATGTGCTTGGCGCCACGTCCTTCAAAACGATCGACGCCCACTGCCGGCATGCCGCCGGTCCCTTCATGCAGGCCAATGGCAAAGTCGAGTTCTTGCGCCTTGGCCCAGAACGGGTCGTAGGCTGGGTGGTTGAGCATGCGATTGTTATAGGGATTGGGCCGCAGGAAGCCGCTGCGCATGCCCAGTTCGTTGCGGGCATAGCACATCTCCTCGATGGCCAGCTCTACCGACTGCATAGGCAACATCGCCACGCCGAAGAGGCGGTCAGGATAGGGCTGGCAGTAATCCGCCAGCCAGCGGTTGTAGGCGCGGCACATCGCCGCGGCCAGTTGGGGATCTTCCACAGCCCCGGAAAAGAGGCCCAGCGAGGGATAGAGAAAAGCGGCATCGATGCCATCTAGATCCATATCAGGGATGCGGGCGTTGGGATCGAAGCCCCCTTTCCTCCCTTCAATGTATTTGATGTTGATCGAGGCCGCGCCTTGTCGGGCACCGATGGCACCAGCAAAGCCAAGACCTGTAGGCCCACCCAGCACTTTGCCCTCGATGCGCAACCGCTCTTTGCCATCGATGTCAACGAAGAGCTGAGGGGCGCGCTCGCGGTAC
>WNGH01005930.1_pt1 | contig 12708 bp, 8 predicted proteins | sample 5400631 | NCBI WGS metagenome assembly WNGH01 (sample SAMN13153373, study PRJNA577476) | soil metagenome | isolation source: 115 cm soil or saprolite under Garry oak tree replicate 1 | place: USA:California | collected 2016-06-15
CGGCGCGTTCCGCGGCGGAGCGTCGGGCGTGCTGTACGGCCTCTACGACCAGGACGTGCCGAGCAACAACCTCATCGAGGGCATGGGTCTGCAGACGACGGACACCAAGGCGCAAGACGGCCAGCAGCATCCCGGGTCGGACGCCCTCGAGGTCGTCAAGCCGCTCGTGGCCAGTGGCGGGAAGGACGTCTACATCTACATGACCGACGTCTACCGGAACTTCCCGTACGAGCGGACGAGCTACGCCGAGTACCAGCAGTACCTGCGCGCCCAGGTCGAGCAGGTACTCAGCTCGCCGGACAAGGACCACATCGTCCTGGTGCCTTACAACGAACCTGACGGCAACTGGTTCAGCGGCATGCGCTCGAACGCCACTACACTCGCCGCGTTCGACGCCGAATGGCTGCAGACGAACCAGCTCATCAAGGGCCTGTGGCCGCAGGCGCGGATCGCCGGACCGAACCTCTTCGGCTACTCGCAGTTCGTCTTCAGCACGTTCCTCAGCTTCTGCAAGGCGAACGGCTGCCTGCCCGACGTGATCACCTGGCACGAGCTGGGCGTGCCGTCGACCGTCCGGCCCGACGTCGCGGCCTACCGCGCGGTCGAGGCTCAAGCCGGGTTGACGAAGCCCCTGCCGATCAACCTGAACGAGTACGCGGCCAGGTACCAGCTGACCAACCCGGCGCAGATGGTGGGCTGGCTGTCGGCGCTCGAGGACACGAAGGTCGACGGCGACCTGCCGTACTGGAACATCAACGGCTCGCTTGCCGACTCGGTCGCGCAGCAGAACGTCCCCAACGCTCAGTGGTGGCTCTACAACTGGTACTCGCGGATGACCGGCGACACGGTGCAGGTGACGCCGGGGCAGGGCACGACCGACAACACGTTCCAGGGCCTGGCCACACTCGACACCTCGAAGCGGCAGGCGCGCGTCATCGTCGGCGGCGGACCACCCGGACCGAAGAACGTGGTCGTCAAGCACATCGATCCGGCGGTCTTCGGCAACACGGTGCACGCCACGGTCGAGCAGGACCGCTGGAGCGGCATGACGGGCGCCGCCGCGCAACCGAGCCGCGTCGTTGACACCGACGTGCCGGTCGGCGCGGACGGCGCGGTGACGCTGCCGATCGCCGACGGCTCGGCCGCGGCCGGCGACTCGAACTGCACGGCCACCGGGGCGCGCGTCGCCGGCAAGCTTGGCAGTGCGCTGAAGCTGTGCGGCGACGGCGAGTACGCGAGCCTGCTGTCAGGCATCAGGCACGCAGCTGCGCTTCGCGATCACCACCGGCGGCGGCGGCGCCGAGCAGCGCATCAACGGCACCGGCACGCTGCCGCTGAACACCTGGTCGCACGTGGCGGTCACGCTGTCCGGCACCACCGGAACGCTGTACGTCAACGGCCAGGCAGTCGGCACGAATCCGAACATGACCCTGCGCCCGTCCAGCCTGGGCAACACGACGCGCAACTGGATCGGGCGATCGCAGTACTCCGACCCGTACCTGGCCGCGACCGTCGACGACTTCCAGATCTACGACCGCGGCCTGAGCGGCGACGAGGTCGCGGCTCTGGCAGGCGGGCAACCGGGCGCTGGCAACGTCGCGTCCTACCGGTTCGACGAGGCGAGTGGCGCTCAGGCCGTCGACTCGTCCGGCAACGGCCGCGACGCGACGATCATCTCGGTGCCGAACGTCCCGCCGTCCACTGCCGCGTACCGGATCACGCTCTCGCCGGGCGGCACCGGAGCCGCGACGCCGACCGACGCGACGTGGACGCAGAGTTACGAGGCCGAGAACGCGACGCTTACCGGCACCGGTTGGAACATCAACAGCGAGGGCACGGCCAGCAACCTGGGCGGATTCGCCACGTCGGGCAACAAGGACGTCGGCGGCCTGCGCACCGGCTCGTCCACCGTGGTCACCTTCCACGTGGACGTTCCGCAAGACGGCGACTACGACGTCGCGGTGTACGACGGCAGCTTCGCGCACGCCGCTGACGTCTCCGGGCCGACGAATGTCTATCTCCGCGTCGACGGAGCTGATCCGCGCGAGGTCGACCTGCCGGTCGGCTACGAATGGGTCATCTGGAACCACGCGGACACGACCGTCCATCTCACCGCCGGCGCCCACACGCTGAGCCTGTCGACCGTCGGCGCGAATGGTGCCGCGACGGACGGCGACGCGATCATCGACAAGATCGACCTGCAACTGAAGGACCCGAACGTGCAGAGTTCGACGGTCTACGAGGCCGAGCAGGCGCAACTGCGCGGCGCGACGGCGGACTACACCAGGCAGGGTCAGTCGGGAGCGGGCGCGGTCGACCTGACGAACCGGCAGAGCGCCACGTTCGGGGTGTACTCCGCAGCCGACGGGTACTCCGACCTGGCGTTCCGCGAGAAGTTGCGCGGTACGGCTCGGGTCTCGGTGAACGGCGAACCGGTCACGGTGGAGCCGTCGGGTGTCGACTCACCGTCCTGGCTTGCGTCGACGGCACAGGTCTACCTCAACGCGGGCATCAACAAGATCGTGATGACCGGCGCCGACGGCAGCGTGCTGCTGGACAAGCTGACCGTCACCGCCGCGCCCGGCGCCGCTCGGTCCGTGTACCAGGCAGAGGACGGGACGCTGAGCGGTACCGCGCACGTTGACAACACCTACAGCCAGGCGCATGGGGGCGTGGTCACCGGCGTCGGCAACGGTCCGGCGAACGCGTTGGCGCTGAAGGTGCAGGCACCGAAGGCCGGCTCGTACGCCATGACGGTGCGGTTTGCGAACGACACCGAACTCGAAGCGACGCACTACAACCCGGACCTGATGACGGCGCCCGCCGACATCAGCGTCAACGGCGGCCCGACCGCCCATTTCAACTTCGCGAACACGTTCAGCTGGAACCAGTTCTGGGACGTGACGATCCCGGTCGTGCTCGAGCGGGGCACCAACACGATCACGTTCAGTGCGAACCAGCAGTACAACTACGACGGCCACACGGTCGGCGTCATCTACTCGGGCAGCAACGGGGTGGGCGCCGCGTTGCGCGCGAGCACCGCGCCGAATATCGACGAGATCGCGCTCGCCCCACGGCAGGTCGCCGGGCCGAACTGAACGCACGCGACTGCTGACCTGCGACCGTGCGCGGTGGGGTCGAAGGTCCCTGTCTGCTGCGCCTGCGGATCCGGCAAGGTCGAAGTCCACGATCGATTCGGCCTTGACGGCGCACTGCTGCACAGAGGGAGCTCGAATGGCGATGCCGGCGGAATCACGGCGCCCGGCGTTGATGCTGGGCCTGGCGACACTGGGCTTCGCGCTCAATTTCTGGGCATGGGCGCTGCTGAGCCCGCTGGGCACGCATTTCAAGGCGACGTTGCACCTCAGTGCGTTCCAGCAGGCGTTCCTCGTCGCGGTACCGGTGGTCGTCGGCTCGCTCGGCCGCATCCCGGTCGGTGCCATGACCGACCGGCTCGGCGGGCGGATCATGTTCCCGCTGATCTCGTTCGCGACGATCGTCCCGGTGCTGTTCATCGGCCAGTTCGGCTACCGGTCCTTCGGGGCTCTGCTCGTCGGCGGGTTCTTCCTCGGGCTCGGTGGCACCACGTTCGCGGTCGGCGTGCCGTTCGTGACTTCGTGGTTCGCGCCCCGCCGTCGTGGCATGGCGATCGGCATCTTCGGTGCGGGCATGGGCGGCACCGCGATCAGCGCGCTAACCACGGTGAAGCTGATGAACGCGCACGGAATCAGGACGCCGTTCCTGCTCACTGCGGTCGTTCTTGCCGCCTACGGCGTCCTCGCCGCGCTCGTGCTGCGCGACGCACCGGACCGCATCCAGCCGGGCGAGTCCTTCGCCCGCCGGCTCAACGCGGCCGTGCGCCTACCGGTGACCTGGCAGCTCTCGGCGCTCTACGCGGTCGTGTTCGGCGGTTACGTCGCCTTCAGCGTCTACCTGCCGACCTATCTCAAGACGGCGTACGGCCTGACCCAGCAGGACGCCGCGAACCGGATGGCCGGCTTCGTGCTTCTCGCGGTGCTGGCTCGACCGCTGGGCGGCTGGCTGTCCGATCGGATCGAGCCGACTCGCGTACTGGCCGGTGTTTTCGCGGTGGTCACGGCCGGCGCGCTCGTCCAGTCGTCGACTCCCGGCCTGGCTCCGGTCGGCACGATCGCGTTCCTCGCGATGGCGGCGGCGCTCGGCGCCGGATCGGGTGCGGTCTTCGCACTCGTCGCGCGACGGGCGCCGTCGAACATGGTCGGCACGGTGACCGGCGTCGTCGGCGCGGCCGGCGGGCTCGGCGGATTCGTGCCGCCGTTGCTGATGGGCGGCGTGTACAGCCGTTACGGCAGTTACGCCGGCGGGCTGATGGCGCTGGCGGTCGTAACCGCGGCGTGCCTCGTGTTCACATCAGCTCAGCGTGATACGCGAACGCCGCGCCCACGCATGGCCGTGCACTGACAAGCGCATGGTGCGAGGATCGCCGGACGCGGGATCCGACCGAGTGGGGGACCGCATGGCGCAGGGATCGGACCGACCAGGCCTTGACGACCCATTGACCGAGGCTCTGCTGCGGGCCGGGCGGCACCTGCGCGGCGGCACCGTATCGGCGGATCTGCGGACGATCACCAAAGCCGGCGGGCGCGAGGCGGACTCGTTCTATCGCGACCGGTGGTCCTACGACAAGGTCGTCCGCTCGACGCACGGGGTGAACTGCACCGGCTCGTGCTCATGGAAGGTCTACGTCAAGGACGGCATCATCACCTGGGAGGCGCAGCAGACGGATTACCCGTCCGTCGGGCCGGACAAGCCGGAGTACGAGCCGCGCGGCTGCCCTCGGGGCGCGGCGTTCTCGTGGTACACGTACTCGCCGACGCGCGTGCGCTACCCGTACGTACGCGGCGTGCTGCTCGAGCTGTTCCGCGCCGCCAAGGCACAGCACGGCGGGGATCCGGTGGCGGCATGGGCGTCGATCGTGTCGAGCCCGGAGCTGCGCGTGCGGTACGTCTCCGCGCGGGGCAAGGGCGGGTTCCTCCGCGCCAGCTGGGACGAGGCCGTCGAGCTCGCCGCGGCCGCTCAGGTGCACACCATCAAGGCGTGGGGTCCGGACCGCGTGTTCGGCTTCTCGCCGATCCCGGCGATGAGCATGGTGAGCCATGCGGCCGGCGCCCGCTACCACGCACTGCTCGGCGCGCCGATGTTGTCGTTCTACGACTGGTACGCCGACCTGCCCGTCGCTTCGCCGCAAGTATTCGGCGACCAGACCGACGTGCCCGAGTCGGCCGACTGGTGGGACGCCGGTTACCTGATCATGTGGGGCTCCAACCTGCCGGTGACCCGGACGCCCGACGCGCACTGGATGGCCGAAGCTCGCTACCGCGGCCAGAAGGTGATCGCCGTCGCCCCCGACTACGCCGACAACGTCAAGTTCGCCGACGAGTGGCTCTGCGCCGAGCCGGGCACCGACGGCGCGCTCGCGATGGCGATGGGGCACGTCGTGCTGCGCGAGTTCTTCGTCGACCGGCAGGTGCCGTACTTCACCGACTACGTCTCGCGGTTCACCGACCTGCCGTTTCTCGTCGCGCTCGACGAGCGCTCCGACGGCACGTATGCAGCCGGCAAGTTCCTCACCGCCGCCGACCTCGGCGACGAGCAGGAGAACGCGCAGTTCAAGACCGTCCTGCTGGACGCGACAACTCGCCAGCCGGTGGTGCCGAACGGGTCGCTCGGCTTCCATTACGGTGACGCGGGCGCGGGCCGGTGGAACCTCGACCTGGGTTCAGTCACGCCCGCGCTGTCCCTGTACGGCGACGCCGACGCGCAGCCGGTAGAGATCGTGCTGCCACGCTTCGACGGCCCGAGCGGCGCCGGAGCTCTGATGCGGCGCGGCGTCCCCTCTCGGCGGGTGGGCGGCCACTTCGTCACGACCGTGTTCGACCTGCTGCTCGCCGACTACGGCGTCGCGCGGGACGGACTGCCCGGCGAATGGCCGACCGGCTACGACGACCCGTCCCAGCCGGGCACCCCGGCGTGGCAGGAGCACATCACGTCGGTGCCGGCCGCGACTGCAGCCCGGATCGGCCGCGAGTTCGCCGCGAACGCCGAGGCGTCGCACGGCCGATCGATGATCGTCATGGGCGCCGGTACGAACCACTACTTCCACTCCGACACGATCTACCGCGCATTCCTCGCCCTGATCACGCTCACCGGATCCCAGGGCGTGAACGGCGGCGGCTGGGCGCACTACGTCGGGCAGGAGAAGGTCCGTCCCGTCACGGGGCACGCGATGCTCGCGAATGCCAGCGACTGGTCGCGCCCGGCGCGGACCATGATCGGCACCGCGTTCTTCTATCTGGCCACCGACCAGTGGCGTTATGACACCGCGGACTGTTCGAACCTCTCATCGCCTGCCGGCACCCGGCGGTTCGCCGGCAAGACCGCCGCCGACCTGATCGCGACGTCCGCGCGGATGGGCTGGATGCCGTCCTACCCGACGTTCAACTGGAACTCGTTGGAGCTCGCCGACGCCGCGCAGCGTGCGACGCAGTCGCCCGCCGACTTCGTCCGTGAGCAGCTGCGCACGGGCCGGGTCGGATTCGCCTGCGAGGACCCGGATGCCGAGGAGAACTGGCCGCGCGTGCTGACGGTCTGGCGGTCCAACCTGCTCGGGTCCAGCGCGAAGGGCGACGAGTACTTCCTGCGCCACCTGATCGGCGCCGAGGACTCCGTGCGGGCGAGCGAGTCGGCGCCTGATGCGCGACCGTCCGAGGTCAAGTGGCGCGACGAGGCACCGGCCGGAAAGCTCGACCTGTTGCTGTCGATGGACTTCCGCATGACGTCGACGACGCTGTTCTCCGATGTCGTGCTGCCGGCGGCGACCTGGTACGAGAAGTACGACCTGTCGAGCACGGACATGCATCCGTTCGTGCACGCGTTCACGCCGGCGATCCCGCCGCCGTGGCAGACACGCACCGACTTCGACATATTCCACGTGCTGGCCCGCCGGTTCAGCGAGCTGGCGGCGACGCACCTCGGCGTCCGCAAGGATCTCGTAGCCGTGCCGCTGCTGCACGACACCCCGGACGAGATGGCCACTCCATACGGCACGGTACGGGACTGGCGCGCGGACGGTACCGAACCAGTCCCGGGCGTGAACTTCCCGAAGCTCGTCGTAGTCGAACGGGACTACACTGCGGTCGCCGACAAGCTCGCTGCGCTCGGCCCGCTGGCCGAGTCGCAGGGCGCCACGACGAAGGGCGTCACGTTCGACCTGTCGAGATCTGTCGAGTACCTGGCCGCGAAGAACGGCGTGGTGCGCGGCGGCGTCGCGGACGGCAGGCCGTCGCTCGCGCGGGATGCCCATGCCTGCGAGGCGATCCTGGCAATGTCCGGCACCACCAACGGCCACCTGGCGGTCGAGGGCTTCCGGACGCTGGAGACCCGCACCGGCACCCCGCTCGCAGATCTCGCCGCCGAGCACGAAGGCAAGCAGATCACCTTCGCCGATACGCAAGAACGTCCGACGCCGGTGATCACCTCCCCGGAATGGTCCGGCTCGGAGTCAGGCGGCCGGCGCTACTCGGCGTTCGTCATCAACGTCGAGCGTGCCAAACCGTGGCATACGCTGACCGGGCGGATGCACTTCTTCCTCGACCATGACTGGCTGGCCGAACTCGGCGAGCAACTGCCGGTGTTCCGCCCGCCGCTCGACATGCATCTGCTGTTCGGCGAGCCCCGGATCGGCGATACCGGCGAGCTCGGCGTGGCCGTGCGCTACCTGACGCCGCACTCGAAGTGGTCGATCCACTCCGAATATCAGGACAACCTGTTCATGCTGTCGCTCTCGCGCGGCGGGCCGACCATCTGGATGAGCCCGGCCGACGCCGCGAAGATCAACGTGAGCGACAACGACTGGATCGAGGCCGTCAACCGTAACGGCGTGATCGTCGCGCGGGCCGTCGTTTCGCAGAAGATGCCCGAGGGCACGGTGTACATGTACCACGCGCAGGAGCGGGTCGTGGACGTCCCGCTGGCCGAGGCAAGTGGCAAGCGTGGTGGCATCCACAACTCCGGTACGCGCTTGCTGATCAAGCCGAGCCACCTCGTGGGTGGGTACGCCCAGCTGTCCTACGCGTTCAACTACCTCGGCCCGACCGGCAACCAGCGCGACGAGGTCACCGTCATCCGCCGCCGCTCGCAGGAGGTGACGTACTGATGCGAGTCATGGCCCAGATGGCGATGGTCATGAACCTCGACAAGTGCATCGGCTGCCACACCTGCTCGGTGACCTGCAAGCAGGCGTGGACGAACCGATCGGGCGTCGAGTACGTCTGGTTCAACAACGTCGAGACGCGGCCCGGTCAGGGCTACCCGCGCACTTACGAAGATCAGCAACGCTGGCAGGGCGGCTGGAAACTCACTCGCCGCGGGCGCCTGACGCTGCGCGCCGGTGGACGGTTGAAGAAGCTGGCGAGCATCTTCAGCAACCCGCTGATGCCCAACATCAAGGACTACTACGAGCCCTGGACGTACGACTACGAGAACCTGATCACCGCGCCGCCGCAGCAGCACACGCCGGTCGCGCGGCCGAAGTCGCTGATCTCCGGCAAGGACATGAAGGTCGAGTGGTCGGCCAACTGGGACGACGCCCTGGGCGGCGCGCCTGAGCTCACCAAGGGCGACCCGATCCTCGCCCAGATCAGCGCGCGGGTGCAGAAGGAGTTCGAGCAGACATACCTGTTCTACCTGCCGCGCATCTGCGAGCACTGCCTGAACCCGTCGTGTGCCGCGTCCTGTCCGTCCGGTGCGATCTACAAGCGCACCGAGGACGGCATCGTGCTCGTCGACCAGGATCGCTGTCGCGGTTGGCGAATGTGCGTCACCGGCTGCCCGTACAAGAAGATCTACTTCAACCACCGCACCGGCAAAGCGGAGAAGTGCACGTTCTGCTTCCCGCGGATCGAGGTCGGCATCCCGACCGTGTGCGCCGAGACGTGCGTCGGGCGGCTGCGCTACATCGGCATCGTGCTCTACGACGCCGACCGTGTGCTCGAGGCTGCGTCCACTGTGGACGATCAGGCGCTCTATGCCGCGCAGCGCGACGTGTTCCTCGACCCGTTGGACCCGGCAGTGCAGCGCGCGGCGGAGACCGCCGGCATCCCGCGCGACTGGATCGACGCGGCGCAGCGCTCGCCGATCTGGGCGCTGATCAGCCGCTTCCAGGTCGCGCTGCCGCTGCATCCGGAATACCGCACGATGCCGATGGTCTGGTACATCCCGCCGCTGTCGCCGGTCGTGGACGTCCTGCGCGAGAGCGGGCACGACGCCGAGGACTCCGGCAACCTGTTCGGGGCGATCGACGCGCTGCGCATCCCGATCGAGTACCTGGCCGAACTGTTCACGGCGGGCGACGTGCAGCCGGTTCGCGACGTGCTCGCCCGGCTGGCGGCGATGCGGTCCTACATGCGTGACGTCAACCTCGGCCAGCCGCGCCGTCCCGAGATCGCCGACGCCGTCGGCATGTCAGGTGCCGAGATCGAGGACATGTTCCGGCTGCTGGCGCTGGCGAAATACGACGAGCGGTACGTGATCCCGTCCGTGCACGGCGAACTGCACGAGCGAGCAGGTGAACTCGAGGAGCTTGCCTGCTCGCTCGACTACGACGAGGGTCCCGGCATGGGTGGCTCCGGGCCGTTCGGCGAGTCCTCGGGAGGTCCGGCACCGATCGCCGTCGAGAACTTCCACGCGCTGCGGCAACGCCAGACCTCCGATGCACTCATCGATGCCGGCGATGCACCGCGGCGGGTCAACCTGCTGAACTGGGACGGCAAGGGCGCGGCGTCCGACGTCATGCCGCCCCGCCGCTCCGATGATGGCGACGTGCGATGACGGCCGCGATCGACACGACGCGAGCACTGCAGTCGGCGGCGCTCGCACTGGAATACCCGGACGAGACCTGGCGGGCTCGACTGCCCCTGCTGCGACAAGCGGCCGACACGATTTCCGGTCCGGCCGGCGCCGCATTGGCGCGGTTCGTGGAACACGCGGACCGGACGCCGGCCGACGAGCTGGCTCGCCACTATGTGGAGACGTTCGACCTGCGCCGCCGCTGCTGCCTCTACCTCACGTACTACGCGTTCGGCGACACGCGCAAACGCGGCATGGCCCTGCTGCGCTTCACGCACGCGTACCGGACTGCCGGCTTCACGCTGGCCTCGGAGGAATTGCCCGACCATCTCGCTGTCGTCTGCGAGTTCGCCGCGCGCTGCTCCGAGCCAGGGCTGCGACTGCTGCGTGACAACCGGGCCGGCGTGGAGTTGCTCCATCTCGCCCTGACCGACACCGGGTCGCCGTACGTGGCGGTGATCGACGCGGTGCGCGCGGTGCTGCCCGAGCCGGCGCCGAGCGATCTACGGCAGGCGCTGGAGCTGGCCCGCACCGGACCGCCCGCCGAGGAGGTCGGCCTGGAACCGTTCGCCCCGCCTGAGTACATGGGCGCCCGCCGATGAATACCCTGCTGTGGATCATCGTCCCGTATCTGGCCATCGCGATCTTCGTCGGCGGTCATGCCTGGCGACACCGCTACGACAAGTTCGGCTGGACGACACGCAGCAGCCAGCTCTACGAGAGCCGGCTGTTGCGCCTGGGCAGCCCGCTGTTCCACTTCGGCATCTTGCTCGTGGTGCTTGGTCACGTCGGCGGAATCCTGATTCCCGAGTCGGCGACCGACGCGATCGGCATCTCCGAGCACACGTACCACGTCGCTGCTGTCACGCTCGGCACGGTGTCCGGCGTCATGACGCTGTCCGGTATCGCGATCCTGATCTATCGCAGGCGCACCACCGGACCGGTCTTCTCGGCAACCACCCGAAACGACAAGGCCATGTATGTGCTGCTCGTGGCTACGCTCGTCGCCGGCCTGTCGACGACGGTGCTCGGCAATCTCACCGGTCACCCGCACGACTACCGCCTGACGGTCGCGCCGTATTTCCGGTCCGTGTTCTACCTGAACCCCGACGTCGACCTGATCACGAAGGCTCCGCTGGGCTTCCAGATCCACGCAATGCTCGCCTGGGTCCTGTTCGCCGCCTGGCCGTTCACCCGGCTGGTGCACGTCTTCTCCGCGCCGGTCGGCTATCTGACGCGTCCCTACGTCGTCTATCGATCCCGCGAGGCGACGGGCGCGCGACGGGGCTGGGACCCTGTCGGCACGCCCGATGCCGCCCATTGGGACTAGAGCGCTGCCGGCACCTTGTCGAGGAATCCGTAGACGGCGACGACCTTGCCCTCGTCGGAGAGCACCGCGACATCGGAGCCGACGACCGGCGCGTCGACGCCTTCCGGGCCGAACTCCCAGGTGAAGCGCGCCTGGTTGTGGTGCCCGTCGACGGCCCGGCCAGCCGGAACGTCCAGCCCGGGAATTGCTGCTGGGCACCGGCGATCGTCTCGGCGATCGCCTCGCTCCCCTCGGCGCCGACCAGCGGGTCGATGTAGCGGGCGTCGTCGGCGCACAGCGCGGCGACCAGCTTGGCCCGATCCTGCTCGTCCGTTGCGTTCCACATCGCGATGTAACTGGTGGCCACGTCCGCGTAGTCGATCATTCGAGTGTGCCGGGCCGGCCGTGGTCGAGTCGATTACGCGCGAGGTAACCGGATTGCGGGCCATCGGTCCTGGTCAGCAGCGCCGGATGACTCTGTGCGGCGTGGCCCGCGACTGGCAGGCTTGGAGACAGCCTTCCCTGGATGCGCAGTCGGGTCACACCGGCGAGAAACGGAACAGCCGCCGTGACTGGCAGGCACTCGGCAGTACAGCATGGGCGATGGCGAGGGTTCGATTCCCTCGCGGGGCACAAACCGATCAGTCGCACGTCCCGTTCGCGTTGTAGAAGCCAGGACCGGCCAGTCCTGGACCGGTGATCTGCGGGCGGTTCGCGCCACCGCCTGAGGCGTAGACGGTGTCGAACCACTGGGTGAAGAAGGCGTCCAGGCGGGCACTGCACGCAGCGCTCTGATCAGGCATCCATGCGTGGAACGCAGCCTCCAGCTGAGCCTCAGTGATGCTCGCGCCGCCGAAGTCGTGCTGGATCTGCTTCATCGCGCTGGTGAAGTTCGCCTTGCCGAGGATCTGGCGCAGCGCTATGTACGCCGTGCCGGGCCGCGTGTAGGTCGTGCTCCCCGCGAACAGCCGGGCGGGCGTCGGGTCAGACGGCGCGGCGGTCCAGAGGCTGCCGGTGTTCGCGTAGTTCCGGTTGAACTGATCGACCAGGCTCTGCTCGAATGCGGCATCGCCGGCCGGCGTGCCCGCGCCGCCGGCAGCCGTCTGCGCGTTGCGGGCGTTGAACAGGTACTCGCCGAGCGTGGCCATGCCTTCCTTGAAGAAGGTCAGGTTGTAGTTGGCCTCGGTGACGTTGTCGCCCCACCACTGGTGCATGTTCTCGTGATGGAACGTGCGCAGGCCGATCGAACCGCCCTGGAAGGTGATCATGGTTTGCATCTCCTCCTCGAACCCGGCCTCGGGGATGCCGACGAGGACGCCGTCAGACGTGTACGGGAACGGCCCGTTGAACCGGGTCTGGAAGTCGGTGATGTCCTGCTGCTGGTCCATGATCGCGAGGTTGGCCTGCTTCTGGTCGGCCCCGATCGAGCCGCTCTGCGCCTCGTAGTACCGGATGCCGTCGTCGGCGTCGCGCCAGGTCAGGTCGTAGTCGCCGACGCTGTTCTCGACCAGGTA